>ENA-OQBL01000426-OQBL01000426.1-human-gut-metagenome-genome-assembly--contig:-NODE-426-length-22380-cov-4.801869_pt1 | contig 22380 bp, 20 predicted proteins | sample MGYA00242747_ERZ504553 | MGnify/ENA primary metagenome ERZ504553 (study PRJEB26092, sample SAMD00036240) | human gut metagenome | host: Homo sapiens | study: EMG produced TPA metagenomics assembly of...
TTCCTACATACCATTCGTCCGTTCCCTCCGTCTGTTCCATCCAAAGAACGGGCAGCTCCAGCTTTTTCTTTTTCATTGAATCCCTCCTTCCGTTTGTGGTGTCAGTATATCGAAACCGCTCCGGAGAAACAAGGAAGCTTTCCTTAAGATTTTTTAATTTTTACCATCATAATTTTTCATACTACAGTATAAACAATATGCACAAAAAACAGTTGAGTTCTTCCCTATCTGTGCTATAATATTCCCAGAGTATGTTAGCAATACGAAAGGAGCATATTACCAATGAATGACAGAATTTCAAGAGTATTAAGCAAAATGGAAGAGAAAGGCCTGACACAGCTGATCGTATCCGATCCGCTGAGCATCCGTTTCCTGACAGGAATCATGGTTAATCCGGGCGAAAGATTATACGCTCTGATTCTCAGAACAAGCGGAAAGCACACCATGCTTCTGAACTACCTTTACTTCGTAAAGGATACAGGATTTGAAGAAGTTTGGTTCTCAGATATGGAAGACCAGATCTCCATTATTGCAGAAATATTGATCCGGAAAAACCGCTCGGTATTGACAAAACATGGCCGGCACGTTTCCTCATCCGCTGCAGGAAAAACTTCCTCAGCTGAAACAGTATGGGGATCTGACTGTGTAGAGGCGTCCGCGCAGTAAAGAACGAAGAGAAATCGCAATCATGAAGAAAGCATACCGAAATCAACGATGCTGTTATGGAAAAGGTTGCTGATTACATCAAAGAAGGCATGACAGAGAAACAGATCGCTGACTTCATCGATTCCGAATACCTCAAAGCAGGAGCAAGCGGAAACAGCTTTGATACAAATCGTATGCTTTGGACCAAATGCTGCTGACCAGCATCATGAGCCAAGCGATACACGTACTCTGAAAGCAGGCGAATGTGTCCTGATCGACATGGGATGTGTATGGCAGGGATACTGCTCTGATATGACAAGAACATTCTACTGCAAGAGCGTAGATGATGAGCAGGCTGCTATCCACGATCTGGTTCGTACAGCAGTTGAGAAAGCAGAAGCTGTTATCAAACCTGGTATGCGTTTCTGCGATATCGACGCTCAGGCAAGAGATCTGATTGACGAAGCTGGATACAGTGAGTACTGGAGAATCCGTCTTGGACACTTCATCGGACAGGAAGACCACGAATATGGTGATGTAAGCCCGATCAACAAGAATGTGGCTGAACCTGGTATGATCTTCTCTATCGAGCCTGGTATCTACATCGAAGGCAAATACGGTGTTCGTGTTGAGGACCTTGTTCTCGTAACAGAAGACGGACATGAACTTCTGAATGCTGTAGATAAGAAATACCGCATTGTTGGTTAATTTTAAATCTTACATATTATTTTTTAAAAGGCAGGACTTCGTTTCCTGCCTTTTTATGTGCCAAAGTTTTCTGTATCTACAGAACCTGCCGCCGGCAGCTTCTTCCGAACGCATGGCGATTAAAATAAGCCGGAAGACATTACATCTTCCGGCTTATTCCTAATTACCATTCAAGTTCACATTTTCTATTCTATATTTTCTGACTCGGCTTTCTCTTGCTCAGCTTTTTCTTACTCAGCCTTTTCTCTACGCTCATCCAGTTCTTTTCTGACTGTCGGATAGATCTTATCAATTCCCATGAATAAGTACCAGATGATAAGAACGATCACTGTAATCACCAGTGGCAGATACAGGAACAGTCCTTTGATTGCGAAGATTGCACTTGCTGACTGAACGGCTGCTGTTCCGTCATAATGTCCGGCTGCCAGGATCCATCCAAGTGCTGCTGTTCCAAGTCCGGTTCCGATCTTCTGTCCGAAGCTTGTCACACTATAAGTAATTCCTTCTTCACGGATTCCGTCTTTCCATTCACTGTAATCTACGACATCTCCGACAATTGCGAACAGGCATGAATACAATGCCGCATGTCCGATTCCCTGTAACACCAGACCAGTGTAAATCATTGGAAGATTAACAGGTCCTGCGATTTCAAGCACCAGTCCTGCTGCGTAGAATAAGAATCCTACAAACAGTGCTTTGATCTTTCCGAATCTTTTTGTAAATACCGGGATCAACATAATCGTAAGGATGGTCGGGATATAGTTGAACATGGTCATTGTACTGTTCAGCATCTCATCCCCTAATACATATTTTGCATAGTAGATTCTGGATCCTCCGGTTAATCCAAGCGATGTATAGATCACTGCAAATGCAAGTGTGATCAGGATAAAGTATTTATTTCTGCAAAGGATCTTAATTGTTTTCAGCGGATGTGTCTTCTTCTTCGCTGTTGTTTCTTTTTTGATTGGTTTGTATCTTTCTTTTGTTCCGGCAAATGTTGTGATGAACATTCCAAGTGCTACGATTGCATACACGATACTCATGCATGTCCAGCCACGCTGTCCGTTTCCAAGGAAATGTACCAGTGGAATCGTGATCACGTTAATTACAAGCTGTGCGATCATGGTAAATTCAAAACGGATCGTGTTCATGACATTTCTGTCGTGCTGCTCTGTGGTTACCAGTGAAAGCATTGTATTATAAGAAAGGTTAGATGCTGTAAAGCATACCGCTGCAAGGAATATGTATACAAGTAACAGGTAAATTGCTTTTCCATTTGCACCAAGGTCCGGTACTGTAAAGATCATGATCAGGCTGATGACCAGCGGTGGCGCACTCCAGAGTACCCACGGACGGGCTTTTCCCCATCTGGTGTTCGTCTTATCTATAATGATTCCCATAAAAAGATCCGATACGCCATCGAATAATCTGGCGATCAGCATCAGTGTTCCTACTACTCCTGCAGCAATACCTGCCACATCAGTACAATATATCGTCAGGAAAGAGGCTACCGTTGTCCATACCAGATTTGCTCCGATATCACCTACTCCATAACAGATTTTCTCTCCCAGAGATACTTTCATTCCATCCGCATTCTCTGTGATGGCTTCCTGTGTATTCTGTCCGGCTTTTTCTTTACTCACTCCGACGGATATTTTATCAACCGCTTCCATCTTAATTCCTCCTCTTTTTTGTTCTGAACCCACTATATCAGAATCCAAATTTTAAAAAGGAGCAATTTTTTCGGAAAGGAGTAATTTTATAAACTGTTATGCATTAATCCGCCTGTATTCATTTGGAAGCATCCCTTCTTCCTGTTTAAATACTTTACTCATATACTTTGGATTGGAAAATCCAGTCATTGCAGCTATCTGATTTAATTTCAGATCTGTATCCAGAAGTAATTCTTTCACATGCATGATTTTAAATTTTCGTACCGTCTCCGTAAAGGAAGTCCCCGTTTCTTTCTTTAATTGTGTTCCCAGATATTGCTCTGTAACATGAAGTCTTCTGGCTGTTTCTTCCAAAGTAATCCCGTCACTATAACATTCTTTCATAATTGTCAGTGCTTTTTGTACCAGATATTCAGAAGATGTCTGGTTGATCTGACTTATCTCGATCCTGGAGAATAATTCCATCATGACTGCTTCTATCTCCTCCCAGGAAACTGCACCTAAGATTGTCTTTAACACTCTCTGAACCATCAATTCCTCATCCCGCAATGTGCCACACTCCTTGGCTGTATTGATTATCGCATATGCGAAACGGATACACACTTCTCTGAGTTCCTGTGGACTGTGTACTTCTATGCGTCCATATTTCATGAATTTCTGAAAACAACCGGTAAATTCTTCTGCATTCATATGTATTACTGCACTTCTGGCCCTGTTTTCCAGCTCTGCTGGATAAATGAACTGATACGTTCTCATCTGTAGAATTTTCTCGCATTCAATCAATACCCTGTCTCCGAGTATCAGATGCCAGCCACATGCCTTTTCTAATTCCAGCTCTGTCTCAGTCAGTCTGTTAAGTCCCTTACATTCCTTCCATGTAAATACGCCACGGTCATGCAGTCTTACGGAACATGCCGGTACTACCGAATGTTTTACGTATTTCAATAATTTACTGACATCTTCCTCACCATAAAAGCAGACCAATGCAGCCTGTTGTTTTTCACGAGGCAGCCAGCACAGTTTCCGTTCCGGATTGTGTTCTTTCAATTCCTCCAGAAATAATCCGACTTCTTTCTTCTCACTTTCATAATATTTTCCAAGGAAAATGTACATACAATACAGGCTGTGTCCCTGAATGATTCCATAATTATCTGCCAGCACAGCGTCCAGCCTTTCATTCTTCTCATATTCACCATCCAGGATATCCTTCAGAATCTTTTCCAATGAAAGAGAATTCTTTCCCCTCTGTTCTACAAATAACTCTTCTTTAATTTTTTCCAGCGTTTTCTTTAGTTCTGTCAGATTTATCGGTTTTAGCAGATAATTTTCAATTCCCAGTTCGATTGCTTTTTTCGCATAGCTGAAATCCGAGTAAGCTGTAAGAATAATCACTTTTGTATAGATTCCTCTTGCCCGTGCTTCTTTCAGCATCTGCAGTCCATCCATATCCGGCATCTGAATATCCAGCATGATCAGATCCGGCATTTCCTCTTCCAGAAGTATCAGTCCTTCTGCTCCATTCTCCGCACTGCCTACAACCTGATATTCCGGACTTATCTTATTTAAAATATGTACAAGTCCTTCTCTGATCGGTTTTTCATCTTCAATAACTGCTATCTTCATCTTTTTGTTCCTCCTGCAATGGCACAAACAAATGTACTTTCACTCCACTTGGAGATACATTTTCAAAATAAATCACTGCATCTTCTCCGTAATAAAGTTTCAGACGTTTTCTTACATTCGAGATTCCAAAATGATTCTTGATCTCTTTTCCCATATTCAGGTCTTTCAACTGATCTTCTTCTATATGCCGGCCGTTGTTTGCGATAATAATATGCATCTGTTCTTCCGCTTTGGATACCTCGATCGTCAGACGATGTGCTCCTTCATAACCACGGAAACTATATTTGATCGCATTCTCCACAAATGGCTGCAGCAGCATCTTGTGAATCTTGCATTTCCCGTACGAATCTTGAATTTTAAATTCCAGTTCAATCTCTTCTCCCAGTTTTTCCTGCTGGAGAAGGATGTATTTTTCCAGCCATCCTTTTTCCGCATCAATTGTGGTAAATTCACCGGCATCATTGATCGCATAGCGCAGGATGTCCGCAAGTGCCACCAACATCTCGCTGATCTCATATTGTTCATTCTCAATTGCTTTCCAGTTGATCGTATCCAGAATATTATAAAGGAAATGTGGATCGATCTGAGCCTCTAATGCAGAGATTTCTGCATTCTTCTGCTCCATTGCCGATTCTTTTACCTGTCCGATCAAATTGTGGATACGTTCCGACATTTCATTAAATCCTTCAGATATTTCCTGAATCTCTGTACTGTCTTTTTCTTTGACTTCAAGCTTTTCCCGGAAATTATCTTTTTCGAGATTTTTCATTGCATCCACAATGTCATTTACCGATATCATGACCGGTTTGGTAACACGATAGATCAGAAGGACAAAGATCAGCAGAACAGCAAGCGCTACCATGATCCAGAATATCACCTGTTCTTCAATTGCTTTCTGATATTCACGGATCGACTGACATAAGAGGATCGACCAGCCGCTTCTGGCATTTTTGATTGCCTTCTGATTAACCTTTGCACTATCCAAAGCCTTCTCTTGCCGGCCAAGCATCTTTGTATCTTCTGCCCCTACGATCACTCCGTCTTTCACAAGATATACTCTGGACCCTTTTCCTGCGCTTAATACCGATTCCAGTTCATCCAGATTGACAGACAGGATTACATATCCTAGATCCTCACTGATATCCCAGTAATTAACCACCTTTCTCCCGATATGAAACATACGCTCAGGATTGTCCGTATCTTTATCAACATCATAGGACAGCAGCTTTGTCTCATCCGGAATTTTTACCTTTTCCATCCATGTACTATTCACCGAAGATGACGACAGTCGGTCGTAAAATATCCGCCTCTTGTCTGAAAGCACAAGCTGGATTCCGTCAACTCCTTCATTTCTATTACAGATATGGGAAAAATCTCTTCTCATATTATATGCATCCGCTTCCGGAATTTCTTCCGAATCATTTGCATTTACTACAAGGCTCAGAAATTCTTCATCTGTTGTAATAGCATAAAGTAACGTTTCGTATTTATCCAGCGTCATATTCAGGCTCTGATTTGCTTTCTGCAGGTCAGCCTCTGCCTGATTGTTCATATTCTCTAATGTACTTGTCTTTAATCTCTCCTGCGATATCAGTGCAAAAATAGCAAGCGGAATACATGCCGTAATGATAAATGCCGGTATTAATATCTGCCGGAGATTTTTCTTTCTCTTTTTCATCTGTTTTCTGCTCCAATACTCTCTATCTTTTCTGCACTTTTGTCCAGTATAGTCTGTGAATCGTTTTCATTTACCAGGATTTCTCTTAAGGTATCCGAAAGTGTCAGTGAGATCTGCGGCCAGTTTCCGCTGATCTCTCTTGTCCTGGCATTCTGATACAGATCTATAAATGTCCCTTTTTCCTTATCATTTTCAAACTGTTGCTGCATAATCTCCTGCCTTGGTGCAAGAAATCCGAACTCATCTATGTACTCTTTCATCCGCTTTTTGTCCGCAAGAAATTTCAAAAACTGAATCGCATATTCCTTATTTTCATTATCTGCCACCGCCAGAATCTCTCCTCCGGCCACCGTAACCTGTGGATTCCCGCATGGAATCGCCGCAACACCAAATTCAAGATCCGGATTGCCTTCACGGATACTGTCGATTGCCATAGAGGAATTGAACATCATTGCGATCTTTCCCTTTATAAACTGATTCGTCAGATCTCCCATCGTAAGGGAAATACTCTGCAGACTTAAGCTTCCTTCCTGCTCCATCTCTTTTAAGAATAAAAATGCCTGCTGCCCGGTTGCTATATTGATGCTATGGATATCTCCACCCATAGACCACAGAATCGGAAGAAACTCATACATACTTTCCTCTGTCTGCAGTGCCGTGATCGCGAAACCTTTTATCGTTTTATCACTGACCTTCTCCGCAACCTCTTTAAATTCTTCCCAATTCTCCGGAACCTTGCATCCTGCTTTCTCCAGAATCTTCTTATTATAGAACATTGCCGTACAGTTCACTCCAAACGGCTGACCATAGATTCTGCCATTCACGGAACATGGTGCCAGCGCTTTTTCCGAATACTCCCGTAATTCCGGGATCTCATCCGTCAGATCTGCAAATGGTTTCATCTGATGAAGGAATTGAAAATCAGAGGAATCTACCAGTGCAATATCCGGCATCTTTTCTTCCGCCATGGACAGTGCCAGCTGTTTCTTAAAGTCTTCATCCGGTATATAAGACACTTTAACCTCTATTTCATCCTGTGACTGATTAAATTGATCTACCAGTTCTTCCAGATGCTGCTGGTTACCCGGAATATCCCAGTAGTGCCACAGTTCTATCTGTTTTTTCCTTTTTTTCTATTGTTTCCGCCGTTTTTCTGACAGCCTACACACAGACACATGCTGGCAAACATTACCACACACAGGCAGACAGAAATGTATTTTCTGGTTTTCTTCATCGTCTTCTCCATTTTTAGATTTCCTACAGATTATCTTAAGAATTTTCATATTTTCTTTAGGCCTATAACACAAATTAGAAACATTTACCATGTATGATATAATCATCAACAACAAAGAAGTCACTCAGGTATCAGAAATATGAATCATCTTTTATCTGATCTGACTTCGCCTTAAAAAATCCTTCGGTTATTCACTAAAAACAACAACCGAGTTTATATATATCAATTTTTCTTTTTCATAACCTTTTTTCCTTTCGGGCATCCGGTGTGGATGCCCATTTTAATATCAAATACTATTCTTTCTCTCCTTCATTCGCCTCTTCAACCACAACTTCCGGTTCTGCCTCACCATGATCCTCTACATAATCAAAACGAATCACCGCCTGCGGCCAGTTCAGACTGATTCTTGCATTCTTCTGTTTCTCTTTTCCTGCTTTCTGGATCAGATCCAGAAGTTCATCCAGAACAGCTTTCGTCAGATAACCGCCGCGCCAGTGGAATGTAAACACTCTTCCCTTTTTCGCTGTCTGCAGTGCTCTTTTATATACATCCTCTGTCTTTGTAAATGACAGTTTCTTTTCTTTATAATAAAAATGCTCGCCATCTTCACACTTTGGTGCCGGAGCAATAAGCGGCTCATGGTCTCTGAATATGCTTTTATCATTCAGGTTGAAATAGTCGTACCGGATCTCTTTTGAAGCCTGCCTGTCACTCATCTTCTCCCCGTTCCCAAGAGTATTGTCAAACGTCGCATCCAGATGATAATATTTTCCGCCGATTTTTACGATATTCCAGGTATGACGGTATTTGATTCCTTTCTCCGGATTATTCCCGCACACTGCGATCATACACCAGATTCCGAGCGCATCGCACAGTACTTTCACAGATTTTGCAATTCCCTCACAGACTCCGACACCCTGTCCAAGCGGTCCGATGATCTCATGGGAATATGGCTTTTTTAATTTATCGTAATGCACATTTTCACAGATAAAATCATGTACATACTTTTCCTTTTCCCATTCGGATTTGTCTTTCACCGGTCTTATGAGCTTTTCTACTCTGGATTTCAGTGCTTTCTGGTGTTCTTTTATTTTGTTTTTATCAAATAAATATTCCGGGATGAATATGAAATTAGGCGAATCTGAATAATATTTGTACTTATATCCAGTTGCCCAGAAGATTTCCGGATGATCCAGGCGCAGGCGGAAGAACACGTTATAGAGTTCCTCCGCCTCCATTCCCGGTATCTGTATTGAATCTGAGATTTCAAGCAAGCCCTGCCTGATGGCATGATAGGCTGCCTGCTGTACTTTGTTCATTTTACTATAGTAGTATGGTTCCATTCTATCTTCCTCGGTTCCTTTATATATCTGATCCATTTCATTTTTCTCACAGATAGAATTATAACCATAAAACTTTCTACTGGCAATGTCTCTGCGCCAGCTTTCTAATAACTAACTCTTTGTTCCAACATTCTTCGTTGCAACAATATCCACACCCGTACCTGCGACATCTTCCAGTAATACATCTCCGATATGCACCGGTGCCGGTACTTCTACTGTCTTCAATGCTTTTACGCACTCAAAGATTTTCCCTTTCGGAATATCTTCTTTTGTCTTCACCGATACCATATCTGCATCTCCTCCGGTTACTCTTACCGTCGAAGTCACAATTCTGGTCGGATTGGTTACTTCTTTTCTTGCATAGATGTCTCCACGTTTACAGGTATTTCCTGTTACACTGATCACTTCACCGGCTTCCATTGTCACGGTCAGAGGGCAGCCCATCGGACAGCCGATACATGTCAGTTCTCTTGTTGTTACTGTTTCCATCCTCTACGCCTCCTCTATCTTTACTGTAATCGTCTTCAGATCCGGATACTTCATAAGCTGTTCTTTTGTAAGCTTAATCTGTTCCATCTCTCCCGGCGCAACAACCGGACGTTTTTTATGTATCCCCCGTTCATCGTCAAAATATGCGCTTACATAGCAGTTCTTATATACACCGCCTACACGGAAGCGCACAGTAAGGTTTTCATCCATATGAGCCGGATTAATCGTACTTGGAACTGTATAGCGTACGCCTTCTACCGGATTCAGTGTAATATCTGCTGCATCTTCCTTACTGCTCTTTTCCCCATCGTCTGTATCTGACTGTAAGTTCTTCACATATTCTGCTGCATTTCGTCCCGCAGTCTTTGCTTCCTCTGATACAAAATCCACCAGATCATGTACATGCAGTACATTTCCACAGGCGAATACGCCTTCGATATTCGTCTCGAGACTTTCATTGACCTTCGGTCCTGAAGTTACCGGATTCATATCTACGCCCATACCTCTTGAAATCTCATTTTCCGGGATCAGCCCACAGGAAAGTAATAATGTATCACAGGTGTATTCTTCCTCTGTTCCCGGAATCGGTTTTCCTTTGCTGTCTACTTCTGCCAGCGTGATCCCTTCAACTCTTTCTTTTCCTTTGATATCCACAACCGTGTGGCTCAATTTCAATGGAATATCATAATCGTCCAGACACTGCACGATATTACGTTTTAATCCACCGGAATACGGCATCAGTTCTGCTACAACTTTAACCTTCGCACCTTCCAGTGTCATACGTCTTGCCATGATCAGTCCAATGTCACCGGAGCCTAAGATCACGACTTCTCTTCCCGGCATATATCCTTCCATATTGACCAGACGCTGTGCTGTTCCTGCAGAATAGATTCCCGCCGGACGGTAACCCGGAATATTCAGTGCACCTCTGGAACGCTCACGGCATCCCATGGCCAGGATCACTGCCCCTGCCTGTATTTCAAATAATCCTTCTTCACGATTCATTGCGGTTACGATTTTATCCGAACTGATGTCCATTACCATCGTATGCAATTTATATTCGATGCCAAGATCCTTCACCTGTTTGATGAATCTTCCGGCATATTCCGGTCCGGTAAGTTCTTCTTTAAATGTATGAAGGCCGAAACCATTATGAATACACTGATTCAGGATTCCCCCAAGTTCTTTATCTCTTTCCAGGATCAGGATATCCTGGATTCCATTTTCTCTTGCTGATACGGCTGCCGCAAGTCCGGCCGGACCGCCGCCAATGATTACTATATCGTATGTTTTCATAATCAGATGTCCTCCTTATTCACTCCTACAATGATCCTTGATTTCCCGCCAGACTTTGTAATCTCTGACATTGGGATTTCCAGTTCTCTTGCAAGGATTTCCATCGTTCTAGGGGAACAGAAACCGGCCTGGCACCGTCCCATACCTGCTCTTGTTCTGCGTTTTACGCCGTCTAACGACTTTGCTCCGAGTGGTCTATGGATCGCATCGATAATTTCACCTTCCGTGATCATCTCACAACGACAGATAATATTACCGTATGCCGGTTTCTCTTTGATTAATTTCACTCTTTCTTCTTTACTCAGAGTGTTTGGATCCAGGATTCCTTTTCTTGTAGCAATGAAATTTTCTTTTTCTTCCAGATGAAGCTTTTCTTTCAAAATTCCCGCAACCATCTCTCCGATTGCCGGACTGCTGGTAAGTCCTGGAGATTCAATACCTGCACAGTCAATGAATCCCTTCGCATCTTCTAATTCTTCTATGATAAATTCATGTCCGTCTTCATGCGCACGAAGTCCGGCAAATGATGTAATGACCTGACGCATCGGAATATTTTTTACATTCTGCCCTGCTTTTGTAAGTACCTGATCAAGTCCCTCTCTTGTTGTATTGGTTCCTTCTTTTTCTTCAATATCGATTGCTGTCGGTCCAAGGAGCAGATTGCCATGTGCTGTCGGCGATACAAGAATTCCCTTTCCGAATTCGTTCGGAAGTGCAAAGATTGTTCTCTTTACATGTCCGCCTGCAGTTTTATCCAGCAGACAGTAGTCTCCTCTTCTCGGTGTTATGTGGATTTTCTTTTCACTGACCATATTGTGGAATTTATCTGCATACACACCAGCTGCATTCACCACATATTTTGTCTTGAAAACGCCCTGATTCGTGTGGACTTCCCAGATATCTTCTGTCTTTTTCAGTTCTTTTACTTCTGTATCAAACTTAAATTCTACACCATTTTCACAGGCATTTTCTGCCATCGCAATATTTAATCCGAATGGACATACAATTCCGGCTGTCGGCGCATAGAGTGCCGCATATACATTGTCTGCAATGTTCGGCTCCATCTCAAGTACTTCTTCTCTATTAAGAATCTGAAGTCCCGATACACCATTTGCCACACCTCTGTCGTATAATGCCTGTAATTTGTCCATATCCTCTTCACGCAGACAGATCACAAGTGAACCGATTCTTTTGAATGGAAAGTCAAGATCTTTAGATAACTGTTCCATCATTGCATTACCGCGGACGTTTAACTTAGCCATCAGTGAACCCTCTTTTGCATCATATCCTGCGTGCACAATTCCACTATTGGCTTTTGACGTTCCACAGCAGACATCTTCTTCTTTTTCCAATACACAGATTTTTGCTTTATAGCGGGACAATTCTCTTGCAGCCGCTGAACCGGATACTCCACTTCCGATTATCATCACATCATACATGTTCCATCTCTCCTTCTATATGTCTTCCATATCCCAGGCATCACTTCTGATACCCGTAGGCTTTTGAAAAAAGAGCCTGACAAGTAAACGCATCACGAATATGCGGTTATCCTGCCAGGCTCTCTTCTCTCACGCCTCTTATTCTATTTTTTATTATTCTACCACGGAATGGCACCATAAAGCAATACCGCAGCGACAGCTCCAATTACCGGTCCTACTAAAGTTACGACACCGTATCCCCAGTTTGAACTTCCTTTTCCTTTGATTGGAAGTACTGCATGAGCCAGACGTGGTCCAAGATCTCTTGCCGGGTTGATCGCATATCCTGTCAGACCACCGAGTGACATACCGATAGAAACGATGATTCCGAATACGATAAATTTGCCAAGTCCGTCTGTAAGTTCCGGCACATTTGCCATTCCTTTGATTGCAAATACAAGTATAAATGTTCCGACTGCCTCACTGAAAATATTCAGACCAAGATTCGGAATGGATGGTGCGGTACAGAATACCCCAAGTTTTGTTGCCTGATCTTCTGTTGCGTCAAACTGTCCTTTGAACAGAAGATATACAACTGCTGCACCCACGAACGCACCTGCGAATTGTGCCACAATATATCCAGGAACCATAGACCATGCAAAGCTTCCATCGACCGCCAGTGCCAAGGTCAGCGCCGGGTTAAAGGATGCTCCGGATGCAGCTCCAAATATACATGCCGGCAACATAACCGCAAGACCCCAGGCAATGGTGATTTGAACCGTTCCTCCGCCCTTCATTCCGGATTTATTCAGGTTCACATTCGCAACCACTCCGTCTCCAAGAATAATCAGTATCATCGTTCCCAAGAATTCAGCTATATAAGGTAACATAGAAATTTCCCCCTTTTTTCTATCTATCTTTATTCAGTTTTTAATCTTCTTTTGCCCATCCGTAAGCGTATTTTACAGCTTTATTCCAGCCTTTGATCATCTTACTTCTCTGCTCTTCATCGATCTTAGGCTCGAATGTCTTGTCGATTGCCCAGTTCTTAATGACATCTTCTTTGCTTTCCCAGTATCCGACTGCAAGACCTGCAAGGTAAGCAGCTCCCATTGCAGTTGTCTCTACGCACTGCGGACGGTTTACCGGAGCGTTGATGATATTTGCCTGTGTCTGCATCAGGAAATCATTAGCACTTGCGCCGCCGTCAACCTTAAGTGCCGCAAGATCAATTCCGGAATCCGCTTTCATTGCTACCAGAACATCATTTACCTGATATGCCAGTGATTCCAGCGTTGCTCGGATAATGTGGTATTTGTTTACTCCACGTGTGATTCCTACGATAGTTCCTCTTGCGTACTGATCCCAGTGTGGTGCTCCAAGTCCTGTAAATGCAGGTACTACATAACATCCATTGGTATCTTTTACTTTCTTTGCCATATATTCAGAATCCGGTGCAGAATCAATAATGCGAAGTTCATCTCTTAACCACTGGATTGCAGCTCCTGCTACGAAGATGGAACCTTCCAGTGCATAATTAACTTTGCCATCTAATCCCCATGCAATGGTTGTAACCAGGCCATTTTTAGAAAATACCGGTTTTTCTCCTGTATTCATCAGAAGGAAACATCCTGTTCCGTATGTATTCTTTGCTTCTCCTGCGTTAAAACATGTCTGGCCGAATAATGCTGACTGCTGGTCTCCTGCTGCTCCTGCGATTGGGATCGGTCCTCCAAGATAAGACGGATCAGCCTCTCCGTAGATGCAGCTGGATGGTTTTGGTTCCGGTAACATACATTTCGGAATATCCAGTTCTTTAAGGATCTCATCATCCCACTCCAGTGTATTGATGTTAAATAACATTGTACGAGAAGCATTCGAATAATCTGTCACATGTGCTGCACCCTTGGTCAGTTTCCAGATCAGCCATGTTTCAACTGTACCGAATAACAATTCTCCTCTTTCTGCCCTTTCTCTTGCTCCCGGCACATTATCCAAAATCCATTTTACCTTTGTTCCTGAGAAGTATGCATCAATGACCAGTCCTGTTTTTTCACGGAATTTGTCTGTTAATCCTTTTTCTTTTAAGGAATCACAATATTCTGATGTTCTGCGGCACTGCCATACGATCGCATGATGTACCGGTTCTCCTGTCTCTTTGTCCCAGACGATTGTTGTCTCACGCTGGTTTGTGATACCGATTGCTGCGATATCTTCTGCTTCTGCATTGATCATATTCATTGCTTCTACCGCAACACCAAGCATACTTGCCCAGATCTCATCTGCATCATGTTCTACCCAGCCCGGTTTTGGGAAATACTGTGTGAATTCTCTCTGTGCCACACTGCACATCTCACCTTTTTCGTTAAACAGAATACATCTGTTACTGGTAGTTCCTGCATCTAACGCCATTACATATTTTGCCATATTCATTTCCTCCTGATTTCTCTCTTACTTTTACTGGTTACTTTTTTTCGCATGCGTTCTATTTGAATTGCTCCCCATAAGCAATTAAATATTCTGTTTCATCATATGCAGCCATTACATCTTCCATACCTGATGATTGGTCGATGATACTGCAATTGCTCCGGCTGATAATGCAGCCATCACATCTTCTTTGTCTGTGATCAGTCCTCCTGCTATGATCGGTGTCTTTATCGAACTGCAGATTCTTTTGATCACTCTTGGCATCACTCCCGGAAGTACTTCTATGAAATCCGGTCTTACTATATGCTGTTGCTGTCTGATATTCTCAAATGCCATGGAATCCAACAGAAAATATCTGAGGATCGTATACATCCCAAGTTCTTTTGCTTTCTTGATCAGTGATGGCTTTGTTGATATAATGCCATCTGCTTCCGTATGTTCTTTCAGATATTCTACCGAAACTTCTTTCGGACTCAGGCCACTGATCAGATCTACATGTACCATCGCAACCTTTCCTGCATCTTTTACTCTCTTTACGATCCGGTCTATCGAACAGACATCTCCAAACAATATAAAAATCACCTGTATCTCCTCTATCGTGCAACTTACTTCTATATCCTTCATGTTCTTCACAGCTGCAATAATCGGATTATTGCCGACCGCATCGTAAAATATCTGATTCATCTTATTCCATCCTCATTCCTATTTGCTGAACGTCTATGCTATATATTTATTCTATTATATTCTGAAATAATTTTCAAAAAAAGGGAGCGCGACTAAAAGTAATCGTGTGATTACTTGTATTCGCTCTCCTATCTCAGCTCCTTTGTTCAACTGTGCTTACTATATCACAGTGCACAATTTTTTTACAATGACATTTGGTCATTTTTTCAGCTTTTCATCTATTATATACAATTCTTTTTTGCTATTTTCTTTCGTTAATATGCATTAATTTTGTGTTGTTTTAACAAAATTATTTAGTTATTTTATTAACTTCTCATTATGATTATTTCATTATATAATTAATCTATCATTGCATATACAATCTGTCAATTTATTTTAAATCAAACAATACCTTATTATATATTCTTGTTGAATTCACAAGCATTTACTTCTATAATAATATCAGAGCGAAAAAAAAAATTATCCCCGGATATCATTGGAAAGAAGGAATGTATAATGATACGAAATTTGTCCCAAAAACAATTAGACGTCATGAAAATACTCTGGGATGCAGGCACTCCTCTGGTTGCTTCCGACATTGTAAAAGCCGAAAGTTCCATGAACATTAATACAGTACAGGCTTCTCTTCGTGTCCTGTTAAAAGAGAATCTGGTAGAAATAGCCGATATTGTATACAGTGGAACGGTATTAAGCCGCAGTTACCGTCCGCTCATTTCCAGAGATGTATATTTCAATGCGGAATATAAAAATATTATTGGAAATAGTTCTACTTCGGCTATGATCGCTACATTCATTGAGCAGGAAGAAGATATTTCCGAACTGGAACGGATTGAAGAACTGATCAGAAAAAGAATGAAAGAGCTCGAAGAAGCACAATAAGAATGGCGTGAAACGATTTCATACAGTCCGTATTTTTACAGAATCGGTGGAATACACCACCGGTTCTGCACTTTATGCAAAGAAAGTTCCTATTCTTTGTTCATTTAAGTTTTCCCCTATCACAATTACAACTTTCTGTCCTTCCGTGATCGGCTCCAGCCGCATCTCCTGATGGGTAACATTCAGTTCCATCCATTTATCATCGTCATCCATTAAGAATCCCTTAATGCGGAATACTTTTCCACATTCTTTATCAGCAAATATCTTCTCTGCCGTCTCTATTATCTCGTTTTTTGTCTTATCAAGATTCATAAAATACAAAGATTTGAACGTCTCTCCTTCTTCGATATGCATCTTACGGTAATTCTCCGGCACATAACCGCAGGCTAACAGCTTTTCATAATCTGCACTTTCAAATGTCTCCCAGTCTTTTACAAAAATCTCATCCCGGAATCTTCTGTTGCACTGTACTTTTTCCATTGCATGATTCAGATGTTCTATCGTATTTTTTATCTCTTCTTCGGTTGCTTCCTGGCTTCTGCTAAGTACGATACATCCCGCATTTGCAGCCTCGGAAGCCAACAGATAGTCTGCCTCATCCGACAAGTCTGATTCCAGCTTCGCATCAACAACTGTGATCACATTGCCAATCTCATACCATCTGTCGATCGGATCATCCCTTAATACATCAAAGAACTCATCCACATCATAGATACCGGACGGTTCCACAATTACCCGGTCATAACCGCACATTCCCATTGCAATCAGCTTCGTGCGGAATCGTCTTCTGTGGCAGTCTGCGTCGCATCCTCCGGCAATCATCTCCAGTTCGCACTTTTCACCTTCCAGGTCCTTTAATAACATCATATCTACATTAACCGCACCATAATCATTTTCCAAGATTCCAATATTATCTCCCTTGTCAATCAGATGCTTTGCATATTTTTTTATAAATGTTGTCTTTCCGGAACCTAAAAATCCGGTGATCAGATCTATCTTTACCATATTTTTTGTAAACTTTCTTTCGTTCTTAATTTTCTAATGAATATCCTTCCTGCCTGAGACTTTCTGAATATTCTTTCTTGTATAGTGTAACATTTTCTACCCAACTAAGAAAACGCTATTATCAGTAATTTCTATGAATACTTTATCAATGAATACTAAAAAACCTGGCACCGGCAACTTTTCTTACATACTTTAGTATAAAAATGCCGGATGCAATCTTACATCCGGCGCTCTCAATATTTTATATCATTCTTTCAAACATTCTTTTTTTCTTCTACACTAACTTATTTCTTCCCGCCAAAGATAAATCCCATAAAACGAATATACGTATACACAACCAGAACAACCGCAATAATCGTCTCGATCAATACCACATATTTCAGGAACGGCATCGGATGTCCCATATTCATTGCACATGCCATCATCTGTTTTGAAGCGATCGCACTGATGACAAATGGGAAGGTGAATGCCGCATAGCTTGGGAAGAATGGCATCTTCAAATAGCCGATTGCTTTTACAAGTGCAAAGATGTAGATCACCGTTGCAACTACAAACATTCCCATCAGAAATCCGTAAGATTTCGGCATGACAGACTGTACATATCCTGCGATACAGAGGCTTGTCGGTGCCGCATAGATACAGATCAGTGGTTTTGCCGGATCCGGTACTTCTTTCACCGTCACATAGCGGTATGTAACCAGGATCAGTAACAGGATCAGTGTCACAAATCCAAACCAAAATGCTGCACTTCCGATTGCAAGTTTCTCATAAGCAGGTGCCGTGACTGATGCAACGACAATTCCAACATATACAATATAATAACTTGCGAATACCTTTGGCATCTGCAATTTAAATACAAATTTCACCGTAAAATAAATGATCAGCACGATATGTAATGCGATCGCAAACAGCCAGATATAATAAGCCGCCTGTCCGATAAATGGTTTTACATAGGTACTTAAGATCATAAGTGCCATCGGAAATGTTCCTGATACGCTTGCCATGATCGGATTCTTCATATCTTCCTTCACAGCTCCCGGAAACATAATTAGCTTCAGAAGTGCCAGGATCAGCAGAAATGCTGCGAACACTCCACACACATAACGGATTCCTTCTGAATAGCTCTGAAGCAGGTTACCTAAAGCTGCCGCTCCAAGCATGACTCCGCAGATTGGAATCGGTATTTTTTTGATTACATCTTTCATAATATCTTGTCTTCCTTTCTAGTCTGGATCTTTTTATTTCTTAGATATCTGCAATTGCACGACGTTCTGCCGGTTCGTCAATCTCATCCAGGTTCTTGATGCCCAGCTCACGACAGACAATCTGCGCTACTTTCCATGCACACAGTCCTGTGAAATAGATACACTGCTCTTTATGCTCGCCCTGACCCATATTGAATTCTTTCGTCAGAACTCTGCAGCAGATAGCATTCTTTCCATTGGCTTTCTTGAACCAGTCATGTAATTCATGCACTAATTCCATACATTTGATGCTCTTTGGATTGCTTGGCCCGTCCTGCTCTGTTCTTCCGAAGAACATTCCAAGTGCAAGCAGACCTCCGTTGAATGCGCCACAGACACATCCCGATTTGCCTGCTCCGACAGCCATACCGGATGACATTGCAATGACTTCTTTTGGTACATCCAGTTTGAATTCGTCACGGATCGTACACATCAGTGCCTCACAACAGTAATATCCACTTTTAAAATTCTTCTCTGCTGCTCTCTGCACCGCTCTTGGGCTGATTTCTGTTACTCCGATGTTCATAAATTAATACCTCCTAAAATAAATTAAAAATAAATCTTCTCCGGGCATTCCCCAATGCCCATATATTTATATTATAGCTATATAAAATTTATTTGTTAAAGTGAAATTATCTATAGATTCTTTGACTTATTCAATCCGTCTATTTTAGAAAATTTCTATACAAAAAGCCATAAATCTTCCACTGTCAATTTGTTGACAATGTAGAATTTATGGCTTATCCGCAACTTTTTGTTACTTTATATCAACTTTTTTCTTATGCGTTATCTCCATCCTGTTCTGTTTCAGGTTCCTACCGGATAATCTCTCCACTCTTAATTTTCCCGATCCATTCCTGTATAAACTGCAGGAAGCACTGTACTGCTTCATTCTCCGCTTCTTCTTTTCTGGTAATCATACATGCTTTCCACTCATACACATCATCCGAAAATGGGATCAGTCTCAGCCCTTGTTCTTTCATGTCATCAAAGACAAAATCCACCGTCACGGATATGCCTTTATTTTCCTTCACCATCTTATGGCACAAACTGAATCCACTGGTCTGAAATGCGATATCCGGTTGGAACCCGGCTTCTTCACATTTCTTCATGATCAGATGATAAATTGCAAACTGACTGCTTTCAATATATAGCGGCCTGTTTTTCAGATCTTCAATTGTCACACTTTCCTGTTCACTTAACGGATCCTGTTCATTTACCAGAAGCTTAATCGGAAATGTTTCCAACGGAACTACATGATATAACTCCTCATCAAATTCTCCGATGGAAAACGCAACATTTCCTTCATTTTCAGCAAACAGACGCTCTGCCTGCAGATCCGGGTACTCCCTGTAATGGAATTCTATATCCGGATATTTCTTACAAAATTCCGCAATGCAGTCCGGCGTCACCATACGGATGATTCCATATGCCGACAAAAGATCCACTACTTTGCGCTGTCGTTGTTCTATATGCAGTATATCCTTCTTCACCTGATAATAATCTTCGATATCCTTATCCGCATATTCTAAAAAAACGTCTTCCGCTTTCTGTGAGCAGCATGCCGGATTTATTACGTGTAAAGAGACGGCATCCCATCTCTGCCTCCAGGTTCTTTACGATCTTACTGATCCCCTGAGGCGTCATATAGAGAATACGGGATGCCTTTGCAATACTTTCTTCTTTTGCTATTGTATGAAATACTTTTAAATCTTTAATGTCCATGACTATCTGTCTTCATTCTAACTATCATTCTAACTGTAACTTAAACTAGCCAACCAGATGCATCATATTGATCAGGAATATCCAGCTCAGTCCGTAATAAGATACAACTGCCACAAGGTCATTGACCGTTGTGATAAGTGGTCCCGAAGCAACCGCCGGGTCTACATGAATCTTCTTAAAGAACAACGGAATCAATGTTCCAACCGCTCCTGAAATCACCATTGCCAACAACAGTGACACTCCGATACATCCGGATACCGCATATGCGAATACGAACGTCTTTCCTTTGAATAATGCAATGTATAGCCCGATCAGTGCAAACGACAGTATTCCAAGGATCGATCCATTCGAAAATGCAATCTTCATTTCTTTAAATACCAGTTCTGCCTTCTGCTTTCCGGTCAGTGACTCATCCATCAGTACACGGATCGTTACGGCCAGTGACTGCGTACCTACGTTACCTGCCATATCCAGGATCAGTGACTGGAAACACATGATGATCGTAAGCTGACTTACCACTTCTTCAAACAGACCGACTACGGATGAAACGACCATTCCAAGTCCCAGCAGTACCAGAAGCCACGGAAGTCTCTTCTTGATACTTTCTCTTAATGGTTCTTTCAAATCTTCCTCCGCGGTCAAACCAGCGAACTTCGCATAATCTTCACCCATCTCATCATCAACCAGGTCTACCATACTCTGGGATGTAATGACTCCGAGAAGCTTGTTGTCATTATCCAGTACCGGGATGGAATCCTCGGAATAATCTTTCAATCTCTCGATACAGTCATCGATCAGCTCATTTCCATATACATATGGGTACGATGTCGCGATCAGATCTTCTAACGGAGACTCTCTTCTTGCGATGATCAGATCTTTCAGATCCATTGCTCCGTAAAATGTATTATCTTCCGTTACCATAAATAACGTAGAAATGTTATCGTTCTTTGCTGCCTGTTCTACCAGACTGCTCATTGCCTGCTTCACCGTCAGATTCTCACGGATCATGATGCAGTTCGTTGTCATTCTGCTTCCGATCTCTTCCTCATCAAAGGAAGCGATGATTGCCATATCTTTTCTGGCATCGTCATCCATTAATTCGATCAGCAGATTTTTCTTCTCTTTCGGAATCATCTGCAGAACATCCACAACTGCGTCCGTCTCCATTGCCGAAAGGATCGCTGCCGCTTTTTTGATATCCATCTCATCCAGATATTCTGCCGCTTCCTGTTCGTCGATATGCTCGAAGATATCAGAAAGCATGTCCAGATCCAGGATTCTGCAGATTTTTCTTCTCTCTGATACTTTCAGCTGTGGAAATACTTCTGCAAGGTCATTTGCATGATAATCTTCCAGTCTGTTTCTCATAATACCTGGTGATGTATTACTTCTGATGATTTCCAGTATCTCGACTGTATAATCTTTGTTTTCCATACCTTTACCTCCTGTCCTTTTCCTAATGCACTATAACCGGATATACATTTTCCAGTTTTCTTCACCATAAACACACTGCAGGATATGTAACGATCATATCCTCCATGAAACGACTGCTATTATTCACTTGTAATACTCATTGGGAAATAGGATAAGAAATAAAAGAAATCTATGATGCCTGTACCAAGAACTTGCCGCTTAGAGCTTCTCTTAAATGTACAGCAATTAACTCAAACAGAATCGACTGTTGCTTAATAAACTTTTTAATTTCCATCCTATGCTGCAACTTCGCCCATGACTATCGCAACCGTCCATTCTGTTCACCTGCCTTTTTTGTTGAATTTATCATTGATTTTCTAACTATCGTGTGCAGTATCATAACTGCCCGCAACATATTATAGACTTTCGTACTATGAATTTCAAGCCTTTTTCCACGTACTACTCTATATATTTCCCACAAAATTGTATATAAATGCAAACACTCCCCCTTCGGCTTTCTTCCTATGATATACTTCTAAAGTTGTTTTTATAGATTAGAGGAATAAAACAAAAGAGAAAGGGTAAAATTTACACATGAATTCATTGAAACCAATGTTACTGACTTCACTGAAATCTTACGACCGTACCCAGTTTGTAAAAGATGTGACCGCCGGAATCATCGTTGCGATCATCGCACTTCCGCTGTCCATTGCACTTGCACTGGCCTCCGGTGTCGGACCGGAAGCCGGAATCTTCACGGCCATCGTTGCGGGATTTGTTATCTCTGCACTTGGTGGAAGCAGTGTACAGATTGCCGGACCGACCGCTGCATTTGCAACCATCGTTGCGGGTATTGTCGCCAAAGACGGACTGGACGGGCTCGTGATTTCAACCAT
>ENA-OQBL01000427-OQBL01000427.1-human-gut-metagenome-genome-assembly--contig:-NODE-427-length-22358-cov-3.086636_pt1 | contig 22358 bp, 29 predicted proteins | sample MGYA00242747_ERZ504553 | MGnify/ENA primary metagenome ERZ504553 (study PRJEB26092, sample SAMD00036240) | human gut metagenome | host: Homo sapiens | study: EMG produced TPA metagenomics assembly of...
GTTTTAGACAACTGACTTATTGAAATCTTTTCATCTTTCCATTTACGATAAATTTCTATTTTCTGTTCTTTATTAAATTTAGACATAGTAAAGACCTAAAAGTGTCTCACTTTTAGGTCTCACTTCAACCATTTTTGCTAAAATTATTATTTAATCTTATCTTCAATCGTACCATCGCTATGAGCAATAATTACTTCATCACACATATCAAGGAACAAACCATGTTCAACTACACCAACAGTATGATCAAGGTAGTCTGCTAAACCATGAGGGGCAGGAATTGGATCAACTGCTAAATCAATGATGTAGTTACCATAGTGAGTGATGTAACGCTTGTCACCATCCATCCGCCATTGTGGCTTCAAACCTTCTTGTTCAAAGCGTCTGAAGTTTTGCTCACAAGAGATTGGTAATACTTCAACAGGAAGAGGGAATCCGCTCAAACGGTGAACCAACTTAGATTCATCAACGATCCAAACGATCTTCTTTGAGTTGATGGCAACGTTCTTTTCAAGGGTTAAAGCACCGCCACCGCCCTTGATACCATCAAGGTTGTCGGCAACACGGTCTGAGCCATCAACAGTCAAATCGGCCTGATCGATGTCCGCAAGTTCACTAACTTTAAAGCCTAAGCCTTCAAGTTGCTTCTTACTTCTGTTACTGGTAGTAACAATGGCCTTAAGTTTTAAGCCATCTTCATCCTTGCGTTTGCCCAGAGCATCAATGAAAAATGCGACAGTAGATCCAGTACCAACACCTAAGATCATCCCGCTCTTTACCATGTCGGCTGCTTTTTCGGCAACTTCTTTTTTCAAACGATCTTGCTCAGTCTTATCCATTATTCCTCATCCTCCATTGCTTGCTTTACTTCTTGTTCAGTAGGAATTGATGGTTGTGCACCCAAACGTTGCACAGCAATTGATGAAGCACGGCTAGCAATCTTAGCAGCTTCTTCAAAGTTAGACATATCGGCATTCAAGTTACTTGCAAAGTAACCGATAAAGGTGTCACCGGCACCAGTAGTATCGGTAGCATCTACCTTGTAAGCCGGTACTAATGTTTCAACATCTGGTGTAGAAATATATGCACCTTTATCACCATAAGTAATAATGACGTTCTTTACGCCAAGCAAGTGCAATTTTTCAGCGTTAGTAGCCAAAGTAGAATTATCTTTAATTGGAATACCTGTGATCTTAGCACTTTCAGTTTCATTGGGCATGATGATATCAGTATATTTCAATAAGTCTGCTGGAATCTTATCAATTGCAGGAGCAGGATTCAAAATAGTAACCTTGCCTGCCTTTTTAGCCATCTTGAAAGCTGAAGTAGTAACATCAATTGGCGTTTCAAATTGAGCAATAATGCAGTCCCAATTATTAATCAAATCGCTAGCGGCCTTAAGATCTTCAACGGTCAATTCATAGTTGGCACCGTGGTCGATAATAATATCGTTTTGACCAGCTTCATTTAAAGTAATGTAAGCATGGCCAGTCTTGGCACCCATCGTGGTTTGAACATAAGTGGTGTCGACACCGTAGCTCTTCAATTGGTGGGTAATGTAGCCACCATCGCTGTCTTCACCTACACGGTTAATAAAGTAAGTCTCTGCGCCACTCTTAGCTGCAGCAATGGCTTGGTTAGCACCCTTACCACCACCAGCAGTAGTAACATCTGTGGCATTAATCGTTTCACCAGGTTTTGGGAAATCCTTTACGTGCAATGTGGTATCAACATTGCTTGATCCAATAACTACAATCTTCTTCATGAGCATCCCTTCTTAGAAATGTATTTAATCCTTTCTAATTATAACAAAAAAAACGCATTCAGTATTTCGAATGCGATTTTTTGAAATCCTAATGTAAAATACCGCCGTTTACAAAGCCCTTGAGACGTTCGGCTTCCCACTTTAAAGTATCGGAATCGTCGACTTGCGAAATCTTGTAACCAACAAAATAAGGTGAAGCATAAAAACGTGGGATGATCTTGCAGCAAGTACCTTCGCCATCGTTAATTGGATAAAAGAATAAGTTGTAGGAATCTACACCGTGTGACAAAACTGAACGAACATATTGCGTCCCCTTTTGAATTAAATCAGCCCAGGTATCTAAGTTCGTATTGTCACGTGTAATAATGTTCACTTCTTGGTAGCCTTGCACAGGATAAGCGGATAAATTCATTTCAACTGAACCGGACTTGCCCACCTCAAAGCCTTTAAAGTTATCAGGCTCAATGTCGTTATAACCATCTTTGTGGTAAAGCCCAACGATCTGCATGTGTGGGTGAGTCAAAGAACCGTCGGATTTGGGACCGAAGTTCTTGTACCATAACACACTCTTGTATCTGCCTGAATTGTACATCTTTTGGAAACATTTCAAGGCAAACTTCATCAATTCTTGATTGTCTTCACGCGTATAAGTGGAAATATCACCTTGGTGGTCGCTTGATTCGATTAAAATTGTTTGATCGGTATCCTTCAAAGTTGGGTACTTGTTTTTCAGCCAGATCTTGTCACCGTCTTTATCGAAAATATTAACTAAATGACGTACATCACAAAAGGGACAGCCAGCGCTTTGGTTACCTTGACGATTGCCGTAGTCGTAGTCATAAGGCTTACGCTTACCGATTGAATATTCATAAACTAAAGGGTTTTTATCCATAATTCTCACCTGTTAAATCAACTACTAAATCTCATCTTGATATCTATTTTCTCTATTATCAATTTAAAAATATTATATTAAATTTGTCTATGAATAGTACGTATAATTATGTTAAACTTCTACTTGAAGGAAAGAAATATTGAGAGGCAAAAAAAGGTAATGAAATTCTACAAAAAGCTCGCACTTGTTAGTGCAGCAGCACTTGGCTTAGTTGGACTTAGTGCATGTTCAAACAATAATAATTCTAGTTCAAGTTCTTCTGCAAAGATCCCTACTAAGATCAGCAAGAAGACTACTGTTAACTTCTGGTATTCATTAACTGGTACTTCACAAAGTGCTTTAAAAAAGTTAACTAAGGACTTTGAAAAGAAGAACCCTAACATCACCATTAAGTTGCAAAGCCAAGGTGGTAACTACTCTGACTTGCAAGCAAAGCTTGTGTCAGGTTTACAATCACCAAAGGACTTGCCAACTATTACGCAAGCTTACCCAGGTTGGCTTTACAATGCGGCTAAGAACAACATGCTTGTTAACTTAACTCCATACGTTAACAACAAGTCAGTCGGCTGGGGCTCATACAAGAACAGTGGGATTAAGAAGGCACTTTGGGATGGTGCCAACATTGGCGGTACTCAATACGGTGTACCATTTAACAAGTCTGTTGAAGTACTTTTCTACAACAAGACTTTGCTTGATAAATATGGCGTAAAGGTACCAAGCAACATGAGTCAACTTGCTAGTGCATCTGCTGAAATTTACCGTAAGAGTCACCACAAGGTACGCGGTATGGGCTTCGACGCACTTAACAACTACTACATGATGCAAATGAAGGAAACTTACGGCAAGGACTTCAACAAGAACTTGAACTTTGCAACTAAGGATTCTGTCAAGGCTATCAACTACTACGCAAATGGTGTTAAGGCTGGCTACTTCATGCAAGCTGGTACACAAAAGTACATGTCAACTCCATTCAACAATGGTCAAGTTGCCATGTTCATCGGTTCTACTGCTAACGAAGCATACTTGAAGCAAGGACTTAAGAAGGGTTATGTTTATGGTGTAGCTCCTCGTCCAAGTCAAATGAACGTACAACAAGGTACTGACATCTACATGTTCAAGAAGGCTAGCGCAATGCAAAAGGCTGCCGCATTCAAGTACCTTAAGTTTTTAACTTCTAAGTCATCACAACTTTACTGGGCAAAGCAAACTGGTTACATGCCAGTTAACACTGCTGCTTTGAACGACTCAGCTTACCAACAAGCTAAGGACAGCAAGATTCCAGCAATTTTATCTAAGACTTCTAAGAAACTTTACTTCTTACCTGTTACTAAGAATTCCATCACTGCATATGACCAAGTTAATGTAAATATGCAAAATATTTTGGCTAAGGCAAGCAAGGGTCAAAACTGGACCAGTGATATTAAGGCTGGTAAGGCTAAGCTTGACGCTTCTTGGAAGCAATAAAGATAGATTAATTTAGATAAGCAAAAGGACATCCGTGAAGGATGCCCTTTTTTATGTGGTCAGAATGTCGGACTCTAAATTATTCACTCAAAGCCCATACTAAATTACACCATTATTTTGAAAATTAGTGTACAGAATTCCCACTATTGGGAATTATTTCCTACCTCAACACATAGCAAGTATTATCCTTACCCAAGTCATACTTATCAAAGAGCTTACCAATCTCCACATTAAAATTCTGAATCAAATCATGCTGATTCTCCGCACTAAACTTCCGCGCAAACTCCTCAATCACTACATCCCTACTCTTCTCAAAATCTTCCACCGACTCTGCTCCAAGCACTGCAGCACTAATATCCGACTCCTCGGGCAAAAACCGTAAATCTGATCAAAAACCAACTTATAGCCATAATGATTATCATCATTTTTCAAATAAAAAACGAATTCCACCTCATCAGGGCTCTTCTTCATTTGCCCCGTCAATTCCTTGAACTTCATAAAGTTCACGAAGAAATCATAAAAGTCGCCATAAAAAATCTTCATCGAAATGACAATCACTTTATCATTAATTACTTGCTTTGCTGCTAATTCATCTAGTTCCACTTATCTTCATCCTTTAACAATTCATTCTTAAATAGTTCAGCCAACTTCACCAGGCTCTTATGATCTGGATAACGCTTCGTCAGCTCATCTATCTTCTCCGTTGCCATCTTCTTAATCTCATCGCTAGAGCTGATTTTTTCGATAAAGTCCGTCAATTCACCCGACCGGCTAAGCAGCTTATGCTCACTGCGGCTTTCTGCTAAAAACGCCTGGTCAATCTTACGCAACTTCAAGCTGCCATCCGGATTAAACTGGTAGCCGCCCCACATGTGCTGCTTAATCGGCTGCATTGGCTCACTATCAACATAGCATAACTTACCAACCATATGGTGCGTTTCCGTAATGCCCAAAGTTACCGGATCATAAATATCCACATAGTTAAAAACTCCGTTCGCGCATTTGTGCTACACGTCTTCTCTCCTTCGGTGTAAGCAATAACCAAATATTGGTACCTTCATACAAATAAGCTGCCGCTATCGCCTCCGGATGCGTACAATTAGCCAAAGCAAACTGCGCATTAATTGAACCCAAGGAATGTCCATAAATATAGAATCTGCTTCCTCTAAATTGATTAATCACGTGGTTCAAAAACGTGCTTGCCGTCTTTAACTGACTCGGAATGCGTCTTTCCTGTGATAGCATCGCCCTTAAAATCGGGATATTCGTCTTAAACCATTCATCACGCCAAGTCTGCGGCGTGCCTTTTTTGATGCCATAAGATCCCTTAAACAGGATCGTAATTTCACTAGGATTACTAATGACGAACGCACTCATCCCGTCTTTAGCATGTTCTACCCGGCAAACAACGCCAACATGGTATTGGCCAATCGTTATGCTATCGCCTAATTGCAAATGTTCATAAGATTTCTTAGTTAATTCGACCCGTTCACGGTCGGTTAATTGTTCGTTTATGCCCATGATATTTTTCCTACTAAAAAAACTAACCTTACCACCATAGTAGCATGAGTTAGTTTTTTGAATAAGATTATAACCACTAATTGTTGTACTTCTTTTGTAAGTAGTTGGCCACTTGTGACAAGCAGAAGCAGACGATGAAGTACATTACCGCAATGATTACGTAAATTGGAATCAAGTAAGTCGTGTTTTGACTGTAGATGATTTGTGCATGGTAAAGAAGTTCTGGCAACACGATGATTGTTGCAAGTGAAGTATCCTTAACCAAGGATACGAACTGTGACAAAAGCGCAGGAATCATGTTGTGCAAAGCTTGTGGCATAATTACGTGATACATTGCTTGGCCATATGACATCCCGTTTGAACGAGCACCTTCCATTTGACCTGGGTCAACTGAGCCAATACCTGAACGAACGAATTTCGGCTAACATCGCACCTTCGAAAATTACCAAGGCCGTAATCGAAGCCGTCGTTGGGTTCGTGACGATCCCCAATTGTGGCAAACCAAAGTAAGTAAAGAAGATGATCAAAAGTAGCGGCAAGTTACGAATGATATCGATAATAAAGCCCACGATTGCGGAAAGATATTTCACCTTCATGTAACGGATAAGTCCTAAGATCAAACCCACTACAAAACTAAGCGCAATTGAAATAAGTGATACATAAATCGTTACCCAAAGACCTTGTAATAAGAAGCGGATATCGACCCATGAATAAGCATGAATAAAAGTTTCCATTTTCTATCCCCTCCCTATTAGTTAGCCAATTTCTTTTCAAGGTGACGCATGTAATAACTGAGTGGCAAAGTCAAGATCAAGTAAAACAGACCAACAATGATATAAGTATCAATCGTTTGGAAAGTTGAAAATGCAATCAGCTGTGCTTGGTACATTAAGTCAAAACCAGCTACAAAGGCCAAAAACTGAAGAGTTTTTTAACTAAGTTTACAAATTGGTTGCCAAGTGGTGGAATCACAATCTTCATTGCTTGTGGCAAAATAACGTAACGCATTGCTTGCGTATAAGTCATCCCGTTAGAACGGGCACCTTCCATTTGTCCCGTACCAATCGAATTAATCCCGGCACGAACCGTTTCTGCAATAAAGGCAGAAGTATATAAAGTTAAGCCAATTGTACCTGCCTGAAAACCTGAAAGTTTCACAATATAGCGTGGCACAATTAAGTAGAAGATCATTACGATAACCAATAATGGGATGTTTCGGAAAATCGCAATATAAACTTTAGCAATTACGCGACCAAATTTAGGTGGAGCAACTTTAAGTAGTGCGAAGAATACACCTAAGATTAAACTAAAAATCAAAGCAATAATACTACATAAAATAGTATTCCAGAAGCCTGTTAAAAAAGGCTCCCCAGTTGTTCGTAATAATTTGCCACATTATTTCAATACCCCCTTAAAGACTAAAACTAGGAATTCCTGCGAACCACTTCTTGATCAAACGATTGTAAGTACCATTTGCTTCAAGTTCCTTAAGAGCCTTGTTAATGTGATCTGCCATCTCGGTTTGACCCTTGTTAACAGCGATACCATAAGGAGCATCACTATAAACGCCACCGACTAACTTGTAGCCTGGATTTTCTTGGGCAATACCGGCAAGCAAGCCGTTATCAGTAGTTAAAGCCACACCTTGGTTGGCCTTAAGTGCTGACATAGCTTGACCATAGTCATCATATTGAAGCACACGTGCCTTGGGTGCCGACTTATGCACATCATCAACTGCAGTAGTTCCTTTTACGGCAAGTACAGTTTTATTATTTAAATCTTTAACGTTAGTAATCTTGCTATTATTTGGTACAAGCAAAGATGAACCAGCTGGGAAATAGGCCTTGGTGAAAGTTACTTGCTTTGCATCGCTCTGGCGTAATCGTCATTGTTGCCAAAACCGCGTCCACGTTACCATTCTTAAGTAGTGGAATTCTCGTGTTGGCAGTAGTAGTAACAAAGCTGGCTGTACCTTTTTTACCTAACATTTGTTTGGTTAAAGCCTTAGCCAGGTCCATTTCGAAGCCTTCGATCTTACCGCTTTTAACGTTGGTTAAACCGAACAATCTCGTATCTGCTCTAACGCCCCAAACAATATGCTTACTTGTTTCTACCTTTTGGTAAACATTTTGCTTACCCTTATTGCCGCATGCTGACAACGTGAAAGCTAGCAGCACTAATAAAGGTAAGAAAAGAAATTTTCTAAATTTTTTCATGGCGCGCCACCTTAGTCTTTAGAAATAATCTTGCTTAAAAATTGACGAGCACGTTCTGTATTAGGATGATCGAAGAATTCACCTGGTTTACGATCTTCCAAAATGTGACCTTGATCTAAGAAGATCAAACGATTACTTACTTTTCTAGCGAAGCCCATTTCGTGAGTAACCACAACCATTGTGATACCTTGTTCGGCAACGAAGCGCATAACTTCAAGCACTTCTTCGATCATTTCTGGGTCCAAGGCACTAGTTGGTTCGTCGAACAAAATAACCTTTGGATCCATGGCAAGTGATCTAGCGATGGCTACACGTTGTTGTTGACCACCTGACAATTGACGTGGGTATGAATTAATCTTGTCAGCCATACCAACTTTTTCAAGATATTGCATAGCAATCTTACGGTTTTCATCGTCAGGACGCTTCAAAACGATCTTAGGAGCGAGCATAACATTTTCAAGCACAGTGTGGTTGTTGTAAAGATTGAAGTGTTGGAACACCATACCGACATTCTTACGAATCTTGTTAATGTCTGTCTTTTTATCGGCTAAGTCATAACCAGTCACAATAAGTTGACCACTGTTGATTGGTTCTAAGCCGTTCATCGTTCTAATTAAAGTACTCTTACCAGAGCCTGATGGGCCAATAATTGAAACCACTTGGCCTTCATCAATTTTCAAGTTAATATCTTTCAATGCATGAAGCTTTCCGTAGTACTTATCAACATGCTTAAATTCAATAATTGCTGTCATGGTTTATATCTTTCCTCCATTTTTTCATAATAATATATTCTACCTTTTTTAAGTCAAACTAAACCTATATCCAAGCTAAAATGATACATTTGTAGAGAAATTAGTTGTTTTTATTCGCTTTTAGGCAATATTTCTTTCTATTTCTCAAGCGAAAGCATCTCAATTTAGCTCTTTTACGAATTTATTCCAAGAAATGACTATGGCTCTTTTTTTGAGTATAAAAAAAGCCTTCATCCCTTGTGCAGGGACGAAAGCTTTCCGCGGTACCACCCAAATTGTCTATCAAAAATAGACCTCCTCATAAAGCACAGTCATGCTTTACCGGCGTGGTAACGTACCGGAGACGTCTCAACCTACTATAAGAATTGTTAGTTCGGTGAGCTGCTAAAAGTGTTATTCAATAATTCAGGGTCTACTGGCTTCCCACTAACGCCAATTCACTGTAAGAATGGATTATCTACTCTTCTTTTTCATAGCTTTTTAATTTCTTTATATGTATTTAACAGTATTTTTTCTAAAAAAGCAAGTAATATTTGTACGTTATCAAATGAATCCGTTTTTAATGCAAAATTTTGCTGTTAATATTCGGAAAATGCTTTAAAATATTTAATGATGTATAGAAAAATAAAGGAGCTTGACATGGGAAAACTTGAAAAACCCGTTATTATCGGAATTGCTGGTGGTTCAGGAAGTGGCAAAACTACCATTGCCCACGAGATTGCTGACAATATTAATGACACTGATCATGACCGTATTATGATCATGACGCAGGACTCATACTACAAAGACAACACCGGCGTATCAATGGATGACAGAATGAAGATCAACTACGATCACCCTGACGCTTTTGATATGCCTCTACTTGAAGCACAACTTAGTCAATTGATGCACAGAAAGCCAATTGAAATGCCAACTTATGATTTCACTGCTCACACAAGAAGCGATAAAACCATTCACGTTGAACCTGCCGACATTATTATTCTAGAAGGTATCTTAGTTTTATTTAACGAGGATATCCGTAACTTAATGGATATCAAGGTTTACGTTGATACTGATGACGACATTCGTTTTATCCGTCGTCTTGAACGTGACATGAAGGAACGTGGTCGTTCACTTGATTCAGTTATCAACCAATACTTAGGCACAGTTAAGCCAATGTACAACCAATTTATCGAACCAACTAAGCGTTACGCCGACATCATCGTTCCTGAAGGCGGGGAAAACGACGTAGCTATCGATATGTTAACTACAAAGATTCAATCAGTTTTGAATCAATAGAAAATAAAAAAATAGCATGGGAAAATTGCCCATGCTATTTTTGCACTTTCAATTATTTATTTTCATCATCCAAAATTCTGTTGTACTTCTTGGCAAAGAAGACCAGAAGCAAGACACTGGCAATGACATAAATGACAGCTGCAATGTAGTAAGCATTAGCATAGCCATTTGGTGTATTGAACAAGTAGAATTCAGTGAACAAACCATCGATGACACCCACAATGGCATAGGCGATCATGATAATAAACTGATTGGTCGTTACACAGGTTAAAGCCATAAAGATCGCGGTCATTGGCGGCAAAATAAACAAGATCTTACGATAACCCCACTTGTGCACCGTTGCGATTATAATGGACATCAAAATCGCAGTTGCTGCATTAAAAATGTTTAACCCGGAAATCAGGTGCGGCGCAACGATTTTATAATATGACAAAGCTGCATCGTTGGTAATCCCAGTAACCGCACCTAAAATGCCATAAATCCACAATAAATAATGACATTATGCTTATAACGCGGATTCCAGTTCCTTATGGCTTCCGCCTCAGATTCTTTTTCTTCATTAGATCGTTTCATATTATCCCCTTCTTTATGAAAGCACATACATCTTTCAACTTCATTCTAGCATAGTTATATGTATACGTTAAAAAGGGATTGGTTATAGTTACTTTGTCTTAGGCTTAAGTGCCTTATCAAACAAGTTGGTAATCAATTTAACCAAAACGCCATCAAATAATAAAGCAGAAATCATACTGGTAATAAACATCAAAATTTGCAAGCTTGGACGGTAGTGGCTCCAGCCAAAGATGAAATATGATGGGATAAAACCACCGAGGTTGGCAAAGAAAGCACCGGTTAAAACGCTACCCCAAGAAAATCTTTCATAGCGGGACTTTTTAGGGAAAAAGCCGATTTCATTAGTAGCACCTTGAATTAAACCTTCCAAGATGGTAAGTGTGCCCCATTGGCCACCGATCGCCATTTCTACTGTCGCAGCAATTAATTCGCCAATCGTACCGGAACCCACTGTGGGCACAAAGTACATTGCAAGTGGTGCTGCCATGTACCAAAGACCCGTGAAGATATTATCCACAACTGGTGCATAACCCGTTGGCAAAAAACTCAACTTCACCAAGTTATACACATTGTTGAAACCATAGGTGTAGATAACCCCCATGATGATCCCAATCAAGGCTACTAAAATAATCGACTTAACATTCCATTTCGATGAACGTGTAAACATAAAAAATACTCCTAACTAACTATTCTAGCCAGTAGGAGTACATTAATAATCTATTTTAATTTACACTTTCCTTATCGCAAGCATTACCTTGTTCAAGTTCAAAGGGTATTTCTCAGCTTATTCAAGCACCCCTAGTGACTAACTATTCAATTAGTCTCAGTATACCACTTTAACTAAATGATGTCTGGTCTGTGTAAAGTTTGTAGTAAAATCCTTTTTCTTTCAAAAGTTGTTCGTGACTGCCCTCTTCGATGACGTTACCGTCTTTTAAGACGACAATCTTGTTGGAATTCAAAATTGTCTTCAAACGGTGCGCAATCACGAAACTAGTTCTCCCTGCAATCACGGCATTCATCGCCTTTTGAATCTTTTCTTCAGTCACAGTATCAACGTTTGAAGTAGCTTCATCCAAGATCAAGAAGTCTGGATCAGTCAAAATCGTTCTCGCAATTGAAACTAGCTGCTTTTGACCAGTTGAAAAGACTGAACTGCTGTCGTTTACTTCAGTGTTATAGCCGTCAGGCAAACTTTCGATAAAGTCGTGGATATTAGCCTGCTTAGCTGCAGAAATTACTTCATCCATTGAAGCATCCGGCTTACCGTAACAGATATTGTCGGCAATCGTACCGCTGAATAAAACAGAATCCTGGAGCACGATCCCAACGTTATCACGCAGCGACTTCAATTGAATATCACGCACGTCCGTACCATCGAACGTTACCTTACCGGAATTGACATCGTAGAAACGGTTAAGCAAGTTCATGATAGTAGTTTTACCCGAACCGGTTGGTCCAACTAGGGCCACAGACTGACCCTTATCTACGGAAATGTTCACACCGTGCAAGATTTCCTTATTCTTGTCATAGCCAAAGTGAACATCTTCAAGCTTAACGCCATTCTTTAAGCCGTGAATTTGCTTACCATTTGGCACATCATCTTCATCTTTTTTGTTCTTCAACTGTCGCAAGTCTTCTAGCACCAGTTAAGGCGAGTTGGATCATAGAGTAGATTGAAGTAATTTGCGTTAAAGGTTGGAAGTAAGTTTGTGAGTATTCAACGAAAGTTACGATTAAACCAAGACCGATTGCTTGCGTAACTTGTCCTGAAATAATCATCCAGGCACCCATGGCAATAACGATCGCCAAGTTAAGCAAGTTCAAACCGTTCATTAATGGGAACAAGATACCTGAGTAGAATTGTCCCTTGAACATAGCGTTTCTTACGCGATTGTTGTAGGTCTTAAAACCGCCGATTGATTCTTTACGCAAGTTGTTGGTAATAATTACCTTTTCACCGTTGATTTGTTCAGTGATGTAACCATTCAAGTCCCCGATTTCATCTTGTTGTTTATCAAGATATACACGAGCTTTTTTCATAATTAAAACACTGACGATCAAGATTAATGGCGTGGCGGCAATGGTCGTCCAAGCAAGTTGAGCATTAACCATAAACATAACCACAATTGTTCCAATGAACATGATTCCCTGGGAAATAATTTCAAAAATCGCGTTGTTCATCGCGTTGAAAATGTTGTCCAGGTCAGAAGTAAAGAGTGAAAGCAGCTTACCGTCCTGGTGCGTATCAAAGTAACGCACGAGCATTCTTTGTAACTTAGCGAAAAGATTTTCACGCATATCATTGGTTGAGTCCGCGTTAAATTTGGACATGACCATCCAAGCAATAAAGATGGCAACTTGACTCAATACGTAAAAGGCCAGCATTGACCATAATGCACCATAGAAAGTATTTAAACTAGCAGTACCTTTTCTTAAATCGGATAAGTATGTGGTCAAATCAGTTACGGCTCTACCCAAGAAAGTTGGCGCGATAACTTGTGCACCACTTGAAACTAGGGAAAGAACAACAACGATGGTGATACCTTTCCAGTAGGGCTTTAAATATTTAACAAAGTACTTGATTTCTTTTCTTGTGTCTCCCATTATTCCACCCCTTTCTTGCCTTTTTGCGTCTTGAAGATTTCTTGGTAAACAGGTGAAGTCTTAAGCAATTCTTCGTGAGTCCCTTGAGCAACCAACTTACCATCATCCAAAACTAAAATAGTATCTGCATGAACTACTGAGACGATCTTTTCCGCAATGATGAAGGTCGTTGTATCTGGCAAGTCATGTTCTAAGGCTTGTTGAACCTTCTTTTCGGATTCGGCATCAAGGGCTGAAGTTGAATCGTCCAAAATCAAAATTGGTGATTTAGCGATCAAACCACGAGCAATTGATAATCTTTGCTTTTGACCACCAGAGAAGTTGGCAGAACGTTCTTCAACTTCGTGATCATATGAGTCGTTATAGCGTTCAATGAATTCTGAAGCTTGCGCCATGTTGGCAGCACGTTGCAATTCATGTAAATGTGCATGTGATTTACCTTGACGCAAGTTGGAAGCGATCGTTCCTGAGAATAAAACGGCACGCTGCAAGACGAATGAAACGGTGCTACGCAAAGCGTCTTCAGTTACATCTTTAACGTTTTCGCCACCGATTTTGATTTCACCCTTGGTTGGATCGTAAAGTCGGGCGATCAATTGGGCCAAAGTAGACTTACCTGAACCGGTCGCACCAACGATACCCACCATTTCACCAGGCTTAATTTTGAAAGAAATATCCTTCAAGGTTTCATCATCACCATCAGGATAAGTGAAGGAAACGTGATCAAATTCGACGCTACCCTTCAAAGGTTGAGTTGAACCTTCAGTAACGAACTTAACGTCTGGTTCGGTATTAAGCACTTCTTTAATACGGCCAAGAGAAATGTTACCTCTGGCAAATTGCATCATGGTCATTCCGGCGATCATGATGGTCCAAAGAAGTGTCAAAATATAGTTAACAAAAGGACTAACTACGGCGACATCGGTTGGGTGCTGTGTAATGCTGCGGCCAATTAAGTAAACAACCAAAGTAATTACCAGGTAAGCAATCAATTGGAAGGCTGGCATAATGGCAGAAAACCAGTAACCAATTACGATGTTGTAGTCATTCAACTTATCTGAGGTCTGATCAAACTTCTTAATTTCTTGTGGACCTTGGTTAAAGGACTTAACTACACGTACACCTTGTAAAGTTTCTTGTGCTTGACCAGAAATTTTATCCATGGTCTTTTGGAACTTTTCAAACAAGCTATTCATTTGGCGTAATACGTAAGTACCAAAAACCATGATCAAGACGACCATCACAACTGTTGCCCACCAGTAACGTGGAATGATGACAATACAGAAAATGAAGGAACCGACGATTAAAATCGGCATTCTAAGCAGCTGCATAAAAAGCTGCATAATCATGTTCATGATCTGGTTCATGTCGTTGATGAGTCGTGTAGTAAGTGACCCTGCTGAGAACTTTTCGATATTACCAAAAGAAAAGCTTTGAATCTTAGCATATGTATCTTCACGCAAGTCACTCGTTACACCCTGGGCGATACGGGCAGCGTAGTAAACGTTGAAAATACCTGAAATAATTGCCACAATTCCTAAAACGATTAAGATAATCCCGTAGCGAATGACTGATTGTCTTTGATCAGCCATGATTGCACGTTGAATATTTTCAAGTAAACGTGGTTGATAAAGTGTCGCAAACGCTGATACGATAATCGCTACAAAAGCCGCAAAAACATCTTTTTTATAGCGTTTAAAGTACGGCATTAAGATTTTAAAAGTCTGCATTAATTACTCCTTTCTTCAGTTAAGAAATGCCAAAAGTATTACTCCATTCTTCATTTAAAGCAGTGAGTTGCTTCATTTTTTCTTTGCCTAATTTTTAGCTGTTTTATCTTCAATCTCAAATAAAGAATGCAATTTTTCATGAGCAAATTTTTCACCAGTTGGTGTTAATTCACAAAAGCGGACTCGCTTGTCTTGTGGGTCAACTGTCATCGATAAATAGCCCGATTCAATTAACTGCTTGATCCCCTTGTTGATTGACTGTTTGGGCAAATCCGTTAAATCAACTAGTTGCTTTTGAGTTAACTTCTTACGAATGGTTAACTCATATAAAATTCATACTTAAGTAACTAGTCATTCCATGGGTTTGATCCCAATAGTCATAGCCATGACTGCCATGAACAATTGCTAAATTTAACTTCGCTGTATCGCTAATATCCATTTTCTCGCCTCTATATTTAGTCTCTGCATGTACTAAAATATATTAGTACACATGTGGACTATTGTCAAATAAATTTAAGAAATAATTTAAAATGAAAATATCTTTCCTTAAAAAAAGGAACCGTCTGCTATAATTAAAAAATCAATATCCAGACAAGGTGGAGGTATATGAATAGAAAAAAATTTCTACTTAACTTTTTTAATTGCTTTAATTACTATCACACTATCTGCATGTGGCCAAAAGAAAAATGAGAGTGTTTATCAAACGGTTAGACAAACTAAGACCATCAATTGGGGCGTCAAAGCAGATACGCCACTGTTTGGCTCAATGAGCGTCAAAGACAGTAAAATTCGTGGTTTTGAAATCGACTTAGCCGAAGCTTTAACGCATAAGATGCTTGGTAAAAATGCCAAGGCCAACTTTGTCACAACGACCGCAAACACTAAGATTCAATTATTAAAAAAAGTAAAAATATCGATGCAGTCATTGCCGCTATGACAATCACGCCGGAACGTAAAAAAGCAGGTCAACTTTAGCAACCCCTACTTTCCTGCTGGCCAATCAATTATGGTTGCTAAAAACAGTAAAATAAAGAACGTCAAAGACTTAAATAATAAACGCGTACTCATCGTTAAAGGAACGACAGCCGCTGATGCCGTGCATAAATTTGCACCGAAAGCAGAGATCTTGCAGTTTGACGATTATGGTCAGGCCTTTGCCGCATTAAAGGCAGACCAAGGGGATGCTTTAGTTACAGATAATGGTATTTTAGCCGGCATCTTGCACGATAACCCTGGCTACAAGCTAACTGGTGGCACCTTTACCAACCAGCCATATGGTATTGCCGTCAACAAAGGACAAACGGCAATGATGAAGCACATCAATACTGCTTTAGATGAATTAAAAAGGGACGGTACTTACACCCGTCTTGCTAAAAAATGGTTCGGCAATATTCCTGGCTTCAACATCAAAGAAATTGAGCAATATTAAAAAGGCATAGAACTAGCAATTCGTTAGCTCTATGCTTTTTAATACAAACATTATTTCCCAGTAAATAGTTTAACCTAGGCCACTCGAAAATAGCAACTTTGGCTATTCATGTGCCGCATACATTGCACGCCAAGTTTCTTCCATCTTGGCCAGGCCATGCCAATCTCCTACTTAGCACATCATATATAGTTCATATGCTGGATCATAAACAGCTGGATTATCCTTATTCTCTTTCAAGTAAGCCCAACAATATCGATTAACATGAAACGAAAACGTTCAATTTCATTACGATTAAAGAAGACCTCAAAGTACTTAGCTACTAATTTCTTAAGCTCAATATGATAAGCATTCTTAAGCAAATCAGGCTGATCACGGTAACTAAGCAAAGTATCCTCGGCAATGCCGGTTTCTTTGCTTAAAGTGCCCAGATCTATGCTTTCATCGGTTAATAGCTGAGTGCAACGCTCAACATCATTCATAATATGCGGCCGGTGCTTCATCTTAGACATGAGAACCGGTTTATTTAGTTCCGCAATAATATTATGAGCGGCCTTCTTCATCAATAAGAGCGCTTTATCTTCAGGAAGACTTTGCTTAACTACTTTTCCAACAACATAGGTGTGGTCCGTAACTTCATATTTTTGTGTAACTTGATTGAACTTGTTGCCGCACACATCACTAATTGCAACGCCATCTGTGGCTGCTTGGTCATAGTCAAAAAATATATGATTTTTTATCACCGGTAATTGGTGAAAACGGCAAGTTATCAGTAGTAAAAACCTGAACATAAACGGAATAGTTCAATTCGTCATCCTTGAACATTTTAATTGCACGATCTTCCATAAAATCTTCATAGATCATATCTTGTTTTTGCATGATAAGTCTCCCCTCCTTCCTCTATCTACAGCCGTACTATAAAAAATTAGTTAAAAATATTAAATTTATAACTAATTTTTTAAGCTAAATAGTTACCTGCTGCAAGATATAAGTCATACCATTCTTGTCTAGTAAGCTCAATATCGCTGCCTTTTGCGGAATCTTTAATGTGTTCTGGATTCATTGAACCAACTAGCATTTGCATGTTCGCAGGGTGACGTAAGATCCAGGCTGCTGCGATGGCATTCTTACCTACGTTGTATTTGTCAGCTAACTTTTGCAATTCCGCATTCAGTTTAGGGAAGCCGTCATTGTTAATGAAAGTACCTTCAAACATCCCGTATTGGAATGGTGACCAGGTTTGAACAGTTACGTGGTGCAAGCGAGCATAATCCAAGAATTGGCCATCACGATCAATAGAAGGATTATCAAGCATGTTCATGTGCATCCCGAAGTCAATCATTCCTGTGTGCTTCAAACCAAACTGCAATTGGTTAAACATCAAACGTTGACTGAGTGAATTTTGCAACAATTCAAATTGGGCAGAATCAAAATTGGAAACACCGAAGAAACGTACTTTACCACTAGCTTGAAGTTGATCGAAGGCTTCTGCCACTTCTTCTGGATCAAATAAGGCATCAGGTCTGTGAAGTACCAAGGCGTCAAGATAGTCGATCCCCATTCTATCCAAAATGCCATCGACACCTTTCAGAATATGCTCTTTTGAAAAATCATAGCGTTCACCAGGAACAATGCCTGTCTTAGATTGGATAAACAAATCTTCACGTTTAAGATTCATTTGCTTCAAAGCCTGACCAAATACTTCTTCAGATTTGCCACCGCCATAAATATCGGCAGAATCGATAAAGTTGATGTCTGAATCATAAGCGGCTTGAATGGCAACCTGAGCTTCAGGAATGCTCTTTTTGTCCATTCGCATAATACCTAAGGCCATGGCAGGAATATCCAAAGTGGTGCAACCCATCTTTATTTGCTTCATAATGTAAGTCCTTTCATTACTATTTTGCCTTTATTATGCGCTATTTTTGAGCAAAATAAAACTGATTTATCTAATTGATAAATCAGCTTTTACTTATTAATAGATTTTTTCAACTTGTTCTTGAATGCTGTCCTTGTCCAAGAATTCATCGTAAGTTGTGTCTTGGCGGCTAACGATACCCTTAGGACCAACTTCAATAATGTGGTTAGCAATAGTTTGAATGAATTCGTGGTCGTGAGAAGTGAACAAAATTGAACCAGGATATGCAACCAAAGCATCGTTCAATGCGGTGATTGATTCCAAATCAAGGTGGTTAGTTGGATCGTCCATGATTAAAACATTGGCTGGTTCAAGCATCATGCGTGACAATTGGCAACGTACCTTTTCCCCACCGGATAAAACTTTGATCTTCTTTTCAATTTCATCGCCACTGAAGAGCATTCTACCTAAGAAGCCACGCAAGAAAGTATTGTCATCTTGTTCTTTAGTGGCATATTGACGAAGCCAATCAAGAATAGTCAAATCATCGTTGTTGAAGTTAGCGTTCAAGTCACGCGCCATGTAATTAAAGGCAGTAGTTTGACCCCAAGTTACTGTACCTGAATCAGGCTTAATCTTACCGGCAACGATATCAAGTAATGCAGTAGTAGCCAAGGCGTTACGTGATAAAAAGGCCACCTTATCTCCAGGACGTACGATAAATGAAACGTTGTCCAAAATCTTTTCACCATCAACTGAATAAGAAACGTTTTCTACCTTAACTAAGTCATTACCCAAATCGCGGTGCATTTCAAATTTAACGAATGGATACTTACGTGAAGATGGCTTGATGTCATCTAAAGTGATCTTATCAAGTTGCTTCTTACGTGAAGTAGCTTGGCGAGACTTAGAAGCATTAGCTGAGAAACGAGCGATAAATTCTTGCAATTGCTTAATCTTTTCTTCTTTTTTAGCATTTTGGTTAGCTGCAAGTTCGTTAGCCAACTTGCTTGATTCGTACCAGAAGTCGTAGTTACCAACGTAAAGTTGAATCTTGCCACGGTCAACGTCACACATTTCAGTACATACTTGGTTTAAGAAGTGACGGTCGTGGGAAACTACGATCACGATATTAGGATAATCTGCTAAGAAGTTTTCCAACCATTCAACGGTGTGCACGTCAAGACCGTTAGTAGGTTCGTCGAGTAAAAGAATGTCAGGATTACCAAAGAGCGCTTGAGCAAGAAGCACCTTAACCTTTTCGGATTCTGGCAATTCCTTCATGAGTGTTTGATGCTCTTCTTCAGGGATGCCTAAAGATTGCAATAGTTTTGAAGCATCGGCTTCGGCGTTCCAGCCATCGAGTTCAGCAAATTTACTTTCAAGTTCAGCTGCCTTAACCCCATCTTCATCACTAAAATCAGTTTTAGCATAAAGGGCATCCTTGTCCTTCATTACTTGGTAAAGTTCTTTATGTCCTTGAATTACGGTGTCCATTACGGAAAAATCATCAAAGGCGAAGTGGTCCTGATTCAAGCTAGACATACGCTCATTAGGATCGATACTAATTGAACCTGTAGTTGGTTCAAGCTTGCCTTCTAATAATTTAAGAAAAGTTGACTTGCCGGCACCATTTGCACCAATTACGCCGTAGCAGTTGCCCGGAGTAAATTTTAAATTTACGTCTTCATAAAGTGTGCGGCCGCCAAATTTAAGACTAGTCGGATACTGTATCAATCGTTATACCTCACTTTTAATATAAAATAATGTCTAAGTATAGCAAAAAGCAAGCTCTATAAATAGAAAACCTGCTTTTTTTAAATTTTCTTTAAATGATTTAAAAACTTTTTGAAACTGTCTAACTTTTCCTGGGTAATATCACGAATAATTGCAGTAGCTAAATCAACAGATGCCTTGAAGTCCTTGTAACTACTGAAGCAATATGGTGAGTGTTCATAACGAACTGGAATACCAATAACGATCGTTGGTGCACCATTTTCGTAGTAAATTGCGGCACCGTCTTGGCCACCACCAGTTCTAACTGAACGAGTGTATGGAATGTTGATCTTGTCAGCCAAGTCGCAAGCATATTGTTGGAACTTAGGGTTTGGCAAGAAAGTAGTATCCATATCGCGAAGCATTGGTCCACGCTTTAAACCGGTTTGTGAAAGCCAATCAGGAGTGAAGGTGTCATCTGCTGGACAGCTTTCAAGTACAATACATAGATCTGGCTTAACTTTTCTAGCAGTTACGTAAGCTCCGCGAAGACCTACTTCTTCTTGGCTAGACAAAGCGGCAACAACATCAAAGTTAGTTTCTTCACCCTTCAAGTTGTCCAAAACGTCAATCATCGCACCGGCACCAAAACGGTCGTCGAAGTCTTTACCAAAGAACAAACCAGATTTTTTCGTGGTATTCGCATTTTACATCAACAAAGATTGGACAACCTGTGTCGATCTTGTAGTCTTTAATTGTTTCTTCACGGCTGCTTGAACCAACATCAATTGACATATCGGCAACGTCAGGCACGTTGTTTCTTTCAGCAGCAGTCATAAAGTGTGGTGGCTTAGTTGCGACAACACCAGGGATGTATTCGCCATCGCGGTTTCTAACCTTAACCTTCAAAGCAGGGATATTGTATTTTACCCAGCCGCCGAGTGGAACAAACTTGATTAAACCATTTGGACGAACGGCCTGGGTGATGAAACCAACCGCATCTGAGTGGGCATCAAGTTGAATTACAGGACGGTTGCCCTTGTTTTCCTTCTTTGATGCATAAACATTGAGCATCCCGTCAGTCTCAATATTGGCTGTCTTTTCTGCATAGCTAGTAAAAAGTTTAACGAATTCTTCTTCAAAACCAGATGTAGCGTTAGCATCTGAGAATTCTTTAAGCATTTCGATTTCTTGTGCTTTTTCCATAATTTTCTCCTTCTGTAAGTCCTTACATCAAATTTTATCATAGTTCTTTATCTTTATTTTTTGCTAAACTAGAATTAGGAGGGTTTGCATCGTGAAAGAAAAACCTATTTGGAAGAAAAATCTATTCGTCTTATCGATCGCGGTCTTCATTGCAGGGATCGCATTTTCAGAAATTATGCCTTTCTTATCGTTATACATTAACACGTTAGGCAACTTCTCTCACCAACAACTTAACTTCTGGTCTGGGATCGTTTATTCTGGTACGTTCATCGTTTCAGCGGTTGTTTCTCCTTGGTGGGGCAAATTAGCTGATAAAAAAGGACGTAAACCAATGATTTTGCGGGCCGGAATCGGGATGTCCGTCGTTATCGCCTGCATGGGGTTAGTCCAAAATGTTTGGCAATTGCTTTTGCTTAGAATGCTGCAAGGTGTATTTGCCGGCTTTATTTCTAACTCTAATGCCTTAGTTGCCACCGAAACGCCGAAGACAAATTCTGGACAAGCTCTAGGAACGATTGCTTCAGCGACCACTGCCGGTACCTTGCTGGGACCACTTGTTGGTGGTGCTTTAACATCAATTTTTTCATACCGCATTACCTTTATGATCACTGGTGGCTTGCTCTTATTATGCTCAATCTTAGTTCTATTCTTCGTTCATGAAGACGACTTTAAGCCAGTTACCGCGAAAAAAATTGGACAAGGCCAGCGGCGTAATTAAGTCGCTTCGTTCGCCTCATCTGATCTTTGGTTTGCTATTAACCACTTTAATTATTCAAGCAGCTAATAACTCCATTAACCCAATCGTTTCACTATATGTCCGCCAATTACTTAATGGCCATGGCAACGTTGTCTTCATCTCTGGTGTTATCGCCGCCCTTCCTGGGATTGCTACTTTCCTAGTGGCCTCCCGCTTCGGTGCACTCGGTGATAAAATCGGTACTCACAAAATCATCGTGGCTGGTTTTATTGCGGCATCAATTTTCTTCTTCCTGACCGCTTTTGTACGAAACACAGTTGAATTAGGAATTTTGCGCTTCTTAGTTGGTTTTTCCTGACGCTTGTTTATTCCCACAAGTACAAACGATGTTAACCAAAAAGCTCACCTGCCGCCGTTACTGGCCGTATCTTTTCATGGAACCAGTCGGCTATGTACATCGGCAACATCGTAGGACCGCTACTTGGTTCATTCGTATCAGGGATGTTCAACTATAGCATGGTCTTCATCGTCACCACGGTGATCGTATTAATCAATCTACTTTTGTTCAGAATCAACGTCATTCGCAATTTACAGTAAAAATTAAAAGCTGAGAAAAATCTCAAGCTTTTTATTCTGCCACTTTTTTCGGCTCATGTC
>ENA-OQBL01000429-OQBL01000429.1-human-gut-metagenome-genome-assembly--contig:-NODE-429-length-22329-cov-22.684488_pt1 | contig 22329 bp, 28 predicted proteins | sample MGYA00242747_ERZ504553 | MGnify/ENA primary metagenome ERZ504553 (study PRJEB26092, sample SAMD00036240) | human gut metagenome | host: Homo sapiens | study: EMG produced TPA metagenomics assembly of...
AGGTTAGACTGAGGAAGTGATAATATGAAGATGTATTTAATCAGCGATAATGTGGATACGCTGACAGGAATGCGCCTTGCGGTGTAGACGGGGTCGTCGTACACGAGAAAGAAGAGCTGTATCAGGCACTTCAGAAGGCTATGAGCGACCAGTCTATAGGAATCGTTCTTCTGACGGAAAGATTCGGAAAGGAATTTCCGGATCTGATCGATGAGATTAAGCTGGAGAGACAGATGCCTCTGCTGATTGAGATCCCGGACAGGCATGGAACAGGCCGCAAGAAGGATTTCATTACTTCCTATGTCAATGAAGCAATCGGACTGAAATTGTAATGGAATTGGTAGAAGGAAGGTGACGGAATTGACTATAGATGAGAAGATTTCCCATATCCGGGGAGCGGCGATGGAAGAAGCCAGGAGCCAGGGAAACGACATTATAAAACAGCATAAAAAGGCTCTGGAATCTATGTATCGGACCCATTGCCAGGAAGCAAGAATTCAGTCAGACACGAGGATCAAAGCAGAGACTGCGTCGGCAAGACAGCAGCTGAATACCGCAGTCTCAAAGGGACAGCTTAAGATGCGCCGGGAATTAAGCAGCGTGCAGCAGGAATTGAAAAACGGGCTGTTTAAAGAGGTTCTCGGACTGCTGAATGATTATATGAAGACAGAAGACTATAAGAAACAGCTGATTGCCTATATTGCGGATGCCGCCAGATTTGCCGGCGGACAGCCGCTGACAATTTATATCAGCAAATCAGATGAAGATAAGAAAGAATATCTGGAAAAAAGCACAGGAATGACCATGTCGATCAGCGAGGAAGATTTTATCGGAGGACTCAGGTCTGTGATTCCGGAACGAAATATCCTGATTGACCATTCCTTCAAGGGTGCTCTGGAAAAAAGAATATCAGGAATATACCTTTAAAGGAGGTGGAGCAGGTGTCTAGGACTGGAATTATTTATGGAATCAACGGACCTGTCATCTATTTAAAGGGAGATACCGGATTTAAAATGTCCGAGATGGTTTATGTGGGGGAAGAAAAACTGGTTGGAGAAGTGATTTCCCTGGACAAAGACCAGACAACAATACAGGTATATGAAGAGACATCAGGGCTGCGCCCGGGGGGAGGTTGTGGAAGCAAGTGGAGAAGCGGTTTCCGTGACACTGGCGCCGGGAATTCTTGATAACATTTTTGATGGAATCGAACGGCCTCTGGAGCGAATTGCAGAAAACGCAGGAGCATTTATTACAAGGGGAATCAGCGTGGATTCCCTGGACAGACAGAAATTATGGGATACGCATATTACGGTAGCGGAAGGTGATGTGCTCCATGGAGGAGATATCATTGCGGAAGTACCGGAGACCAGAGCTATTGTTCATAAATGTATGATTCCGCCGGATGTGACGGGGACAGTAGTTTCTGCTGTGGAAGACGGAAAATATACCATTCATGATACACTGGTGACACTGGAATTAAGTGACGGAACGACCAGAGATATTACAATGACCCAGAGATGGCCGATCCGTGTGCCAAGACCGGCCCATGACAGGATTCCGGCAAGTGTTCCGCTGATCACGGGACAGAGAATCCTTGATACGATGTTTCCGATCGCCAAAAGGAGGAACTGCGGCGATTCCAGGAGGATTCGGTACCGGAAAAGACAATGACGCAGCATCAGATCGCAAAAATGGTCCGATGCGGATATTATCATTTATATCGGATGCGGAGAACGTGGAAATGAAATGACGCAGGTTCTGGAAGAATTCCAGGAACTGGTGGATCCAAAATCCGGAAATCCGCTGATGGACAGAACGGTTCTGATCGCCAACACATCCAACATGCCGGTAGCAGCCAGGGAGGCGTCCATTTATACAGGTCTGACTCTGGCGGAATATTACCGGGATATGGGATATGATGTGGCGATCATGGCGGATTCAACTTCCAGATGGGCCGAGGCCCTCAGAGAGCTGTCCGGACGACTGGAAGAAATGCCGGCAGAAGAAGGTTTCCCGGCATATCTGGCGTCCCGGCTGTCTGCTTTCTACGAGCGTGCCGGAATGATGCACAATCTCAATGGAACAGATGGCTCTGTCACGATCATCGGAGCGGTATCGCCGCAGGGCGGAGATTTCTCAGAACCGGTCACACAGAATACAAAGAGATTCGTAAGGTGTTTCTGGGGACTGGACAAATCACTGGCCTATGAACGGCATTATCCGGCAATCCACTGGCTGACCAGCTACAGTGATTATCTGATCGATCTGGCAGGGTGGTATAATGAAAATGTATCTCCCAAATTTGTGGACTAAGGAACCGGCTGATGGCAATCCTGAATCAGGAGAATAGTCTGATGGAGATTGTAAAACTGATCGGAGGAGATGTTCTGCCGGACGACCAGAAACTGACGCTGGAGATTGCCAAAGTCATTCGTCTCGGATTCCTGCAGCAGAACGCGTTTCATAAAGAAGATACCTGTGTATCCATGGAAAAACAGTATAAGATGATGGAAATTATTTTATATTTATATAAAAAGTGCAGAGAACTGGTGGCGAGAGGAATGCCGATGAGCGTGCTGAAGGCTGAGCATATTTTTGAGAGGATTATTTCCCCAAGACAGGCACGAAGACATATTCCTATGACTATGGAAGATTGGAAAACAAAGCTTGACGCATTTCTTAGATTTAATGATGCAGAAGTACTTCAGGATAAAGGGAAAGTAACAGCAGCTATTGCAAAGGAATTTGCAGAAAGCGAATTTGAGAAATACAGAGTTATACAGGATTCACTATATGAAAGTGATTTTGATAAATTGATGAATGATATGGAAAAGGATGATGCTATCCATTAGTACCACAAAAAGTCTGATTCTAAAAAAGAGATGTGCCAGCTGTACTCTGATTTCAATCAATCCACCACTTCAAAATTTTCTTGCAACTCAGTTATTATAGTTATATAATTCTAGTTAGTTTAACCTAATCAATGAGCGGGCGATTATTTGTACAATAATATAAAATTTTGTAACTGTTATTGTTGATGAAAGGCGGGATGATTATATGACAGTTCAAGAGTGGGAAAAGGATTTTTATGGAAATAATGTAACAATCACAACGAGAGATAATGAATGCGTCATTTATAGAATTCGGGACGATTCGGGAGATTCAGTTCTAACACGTTTTGAAGTTTATCCTGGGATTGCACTGATTTACAACGATGTACATACAGACTATATTTCAATTAAGGAGTTAGTCGGATATGAGAACATATTGGAAATCAATCATTGTCGTGAGGGGAGAATTGAATTTGAATCATCAGAAGGAGAGTGTTTATATGTGAAAAAGGGGGATATGGCAATTAATATGAAAGCTGGAGTAAAGTCATATTCTTATTTCCCACAGTCACATTATCATGGCGTGACAATAGAAATTGATTTTGATAAAATTGAAAAAAATCAAAACATGATTATGAAAGAAATGCAATTGAGCCCCAAAATTTTACAGGACAAATTCTGTAATCACAAGCAATGTATTGTTCTACATGAAAAGCAGGAATTTGAACATTTGTTTTCGGAAATTTATTGTGTTCCTGAACAGATAAAAAAGAGCTATTACAAAATTAAAGTGATGGAGATTCTGCTGTTTTTATTTGCGCTGGATACAACAAAGGAGAAGATTGAGAATCGTTATTTTAACAAAAATCTGGTTGCAAAAGTAAAGGAGATACACCAATACATGTTAAATCATATAGATGAGAAGTTAACTATTGCTTGTCTGGCAGATAAACATCAAATCTCTGCAACGAATCTTAAGAAATATTTCAAGGAGATTTATGGGCTGAGTATATATGCATACTTAAAAGAAAAGCGCATTCAAAAGGCTGCAGAATTACTTAGGGAAACGAACCATGAAATAGGCAAGATTGCAGGCATGGTTGGATATGATAACGCAAGTAAATTTTCCAACAGTTTTAAAAGCATTATGGGAATCAATCCAAGTGAATATAAAAAGTCTGTCTGAATGGAGCATTTCATACTTTTTGGAGTAGATGAAAATTGAAACAATGATTATAATATCAAATGAGTTTGGCAAGATGTTTGTCTTGCCTTTTATTACAATAACAAGTTAGACACTACTAATTTTAGGAAGGAGCAACAAATATGAACAAGACAACTAAAAGTTCAAGATTGCAAGGAAAGGATTTGATGAATATTGGAATATATTCGGCTATTTACTGTGTCATTGTAACTGGTGTAGCGATGCTTGGCTATATCCCAATTATGATGCCGATGTTATGCGCGTTAGTACCACTGATTGCTGGAGTTCCATTTATGTTATTTCTGACGAAGGTAAAGAAATTTGGAATGATATGGATTATGAGTATCATCATCGGAATCTTTATGATTTTAACCGGAATGGCACATTATGCGTTGATTGTGGGATTTTTTACAGGCTTAATTGCAGAACTAATTTATAAAAGCGGGAACTACGCAAGTCAGACAAAAGCTGTGCTTACATGCGGCGTATTTAGCATGTGGGCGTGGGGAAATTTTATTCCGTTATTTTTTAACAGAGAGGCATATTGGGCGACAAGACAGAGTTTTGGAGAAGAGTATATTACGACTTTAAATAGTCTGATGCCAATGTGGTTATGCCCAGTTCTTTTGATTGCCAGTTTTGTTTTTGGAATCATAGGCGGAATGTTTGGAAAAGCATTACTAAAGAAACATTTTAAAAAAGCGGGAATTGTATAATGAAGAATGAAATGATGAGTAGTGGAAAGGGGAAACGAAAAATAACTCTTGATCCAAGAACTAAGCTTGCTTTACTTCTTATGGTAGCTACATTCGTGCTTGGCGGTGCAGGCGGAAATGAGCTGATATGGGCAAGAATTTTATTGGCAATAATACCAGCAATACTACTTCTTTTTAGCGGTAAGGTGAAAGCTTTTTTCGTCTTTGAGATGCTGTTTTTGGCAGGATGTCTTTTACAGTATTATCTGCTTGGAAAGCTGAGCGGTTTTTTTAATTTCCTTGTGTTAGCAACAGCGGGTATTCTTTCCCAGTTTATACCCGGGCTTATGATGGGATATTATACAGTTACAACAACAACTGTCAGTGAATTTGTGGCGGCGATGGAACGTATGCATATGCCAAAGCAAATTGTGATACCGTTATCAGTTATGTTTCGGTTCTTTCCGACGGTAGGAGAAGAGGCATCAAGCATATCAGATGCCATGAGAATGAGAGGAATATCCTTTGGTGGAAATCATCCGGGAAAGATGCTGGAATATCGATTGATACCCCTTATGACCTGTTCTGTCAAAATCGGAGATGAACTTTCTGCGGCTGCCTTGACGAGAGGGCTTGGAGCAGATGTGAAAAGAACAAATATCTGTAAGATTGGATTTCGTTTTGTGGATTATATTGTTTTGCTGGGCTGTATCATTACTTTGGCATATTTATTGCTGGTTAAGATTGGAGGCTTTTTATGATTGAGTTACAAAATATATGCTTCGAATATGGGTCAGAGGAACAAAATATAGCCGGAAGAGGGGCACTTCATAACATCAATTTACATATTCCAGATGGACAGATTGTTTTATTGTGTGGAGAATCAGGATGCGGAAAGACAACAATTACCAGATTACTGAATGGATTGATACCACATTTCTATGAAGGCAATCTTACCGGAACGATTTGTATTGATGGGAAAGAAATCAATGATCAGCCATTATATGAAACTGCATTACTGTCTGGAACTGTTTTCCAAAATCCAAGATCACAGTTTTTTAATGTGGATACGACAAGTGAATTAGCATTTGGCCTTGAGAACAGAGGCATGGAAGAAACACAAATTCTTAAAAAGGTAGATAAAACAGTTCAGGAACTGAAATTGGAGAAACTGATGAATCGAAGCATTTTTGATTTGTCAGGTGGTGAAAAACAGAAAATTGCTTGTGGATGCGTATCTGTCTGCTCACCGAATATTATCATTTTGGATGAACCATCTGCAAATCTTGATTTAAAATCAATGGAACAGTTGCACGTTATGATTGAAAAATGGAAAGTAGAACACAAAACAGTTGTGATAGCAGAGCACAGGCTTGCGTATATCTGGAATTTGATAGAGCGCATGGTTTTTCTAAAAGAAGGTAAGATTGAATTTGATTTTAGCAAGGAGGAAATGCAAAAGCTGACTCCGAGAGATCTACACCAGATGGGACTTCGTTCAAACCAAGATGTAAAAATGGTTCATTATAATCGAAATGAGAATATAGACCGGATTGTATTCAAAAATTTTGTATTTGGGTATGAGAAAAATCATAATATTCTGAATTTGAAAACAATGGAAATAGACAAGAACTCAATAACAGCTATTGTAGGAAATAATGGAATTGGAAAGTCTACCTTTTTACGATGTATATGTGGACTTGAAAAAAAGTGTAAAGGAATCATGGAGATTGATGGAAAAGTATATAAGAGAAAAGAGCGCTTGAATGAAATATTTCTTGTTATGCAGGATGTAAACCATCAACTTTTTACAGAAAGTGTTTTAGATGAAGTTTTGATTAGCATGAAGAAAGAGAATGAAGAAAAAGCATTGGATATTCTAAAATCACTGGACTTATTACCGTACAGGGAGCGACATCCGGTGTCGCTATCCGGAGGAGAAAAGCAAAGAGTTGCGGTTGCTACTGCTATAGCGTCAGAACGTTCTGTCTTACTGTTTGATGAACCGACAAGCGGACTGGATTACCGTCATATGCTTCAGGTTGCCCGCTTATTTGAGAAGCTACGCAATCATGGAAAAACAATTCTGGTTGTGACTCATGATTTGGAATTTATAGAAGCATTACATGCAAACACGATTTGTTTGGAAGAATTGCAGGCGTAAAGAAAGGAGGATTTTTTGTGCAAAATAAAGAAAGAGGTGCAGTCAGCTGGCTTATGGAATTTGCGGGTGAAAAACGAATATTTTATATCGTGAGTGTGATTGCGGCAATTATCGGTGTCATATGTAGTGTGGCTCCGTTTTTATTTGTAAGCGATATTGTTATACGATTGATTGAAAGGAAAACGCGGTGGAGTGGATATTTAATGGATGGTGGTGCAATTGCAGTTTTATGGATGCTTCGTTATCTGTTTCATGGCATTTCAACATGCTGTTCTCATAAGGCGACCTTTCAGGTACTGGCAAATATTCGCAAACGTTTGTGTGATAAATTAGCAAAAGTACCACTGGGAAAGGTTAAGGATACACCGTCGGGTGCACTAAAAAATATAATTGTGGAACGTGTAGATAGTATTGAAACAACACTGGCTCATGTCGTTCCGGAATTCACATCCAATCTGTTGGCACCTGTTGTTGTATTTATGTATCTATGCATTCTTGACTGGCGAATGGCGTTAGCGTCATTAATAACACTTGTATTTGGTATTGTTGCATATATGTTTATGATGGTAGGATACCAGGAAAGCTTTCAGAATACGATTAACAAGACTAAAATATTAAATGATACTGCTGTTGAATATATTAATGGTATCGAAGTAATCAAGGCATTTGGAAAAGCACAGTCTTCTTATGAGAAATTTGAGGTTGCAGCAAAAGAAGGTGCAGATTGCTATGTAGAATGGATGCGCCGTTGCAATGTGCCTTTTTGTATTGCTATGGTTGTAATGCCGTGTACAGCTCTTGCTACAGTTCCAATAGGCGGTTTTTTGTTTATGAAAGGGAGTCTGAGCCTTAGTACGCTGGTTATGTGTTTGATTCTTTCGATGGGGCTTGTTACGCCACTGATTACAGTTATGAGTTATAGTGATGATATTGGCAAAATGGGTTCGATTCTTGGAGAAGTGACAGGGGTGTTATCATGGGAAGAGCAGTTGAGACCTATAAATGATAATAAACAGATAAAGGATTATTCAATTTGTTTAGAAAATGTAAGATTCTCTTATAGGGAAAAGGAAGTACTTCATGGCGTAAATCTTAAAATAGAAAGTGGAACAGTAAATGCATTGGTTGGACCAAGCGGGAGTGGAAAATCAACTATAGCAAAGCTTATTGCATCATTATGGGATGTAGATAGTGGCAGTATCAAAATCGGTGGGGTTGATATAAGTGAGTTATCCTTAAAAAACTATAATCGTAAGATAGCCTATGTTTCTCAGGATAATTACCTGTTTGATAATACGATTCGTGAAAATATTAGAATGGGAGATTTGAATGCAACTGATAAACAAGTAGAACAGGCTGCAAAAGACTGTGGCTGTCATGAGTTTATTATGGCACTTCCGGATGGCTATGATACAATAGTCGGCAGCGCAGGCGGGCATCTTTCCGGAGGTGAGAGACAAAGAATCTCTATCGCCAGAGCAATGCTAAAGAACGCTCCGATTATTATCCTGGACGAAGCAACAGCATATACAGATCCAGAAAATGAGGCACTCATACAACATTCTGTTGCCAAACTTATAAAGGGAAAGACGTTAATTGTTATAGCACACAGACTTTCTACGATTGTGGATGCAGACCAAATCTTTGTTATAGAAAACGGAACAGTGGCAGAAACAGGAACACATAATGAGTTGTTAGCTAACGGTGAAATCTATTCTAATATGTGGAGAGCACATATGAGTGTGAAAGATTCAGAACAGGAGGTGGAGCCTCGTGCTTAGGATATTAAAAAGGTTCTTTGATTTCTGTGGTGCAGAAAATAAAAAGAAATTTTATAAGGCATTGTTTTTGGGTGTGGTATTTGCATTATTGGAGGCAGTAAAAATTCCGGCGATTCTTTTGTTGATTGATGGAGCAATTAAACAAAATGTTACCGAAAGTCTGATTGTTCTATGCTTAGGAATGCTTGTAGCAAGCCTTGCTGCAGCGTCAGTAGTAAAATATCAGATTACTATGTTACAGTGTGAAGCAGGCTATTATACCGCATGCGGAAAACGCATTGAGATTGCAGAACATATGCGATATCTGCCGATGGGATATTTCAATCAGAACAGTCTTGGACAGATCACCAATATTACAACGAATACAATGGAACAGCTGGCTGATGTGGCTACCAGAGTGGTTATGATGACAACGGGCGGTGTCCTTACAAGCTCTGTAATTACAGTAATGATGTTAATCTTTGATATAAGAATTGGCTTTATTGCTATGGTCGGCATGGTTTTGTTTTTTACTGTAAATAGTTTCCTGCAGAGAAAAAGTAAAGCACTTGCACCGGTAAAAGCAGCAGCGGATGAATTCGTTGTAGAGAAGGTATTGGAATATGTTCAGGGAATTTCAGAAGTTCGAAGCTATAATCTGACAGGTTGTGCATCTAAAGAGCTAAATGAAGCAATTGATAAGAACAGGGACATTAATACAACAATGGAACTTAAGACGGTTCCATGGATGCAATTGCAGTCCATTATATTGAAGCTTATGGGTGTGGCTATAATTTTGACCTCATGTGGATTTTACCTTGCGGGCAGTATGACATTACAGAATTGTATTGGCATGATTATCTGTTCTTTTTTGGTATTTGAAAGTCTTGGTTCAGCAGGCAATTACTCGACACTTCTCAGGATTGTGGATTTAAGTGTTTCAAAAGTGGAAAATGTCATGAGAATAAAAGAAATGGATACTGATGGGAAAAATATTATTCCGAAAAACTTTGATATTGAAGTTGAAAATGTAGACTTCTATTATGACGAGAATCACGCAGAAGACGCAAAGATTATTAATCATTTATCAGTACACATTCCGGAAAGAACAACCACGGCCATTGTTGGACCTTCTGGTGGCGGGAAGACAACGTTGTGTCATCTGATTTCAAGATTTTGGGACGTAAGCAATGGAAATATCAGTCTTGGTGGAGAAAATGTAAGGAACTACAGTGTGGATAGCTTGATGAAAAACTTTAGTTTCGTATTTCAGAATGTCTATCTGTTCGAGGACACCATTGCAAATAATATTCGTTTTGGGCAACCTGAAGCGTCAATGAAACTCGTTATGGATGCTGCTAAGAAGGCATGCTGCCATGATTTTATTATGGAGCTGCCAAATGGTTATGATACCGTAATCGGGGAGGGAGGAACCAGTCTTTCTGGTGGTGAAAAACAGCGTATATCTATTGCACGAGCTATTATGAAGGACGCACCTGTGATTATTTTGGATGAAGCAACAGCTAATGTAGACCCGGAAAATGAGAAGGAACTAATGTCTGCTATAGAAGCTCTTACAAAAGAAAAGACGATTATTATGATTGCGCATAGACTTAAAACGGTAGAACATGCAGATCAGATTCTGGTATTAGATAAGGGGCAGATTGTTCAGCAGGGAAGACATAGTGAACTCTTGAAACAGACTGGGATTTATCGTAAATTTATTCTTGAGAGAGAAGAGGCAGTAGGCTGGAAAATATAGAGAAAAGTTCTTAATTCGTACAAATGTATTAAAGAAAATCAAAACAATAATGTAACCATTGAAATTACATCTGATTTTTGATATGATTACTACCAAAGAGAGGTGTTTACAATGCAGATTTCAAGCAGATTTACAATGGCAATTCATATGTTTGCCTGTATAGATACATTTTCAGACCAGAAGATGACAAGTGATTTTATGGCTGCAAGTATTGGAACCAATCCGGTTATTATCCGTAAAATATTGCAACAACTAAAAGCTGCCGGTCTTATTGAAGTTGCAAGAGGAACTGGCGGAGTGACAATTACCAGACCACTTGAACAGATTACATTTCTTGATGTGTATAAGGCAGTAGAATGTGCACCGGATGAACAATTGTTTCATTTTCATGAGAATCCAAATCAGAAATGTCCGGTAGGAAAGAATATTCATCATGTTCTTGATAAGAGACTTTTAGAGGTGCAAAGGGCAATGGAGGAGAAGCTTTCAGAAATGACGCTTGCGGATGTGAAAAAAGAGATTGCAGCATATACATAAAAAAGTTACAAAAGTTTTGATGTAACTATTGACATTACAACAAGTCAGTGTTATAGTACAACTACAAGATGTAACAAACAAAGTTACAACAAATTAAGGAGGTACTATAAAATGCAGAAAGTAGTAGAATTTTTACAGAAAAACCCGGTTCAGTATTTAGCAACAGTAGGAAGAGATGGAAAAGCAAAATGCCGTCCATTCATGTTCTGTTTTGAGCAGGACGGAAAGCTTTGGTTCTGTACCAACAACACAAAGGAAGTCTACAAAGATATGCAGGAAAATCCTGAGGTAGAGGTTTCCGTATCTTCTCCGGAATATGCTTGGATTCGTCTTCATGGAAAAGCAGTATTTGAGAACAACATGAGCGTAAAGGAAGGCTGCATGAATAACCCTATCGTTAAGGGGCAGTATCAGACCACAGATAATCCTATTTTTGAGGTGTTCTATCTTGAAAACCCTCATGGTGTGATTGCTGATTTTTCTGGAAATCCACCTTATGAATTCTAGTACAACTGTTTTAAATTCAGGCATATCTCGCAAAAGGAGAGAATTTGAAATGACAAAAATGGACTATCTCAAACTTCTGGTGGACGAAATCCACTCAACCACAGTTGCAACAATAGGTTCAGACGGACACCCTCAGACAAGAATCATAGATATGATGTACTATGATGAAGAAGGTGTGTATTTTCTTACAGCAAAGGGCAAAGCATTTTATGACCAGTTAATGGAACAGCAGTATGTGGCAATATCTGCGACAAAAGAAAAAATAGCAGTGTCTCTTCGTGGAAGAATAAAGAACATCGGGAAAAAGAATCTTGATATTATGTTTGAGAGAAATCCTTATATGAAGAAAATTTACCCCGGAGATACAAAAGACGCAATCGAAGTGTTTCAGCTGTATGAGGCACAGGGCGAGTATTTTGATATCAGCAATCCGTCAAACATTGTGAGGAATACAATAACAATAGGAAAAGCAGAAGCTGTCCAGACTGGTTATTTTGTTGGGAAAGACTGTATCGGATGTAAGTTGTGTTATTCTGTATGTCCGCAAAAGTGTATTGATATATCTTCAGTTCCGGTTACAATCAATCAGAATCATTGCCTGCATTGCGGAAGATGTGCAGAGATTTGCCCGAAACAGTGTATTGAGAAAAGAGGTTAATTATGATCTTTAAGAAAATCAGAAAAGGACATGTTGACTGGCGAAATTTTTTATGTGGTACTCCTGCAAATGATTATATATTTCAAAAGGATACATATGAATATAGGATTGACAGGGCGGTAGAATATATAAGAAATGCCGATTGCATACTGATTGGAGCGGGAGCTGGTGCATCAACAGCTGCCGGAATAAGTATGGGTGGTAAAAGATTTACAGATAATTTTGCGGAATTTATAGAAAAATATGGCAGTCGCTACATGACAGATATGTATGCTGCAGGTTTTTATCCTTTCCCAACGGAAGAGGCAAAGTGGGGTTATTGGTCTAAAGCAGCTTTGCTTAACCGGTTTGATCTGCCTGCATTACCACTTTATAAAGAACTTTATGATATTGTAAAAAGAAAAGAATATTTTGTACTGACTACTAATGTGGACCATCAGTTTTACAAAGCGGGATTTGATGAAAACAGAATATTTGCAACGCAGGGAGATTATGGAAAAATACAGTGTCAGAAAGCCTGTCATCCAAAGACCTACGATGCACAAGAAGTGTTTAGAAAGATGGATGAAGCAAGGAAAGAATGCCTGATTCCATCAGAACTTGTGCCGAAATGCCCTGTATGTGGAGGCAGAATGGAGATGAATCTCCGTTGTGATAACTATTTTGTGGAAGATGAAGCATGGCATGAGGCAGCTGACAGGTATGCGGATTTTCTGAAACAAAATAGGAATAAAAAAGTTGTTCTTCTGGAACTTGGAGTTGGATTTAACACCCCGATTATTATACGATTTCCTTTTGAAAAAATGGTGCGGGAGAATAGCTCTTACAGTCTGATACGTCTGAATATGGATGAGGCAGTGGTTCCGGAAAGCTTCGGAAAACGTGCAATCGGTATTGAGGGTGACATGGAAAGAGCAATTACAGATATAAGGGGGCAGGTATTATGACACAGGACGAACGAAGAGAATATCTGATTCAGTATCTTTTAAAAGAAGAAGTAAGGTTTGTCAGACAGAGTATTCCCACTGATAAGCAGGGGCAGGAGAATCTGCTCCGCTCACTTATGAATATCAGACCGCCAAGACCGGTCAGCGGAGAATTTTTAAAAATACAGGACGAATATCTTACGGAAAGAAATAGGGAGCGTGGAATCACAGATATTGACACGCTTGCACCTGTAAAATCCGATTCGAGATTATATATCTGGCAGGGCGATATTACCACTTTGAAATGTGACGCAATCGTAAATGCGTGCAATTCACAGATGCTTGGTTGCTTTTCGCCAATGCATGCCTGCATTGATAATTTTATCCATACTTATGCAGGAGTTGAACTGCGTTTGAAAATGCATGAGATTATGACAAAGCAGGGACATGAAGAGGAAACTGGAAAAGCAAAGATTACATCAGGATATAACCTTCCGGCAAAATATATTCTTCATACAGTAGGTCCAATTATACAGTGGAAAGTTACAAAAAAAGATGAAGAACTGCTCGCAAGCTGTTACAGAGAGTGTCTAAGACTTGCTGCTGATACAGGTGCAGAATCAATTGCATTTTGTTGTTTGTCTACAGGAGTATTCCGTTTTCCGCAGCAACGGGCTGCCGAGATTGCGACGAACACTGTAAAGCAGTATCTTGACAAAGACAGCAGAATCAAAAAGGTAATCTTTAATGTGTTTAAGGATGAAGATTTAAAAATATATAATGGTTTGCTATAAGTGTCTGTTGAAAACATCATTTGTTACAAAACATCATTTATTAAGCCGTGTCCTTTTTATATGTTGTATCACGTTTTAATCAGTGCTACAATAAAGAAAACCTGAATTTTGCAGAGATATGTCAAAGCATTTTGACACGCATTTTCTGTGATGTCAAAGCCGTTTGATAGACTATGAAGGGTGGTTTTCCTATAATAAAGTACAAGGGAGCAGTGACATGGAGTATGATATCGGAAGTAAAATAAAGGCAGCCAGACTTAAAAAAAAGATGACACAAGAACAGGTTGCTGAATTATTGGGAGTGAGTCGTCAGACCATCTCAAATTGGGAAAATGAAAAATCCTATCCAGATATCATCAGTGTCATTAAAATGAGTGATTACTACGAGGCTTCCCTTGACTATTTATTGAAGGGAGAACAAAAAATGAATACATATTATGATTATCTCGAAGAAAGTACAAATGTTGTAAGAAGCAACACCAATAGAAATAAAATCATCACTATGCTGTCCTATCTGCTGATTTGGGCAGTTGCCATGATTGTATTTTGGTTCTTTACAAGTGGAAGTGATGCTATGGGCTATAGTTTAATGTTCCTTTGGATTATTCTTCCTATAACGACATTTGTGGTATCCATTATTATTGGTAAAAATGATTTTTGGGGAAAAGGGAAATGGGCAATTACCCTTTTCTTTGGAGTAATGTATATGCTTGCTGAATACGGAACATTCAAAATGGCAAACAACATTACTTTCGACAAGCTGAATGCCCCAGCTTGGGGAATGGTTGTAGCTGGTACGATAATCTCTACAATCGGTATGCTGGTAGGTTCATTATTTAACAAGCAGATGAATAAATAAACTCCCAGCTTGTCGAGCTGGAAGTTGTCAAACTGAAATGTAAATGGAGGGTTATGTAAATGAAAAAAAATTGGAATAGTTTTACTTATACTTATTTCCCTTATAGGTACATTGTTAGGATGCGGAAAACAAGATGTGAATAAGGACTTGGAGAGCATTGAGGCGTCGGAAATCAAACAAATAGAACATACAGGAACTACAGGCGGGAAAGACGGTAATTATTCGTATTCTTTTTCAGATGATGAAGTTATCGAGTTTATAAATTTGTTGAATCAAGTAAAACTTGGTGACGAAGTAGACGAAAACAAAGCATTATCAAGTGGTGCTGTTTCTTATTATACTATCCATCTTGCGACAGATGAAACGCTGACAATTAGTCCAGGTAAATATTTTAAAGTTGCAGACAGATATTATGAGTTTGATAATTATGATGAATTGTGGGATGAATTTATAGTATTTAACAGTATAAAGTAAACTTCGGAAAATTTCTATCCTGATATGGCAAATTCAGATGCCTATCTTATTGGAAAAGCGAAATATAAGGATCATGACGAAAAGAAATCAGGACAATATGAAGAGTTATTTGGGAAAGGGTTGAAAGAGATTGATTTTGAAACTGTAAGCAATGTGGCAGTTCATGAAATTCGGCAAATAATTCAACAAATTATTTTATTCATGAGATGAAAATGAATAATGATTATCAGATAAAAGGGCGATGTAGTTTATATACATCGCTCTTTTTGATTGGCATGGATATTTATTTTTCTAGCAGCTTGCGTGCATATGTAAGTATTCTGCCTTCTACATTGCTGTCCTGTTTGATAATATTGATGAGGGAATAAAGCTCAGGGTCATTGGATGAAGAAACAATAATGTAATCAGGATCTGTCTTATCAGATATTCCGTAAAGAAAATCTACGTTGCAATTAAATGTATGCGCAATGAAACAGACTGTAGGATAAGAAGGGTCACGTTGTCCATTTTCATAGCGGCCATATACCATTGGCGAAATATTAAGGCGGCGTGCGGCTTCTGCTTTATTTATATTTAGTGTATTTCTGAGTTGGATTAATCTTTCAGGTTGAAATTTCATAGGTAAGCTCCTTTTAAAAAATCAATATTCAAGTTCTTAAATGTAATCATAAAAAATTATAAATTATAATTTCGTTTTTTTCAATGTTTATGTTGACAATAACCATTGGATATGATATTGTTTTGGCAACCAATGGTTATATATGTGGATGAATAGAGGGGAGTAAAATGAAACATTATATTGAGATTCAAAGACTAAGGACACAAGACGTGGTTGTCGATGATACACTGACACTTGAAAAAAATACGGATGCATTTATACAGGGAGATATAATCAGTATCACTGAGAAAATAGATGGGGCCAATTCAAGTATATATTATGATAAAAAGCTGGATAGACTGAGATGTTTTAGCAGTAAAAATGAACTTGATTTCAGCAATCAGTTGAGAGGTTTTTTGATTTATGTTAAGAGTCTGGATATGGGGCCATTTATTAAATATCCGAATTATATATTTTTTGGAGAGTGGCTTGTGAGCCATACGGTCATTTATGACGAGTCTAATTATAACAAATGGTATTTATTTAGTGTGTATGATACAGTTTCAGGCAGATGGCTCTCACAGGATTTTGTTAAAAAATTTGCTGAAAAATATGATTTTTTTTATCCGCATGAATTATACTATGGACCATTTATGAGTTGGAGCCATTGTCTCAGCTTTGCCAATGACCCGGCATATGGCACGCAGCAAGAGGGAATCGTCATAAAGAATCAGACTGCACTGGAGCAGGAGAGAGGTCCGCATATATTAAAATATGTAAATCCAGAGTTCAAGGAAACGCAGAAGAAGAATCATAAAAGGAAACTTGAAGATCCGAATAAATTGAACGAAAAAGCAGAGGCAGAAGAGTATATACGCATGATTGTAACAGATGCAAGGGTTATGAAGTGCTATCATAAGCTTGTTGATAATGGAATTTTACCGGAGAAATTTGAATTGAAATATATGAAGCATGTTGCACAAAATCTACCAAAGGCTGTGTATGAGGATTGCGTGAAGGAAGAATTGGAGATTTTAAAGAAAGCCGGTGAGTTTGGAGGAAAACTTTGCAGTAAGGTGACAATGGAAATTATTAAAGATAAATTGAAGATTGATTGACTTTTTTGGCTGGAATTGTTAGGATATAGATGAAAGTTTACCACTGACCGATATGTGGTATATAAATGGTCGGGTTGAAAGTTTACCACTGACCGATATGTGGTATATAAATGGTCGGGTTGAAAAAGTCTTTTGCCGTAGTGCAAGAGACTTTTTTTGTGGAGATTAACAAATGATAAGGAATGGTTTTTATATTATCAAAGATAGCTTTTTTTCGGATATGTCGGATCCATATTTGAAAGGAAATAAAAAACAAAATAGACCACACTACTATTGTTTTGAAGATAGCAATTATAATGGAATATATTGGATGATTCCTCTTTCAAGTCGGATTGATAAGTATAAGAAAATAGTAAGTAAAAGAACCGGTAAAGGAAGAACCTGTGATATAATTCACATTGTGAAACTTGATGATAGTCATGAAAGCGCTTTTTTGATACAGGATATGTTTCCGATTTCAGAAAAATATATAGAACGGGAATACACTATAGCAGGTAATCATCTTCGTTTAACCAGTGAACATGCTACAAAAGAAATTGAACAAAAAGCAAGAAAAGTTTTGGGAATGCTGAAAAGAGGAATAAAATTTACTCCAACCCAACCAAATATACAGAAAATATATGAGAGGCTGCAACAGGATTTACCAGCAACACATTTGTAATTTTATAATAATCCTGGGTATCTTCACAGTTACCACCTATAATCCCAAAATGGTTTAATAACGTTTGTTAACAATGCCTATTGTAAATAAAAACTATCATTATTAAAATAGAGATTAGAAATGCTTCGAACAATATGAAAGGCATAAAGCTAATATGAAAAAACACACAAACATAATAATCACAGCTGCGGCATCGCTGCTTATCGTCACACTTGCGGGCAGAGAATTCATTAAAAATCATAAGAAAGAGCATAATGATAAAACATCTATAAATGTATCAGAAAATACATGTGAAGATATACCTGACACAAGTATATCTGACACAAGTATATCTGATACGAGTGTAGCTGATACGAATACACCTGACACGAGTACATCTGAAACAGATATCCTGAATCAGACTTATGAAAATAATAAAGAGCAATTTTTCATATCCGAAATCCCGGATGACATTTTTGAAAAAATGCAGGGCAAATCCTACAAGGCGGATTGCACACTCCCCAGAGAAAATCTGCGATATATACATGTATTACATGTAGGCTTTGACAATCAGGTGCATGAGGGTGAGCTGGTTGTCAATAAAGATATTGCAGATGATGTACTTGAAATATTCAAGGAGCTCTATGAGTCCGGATATCAAATAGAAAAAGTCAGGCTCGTTGATGAATACGATGCAGATGATGAGGCATCTATGAGCGATAATAATTCATCGGCTTTCAATTTCAGATTTATTTCCCACACCACGAAGATATCTAAGCACGGAATGGGAATGGCGGTGGATATCAACACTCTTTACAATCCTTATGTCAAAACAGTCGATGGAGAACAGTCAATTGAGCCTGCAAATGCCGCAGATTATGTTGACCGGAGCAAGGATTTTTTGCACAAGATTGACCATGATGATTTATGCTATAAGCTGTTTATGGAGCATGGTTTTGAGTGGGGAGGCGATTGGAAGCATTCCAAGGATTATCAGCATTTTGAAAAATAATGCTGATAATCCCTACGGAAGCAGGTGACCTGCCGCTAGGTACAGCTCATACCATTCCTCGCGAGTCAAAGTAATATCGCATGCCGCGATAATTTCTTTCAGGCGGCTTTCGCTTGCAGTTCCGGTAATGATCTGCATATTTGCCGGATGGCGTAAAATCCATGCAGCTGCAATAGTAGTATCGCTGACATTATATTTTTCGGCTATCACTTGAAGTTTTTGATTCAGTTCCGGGTATTCGTCGCTTCCGAGAAAGCAGCCTTTCCATGCCGGCATCTGAAACGGAGACCATGCCTGGAGAGTGATATTGTGGAGTCGGCAGTAATCGAGCAGACTTCCATCGTGATCAATTGAACCGGGTGTTTCCATATTGACCTCCATACCGTTTGCAACAAGATTGGAAACAGGAATGCTGAACTGAACCTGATTGACAACGAGTGGTTGGCGTACATACTTCTGTAGCAGTTCAATCTGCATCGGCTTATGGTTTGAAACACCAAAATTGCGAACCTTTCCGCTTTCAAACAGGACGTCAAATGCAGCGGCAACCTCTTCCGGTTCTACGAGTGCATCCGGACGGTGAAGCAGTAAAAGATCAAGATAATCTGTATGGAGTCGTTGTAAAATACCATCGACAGATTTCAGAATGTGCTCCTTTGAGAAATCATAGAAGCCTTGGCGGATGCCACATTTTGACTGCAGATACATATCTTCACGTTTTAGGGATGGATCATCTGCAAACGCTTCGCCGAATATACTTTCGCTCATACCGCCACCGTAGATATCCGCGTGATCAAAGAAATATGCGCCTTGTTCCAAAGCTGCATGAATAAAATGATTCATCTCATCCTTAGATTTTTCAGAAAGGCGCATGCATCCAACTGCAACGGAAGGAACCTTTCGTATGTGATTGCCTAAAATTGTTTCTCTCATAGTAAAAATCTCCTTTGTAATTATTTTCTAATTCCCATAATGAGTGCGGCGTAGCCCCAATCCCATATGAGCTTTGCAAAGCTGTTTTCCAGATATTCACGTATGTCATCGTCATCATATCCTGTCATGCGTGAGATGATGACAATATGCTCTCTGATGGTTTCATATGTCAACGGACTATTGGCATTGTGACTGTACCACAGGAAAAGACTTTGACGGATAGCAGTGTATTCAATCATAATCCATTGCATTTTGATAATTATGTGTTCAACAATCTTTTTAGTGGATGCTGTTTCAGGCGATATCAGGTCAGAAAACAGCTCGTTTGCCAGATAATTGCGAAAAACAATGTCATAATCTGTGAGCAATGAGCAAAAATGCTTCTGCGATGTTTGTAAGCTTTGGCTCATGTAATTGTTATCTGACTGTGAATAAATATTGGAGTATTTACAAGCCTCGGTCAGTACAGGCTGAAGAAAGGCTGTGTATAAACCCTCTTTACGATAATTTACTGATAAATCCTGAAGCAGCTCATTGCATTCGATAAATGTATCTTCGTCCGGGATATGGATATCTTCCATGGCGGTATTCAGTTCATTAAGCGTCTGGTTGGAAAAATATTCCTGTATATGTGCATTGGAGACCGGCTGGTTTTTATGTAATTCCAATAAAATGTAAAGCCCATCAAGCAAAGCCAGCTCCACTGAAAGCCCTTGGTCAGATATCAGTTTAATCAGATTATCACGGATTAAAAATGCCGTAGATAAATTATTCCGGGTTTCGGATATTACAGGAAATGTGACAGGTTTTTCGCACCACAGGTCGATAACTGCCGGACAGCATGGCATGAGTGTTCGTTCTTCATGTGTTGAAAACCGGTGGATTTCTCTGGGAAACAGTGCACATGTCTCTGAAAGCACTTCATCTGAGTATGTCATTACAAGATGACATAGCTTATCCTTTGAAAGAAACGGACACCGGTGTTTTTCGTCTAGTTTAATAACCAGACTGCCATCCTTATGGCATGTGTATGAGCTTAGATTGTCACTTTTTCCAGACACTTTATCAGCAGAAAAAGGGGCTGCAGATAAAGTATCCGGAGGAGAAAGCTTCTTCCATTTGCGGTTTGTAGCGTCATCTACTGCAATTTTCCACTCCTGACAGCATGTGATACTGCATTTGTCAGCAATACATTTGAAATTGTTGTAATAGTCCGGTTGATAGTTTTTCATGTTTTTCCTTTACTTATATTATACACATACTTCATATAATAATCTTGTCATATATTTTTAATTATTTATATAATATCCCTGATTTCATATATCTTCTCTACTACATTGTTTCCATATGGATGCCCATTATCATTCGGATAATTCGTTACATCATCTGCCGGTACTCCTGACGGCTCTCCGGTCGTATATTTATTCGTATGCCAGATACTCGATTCACAGGCTGGGGCATATAATGCCAGTCCATATGTGGTTATTCTTCCGTCACTTTTTTACTGTCGTGTTTAATTCTCCTTCAAATGCAGGATGTAAATGACCTTTATCTTCCATTCTTTCCCCATTTGAAAAACAGATATTGGAATACTCTCTGTTAAACTCATTTTGTTTTCCTATCCCGTCACAATATACTGCATTGGCTGACCACTGTGGTACATTATAATATGTAGGTACTCCCAGTTCTGAAAGCACCATTTTTCCAATTCCGCTTCTGTCTACAAACAAAAACCACAGAAACGGCTGTGTTTAGTCACGCACCGTTCCTGTGGCTTTTGTCTTTTATATTTTATCTGTTATCCGCTAGTTACTCTTATTTTTCGCCCTGAATTTCCAGCCAGTATGTATGCTCCAGCGGTCCACTGCCCTTTCCGAGGTTTAAGCCCGCCTGCAATGCACCTGTAATGTAACGTTTTGCATTTTCCACGCTCTCCTGCATGGTGTGTCCCATTGCCAGATTACATGCGATTGCCGAAGACAGCGTACAGCCTGTGCCATGGGTATTGTCATTTTCCACACGCTTTCCTTCAAACCAGAACGTCCCTTCCTTTGTATAAAGGCAGTCGTTGGCAGTATTGCGCTCATGTCCGCCTTTTACAAGCACCGCCGTATCCGTTCCGATTTTATCATAAATCGCCTTTGCCGCTGCTTCCATATCCTGTGCATTTTCAATTTTTCTGCCGCAAAGCACTTCCGCCTCCGGAATATTCGGTGTAATTACGCTCGCAAGCGGCATAAGCTGTGTCACAAGTGTTTCCTGCGCTTCCGGTGCAATCAGCCGGCTTCCGCTGGTAGACACCATTACCGGGTCTAATACGACTCTGCCCGGCCGGTATTGCTTTAAGGTGTCTGCTATTACCTGAATCAGCCCGCTGTTGGATACCATGCCGATTTTTACCGCATCGGGGAATATATCCGTAAAAATGCAGTCTAACTGGTTCTTTAAAAATTCCGGTGATACATCGTAAATGCCGTATACACCGGTCGTATTCTGCGCCGTCAGGGACGTAATGGCACTCATGCCGTAAAGCTTATGCGCCGCAATCGTCTTTAAATCTGCCTGAATCCCCGCGCCGCCGCTGCAGTCGCTCCCCGCTATCGTCAATACTGTCTTCATAACTCTCCTCTTTTCCGTAAATGCTCCCGAATCTATTTGCGGCGTCTACGGCACAAATAGCTGTATAAATCGAAATGAATGTGCAAAGCACATTCTCGCGCCGAGCGCGGTCGTTTGCGACAAACTACATCTTTGCGCGAGTGCGCATCATCGGCACGTAGTGCCATTTTTGTAATAGGGAATTCTATCGAAATTTCCTATTACCAAAAAAAGACTGCCGTGCGAATGGCATCGCACG
>ENA-OQBL01000430-OQBL01000430.1-human-gut-metagenome-genome-assembly--contig:-NODE-430-length-22324-cov-5.606118_pt1 | contig 22324 bp, 18 predicted proteins | sample MGYA00242747_ERZ504553 | MGnify/ENA primary metagenome ERZ504553 (study PRJEB26092, sample SAMD00036240) | human gut metagenome | host: Homo sapiens | study: EMG produced TPA metagenomics assembly of...
CAAGGCAAAGCGGCTGCGCATCCGGGTGAGCCAGTACTTCGCGAGGGCGTGGCCCACGACAACAAGGTCAGCCAGATGATCGCCCAGCCTATGCCTTTGACGTGATCGTCTGCCAGAGCGAGTTCGAAGCGCTGGTGCTGGAAGCCAGCCAGATCAAGGCCCACACGCCGAAGTATAACATCCTGCTCAAGGATGATAAAGGCTACAGCTATATCAAGGTGACAAAGGAGCCATGGCCCAGGCTCTCCTTCGTGCTGCAAAAGGAGGAGGACGATGCTGAGTATATCGGCCCCTATACCTCCAGCTTTGCGGCGCGGCAGATGGCAGAAACCGCCATGGATGCCTTTCTGCTGCCAAGGTGCAATAAGCGCTTCCCGCAGGAGATCGGCAAAGGACGCCCCTGCCTGAACGCCCATATCGGCAAGTGTATGGCGGTGTGCAGCGGCAGGATCAGCTGCGAAAACTACAATCAGGCCGTCAAGAGCGCCGTGCACCTGATCCGCTACGGCAAAAAGGACATCCTGAAGATCCTCAACGAGCGGATGCAGGAGGCCTCGGACCGGCTGGAATTTGAGACGGCGGCGCTGCTGCGGGACCAGATCGCAGCCATCACCAAGGTGAGCGCCGGGCAGAAGGTCATTGTGGACCCGGATGTGGAGATGGATGTGGTGGCGCTGGCAGGCACGCCGGACAGCGTGTGTGCGGCGGTGCTGCGCTTCCGGGACGGACGGCTGACCGATAAGCGGGAGTTTTTGTTCCACGATACCTCGGACATTGCCGCCGTGCGGGAGGAATTCCTGCCCCGGTATTATCTGGATGACGAACAGATCCCCAAGATCATTGCGGTGGACGAGCTGCCGCCGGACAGCGATGCCTTGCAGCAGGCGCTGAACGAAAAGCGCGGCAATGAGGTGCAGCTGTATGTGCCCCAACGGGGCGATAAGGCCCATCTGGTGGAGATGGCCCACACCAACGCGGTGGAGCGTCTTGCCCGGGAGAGCGGCCGCTATGCCCGGGAGGAAAAGCTGCTGGACGAGCTGGCGCAGGTGCTAGGCCTTGCAAAGCCGCCCCGGGCCATTGAGAGCTACGACATCTCCAACTGGGGCGATGGCTCCAGCGTGTGCGGCATGGTCACCTTCAAGGACGGCAAGCCCTACAAGGCGGGCTACCGCAAGTTCAAGATGAAGACCGTTGCGGGCACTGACGACTATGCATCACTGGCAGAGACTGTCTCCCGGCGGGCGGCAGAGTACGAAAAGTACGCAGAGCTTGCAAAAAAGGGAGAACCCTGCAGCAACTGGTTCGGGCAGAAGCCGGATCTGCTTTTGATGGACGGCGGCAGGGGGCAGGTGAGCGCGGCAAAAGATGCACTGGCCGGGACTGCCCTTGCGGATGTGCCGCTCTACGGCATGGTGAAGGACGACCACCACCGCACCCGCGCCATTGTGGACAGCGACGGCCGGGAAATTGCCATCAACATGAACCGGGGCACCTTTACCTTCATCACGGCCATTCAGGACGAGACTCATCGCTTTGCCAATGCCTACCGCAAGCAGCAGATGAAGCAGAAGAGCTATTCCTCCACCCTGACGGAGATCCCCGGCATCGGTCCCAAAACGGCCAAGGCGCTGATGGCCCAGTTCAAAAGCGTGGGCGCCGTGAAGGAAGCCACGCCTGACCAGCTGGAAAACACCCCCGGGCGTGGGCAAACAGACGGCACAGATCATCTACGCATATTTTCACGAATAAAACCCTCTCAGTCATCGCTGCGCGATGCCAGCTCTCCCGAAAGGGAGAGCTTTTTGCATTCAGATGCAATGAATGTGCAGAGCTGAAGAAAACGCGATTGATGCATTTGCCGGTTATGGCCCTTCCCGTGAAAAGGCAAACCCCGGCAGACCGCAGTCTGCCGGGGTTTGCAATATTAAAATAAATTTACCGCTGAAAATGCCCAGAGCAAAGCGGAGGGCATTCAAATGATTCAGTTCTCCGCAGAAATATCCTGACCGAAATACTTCTCGCTCAGCTCTTTCAGGGTGCCGTCGGCACGCAGCTCCTCAATGGCGGTGTTGATAGCATCCAGCAGGGTGGCGCTGGCATCGCCCTTGCGCAGAGGAATGGCAACGTGGGAAGCGTCCTCAGTCTGGGCCACCAGCTTGAAATCTGCGTCCGGGTGGACGTTCAGGTAATCGTAGAAGGAGACATCAGCGTTCAGGGTGGCGTCGATGCGGCCAGCGGTCAGCAGCTGGATGGTCTCTTCCAGCGTGTCGATGCCCTGCACGGTGGCGCCATAGCTCTCGGCCAGCTCCATGTAGGTGGAAGCCAGACTGTTGGCGGTGGTCTTGCCCTTCAGGTCTTCAAAGCTGGTGATCTCGTCGTTATCCTTGCGGACGGCAAGGGCAGTGTGGATGTAGCCGTAGGGCTCGGTGAAATCATAGGTCTTGGCGCGCTCGTCGGTCACTTCCACGCCGTTGCACACGATGTCGTAGCGGCCTGCGTCCAGACCGGCAAACAGGCTGTCCCAGTCGCTTTCGACGTACTCCGGCTCCACGCCCAGCTTTTCGGCAATGGCGCGGGAGACTTCCACATCGTAGCCCACCAGAGTATCGGATTCGTCGTGGTAGCTCCAGGGCTGCCATGCGCCTTCCAGTGCAACGATCAGCTTGCCGCTGGACTGGATGTTAGACAGCTGGTCGCCGGCAGCAGGAGCCACAGAGGCGGCCGTGCCGGAAGCAGCGGTGCTGCCGGAAGAATTGGAGCAGCCGGACAGAGTCAGCACGCCGGCAGCGGCCATAACGCTCATAAGAGAAATAAAGGTTCTGCGTTTCATAGTTGGATTCCCTTTCCTCTATAAAAATATTTGTGAAATAAACTCCTTCAGGCAAAGAGGGAGACTTTCTGGTTTTGCCAAAGGCCCCATCCCGGAGGGGGCTGTCTGCGAAGCAGACTGGGGGAGTTGGTTAAACCTCACTCGGTGTGAGCGATCTTCCGCAAAAATTCGCGGGTGCGCTCCTCTTTGGGGTTGGCGAAAAACTCATGCGAGGGAGCCTGCTCCACTACCACGCCGTTCTCCATGAAAACGGTCTTGGAGGAAACATTGCGGGCAAAGCCCATCTCGTGGGTGACAACCAGCATGGTCATGCCCTCTTCGGCCAGCTGCCGCATCACGGCCAGCACTTCGCCAGTCAGCTCCGGGTCAAGGGCCGAAGTCGGCTCGTCAAAATAGATGATCTCCGGGTCAGATGCCAGCGCACGGGCAATGGCCACGCGCTGCTGCTGGCCGCCGGAAAGCTGGCGCGGATAGTAGTCGGCTCGGTCGGCAAGGCCCACCTTTTCCAGCATCTTCATGCCAACGGCATCCGCCTGCTCTTTGGGCATTTTGCGGGCAATGATGAGGCCCTCGGTCACGTTCTGCAGGGCAGTCTTGTTGCGGAACAGATTGTAGCTCTGGAACACAAAGGCCGTCTTTTTGCGCAGCCGGGCAATGTCGGCACGGCTGGCCCGGGCAAGGTCGAACGTCTCACCGTCAAAGGTGAGCTGGCCTGCGTCGGCAGTCTCCAGAAAGTTCAGGCAGCGCAGCAGGGTGGTCTTGCCGGAGCCGGAGGGGCCGAGGATGGCCACCACATCGCCCTTTTCCACGGTCAGGTCCACGCCGCGCAGCACCTGCAGCTCGCTGGTCACTTTGCGTGCACCGGGCCGGTGGAAGATGCCTGCCTGCAGGCGGGGCTTTGTGTAGGTGAAAAAGGACTTGTGGACGTTTTTGATCTCTAACATGGACATGGTTGCCACACTCCTTTCTTACTGGAAGCCGTGGGCGTTGAGCCGACGCTCCAGCAGTGCCTGCAGCTTGGTAATGACCGTGCAGAACAGCAGATACACCACGGCCACCTCACAGTAGATGGGCAGGAAGATGTAGGTGCGGGCGGCCACGCGCTGACCGGCCATGAACAGCTCGGCTACTGTGATATTGGACGCCAGCGAGGTGTCCTTGATCATGCCGATGAGCGAGTTGGAGAGGGCGGGCACTGCGGTGCGCAGGGCCTGCGGCAGCACGATGCGGCGCATGATCTGCCACCAGCTCATGCCCACGCAGTAACCGGCTTCCAGCTGGCCCTGCGGCACGCTTTCCAGTGCGCCGCGCATGGTCTCGGCACAGTAGGCACCCTCGTTGAAGGCAAAGGCGATGACCGCAGCAGGGAAAGCGTCCAGCATGATGCCCACGCTGGGCAGACCATAAAAGATGATGAACAGCTGCACCAGCAGCGGCGTGCCGCGGATGACCCAGATGTAGAACCGTGCGATCTGCCGCAGCACCGGCACATTGGCGTACTGCACCAGCGCAACGGCCACGGCAATGATCATGGCAAAAAAGAAGGAGACCAGCGTGAGCGGGATGGTCATGGTAAGGCCTGCCGTAAGGATACGGGGCAGGGCCTCCGCCAGCACACTGACCGTACGGTTGGAAAGAAATGCTTCAAACATGAAAAATGTTCCCTCAGAACGGTATTCAAATACTTTGTAAATCGTAAGAACAAAGGTATTATAAGGCTTGGAGTGCGCTTGAAGTCAAGGGCTTTTTCTAAAATTCCTACAAAACCTACCAGAATACTATAGCATGAATCCGGATGGAGTGCAAACGGTTTGCTCAAAACGCGTGATGTGTACAAAAACGGACGACCCATCTGGAAAACTTTGTGCAATGCGGCAAGCGGTTGACGGCGCACCGGCTTTCGTGTACAATGAACATAACAACGCGCACCGGGCTTGGCCCGGCACAGGCGCAAATTCACCGCAGAGGGTGCAGTGCCCTTTGCGCGGTGCAGACACGGAGGACACGAACGTGACGAAGAAAAAAATTGGCGTTCTGGGTGCAGGTACCTGGGGCATGGCTCTGGCACGGATGCTGTGTGTCAGCGGCAATGATGTGCAGGTGTGGTCGGCGCTTCCGGCTGAGGTGGAGAACCTTTCCGCTACGCGGGTGCACCCCAATCTGCCGGGCATGAAGATCCCGGAAGAGCTGCAGTTTACCAAGAGCATTGAGGAAGTGTGCACCGGCAAGGATGTGCTGCTGTTTGCAGTGCCGTCGGTATTTGTGCGCTCCACCACGGCCAAGGCCCGGCCTTACATCCCGGACGGCCAGATCCTTGTGGACGTTGCAAAGGGCATGGAGCCGGAAACCTTATATACCATGACTGAGGTCATTGCCGACGAGCTGAACAAAGAGGGTGGCCCCCAAAACGCAAAGCTGGTGGCCCTTTCCGGCCCGACCCATGCGGAAGAGGTGGCGCTGGATCTGCCCACCACCATCGTTTCGGCCTGCCCGGATGAAGCCGCTGCCGAGTATGTGCAGGATGTGTTCAGCAACACCTGTATGCGTGTGTACACCAACGCCGACATCAAGGGCGTGGAGCTGAGCGGCGCGCTGAAGAATGTGATTGCGCTGGGTGTTGGCATCTCCACCGGCCTTGGCTACGGCGACAACGCCCGCGCAGCCCTCATCACCCGCGGCATTGCCGAAATCGCCCGGCTGGGCGTGGCCATGGGCTGCAACATCCACACCTTTGCGGGTCTGGCCGGTATCGGCGACCTGATCGTGACGGCGACCAGTATGCACAGCCGCAACAATCGTGCGGGCATTCTGATCGGCAAGGGCAAAAGCCCGGAGCAGGCCGTGAAGGAGGTCGGCATGGTGGTGGAGGGCATCAATGCACTGCCTGCCGCTATGGAGCTGGCAGCAAAGTACAATGTGGAAATGCCCATTGTGCAGACGGTGAACGCCATCGTGAAGGAGGGCATGAGCGCCAGCGACGCGCTGCGCACCCTGATGGACCGCAACCGGAAGAACGAGATGCCGCAGGGCTACGAAAAAGTCTGAATTTTAAGGGAGAAGGCACAGCTGTCTGCAGATGGCTGTGCCTTTTTTGCTGCGCGGCCTGCCCACTGGCCGAAAACACAAAATAATTCAAATTTTTTACCAAAATCAGACGTAAAAGGGTAGAAGGTCGGGAAACTTTCTGCTATACTGAAACAGAACGCAAAAACCGGGGGACGTTTTGTGCACCCTGTCGGAGAGAAAGAGAGGAATCTGCCATGCCGTCAACTTATGCGCACCGCCGCTTTGGCACCAATGTGCTGGAACATCTGCCGGATGAACTGCGTGCTCAGCTGGAACAGAACCGTGAGCTTTATGATATCGGCCTGCACGGGCCGGACCTGCTGTTTTATTACCATGCTGCCAAGTCCAACCCGGTGGGTGCATTGGGCAACGCCATGCACGAGGAGCCGGGGCGGGTCTTTTTTGACCGGGCGCGCAGGGTGGTGCACTGCGAGGCAGACCGGGATGCCGCGCTGGCCTATGCACTGGGTTTTGTGTGCCACTTTGCGCTGGACAGCACCTGCCACCCGTATGTGGAGCAGTTCACCCGGGAAAGCGGCGTGACCCACTGCGAGATCGAGACCGAGTTTGACAACATGCTGCTGCGCCGGGACGGATACGACCCGCTGAAGTTTTTCACAGCCAGCCATATCCACCCGTCGGAACAGAATGCAAAGGCGATCGCGCCCTTTTACGAGGGCATCTCGGAGCAGGTGGCGCTGGACTCGCTCAAGGGCATGATCTCAGTGCACAGGCTGCTGCAGGCATCCAATCCTGTCAAGCGCTGGGTGGTGCTGACAGGCATGAAGGTGGTGGGCAAATACGACATGCTGCACGGCCTTGTGGCAGATCCGCAGCCGAACCCGAAGTGCGTGGAGAGCGGCAAGCGGCTGGAAGAACTGTATGCGCAGGCGCTTCCGCTGGCAGAAACGCTGATCCTGGAATTTGTGGCAAAGCTGGACACGGACCAGCCCCTAAGCAAGGCCTACGACCATACATTTGGGGAGTTCTGAGCAAGTCGATGCAGGCCAGCAGGGAAAGATGCTGTTTCCCGCTACGACCCTTTTGGTGAAAATGTGTTTGGAGCGCTCCGCAGAGCGCGACAAACACGAAAATAAAAACAAAATTTCCGCTGTAGATGGCCAAAGCGAATGCGGCGGCCATTTTAAATGGTGAAATCTAAAAAGAGGGGGCACCGCCCGGCGGTGCGAGAGGAAACAAGATGAAACATGAAAAATTCAAGGTGACCCCGCTGGAGCGGTCATGGATCCTGTACGATGTGGGCAACTCGGCCTTTGTGCTGATGATCGCCACACTGGTGCCCATTTTCTTTAATGCGCTGGCCGAGGCCGGGGGATTGAGTCCGGTGAACTATCTGGCCTACTGGGGCTATGCAAGCTCGGTGGTCACGGTGATCACGGCAGTGCTGGGGCCGATTTTGGGCACGCTGGCCGATACCAGAGGCTTTAAAAAGCCCATCTTCATGCTCTGCCTGTTCGTGGGTGTGGCAGGCTGCTGTGCTATGGGCCTTGCCACTACATGGCTGCCGTTCCTGATCATCTTCATCCTTGCAAAGATCGGCTTTTCGGGCAGTCTGGTGTTCTACGATTCCATGCTGGGCGATGTGACCACCCCGGAACGCATGGATGTTGTGTCTTCGCAGGGCTATGCATGGGGCTACATTGGCAGCTGCGTGCCCTTTGTGGTGTGTCTGGCGCTGGTGCTGGGAAGCGGGGCCATCGGCCTGAGCCAGATGACCGCCCTTTCCGTGGCGCTGCTCATCACCGCTGTGTGGTGGCTGGGTACCACCCTGCCGCTGCTGCGGAGCTATAAGCAGATCAACTATGTGGAGGTGGAGCAGCACGCCATCCGGCAGAGCTTTGTGCGCATCGGCCACACCCTCAAGCATCTGCGCGAGGATAAGCAGGTGTTCTGGTTCCTGCTGGCCTTCTTCTGCTACATCGACGGCGTGTATACCATCATCGATATGGCCACCGCCTACGGCACGGCACTGGGGCTGGAGACCACCGGCCTTTTGCTGGCCCTGCTGGTAACACAGATCGTAGCCTTCCCTTCGGCGCTGATCTTTGGTCGGCTGAGTGCAAAATACCCGTCCAGCCAGCTTATCCCGGTCTGCATCGCAGCCTACACCGGCATTGCGGTGTTCGCCTTCTTCCTGACCAGCCAGTGGCAGTTCTGGGTACTGGCCGTGCTGGTGGGCATGTTCCAGGGCGGCGTGCAGGCACTGAGCCGCAGCCACTTCGCCAAGATCATCCCGGCTGAAAAATCCGGCGAATACTTTGGCCTGTTCGACATCTGCGGCAAGGGCGCGTCCTTCCTTGGCACCATGATCGTGAGCGTGGGCAGCCAGCTGACCGGCAGCGCCAATATGGGCATTGGGATGCTGGCGCTGCTGTTTGCAGTGGGCTTTGTGCTGTTCCGGGTGTCCTGCCGGACTGAGGGCGCAAAACAGGTGTAAAAAAATACGATTTAAAATTGCCGACGCTTTCGCTTTGGCAATATCAGAGGAAATATTATTTTATAATTTTGCAAACAAGCCGGCCCTGCGGGGCCGGCTTGTTTTCGTTTTCACGGGAAGGGCACAATGGCAAACGGCATTTTGCCTGCGCAGGTTCCCTGCGGGAACATTCGCGTCAGCAGATAGCGCGAGCATTAATTAAGCCTGCTCCCCTGTGGGGAGCTGCCGCCGCAGCGGCTGAAGGGTCTATAAATCGGCGGAACACAAAAAATCCTTTAGCGGAGCGACTTGGATTTTTTGTATGGAGCCTAACTGCTTTGGGGTCTAAAAGGGGCGAGCAGCCCCTTTTTCATGGATCCAGCGCGTTGAAATCGCTGGTTGTTTTCTGGTTCTCTTTTGCAACCAAAAGAGAACATACCTGGCGGTAATGCTTTTTACAAAAGGCATTAAACTCAATCTACGCGAAAACGCTCTGCACGGGAAGCAAATCATCAAAAACCGTTCTTCTGGTTATTATTAACAAGCCTGTAATTGTCTTTTTAAGCGGCGAATGATACAATAGTGTCAAACGATTTCAAAACCACAAAGGAGAAAACGAAATGGAACGATTTCCCGGTTATACCCTCGTGCGTACCGAGGACTGCCCTGAACAGCACGGAACCCTGACCGTGCTTACCCACGATGTGAGCGGTGCCACGGTGCTGCTGGTGGAAAATGAGGATACCAACAAGGCGTTTGGCATCGGCTTTGGCACCTTCCCGTCCGATGACACCGGCGTGTTCCACATTCTGGAGCACTCGGTGCTGGCAGGCAGCGAAAAATACCCGGTGACCTCGCCGTTCTTGCAGCTGCTCAAAAGCAGCATGGCATCTTTCCTGAATGCGATGACCTTCCCGGATAAGACGGTCTACCCGTTCGCTACGCCCAATGAGACCGACTTCAAAAACCTGATGGATGTCTACCTGAACGCGGTGTTCTGCCCGCTGGCTATGGTGGACAAGAGCGTGTTTGAGCAGGAGGGCTGGCACCGCAGTGCCGACGGCACCGTGAGCGGAGTGGTGTACAACGAGATGCAGGGCGCTCTGGCTGCACCGGATGCTCAGTTGGAAAATGCACTGGAACGGGCCATGTTCCCGGATACGGCCTACGGCTTTGTTTCCGGCGGCGACCCGGCCAGCATCCCGGCGCTGACCTATGAAAAGTATAAGCGGGTATATCACCGCCACTACAGCGCCGACAACTGCTGCATTACCCTCTATGGCAAAATGGATATGGCTGAAAAGCTGGAACTGCTGGACAGGGATTATCTTTCAAGAATGCCCAAGGGCACCAGCCGCCCGCAGCTGACCGTGCAGCACGAGCAGGCGGGTGCCTGCGTGGAACTGCCCTACTATACCGAAAACCCGGAGCCGGACGAGGTGCAGTGTGCTCTGGCATGGTACACCGGTGCCTTTGCAGACCGGGAGCGGCAGCTGGGCGTGGAGATCCTGCTGGATGCCCTGCTTGGCACCAATAACTCTCCGCTGAAGGCGGCGCTGCTGGCCGAAAAGCTGGGCGCAGATATTGACATTGGCTTTGACGACAGCACCCTGCAGCCGGTGCTGGAACTGGTGCTGCGCGGTGCCACCGAGGAGAGCGCCCGCAAGTTTGCTGCCGCTGTGCGCAAGGCGGTGGACGGCATTCTGGCCGAGGGCATCCCGCAGGAACTGCTGTTGGCTTCGCTGAACGCAGCAGAGTTTGCATCGCTGGAGCGCCCGGGCACCCTGCCAGACGGCGTGCTGGATGCCATCAACGCTTCCACCGGTTGGCTGCACACCGGCGATCCCACTCTGCTGCTGCACACGGACAGGCTGTTTGCTTCCCTGCGGGAAAAGATGGCCGATGGCTGGTTCAATGAGCTGCTGCGTGAGCTGTTTGCACCGGCTCCGGTGCAGGTGGTGCAGGTGCCCACCCTGCCTAAAAAGGAGGAGGGCGAACCCATCCGCACCGACGGCAAGCTTGTGCTGGAGCACCCGCTGACCGTTGCCGACCTTGGCGACGGAGCAAGGACGGCCCCAGGCGAGCGGGAACTTCTGGCTGGCGCGCAGCTGGTGCATCACCCTTCGGCAGGCAGCCTGTACCTGAACTTCTACTATGACCTCGGTAATGTGAAGCCTGAGGACATGCCGTATCTGGACCTGCTGACCGATGTGCTGGACGAGCTGGACAGCACCGAACACACCGCTCAGCAACTGAACACTCTGCGCAGCACATGGCTGGGCGACAGCCGCACCCAGCTGGACATCTGGACTGGGCGGCAGGAGGGTGCACCCTGCCATGCCAAGCTGAGCCTGTGCCTGAGCCTGCTGGAACGCAGTCTGGAAAAGGCTGTGGAGCTGGGCGGCGAATGGCTGTATGATACCATCCTTACCGGCCCGGCGGCAGAAGCTGCTTTTGCACGGGTGCTGAGCCAGCAGAAGTTGAACATGGAACAGCAGTTCATCCAGCAGGGCAATGTATACGCAGCCACCCGCGCCAGTGCCCACTACACGGTGGACGGTGCGGTGAGTGAACGCTGCAGCGGTGTGAGCTATTACAAGTTCTTGTGCGGCGTGCAGGAGCGCGGCAATTGGGCAGCACTGGGTGAAAAGCTGGATGCCCTGCGCACAGAGGTGCTGCAGCACGCGGAGCTGACGGTCAGCCTGTACGGCAGCGAGGATGCCCTTGCAAAGCTGCGCACTCTGCTGCCGGACAGCCGCTTTGCTGCCGAGGGCCGCGCTGCGGCAAAGCCCTATGTGGAGCCGCTGACACCGCCGGTGAACGAAGCGTTTATCATTGACGGCGGTGTGAACTACGATGTACAGGTATGGCCCATGGAGCGCCGCAGCGACCGCAAGGCGCTGGCCCGCGTGATGAGCTACGAATACCTGTGGCACAACATCCGTGAGGTGGGCGGCGCTTACGGCACCGGAATGCTCTCCTCGGACGGCGTGGAATACCTGTACACCTACCGCGACCCCCATGTAAAGGAAAGCTACGACACCTTTGCAAAAGGTCCGGCAGAACTGGCAGCACGGGAGTACACCGAAAAAGACCTGAACGATTTTATTGTGGGTACTGTGGCCAAGCTGGACACCCCCCGCAAGCCGCGTGCTGAGGCCCGCGAGACGGACCGCCGGTATTTCTGCGGCATCACTGATGAAATGATGGCGGCAGACCGCAAGGCCCTGTGTGCGGTGGATGCCGCACTGCTGAAGGAGCAGGCCGCAGAGCTGGGTGCCGCCATGGCAAACGGCGTGCGGGTGGTGTTTGGCAGCAAGGATGCTGTGGAAGCCGCAAAAGAAATGTTTGATACGGTAGAAACGCTGTAAGCAAAGAGCCTTCCATCCCGCCCGGGACATGCTCTGACAGGATAAAAGTGCCTGATGATACGAAAAATGTCATCGGGCACTTTTACTTTTTGTAAAGAAACGGAAAAATTTAAAAAGCAGGGTTGACGCGGCAAAAAAGCAGTGGTAAAGTAATGGGCGGAAAAGGCAAAAAGTGTCTTTTTACAACAGGAAAACGAGGTGGTTGTCATGGAACCTGCTGGCAGTAGCAGCAGTCTTTCTCCCCGATTATTTTATATGATGGCAGCCGCCGTTTCTGCTTTGCGCAGACCCTGCTGTGTGTGAATGCACACGGTGCGTGTTTGCGTTCCCTGAAAAGAAGAAACGAGAGCTGCCACTGAAAAGGAGGCAGCTTTTTTATGTCTGAAATCTCGATCGATACCCTCAAGACCATGCTGGCAAATCTGGACGATGCCAAGAAATACCAGAGCCTGCGGGATGTGATGGAAACTCTGCCCGCGCCCGACCTTGCGGCGGTATTTGAGGATCTGCCTGCAGAAAAGCTCCCGGTGCTGTTCCGTCTGTGCCCGAAGGATCTGGCCGCAGATGTGTTCACCGAACTGGCCCCTGAGACCCAGCAGAAGCTGATCGACGGCCTGACCGATACCGAGCTGAAGGCTGTTGTGGACGAACTGTTCGTGGACGATGCCACCGACCTTGTGGAGGAAATGCCTGCCAACGTGGTCAAGCGCATTCTGGGTCAGGCCGACCCCACCACCCGCCGCATGATCAACGAGCTGCTCAAGTACCCGGAGGACTCGGCCGGCGGCGTGATGACCACCGAGCTGATGGAGCTGCGGCCGGACATGACCGTGGCACAGGCCATGGAGGCCATCCGCAGGAATGGCTTTGACAAGGAGACCATCAACAACTGCTATGTGACCGATGACAGCCGCAGGCTGATCGGCGTGGTGTCCCTGCGGGCGCTGGTGCTGGCAAAGAACACAGAAGAGCCTATCAAGGACCTGATGGATTCCAATGTGGTCAGCGTGAGCACCACCACCGATCAGGAGGATGTTTCCAACCTGTTCGAGAAATATGGCTTTCTGGCTATTCCGGTGGTGGACGCCGAGAACCGGCTGGTGGGCATCGTGACCATTGACGATGCTATCAGCATCCTGCAGGACGAGGCCAGCGAAGATATTGCAAAGATGAACGCAATCGGCCCCTCCGACAAGCCCTACTTCAAGCAGAGCATGTGGGATCTGTATAAGAGCCGTGCGCCGTGGCTGCTGTTCCTGATGATCAGCGCCACCTTCTCCAGCATGGTCATCCGCGGATACGAGGATGCACTGGCCGCTGTGACCGTGCTGACTGCATACATCCCCATGCTGACCGACGCAGGCGGCAACGCGGGCAGCCAGAGCACTTCCACCATCATCCGCGGCATGGCAGTGGGCGATATCCAGCCCCACGACCTGCCACGCATCCTCTGGCGCGAGAGCCGCGTAGCCCTGCTGTGCGGCGGCACGCTGGCCGTATGCAACTTTGTAAAGCTGCTGGTGTTTGACCGCATTGCGGCTCCGGTGGCACTGGTGGTGTGTCTGACCCTGATCTGCACCATCCTGCTCTCGCAGATCATCGGCGGCATTCTGCCGGTGGCGGCAGAAAAGCTGCATGTGGATCCGGCCGTGATGGCTTCACCCCTGATCACCACCATTGTGGATACCACCACGCTGCTGATCTACTTCAACATTGCAAAGATGCTGCTGCATCTGTAAAAGATACTCGGATCGAGATGCCCGGAGGCTCAGGAAAGCTTCCGGGCATTTTCTTTGCAAAAGGCGGGCGGCAGGAACCGGGAATGGCAGGCGATTTGCAGAAAATTGCAGAAATGAAGCGAAAAAATGCGGAAGAACAGGGATGAACTATTCCTGAAAATATTTTTCAAGATATACAAGAAATGAAAAAGCTGCAAAAACCGGACGATGCAACATTTTGTAATCTTTTTGAGAGAAAAATGACATAATTTTTTTGCTTTTGTAGGGAGGTTGCAAATGTATGAAAAATTGTGATGTTTCGAGAAAAGAAATTGGCGAGCCCAAAAAGCATTTGTTGAAATAGCACAAAAGAACTCCTTCAATCTTGTGAACTTGTTCTCTTGAACAGTGGGGTGCTGCAAGGGTATAATACGAACAGGAATTACAGGTGCATGCAAGATTGCTCCTGTGAAAATGCTGAGATACGAATTGAAGGAGAACATTATTATGAAAATGATTTCGCGTCGTGACTTCCTGAAGGCATCTGCTGTTGTTGGTGCAACTGCTGCTATGACCGCCTGCGGCGGCTCTTCCAGCACTTCTACTGCTGCTTCTTCTGTTGCTGCATCTTCTGCTGCTTCCAGCGCTGCTGCAACCAACGGTTCCGCAAACATCGGCGTGTGCATCTATCAGTTTGCTGATAACTTCATGACCCTGTACCGCTCCGATCTGGAAGAGTACCTGAAGGACATGGGCTACTCCGTCACCATCATGGACGGCAAGAACGACCAGAACACCCAGACCGAGCAGATCAACACCTTCCTGCAGCAGGGCGTGGACGTGCTGGTCATCAACCCCGTGCAGACCACTTCCGCACAGACCATCGTTGATACCGTCAAGCCCTCTGAGACTCCTATCGTCTTCATCAACCGTGAGCCCGACAAGAGCGTTCTGGACTCCTACGCAGACAAGTGCTGCTACGTTGGTGCTGACGCACGTCAGTCCGGTACTTATCAGGGCGAGCTGATCCTGGAGACCGAGACTCAGGGCGATATCAACGGCGACGGCAAGATCACCTACATTATGTGCAAGGGCGACCCCGAGAACATCGATGCTCAGTACCGCACCGAGTACTCCATCAAGGCCCTGACCGATGCAGGCAAGGAAGTTGAGTGCCTGTACGAGTACCTGGACAACTGGGATCAGACCACCGCTCAGCAGGACGTTGCAAACGCTCTGTCTCAGTACGGCGACAAGATCGAAGTTGTCTTCTGCAACAACGACGCAATGGCACTGGGCGCTCTGCAGTCCATCCAGCAGGCAAGCCGCACCGTCGGCAAGGATATCTATCTGGTCGGCGTCGATGCTCTGGCAGAGGCTGTTCAGGACGTTCTGGATGGCAACATGACCGGTACCGTGCTGAACGACGACGTGGGTCAGGCTACCGCAGCTGCTGAGGCTACCAAGCTGTACGTTGAAGGCTCCAAGGTCGAGCAGTACTACTGGGTCGACTATGTGAAGGTGACCAAGGACAACGCTTCCGAGTACGTGAAGTAAGACCAAAGTTTTCCTGAAACAATGCAAGGTGCGCAGTGGACCTTGACGGCTTGAGCAAAGCTATAAAGCGCGTGCGTGCGAGAAATATTCTCCGCGCACGCGCCTTGTTTTGAAAAAAGGTTTTTCTGCGGCCTTATAATAAACGACAAGGAGGCTCTGCGGAATGTCAGAATACCGTCTGGTAATGAAAGGCGTGGTCAAGACCTTCCCCGGCGTCAAAGCGCTGGATCACGCCCAGTTGGAGCTTCGCCCCGGTAAGGTCATGGCGCTGATGGGTGAAAACGGCGCCGGTAAGTCCACCCTGATGAAATGCATGTTTGGCATTTACAAGATGGACGAGGGCGAAATTGAATACGAGGGCGAAAAAGTTACCATCACCACCCCTCTGGATGCACTGAACCGCGGCATTGCCATGGTGCATCAGGAACTGCAGCCGATCCCGGCACGTACTGTGGCCGAGAACATCTGGCTGGGCCGCTACCCCACCAAAAAGTACGGTCCTATTACGGTGGTGGATCACGCCAAAATGTACAAGGATACGGAGGAGCTGCTGAAAAAGCTGAAGCTGGAGATCAATCCCCGTGCAAAGCTTGGCTCTCTGAGCATCGCACAGATGCAGATGGTGGAAATTGCAAAGGCTGTTTCCGCAAACTGCAAGGTGCTGATCCTGGACGAGCCCACTTCCTCGCTGACCGCAAACGAAGTTGAGTCGCTGTTCCGCATCATGCGCGAGCTGAAGGCTCTGGGCGTGGCACTGGTCTATATCAGCCACAAGATGGACGAGATCAAGGTGATCGCGGACGAAGTCACCATCATGCGCGATGGCCAGTACATCGGTAAGTGGGACGTTGCCAACATGACCAAGGAGCAGATCATTGCAAAGATGGTCGGCCGTGAGCTGTCGAACCTGTATCCCCCGCTGGAGAACCATCCCTCGGACGAGGTGATGATGAAGGTGGAGGACTTTACATCCATTCATCCGCGCTCCTTCCGCCACTGCAGCTTCGAGATCAAAAAAGGCGAGATCCTGGGCGTGGCCGGTCTGGTGGGCGCACAGCGCACCGAGCTGATGGAAGGCATCTTCGGCCTGCGTGCCCATACCTCCGGTAAGGTGTGGATCAAGGGCGAAGAGGTGAACATCAAGCAGCCCCGCGACGCCATCCAGAAGAGCGTGGCTCTGCTGACCGAGGACCGCCGTGCCACCGGCATCATGGGTGTGCTGAGTGTTGCGGATAACATCTCCATTGCATCGCTGGATGCCCTGCGCAAGGGCCCCATCATGCTGGACAACAAGAAGATCCTGGATCTGGTGGCTACCAACAAGGAAAAAATGGCCATCAAGGTGCCCAGCCCCAAGACCCAGATCAAGAGCCTTTCCGGCGGCAACCAGCAGAAGGTGCTGATCGCCCGCTGGCTGGCCAACAACCCCGATGTTCTCATTCTGGACGAGCCTACCCGCGGCATCGACGTTGGTGCAAAGTACGAGATCTACTGCATCATTGCCGATCTGGCAAAGCAGGGCAAGAGCATTATCATGATTTCCTCTGAAATGAGCGAGATCATCGGTATGTCCAACCGTGTCATGGTCATGTGCGATGGCCGCATCACCGGCTTTATCGACGGCAAGGACGCTACGCAGGAAAACATCATGGCGCTGGCTACCCAGTTCGAGACCGCACCTGACGCAGCTGCGGCAAATCAGTAATTAAGGAGGCTGTCTATCGTGGAAGCTACCAAAAAATTGAATGGCAAGGCTGTGGGCAAGTGGCTCAGCAACAACGCCATTATTATGATGATGCTGGCCATCACTCTGATCGTTGGCATCATGCACCCCAACTTCTTCTCCGGCACCAACATGATCAACCTGTTCAAGAACGTGTCCATCCGCTACATCATCGCTCTGGGCATTTCCGGCTGTCTGATCACCACCGGTAACGACCTGTCCGCTGGCCGTCTGGCTGGTTTTGCCGCATGTCTGGCCTGCATTTTTGCGCAGACCGAAGGCGCTTCCGGCAAGTTCTACCCCAATATGCCCACCCTGTCCACCCCCGTGGTGTTCATTCTGGTCATTGCCATCTGCGCCATCGTGGGTCTGTGCAACGGACTGGTGGTCAGCTACCTGAAGGTGCAGCCCTTCATTGCTACCTTGGGTATGCAGCAGGTGGTCTACGGTATCTGCCTGGTGTACACCGGCGGTACCCCCATCGGCTCTTTGAACAAAAACTTCACCTCTCTGGCCTCCAACACCATCATCGGTGTGCCTGTGCTGATCTGGATCGCTCTGATCGTGGCCGGGTGCTTCTGGTTCCTGTACAACAAGACCCGTCACGGCAAGTACATGTACGCCATCGGCGGCAACGAAGCTGCTGCTGAGGTGGCCGGTGTCAACGTCAACGCCACCAAGATCCGCATCTACATCCTGGCTTCCTGCATGTTCGGTCTGGCAGGCTGCCTGCTGGCTGCAAAGTCCGGCGGCGCATCCGTCAACACCGCACAGGGCTATGAGCTGGACGCCATCGCAGCCTGCACCATCGGCGGTGTTTCCACCACCGGCGGTGTCGGCACTGTGCCCGGCGTTCTGGTCGGCGTTCTGGTCTTTGAGCTGATGAAGGTGGCGCTGCAGTTCATGAACGTGAACTCCTCCTACACCTACATCGTTCAGGGCCTGGTCATTATCGTGGCTGTGGCTATCGATATCCGCAAGTATCTGGCAAAGAAGTAAGAGCTTTTTCTGTGGGTCGTCTGCTTTTGGGCAGACGGCCCGCTTTTTTTATTTGCATTTGTGTGGTATTATAATAAAAACACCATCAGGAGGTACGTTATGGCACAGGAAAACCGAACAAGGGAGCAGTTCACAGAGGAGCTTGCCCGGCGGGAAGCTGCCCTTGCGGCCCGGGAAGAACAGCTTGCACAGGAGCAGGCAGAGTTGGCCGCGCAGAAGGTGGATTTTTGAGGAAGGAAAAAACGAGCCTGCTCAACAACGGCGACAAAAAAGCTTTGTGAATGCGAAAGAAAAGATGTATGATCATTTTCCGCTGACCGTGCACCAGATGGATATTATCATCGGAGTGCTGTTTGCACTGATCGCACTGTTCCTTGTGCTGGGGGTGACCCATACCAGCTTCTTCGGGCTGTTCGGAGGGTAAGTGCATTCCTTTTCTGCAGCAGGTGATTGCATTTCATCCGCAATGTGCGTATAATTTAGGATAAAAGCTCTGCCGCACTGCGGCGGCAGGAAGAGGAGTGGTGATCTTGAAAAAGAAATGGCTCGCGGCGGTGCTGGCCGGAGCTTTGCTGGCAGCAGCGCTGCTGAGCGGATGCTCGTCGGTGGAGACCGTTAAACGGCTACGCTTCGGCGTGGCTGGCGAGGACGGCATCTACCGGGAGTTCGGTGAGCGGTTCGCAGCATTGGAAAATGAGACGGATAACGGGCAGGTGGAGCTGAAGGCTACCGCCGGTTCCGCAGCGAACCTGCGTCTGCTGGCCGGCGAATACCTGCAGCTGGCCATTGCACAGGCAGACCTTGTGCAGGATGCCTATGACCAGACCGGCATCTTTGCCGACGAGGAGGAAAGCCGGGGCTTTGGTGCCGTGGCGGCGCTGTACACCGAGACCTGTCAGGTGGTGGTGCGGGCGGATTCCGACATCCAGTCCATTGAGGACCTGCATGGCAGGACGGTGAGCATTGGCGCGGAGGAATCTGGTTCGGAGCAGAACGCGCGGCAGATCTTATCTGCCTATGGTCTGAACGACAAGATGGTGAGCATGGTAAACCTGAACTATGAGGATGCCGCTGCCCAGCTGAAGGCGGGCAGGGTGGATGCCATCTTTATGACAGTGGGCGCGCCCAGCCCGGTGCTGACCGCTCTGGCAGGCGAGTGCGGCATCCGGCTGCTGAACGTGGACGGTGCGGCAGCACAGCGTCTGCAGAGCGCTTACAGCGCCTACAGCAGCGTTACGCTGCCGGCAGGCACCTATCCCGGACAGACGGAAAAGGTGCAGACGGTGGGCGTGAAAGCCGTTCTGCTGGCCAGCAACGCGCTGCCTGCAAAGCAGGTGCGGCAGCTGACACAGCTTCTGTTCTCCAGCCGGGAAGGGCTGGAAGAGCAGCTGGGCATCCCGCTGGACCCGGAGGAAAACGCAGTAGAGGGCGTTGGCATCCCGTTCCATGCGGGTGCGGCCGCATATTATAAGGCGGCAGGAATTACGGTCGATGAAGCGGCTGGGAACTGAGGGAAAGTAGAGCAATGAAGATCGAATTGGATATGTATCAGACACTGGCCGTTGCTGTGCTGGTGCTGATGCTGGGCAAAATTTTTGCGGGCAAGGGTGCAGGTGCTGGAACGTTTCTGCATTCCGGCTCCGGTCATTGGCGGCGTGCTGTTCGCCATTTTTACCTGTGTGTGCTATGTGACCGGCGTTGCCGAGTTTGCATTTGATGATATTCTAAAGGAAGTCTGCATGGTGATGTTTTTCACCTCGGTGGGTTTCCAGGCAAACCTCAAGGTGCTGAAAAGCGGCGGAAGAGCGATGATCGTGTTTCTGGGCGTGGTCATCGTGCTGATCGTCAGCCAGAACTTTGTAGCCGTGGGACTGGCAAAGCTGCTGGGCGTGGATGCGCTGGTGGGCCTTTGCACCGGCTCCATCCCCATGGTGGGCGGTCACGGCACCGCCGGTGCCTTTGGCCCGGTGCTGGAGGACTTTGGCATTCAGGGGGCCACCACCCTGTGTACGGCAGCGGCCACCTATGGCCTGATTGCAGGCAGCATGATGGGTGGCCCCATCGGTAAGATGCTCATTGAGCGGCACAACCTGCTGGCCACGGTGGTACCGGAGGATGACAGCCTGCTGGTGGAAGAAGAAATGAAGCACGAGCGCCACACCACCATGTACCCGGCGGCAAGCTTCCAGTTGATCGTCGCCATGGGCATCGGCACGGTGCTGTCCAGACTTCTGAGCCTGACGGGCATGACCTTCCCCATCTATATCGGTGCCATGATCGCGGCGGCCATCATCCGCAATGTGGGTGAGTATGGCGGCGGCTACACCGTGTATATGGGCGAGATCAATGACATTGGCGGCATCTGCCTTTCGTTGTTCCTGGGTATGGCCATGATCACCCTGAAGCTGTGGCAGCTGGCAGAGCTGGCCCTGCCGCTGATCGTGCTGCTGGCTGGGCAGACCCTGTTCATGATCCTGTATGTGGTGCTGGTAGTGTTCAACATCATGGGCCGCGATTACGACGCGGCGGTGATCGTATCCGGCACCTGCGGCTTTGGCATGGGCGCAACGCCCAACGCTATGGCCAACATGCAGGCCATCTGCGATAAATATTCGCCCTCGGTCAAGGCGTATCTGCTGATCCCGCTGGTGGGCAGTCTGTTTGCGGACTTTCTGAACAGTCTGGTCATTACGGTGTTCATCAATTTTATCTGAAGCTGATCTTTACAGTTCGGGCGGGCTTCCGCACCGGGAAAGGAGACGTGCAATGTCGCTTTATCACCATCTGAAAACGTGGCTCGGAAAAAAGCGGGAGCATCCCCATGAGGAAGAAACCGTGGCCTTGCCGGAAATCCATACCGGCAAGGTGGCACATCATACGGATGCGGACGGCACTCCGGCGGCAGATAAGCCGATCCACTATGATAACGTGGCTATCCCGGAAGTGCATATCCACCCGCGGCGCAAATAACCCCGATTGCTAAAAAAGAATAGTTCCACGCCGGACAGCCCGGAGCGAATGCGCAGGCTGTTCCGGATCACAGGAAGCAGAAAAGCTCCCGTCCTGATGATGGACGGGAGCTTTTTTGCTTGCGGTAAGATCAGCGGCTTAGAGGAACACGTACTTGAGGATGAACAGCACGGTCAGCACATACATCAGGGGGCTGATCTTCTTTTCCTTGGCCTTGCCGGTGACCAGATTGATCAGGGTCCAGGAGATCACGCCGATGGCGATGCCCTCGGAAATGCTGTAAGCGGTGGGCATGGCCAGAATGGTCAGGAAGGCGGGGATGCCCTCGCTGGGATCATTGAAGTCGATCTTGACGGCGGAACCCATCATGTAGAAGCCCACGATGATCAGGGCCGGAGCCGTTGCAAAGGACGGGATGGTGAGGAACAGAGGGCTGAAGATGGTTGCCAGCAGGAACAGGATGCCGGTGGTCATAGCGGTCAGACCGGTGCGGCCGCCCTCGGTAACGCCGGAGGCGCTCTCCACGAAGGTGGTGGTGGTGGAAGTACCCAGCACAGCGCCCACGCAGGTACCGATGGAGTCTGCCATCAGTGCGCCCTTGATGTTGGGCAGACGGCCGTCCTTGTCCAGCATATCAGCCTTGGAGGCCACGCCGATCAGGGTGCCCAGCGTGTCGAACAGGTCCACAAAGAGGAAGGAGAACATCACGGCGAAGAAGTTCAGCAGGCCGACACCGGAGAAGTCGGTCTTGAACACCTGACCAAAGGTCTCGCCCAATGCGGAGAAGTCAAAGCTGACAAAGGCGGTGGGGATGACGGAGTACATACCGGCATCCACATCGGGGACGTAGATACCGGTCAGCTCGCACACGATGCCCAGCAGCCAAGTGATCAGGATGCCGTACAGGATGCCGCCCTTGACCTTTTTGACCAGCAGAATGGCGGTGATGACCACACCCAGCAGAGCAAGGATGGCGCCCACGCCCACGCTGTGGAAGGTTGCGCCCTTGAAGTGCTGGTAGGTGACCAGCGTGGAATCGCTGTTGACGATCAGCTTGGCGTTCTGCAGGCCGACAAAGGCCACGAACAGGCCAATGCCCACGCTGACGGCGCTCTTCAGGGTCATGGGAATGGCATTGAAGATGCCCTCGCGCACATTGGTCAGGGACAGTGCAATGAAGATGACGCCCTCAACAAAGACGGCCATCAGAGCCAGCTGCCAGCTGTAACCCATGGTCAGCACGACCGTGTAGGCAAAGTAGGCGTTCAGGCCCATGCCGGGAGCCAGGGCAAAGGGGTAGTTGGCCAGCACAGCCATCAGTGCGGTGGCAATAAAGGATGCCAGCGCGGTGGCAATCAGCACAGCCTTGGAATCCATGCCTGCTGCGGACAGGATGTTGGGGTTGACGGCAAGGATGTAAGCCATGGTCATGAAGGTGGTGATACCGGCCATGATCTCGGTCTTTACATCGGTGTGGTTTTCTTTCAGGTGAAAGAACTTTTCTAACATGAGAAACCTCCTGCTTCCAATAAAACACTCCGCCGGTTGCGGACGGCGGAGAAAGAACAGCTCCCATTCTATCAGCTGAAAACGTTTTTGTCCACACCAGAAACACACAAATTTCGCAATTTGTTCAAATTTTCTTAAATAAGT
>ENA-OQBL01000431-OQBL01000431.1-human-gut-metagenome-genome-assembly--contig:-NODE-431-length-22309-cov-5.206248_pt1 | contig 22309 bp, 20 predicted proteins | sample MGYA00242747_ERZ504553 | MGnify/ENA primary metagenome ERZ504553 (study PRJEB26092, sample SAMD00036240) | human gut metagenome | host: Homo sapiens | study: EMG produced TPA metagenomics assembly of...
CTCCACTCAGCTGACTCATGCGGGGGAAAACCATCTGGACGGTATCCAGGCGGTGGCGTACGCCCGTCTGAGAAATATGGACACGGACTTTGCCAGGACCGAGCGGCAGAGAGAAGTTATTGGACAAGCCTTTGAAAAGCTTAAAAAACTCAGATTTTGCTACAATTAACAATGTAATGGAAACAGTGCTGAAGGGAATTGAAACTAATATCAGCTATGATGACCTGCTTCCCGCTGCTATGAATCTGACCAAGTATCATATCAGTGAAACCACCGGCTTCCCCACTGCCAGGGAGGACGCAAATATGGGAAGAAAGGGAGCCTGCGTGATTCCTGCCACCCTGGAAAGCAACGTAAAGCTGCTTCATGAGTTCCTCTTCGGAGAGGAGAACTATGAGCCCAGCGATAAGGTGAAGCAGATCAGCGCCAAGATTTCATCGGACAGCGGCAAGTACAAAGAGGCGGCACCCATCAGCAGCGTAGGTACCGACGGCGGATATATCCCCAGTCCTACCACGCAGCGGCCACGGAGGAAGAGGAGACCACGGCAGAAGAAGAGGCGCCTGCAGCAGAGGACGATTATCCGGAGGGTGATCCCTTTGCCGCGGACACTGTGGATGAGCCTACCCGCCGCATCAACCTCAGCGACCTGAAGTTCGGCCGCAACTACTCCGGCGGAGAAGACTGAAAATGCAAAAGCGGCTCGCAGGAGCCGCTTTTTTGCTTCCTGGGATTTTGATTGGAGGGACCTGCCATGAAGCAGCAGCCCATCGTGGCCTTTCTGTATGACTTTGACAAGACGCTGTGCACCACCGACATGCAGGACTACGCCTTCATCCCCTCCCTGGGGATGACGCCCGCGGAGTTCTGGGCGGAGGCCAACGGCTTCGGCCACCGGAACCGGATGGACGGGATCCTGGCCTATATGTACACCATGATCCGGGAGGCGGAACGGCGGGATCGGCCCTTCACCCGGGCGGACCTGGTGGAGAAGGGCCGGAGCATCGTGCTGTTCCCCCGGGGGCTGGAGGACTGGTTCCGGCGGATCAACGACTTCGGCGCCGGCCAGGGTGTCCAGGTGGAGCACTACATCATCTCTTCCGGCCTGCGGGAGATCATTGAAGGCTCGTCCATCAGCGGGGAATTCAAGGAGATCTATGCCAGCGAGTTTTACTACGATGAGAGCGGTGTGCCCGTGTGGCCCAAGCTGGCGGTGAACTTCACCGCCAAGACCCAGTTCGTCTACCGGATCAACAAGGGCGTGCTGGACGTGTCCAACGACCGGGATCTGAACGCCTCCATGCCTGACGACAGCAAGCGGGTGCCCTTCACCAGTATGATCTACATGGGGGACGGCCTTTCCGACGTGCCCTGCATGAAGATGATGCGGGCCTACGGCGGCCAGGCCATCGCCGTCTACCAGCCCAGCAACCGCCCCGGCGTGGAGGACCTGCTGGCCAAGGGCCGGGTGCAGGTGAACGGTGCTGTCTGCAAAAAAGGGAGACACTCAGCTCAGGGAAACCGATACGGTGGCTGTGGATGGCAGGGCGCTCAGCTATCAGCAGTTCGTGTACATCATGCTCAACAAGCCTGAGGGCGTGGTGAGCGCTTCCACCGACAAGCGCGACACCACCGTGGTCGATCTGGTGGGGGATGCCTATCCCCGGCGGCAGCTGTTCCCGGCGGGAAGGCTGGACAAGACCAGCACCGGCTTTGTGCTGCTGACCGATGACGGCACCTTTGCCCACGACATCCTTGCTCCAAAGCGCCATGTCTCCAAGACTTACACCGTGGTGTTGGACACGCCGCTGACCGAGCAGATGCGCACCGGCTTTGCGGCGGGCGTGACCCTTGCCGACGGCACAGCGCTTTCGCCTGCGGAGGTCACAGCTCTTTCGGCCGACGGCTGCACTGTGCGGGTGGTGCTCAAGCAGGGCGTATACCACCAGATCAAGCGGATGTTCGGCGTGTACGGCGCAGGCGTGAACGGCCTGCACCGGGATGCCATCGGCGGCCTTGCACTCGACCCGGCCCTTGCACCGGGCCAGTGGCGGGAGCTTTCTGCCGAAGAAGTGTCAAAAATTTCCAGCTGACAGGGTCGGCTTTTCACCCGAATTTCAAAAAAGCAACACATTTTTCCGGTAGAATAGGGGGCAGAACCACGCAAAAAGGCACTTTTTTGGTTCAGAATGGCCCCTGAAGATAATATTCACAAGAAAAAACTATCTTTTTTGTTGAAATATGTTGCAAAAGTAAATTCTTTTGTGTAAAATATAAAATGTAATGCAGCTAAATTGTTAAAAATCACGACCGGCTGCCGCTGCGGTTTGCACAAACGAGGAAAAGGGGTATCCATTATGGCCAATAGAGTATTTCAAAGCGTGATCTACCAGATGAAAGACGCGATCAACCGGGTGGTCGGCGTGGTGGATGAGACCGGCGCTGTTATTTCCTGCTCGGAACTGAACCTGATCGGCGAGGTGCGCGAGGGTTTCATGGCGGAGCGTCTGACCGCGGGCGACCGCTTTGTGCGCGATGGCTACACCTATCAGCAGTTCTCCAGCGCCAAGCATAATGATTATGCAGTATTCGTGGAAGGCGTGGACGAGACGGCTGGTCAGTTTGCCGCCATGCTGTCCATCAGCCTGCAGAGCATCAAGCAGTACCACGACGAAAAGTTTGATAAGTCCAACTTTATCAAGAATGTGGTGCTGGATAACATCCTGCCCGGCGATATCTATGCCAAGGCCCGTGAGCTGCACTTTGCCACCGATGTTTCCCGCGTGGTGTTCATCGTGCGTGTTACCAGCGGCGGCGATATCTCCGCCTACGATGTGGTCAGCAGCCTGTTCCCCGACAAGCAGAAAGACTTTGTGTTCAATATCAGCGAGACGGATACCGTGCTGGTCAAGGAGATCCGCAAGGGCATCGACCGCACCGATATGGAAAAGCTGGCTGCCAGCATCGTGGATACCCTGTCCGGCGAGCATTACATCAAGGCTGTGGTGGGCATCGGCACCCCCATCTCCAACGTGAAGGATCTGGCTACCTCCTTTAAGGAAGCACAGATCGCCATGGAAGTGAGCAAGGTGTTCGACACCGAAAAGCAGATCATCCGCTACGATAATCTGGGCATTGCACGCCTGATCTATCAGCTGCCCACCACCGTGTGCGAGATGTTCCTGCGCGAGGTGTTCAAGCAGGGCAGCATCGAAAGCCTGGATCAGGAGACCCTGTTCACCATCCAGCGCTTCTTCGAGAATAACCTGAATGTGTCTGAAACCAGCCGCGGCCTGTTTGTGCACCGCAACACGCTGGTGTATCGTCTGGAAAAGATCAAAAAGCTGACTGGCCTGGATCTGCGTGAGTTCGACGATGCTATCGTCTTTAAGGTAGCACTGATGGTCAAGAAGTACCTGTCCAACAATCCGGCCAAATACTAATAGGCTGCAGGCTCTGCCTGCAGTGCAGAACCGGCCGCTCGAAACCGATGCTGGCCGGTTCTTTTTGCTGTGAAAACAGATTTTAATGTCAGGAGCTAATATTACCCTATGATCGATTTAGAACACGTTTCCAAGGAATATAAACGGGGCGGACCGCTGGCACTGGACGATATCAACCTCCATGTGGACGACGGCGAGTTCGTGTTCCTGCTGGGCCATTCCGGCGCAGGCAAATCCACCCTGCTCAAGCTGCTGCTGCGCGAAGAGCTGCCCAGTGAGGGCAAGGTGACCGTGCTGGGCAAGGATGTTGCCAGCCTGCACCGCCATCAGGTGCCGTATCTGCGCCGTCAGATGGGCATTATCTTTCAGGATTTCCGGCTGATCCCCACCATGACTGTGTACGAAAACATCGCCTTTGCCATGCATGTGACCAACGTCAAGCGCCGGGAGATCAGCGACCGTGTGGAGTACATGCTGGAGCTGGTGCATCTGGAGGATAAGGCCAAGGCCTATCCGGACACCCTTTCCGGCGGTGAACAGCAGCGCGTGGCTGTGGCCCGCGCCCTTGCCCACGGCCCCAAGCTGGTCATTGCGGACGAGCCCACCGGCAACATCGACCCGGAATTGAGCCTGGAAATGATGGAGCTGCTGGAGCGGGTGAGCGAAACGGGCATCACCGTGGTGGTCGTTACCCATGAGCACGAGCTGGTGCGCCAGTTCCACCAGCGCGTCGTCACCCTGAAAAAAGGGCCGCATCATTTCGGATGTGCCTGCCGACAAGGAAGCCATCCGCGCACGCGCAGAGCGCAAAGAACGCCTGTTCGAGACCGAGCTGGAACCTGCTGACACTGCAGAAAAGGAGGCGGCCACCGTATGATGAGACCTTCTACCTTCTTTTTTCTGGTCCGGCGCGGTATCCGCAATCTGGGCAAGCACTGGGCCATGACCTTTGTGTGCATCCTGTCCCTCAGTGTCTGTATGACCCTGAACACCTTTGCAAGTCTTGCCGAGGTGAACGTGGACAGCATGGTGAACTATCTGGGCAGCCAGAACGAGACCGTGGTCTATCTGGACCCGGAGTGTGATGATGCCACTGCGCAGGCCGTGGGCGAAAAGCTGGCGGCAATGCCCGGCGTGACCAATGTGCAGTTCGTCTCCAAGCAGGACGTGCTGAACACCTACCGCAATTACATGGAAGATTACTCCTCCCTGTGGGATGAGTTTGAAAATGACAACCCCTTCAAGGCCAACTACCGCGTTTCCATCGCGGATCTGAGCCAGATGGAGAGCATGAGCAAGCAGATGCAGGCCATTCAGGGCGTGTACAGCGTTACCGCCCCGGTGGAAATGACCAACGTCTTTGTGCAGGTGCAGCGCTCTGTTACCAAAGTGGGCCGCGGTATCGTGCTGGTGCTGATGGTCGTCAGCATCATCACGGTGGGCAGCACCATCCGCCTGAGCGTGTTTGCGCGCCGCCGCGAAATTGAGATCATGAAGTACGTGGGCGCCACCAACGGTCTGGTCACTCTGCCCTTCGTTGTGGAAGGTCTGGCCATGGGCCTGATCTCCGGCGTGCTCACTGCAGCGATCAGTCTGGGCGGCTACTCCTACATGGTGCAGGCCTCCGACGGTCTGGGCGGCGTGTGGGAAATGATCATGGGTCAGGCACTGGTGCCGGTGAGCGCCGTCTGGTCCACTATCATCCCGTACAGCCTCATCGGCGGTGCCGTTGTGGGTGGTCTGGGCAGTATGTTCTCCATCCGCAAGCACCTGAACGTGTGATCGAAAGGAGCTGCACATGAAAAAAGCACTTCATGCAAAGCCCTTCCGGCTGCAGATGCCCGGCCATACGCCGCGCCATGCACGGCCGGAGCCTGCCCGCAGCAAGCTGCTGCGCGGCGTGAGTCTGTGCCTGGCGGCGGTATGCCTTGCGGCAAGCGTCAGCTTCCAGCCGGCCACGGCAGCCACCAGCATGGCCAGCCTGCAGAACAAGCTGAACAGCCTTTCCAAATCCATCGACCAGCACAAGAAGGAGCTTTCGGACGCAAAGAAAAAGGAAGCTGCTGCAAAAGCGCTGGAAAGTGAGCTGAAGGAGCGCGTGGGCGTCATTCAGTCTCAGATCAGTGTGCTGAGCACCCAGATCGCTGCTGTGCAGAATAACATTGGCCAGACCGAGCAGAAGATCACCGCCAAGGAAGGCGAAATCACCCAGAAGCAGGCCGAAATCGACAGCCAGTGGGGCGATTTTAAAAAGCACATGGCTGCCATGCAAGAGCTGCGCGACGGCGGCAGCGTGGCCATGCTGAGCGCAGTGAACGACCTGTATGAGCTGCTCACCTTCAACGAGGTCATGCAGGATATCTCCATTAAAGATACCGAGATCATGGACAACATGAAGGCTGCCAAGAGCGCTCTGGAAGCAGATAAGGTGGAGCTGGAAGCCCAGCGCAAGGAGCTGACGAGCCAGAAGGCGGAGCTGGATACCCAGAACTACCAGATGAAGGCAAAGCAGAGCGAGCTGAACAGCAGCATTTCTGCGGCGCAGCTTTCTGCACAGGATGCCCAGAAGGCCCAGCAGACGGCACAGGCCGCTATTGAATCGGACGAGCTGAACTATGAGGCCGTCAAGAAAGAGATCCAGAAGCTGATCGCGGCCGCTGCATCCAGCAAGCCGCAGCTGAGCTTTACCGGCTTTATCTGCCCGCTGAAGAGCTATACCCGCATTTCCAGTGAGTACGGCTGGCGTAAGAATCCGGTGTCCGGCGTCAACAGGCTGCATGCCGGCATCGATCTGGCGGCCCCGGGCGGTACCCCCATCTACGCAGCCGCAAGCGGCTATGTGCAGGTGGCGGGCTGGTCCAGCGGCGGCTATGGCAACTATGTCATCATCTACCACGGAAGCATGTCGGACGGCAACGCCTACAGTACCTTGTACGGCCACATGAGGTCGGTCGCCACCAGCGCAGGCAAGTATGTCAAGCAGGGCGAGTTGATCGGCTACGTTGGCTCTACCGGCAACTCTACCGGCAACCATCTGCATCTGGAGGTCTGGAAGGGCGGCAAAAAGGCCAATGCGGTCAATCCGCGCGGTTATATCCCGTTCCCGCACAACTGAGTGTGTTTATAAGGAGTCTGGTATTCTATGAACGAACAAAAACACAAGCGCTGGCTGCGTATCGGCTGCCTTGTTCTGGCAGGCGTGTTTGCACTCTCGCTGCTGAGCAGTGTGATCATGATGCTGCTGTATTAACAGGGAGGGGCAAGCATGAACCGTAAGATCTCTGTGGGCATGGCTGTCACCATTGTGATCCTTGCCATGACCGTGACCTTTTCCATTACCATGCTCATTGCCATGCGTCTGTTTGACAGCACGGTGAGCAGCGTGAAGGAAAAGGAAAGCATGTACAACAAAGTGGCCGAGGTGGACCGCTATGTGCGCAGCAACGACTACTACACCATTGATGAAACGATGCTGTACGACCGCCTGACCGCAGGCTACCTGCTGGGTACCGGCGACAAGTACGCCCGTTACTACACCGCCAACGCCTACACCGAGCTGATGAACCAGCAGAGCGGCAAGGTGATGGGCATTGGCGTGGAACTTGGCATGGACCAGACCGGCTATGCCAGAGTGACCAGGGTATATGAGGACTCGCCTGCGCAGGAAGCCGGTATCGTGGTGGGCGATTACATCACTGCTATTGACGGCACCGATGTGAAGAGCCTTTCCGGGGTGGATGCCGTGCAGTCCCGCCTGCAGGGCGAAGCCGGTACCATCGTCAATGTTACATGGCTCGACAGCAAGGCTGCTTCCCGGACGACGGATCTGACCCACTCCGGCTACACCAGCACCACCGTGGACTACCAGATGCTGGACAGCGTGGGTTACATCAAGATCCGCCAGTTCGACGGCAGCACGCCCAGCGAGCTGGACTATGCCATCCGGTCTCTCACTACCAGCGGTGCCCAGAGCCTTGTGTTCGACCTGCGCGATAACGGCGGCGGCGTGTTGGATGATGCCATTAGCTGCATCGACCTGATCGCCCCGGAAGGCACTGTGGCCTATGCCGAGGATAAGAACGGAAACCGCACCATCATTGGCAGCAGCGACGATGAGAGCAAGGTGGAGCTGCCCATCGTCTGTCTGGTCAACGGCAACACTGCCAGCGCAGCAGAGCTGTTTGCTGCCAGCCTGCGCACCATGAACGGCGCACGTCTGGTGGGCACCACCACCATGGGCAAGGGAACCATCCAGAGCAGCCCGCAGCGCCTTTCGGATGGCAGCGCCGTGAGCATCACGGTGGCAAAGCTCATCTGCGGCGACGGCTCCTGCTTTGATGGCACCGGACTGAGCGTGGATGTGGAGCGTGCCCTCAGTGCCGAAGAGACCACGAATTTCTACGATTATACCCCCGAGGATGACCCGCAGATCCAGCGTGCGGTCAGCGCAGCACAGCAGCTGAGCGGTACCACGACTCTGGGCGGTGTCAACGAAGCAGCTTCTTCGGCTGCTGCTTCCGAAGAAGCCGACAGCGCTGCCACTGAGCCGGAGAACGCTTCCTCTGAGGAAACGGCTTCCTCCACCGAAGCAGAAGCTGGCAGCGAAGCAGCATCCAGCGCAGAATAAAGGGTAAAACCGGCAGAAATGCTGCATGGGCTTCTTTTTGCAAAAAGGGGAACCGGTTTATTGCGGTGCTGTTTGCCGTACGCATGTTCCTTTCCTGAAACGGCTTTTGATCACGCCCGTAGGGCGCGGTGATGCCGCTTGCCGTACCGACTCCTCACGTGAAAAGGCGTTTTGGAGCGCCCCGCAGCGCTCCCGTTTACCGTACCGACCCCTTCTCGTGAAAATGCAACCCAGCCAGACCCGCAGGTCTGGCTGGGTTGCCATATTATAATAATATTTCCGTTGAATATGCCCAAAGCGACGCGGAGGGCATTCAAATCGTACTATGAAAAAGGATGGAATCTATGCCCGAACTGACCGACCTTTCGGTGATCCGCGCCCTGTGTGAAAAATACGATTTTGCACTCTCCAAGGGTTTTGGACAGAACTTTATCATCAACCCGGGTCTGCCGCCCAAGATCGTGGATACCAGCGGCGTGGATAAGCGCTATGGTGTCATTGAGATCGGCCCCGGCATCGGTGTGCTGACCCGGGAACTGGCAAAGCGCGCCGCCAAGGTGGTGTCCATTGAAGTGGACGAACGCCTGCCGCCGCTGCTGGCCGAAACAATGGCCGGAGTGGACAATTTTAAACTGGTATTACAGGATGTACTGAAAGTTGACCTGAAGGCTCTTATTGCGGAAGAGTTCCCCGGTATGCCGGTGGCTGTGTGCGCCAACCTGCCCTACTACATCACCAGTCCCATCGTCATGAAGCTGCTGGGCGACCGCCTGCCCATTGAAAGCCTGACCGTCATGGTACAGAAGGAAGCTGCCGACCGTCTGGCTGCTGCGCCCGGCACCCGTGCATCCAGCGCCATCAGCTGCGCGGTGAGCTACTATGCCACCTCCAAAATGATGTTCACCGCTGCGCCCGGCAGTTTTTACCCGGCTCCCAAGGTGACCAGCGCCGTGGTGCGCATGGAAATCCGTCCGCAGCCCGCTGTGCAGGTGGAGGACGAAGAAGGCTATTTTGCGCTGGTGCGTGCCGCCTTCGGACAGCGCCGCAAAACGGCTGCAAACGCCATTGCCAGCGGCCTGGGAATGCCCAAGGACGCGGTGACAGCCGCCATTGAAGCCGCCGGTTTTGATGCCCGCATCCGCCCGGAAGCCCTCACACTGGAGGATTTTGCAAAGATCCAGCAGGCCCTTGCCCGCTGAAGCAGCCCGCTGCTCAAAAAAGAATACAACAGACTTTGAACCCCACAGGAGCCGTCCGCGGTTCCTGTGGGGTTTTTATGATAATAGAATCGAATGGTTCGATTTTATTATCGATGTATTGCGTTGAAAATTCCTGGTATCAAAACGTGATGCAACAGAAAAGAATGCTAAAAGCAGACGAAAGCATGAACTGATGGCAATGGCACCTCATTTGTTAAACGGTATAGTATACTGTTTGGGGAATGAGTTGCTTTTTTTTGCGCGCTAAGAAGATATTGACAAGCCGTGCGTTTTTTGGTATTCTATCAAAAGACCGCTTGGTCCATGCTGGTGTGGCGCAATGGCAGCGCAACTGATTTGTAATCAGTGGGTTGCAGGTTCAACTCCTGTCACCAGCTCCAAAAAGCCGCTCAGGAACGTTGATTTCTGGGCGGCTTTTGCTTTTGTGTTTTTGCTTTCGGCACAAAAATCCAAAAATTCCGCAAAAGATGTTGACAAACTACCATCCGGGTGGTAATATATACAGGCAATCCATGGACTGCAAAAACTGAATATGGGCGTGTTCCCGAGTGGCCAATGGGGACAGACTGTAAATCTGCTGCTTTCAGCTTCGGTGGTTCGAATCCACCCGCGCCCACCAAAAGGACCAGCGTAGAAATTACGCTGGTTTTTTGTTTTGCCCGGCATCTTAAGTCTCACTCTCGAGGATGGATTTGAACAGCCGCGGCGATGTCGTTGAAGATGGCGCAAAAACAGCCCCGATGGACCGTCAGGCTCACCGGGGCTGCTGCTATACCATGATTTTGTTGACGTTAACATTTTCGTGATGCCGCGAAAACATCACATGTAGACCTTCTGGCTGCGCACCTGCGCTTCGATCAAAAGAGCTGCTTCCCCGTGGGGGCTATGCACATGCAGGATATCTGTTTGTGCCGCCGTTACTCTTCCGCTGCAGCTTTGGATTCGTTCACAAAGGCGGCGATTTTATCCACCTGAATTTCGGCAACGGCACGGCCGGTCTCGTAGACGCGGCGCAGCTGGACCGGATCGCGCTCCATGGAGCCGATCTCCAGCGGGATGGGCGGGCGGATGACGAACGCCTTGCCGGTCTGCTCCAGCATGGCAATGTGATCCAGCGTTTCGTTGTAGCGCTCGTGACGGTCGGCAACGGCTTCCACGAAAGCGGGGTAGCGCAGGTAGCGTGCCCGGATGACGGGCAGCATCTTGTTCTTCTTTTTCACAAAGCCCTTGGGCTGGGTCAGCACAATGAGGTTGCGTTTGTAGCCGATGGACTCGAAGAACCGCACGGGGATGGAATCGGCAATGCCGCCGTCCAGCAGCTGATAATGGCCGATCTTTACGATCTTGGCCGCCAGCGGCATGGAAGCGGATGCCTGCATCCACTGGATATCCTCGGCATCGCCGGTGCGGCACTTGTGATAGATGGGGTCGCCGGTACGCACATCGGTGCACACCACAAAAAAGTCCATGGGGTTCTCTGCAAATGCCTTTGCGTCGAACACGTCCAGCTTTTCCGGCACGGTGTGGTAGCAGAACTGCTCACTGTACAGGTTGCCGGTGCGCAGCAGGTTGCCGAAGCTTGCGTAGCGCTTATCGTTGCAATACTGGGTGTTGTAGCGGATCACACGGCCGATCTGATGGGACTTGTAGTTGCAGCCGAACACCGCACCGGCCGAAACGCCAATGGCACCATCCAGCACGATGCCATGCTCCATCAATACATCCAGAACACCGGCGGTAAACATGCCGCGCATGGCACCGCCTTCCAGCACAAGACCCGTTTTCATATATGCTCTCCCCTCCTGTGTACCGGTGCACAGATGCCGGACACACCTTATATTAACTACAGTATACTCGAATCTGTAAAAAGTACAAGAGCGGAAAACCTATAAATTTATCAAGAAAACCTCTTGCCAAAGGAAAGAGCATCCGGTATACTAAGTGAAATAAAAAGAGAAATATGCGCTGCAAACGCATGGGCATGGAAAAGATCAGGTTGGAGGAACTGCTGCACTATGAAGATGCTGGAAGATCGTATTCGCAAAGATGGTATCGTACGCGAGGGCAATGTGCTCAAGGTGGATAGCTTTATCAACCACCAGATGGACATTCCGCTGTTCCGGGAGATGGCAAAGGAGTGGAAGCGCCTGTTTGCAGGCAAGCCCATCAACAAGGTGCTCACCATCGAGGCCAGCGGCATTGGCATTGCAGCCATCGTGGCCAGCGAGTTCAACGTGCCGGTGGTATTTGCCAAAAAAGTCCATGAGCATCAATCTGGACTACAACAACTACGAGACCAAGATCCAGTCCTTCACCCACAAAAAGATCTACAATGTGATCGTCTCCAAAAAGTTCCTCACCCCGGAAGATCATGTGCTGATCATTGACGATTTCCTTGCCAACGGCTGTGCCCTGATGGGCCTGCTGGATCTGGCCCAGGAGGCCGGTGCCACAGTGGAGGGCATCGGCATTGCTGTGGAAAAGGGCTTCCAGCAGGGCGGCGAGCTGATCCGCAGCAAGGGCATCCAGCTGGAGAGCCTTGCCATTGTGGAGTCCATGAACAGCGAGACTGGCGAGATCGTCTTCCGCGAGCAGCCGCAGCAGAATTAAACAAAAAACATTGCAGCCCCGGGAAAGTCGGAAGACCTTTCCGGGGCCGTTTTTTGCTTACGCCCCGTCAAAGCTGTCACCGTCGGCGGGCAGGTCGGCAGCGGTCTGGGCGGGATCGGTATCGGTTTCCGGTTCCACGGCGCGGGGCACGCCCTTGTACACCAGCGTCTGTTCCAAAACCTCGGCGCACACCGGGGCTGAAAGGCTGCCGCCGGCAGTCGTCCAGCTGTGGGGTTCGTCCAAGCACACCAGACACAAAAACTGCGGGTCGTCGATGGGAGCCACGGCCACAAAGCTGGCAATACGGGCTTTTTCGTCGGCGCTGTCCAGCTTCTGGCTGGTGCCGCTCTTGCCGCCCACCCGGTAGCCTTGGATGCGGGCATTGCGCCCGCCGCCGTAGAGCACCACGGCTTCCATCATCTCACGCATGGTTTCAGAAGTTTCCGGTTTGATCACCTGCCGCCTGCACACCGGCTCTGTGTGCTGCAGAATGCTGCCGTCCGGGTTCAGGATATCGCTGACAAGATAAGGCTGCATCAGCCTGCCGCCGTTCATCACAGCGCACACGGCTGCGGCCATTTCCATATAGGAGATCTTGCTGCTCTGGCCGAAGGCGCAGGAGGCCAGCTCCACCGGCCCCATGCGGTCGGCGGTGTAGTACAGACTCTTTTTGGGTTCGGCGGGCAGATCGACCCCGGTTGGCTCCCGCAGGCCGAAAGCGGCAAAGTAATCGCAGAAGGCTTCCTTGCCCAGCCGCGCGCCGATCTGGATAAAGCTCTGGTTGCAGGAATTTTCCAGCGCTTGGGTCACGGTCTGGCTGCCGTGGCGCTTGTGGTTGGCGCAGTGGAACCGTGTGCCCGCCACCGAGATGGACTCGCCGCAGTAAAAGGTGGAGTTTTTGCTCACAGCCCCGGCATCCAGCGCGGCGGCACAGGTGATGAGCTTGAACACGCTGCCCGGCTCGTACAGGTCGCTGACGGCCTTGTTGCGCCACTGGGTCTGCTGGGCCAGCTGCAGGGCGGCAGCGCGCTCGCTGCCTGTAAGGGCATCCACGGCCTTGCGGGCGGCTGCATCGTAGATCACGCGCGGCTGGTTCGGGTCGTAGGCGGGCGTGGTGGACATGGCCAGCACGCCCCCGGTGTTCACGTCCATCACGATGCCCACGGCGCGCGCCGCCACATGATGCTCCTTGACCGCATAATCCAGCGCGTTTTCAAGGTAATGCTGGATGTTGGCATCGACAGTCAGCCGCAGGCCGCTGCCTTCCAAGGGCACTTTTTCGGTCTCGTAGCTCTGCTCCAGTGTGTAGCCCCAAGCGTTGACGGCGGTGAGCACCACACCATTCTGCCCGGTGAGCACATCGTTATATTTCAGCTCCAGCCCGCTCACACCGGCGTTGTCTACATTGGTAAAGCCCAGCACGCTGGCCAGAAATTCCCCCTCCGGGTACCAGCGCTTGGAGTCCTGATTGATGCGGATGCCGGTGATGCCGTTCTCTTCACAAAAATCCCGCACGCGGTCGGCGGTGTCGCGCTCCACGCGGTAGCGCAAAAGGCAGTCGTTGGAGGTGCGGTCACTGAATTTTTCCAGCAGCTTCGCTTCGTCCAGCTCCAATATTTCCGCAAGGCCCTGCGCGGCAAGGCTGAGCTTTTCCTCCGGCATCTCGCGCGGGGAGGCCCGCAATGTCCAGCAGCTGCTGTTGGCGGCAAGCAGTACACCGTCGGCGCTGTAGATACGGCCCCGGTCGGCAGGCACCACAGTATCGCGCAATTGCTGGCCGAGGGCGCGGCTCATATACCAGTCGCCTGAAAACAGCTGCAGATACGCCAGCCGCGCGGCAAGCCCCGCAAAGCAGACGCAGCACATCAACGCGGCCACCAGCCGTGCCCGGGCATGGAATGCCCGTTCCGGCAGGGTGCGCAAGGGGCGCGGCTCCGGTTTTGGCATGGCAGGCACCTCCTTCTCTGGGCAAGTGTATGCGCCGGTGTGCCGGGGATATGACTAACCGGCACCGCCGCCGCGTACAATAAAGGAACGGAGGTGATACGGATGCACAAAGCTGCTGCCCATGCAAAGCGCGGCCTGCCGCTGCGGCATCTGCCGGCCATGGACCTGCCGTTTCTGGTGCTGGTGCTCACGCTGGTGGGCTTTGGCCTTGTAATGCTGGGCAGTGCCAGCAGTGCAGTGGCGCTGTACCGGCGGGGCGATGCTTTTGCCTACCTGCGGCCGCAGCTGCTGTATGCTGCGCTGGGCATCGGGGCCATGTGGGTGGCAAGCCGGGTGGACTACCATATTTACCACAAGCTGGCATGGCCGCTGCTGGCGCTTTCAATAGTACTGCTGACGGCGGTGCTGTTCATGCCGGAGTACAACGGCTGCAAGCGCTGGCTGGTGCTGCCGGGCCTGGGCACACTGCAGCCCAGCGAGATCGCCAAATTTGCGGTGGTGCTGGTGTTTGCGCATATCATTGCGCTCAACCACGACCGCATGGGCAGCTTTGCGGTGGGGGTGCTGCCCTTTGCACTGGTGCTGGGAGCGGTGGCGGTGCTCATGCTGCTGGAACCGCACCTCTCCGGCACCGTGCTCATTTTGGGCATCGGTGCGGTGCTCATGTTCGTGGGCGGCACCGGCCTCAAGTGGTTCGTGCTGGCCGGGGCGGGCGGTGCAGCGGCCATTGGAGCTGCCATCATCATTATGCCGGACCTTGTGCCCTACGCGGCCAGCCGTCTCAGCTCATGGCTGGATCCCTTTGCCGACCCGCTGGGCGACGGCCACCAGACCATCCAGAGCCTGTATGCCATCGGCTCCGGGGGCGCGGCGGGCCTTGGCCTTGGCAGCAGCCGCCAGAAGCACCTGTTCGTGCCCGAACCGCAGAACGACTTCATCTTTTCCATCCTGTGCGAGGAGCTTGGCTTTGTGGGAGCCTGCGCGGTGATCCTGCTGTTTGCACTGCTGCTGTGGCGGGGCATCACGCTGGCGGCGCATGCACCGGATCGGTTCGGTGCGCTGCTGGTAGTGGGCTTTGTGGTGCAGGTGGCCCTGCAGGCAGTGCTGAATATGGCGGTAGTCACCAACACCATCCCCAATACCGGCATCAGCCTGCCGTTTTTTTCCTCCGGCGGCACCAGTCTGATGATGCTGCTGGGCGAAATGGGCATCGTGCTGTCGGTGTCCCGCGGGGAGACATAAAACCGGGCGTTCCCTGCCATAAAATGACAGCATCCGCTGCCGGTTCAGCTACAAATAACCGGACAAACAAATGGCACAACTGCAGACAAAATAAACAAAAAGCCTTCGCGCCGCATAGCATGAGGTATCTTTTGCGGAACGGGGGCTTTTTGCATGGGCGGAGATCTTATCATCACAGGCGGCATGCCGCTGAACGGCACAGTACACATCCCGGCAGCCAAAAACAGCGTGCTGCCGCTGCTGGCAGCGGCCCTTTTGTGCAATGGCACGGTGCGTTTTCTGCAGGTGCCGCATCTTGCGGATGTGGACACCAGTGTGGAGCTTTTGCAGGGTGCGGGCTGCACGGCCCGCTGGCAGGGCAGCGACATCACGGTGCAGGGCGTGCCTTCCACCTGCCGCCTTGCGCCGGAAGCCGCCGCGCGGATGCGGGCATCCATTTTGTTCTGCGCACCGCTTCTGGCACGGCTTGGCCGGGTGGAAACGGTGCTGCCCGGCGGGTGCCGCATTGGTGCAAGGCCGGTGGACCTGCATCTTTCCGGCCTTGCGCAGATGGGCGTGCACTGCCGGGAGGAGGGGGCAAGGCTGATCCTGACAGCGCCTGCCGGGCTGCACGGTGCGGACATCACACTTGGGTTCCCCAGCGTGGGTGCTACCGAGACCCTGCTTCTGGCAGCAGCTGCGGCGCAGGGCGAGACGGTCCTGCGCGGGGCCGCACGAGAACCGGAGATCAGCGATCTGGCAGCATTCCTGAACCGCTGCGGCGGCTGTGTACAGGGCGCGGGTACCAGCACCATCCGGGTGCAGGGCAGACGAATGCTGTATAGCTGCAGCTTTGCGCCCATGGCCGACCGCATCGTGGCATCCACCCTTGCCTGTGCCTGCGCGGCGGCAGGAGGCCGGGTGGAACTGACCGGCTGCAGGCCGGAGACCTATGCACCGCTGCTGGAAATTCTGGCACAAATGGGCTGCAGGGTAGAAACAGGGCCGGAAAGTGCGGTCATTACCCGGCTGGGCGCGCTGCACGGCGCGGGCAGAGTGTTCACCGGGGTATATCCGGCACTGGCAACAGACGCAGCGCCGCTGCTTGCTGCTGCCATGCTTGCCGCCGACAGCGCCAGCAGCATCGAGGATGTGGTGTTTGAGCGGAGATTCGGCTGTGCAGAGGGTTTTGCGGCTTTTGGAGCCGCTGTGCAGGTGCAGGGACGCACACTGGACATCCGGCCGGTGCGGCAGCTGCAGGGCGCGTGTGCACGGGCTGCGGACCTGCGCGGAGGCGCGGCACTGGTGGTGGCCGCGCTGGCGGCAAGGGGACGGAGCCGCATTACCGACACCGGTTACATCGACCGCGGATATGCCGGTTTTGCACAGATGCTGGCGGAACTTGGTGCCCAAATTGAGCGGGAAATGCCGCGGGAAAGCGCCAGCGAGAAAAAACACCTTCAAAAAAGCAAAATTGACTTGCATTCAGGGCAAAAAGATGATACGATACAGTTATATAAGTGTAAGCAGATAATTTCTGTGCGCTATGCGCAGTTTTACGATAAAATCCGATGGAGGACAAAGTTATGGCACTCATGCTCGATGAAGAAATGGACGAAAACGTTACGACGATCAAGGTGATCGGCGTGGGCGGCGGCGGCGGCAACGCTGTCAACCGCATGGTCAGCGACGGCCTGCAGGGCGTCGAATTTATCGCAATGAACACCGACCAGCAGGCTCTGGCCAAGAACCACGCTGCCACCAAGGTGCAGCTGGGTTCCAAGCTGACCAAGGGCCGCGGTGCCGGTGCAGACCCCGAGATCGGCCAGCGCGCCGCTGAAGAGAGCAAGGACGAGATCGCAAATGCGCTCAAGGGTTCCCAGATGGTGTTTATCACTGCCGGTATGGGCGGCGGAACCGGCACCGGTGCAGCACCCGTTGTGGCCGAGGTGGCACATGATCTGGGCATCCTGACCGTTGGCATCGTCACCAAGCCCTTCTCCTTTGAGGGCAAGCGCAAGATGGGTCTGGCAGAGCAGGGCATTGCAAACCTGCTCATGCATGTGGACAGTCTGATCGTCATTCCCAATGAGCGCCTGAAGATGATCAGCCAGGAAAAGATCACCCTGATGAATGCCTTCCAGGCAGCTGATAACGTGCTGCGTCAGGGCGTTGAGTCCATTTCCGCTCTGATCAATGTGCCTGCCTTCATCAACCTGGACTTCGCCGACGTGCGCTCCATCATGAAGGATGCCGGCTACGCACACATGGGCGTGGGCAGTGCCAAGGGCGCAGGCAAGGCCGAGAACGCCGCAAAGGCTGCCATTTCTTCTCCGCTGCTGGAGACCAGCATTGCCGGTGCACACGGCGTGATCATCAACATCACTTCCAGCCCGGACATCGGTCTGGAAGATGTGGAGACCGCAGCAGGTCTCATTACCCAGAGCGCACATCCCGATGCAAACATCATCTGGGGTACTGCGTTCGACGAGAACCTCTCGGACGAGATGCGTGTGACCGTGGTTGCTACCGGTTTTGACAACAAGAGCGCAAGCGACCTGCGCAGCAGCATCAGCAATGCAATGGGCGGCGCACAGTCCACTCCGTCTGCTGTGTTCAGCAGCGAGACTGCAAGCCCGGCAGCTTCTGCCGCAGGCGGCGCTGCACCGGCACCCACTGCTGAAAAGCCCGTGGAAGAGGACAACAGCGATAATGGCTATTACGACCAGCTGATGGCCATGCTGAACAAGCGCAGATAAAAGGCTGGCCGTCATAAGCGAATCAGGCGTATCGGATGGATCGGAGGGACACCATGGCGCAGGGCAGGCAGCAGAACAATGGTTCGCGGCAGCGCTGTGCCCAGTCTGCCGCGGCAAAGGCTCCGGCAGAGCCGCCCAAGGCGGTGTGTGCCCAGCTGGAGCAGATGAACCGAAAGCTGGCAGCGGCCAGTGCGGAAATTTTGCGCTATCAGACCCGTCTGTTTGCCTGTGAACGGCAGATGGCCGCGCTGCGGCAGGAAAATGCCCAGCTGGAAGCGGCCTGTGAGCAGGCGCGGCAGGAGGCTGAGTGCGCGAGCGCTCATGCAGAGCAGCTACGTCAGGAGCTGGCCCGCCATGCGGAAGCTGTGCGGCCTGTGCCGGTTGCGGCGCATACGCCCCCGCAGCCGGAACCATCGGCAGCGCAGAGTCTGCGGCCGGAGCCGGAGGCCGAACAGCCCCCACAGCCCGGGCCGGAGGCTCCGCAGCCTGCTCAGCCGGACTGGAAGCCCCAGACCAGATTGGAGCACCTCTCGGTGGAGCTGATGAACTGGTTCGACGATATGATGGGCGCATGACGGAAAGCTGGATGACCTGCAAAAAAAGCAGATATGAGTGAAATGAAAAGCTGCTGCAAAGCGCAAAGCTGTTGCAGCAGCATTTTTTGTGGTCCGGTAGGAAACGGAAGACCCTGCGGCCGGAAGTACAGGAGCGAGGATCGGTTAAGATGGAACCAAAACAGAAAATACTGATCGTGGATGACTCGGAGATCAACCGCGCCATGCTCAAGGAGATTCTGGGCGAGGGCTACGAATATCTGGAAGCCGAGAACGGCCTGCGCGCGATCGAAATTCTGCGCAGACGCACCGATATCGCGCTGGTGCTGCTGGACCTGATCATGCCGGAAATGGACGGCTTTGATGTGCTGCGGGTGATGCAGTGCTATGCATGGCAGGAGGAAATCCCGGTCATTGTGATCAGCGCGGCAGAGGACACCCGAAGCGTCGAGCGCGCCTATGATATGGGCGTGGCCGATTACATCCGCCGCCCGTTCGAGCGGGTCATGGTGCTGCGCCGGGTGAAGAATGCGCTCATGCTTTACGCAAAGCAGAAGCGCCTTACCCGCCTTGTGACCGATCAGGTGTACGAAAAAGAGCACAACGGTGTGCTGATGATCAGCATTCTGAGCCATGTGGTGGAGTTCCGCAACAGCGAGAGCGGCCAGCATGTGCTGCACATCCGCACCCTGACCGACCTGCTCCTGCATCAGCTGGTGCAGAAGACGGACCGTTACCAGCTGGACGAGAGTGATATCTCGCTGATCAGCACAGCGTCGGCGCTGCACGATATCGGCAAAATCATGATCCCGGAAGAGATCCTGAACAAGCCCGGCCGCCTGACCGAGGAAGAGTACGCCACCATCAAGACCCACACCACCGAGGGTGCCAGGATCCTGAAGGGGCTTGCCATCGGGCAGGACGAACCGCTGGTAAAGGTGGCACACGCTATCTGCCGCTGGCACCACGAGCGGTGGGACGGCGGCGGCTACCCGGACAGGCTCAAGGGCGACGAGATCCCCATTGCAGCACAGGTGGTGGCACTGGCCGATGTGTACGACGCACTGACCAGCGAGCGCTGTTATAAGCAGTCCTACAGCCACGAAAAGGCCGTTGACATGATTATGCACGGCGAGTGCGGCAGCTTCAATCCGCTGCTGATGGAATGCCTGAAAGAATCCTCGGAGTTGCTGCGCACAGAGCTGCAGCGCTCGGAGTATGACCGCGGTTTCCGCCACGAGACCCGTCGCCTTTCGGAGGAGATCCTGCACCGCGAAGCTCTGCCCCGTGAGGATCGTGCCCAGCGCCTGCTGGATCTGGAACGGGAGCGCACCGCTTTTTATGCCGAGCAGCGCGGCGGTATTCAGTTCGATTACGATATACTCAGCGGCAGCGTGACCGTGGTGAACCGCTACGAGGACCCGGTCAACCGAACCCAGAAGCTGGACTTTGATAAGGGCATGGGCCTGACATTTCTCTCCGGCAAGGACCGCCGCAAGCTGCTGGATGCCATTGCAGCCGCAACGCCGGAAGAGCCGGATGCCGCATTCCCGGTGCTGATCGCGGTGGATCAGGAATACCGGCTGCACCGGCTGGTGATGCACACCATGTGGAGCCGCGCCGGTGTGCGCCACTGCGTAAGCGTGGTGGGCCAGATCACAGATGACCATGTCCGCCTGCAGGAGCTGATGCTGGGCGATGTGAACAGCGACCAGCCGGAAGCACTGCTGGAACGCCTGAAGGGCATTTTTGACATCGTGCGTCTGGTGGACCCGGAAAGCACCAAGGTGCTGAGCCTGGGCAAGGATGGCCGGCTGACCGAGATGCCCGGCACCTGCCACATGGTGTGGAACAAATCGGGCCGGTGCGAAAACTGCATTTCCAGTAAGGCCCTTGCCCGCAAGGAATCCCTGAACAAGATCGAGTTCAAGGACGATCAGGCTTATTTTGTCATGGCAAAGTATGTGGAAGTAGGCGGACGCGGCTGCGTGCTGGAAATGGTGTCCAAGCTTTCGGACGGACGCTGGCTGGATATGGGCGGCCGCCGGATGCTGCTGGACCGCGGCTCCAACTTTGACCGCAGCGCCTTTGTGGATTCGCTGACCGGGGCATACTCCCGCCAGTACTTCGAGTGCTTCCTTGCGGAGAGCGAACAGGTGGAAGGCGTAGTGATGATCGACGTGGATCACTTCAAGGAGGTCAACGACCGGTTCGGCCATCTGGTGGGCGATAAGGCCCTGCAGAGCGTGGCACAGTCCATCCTGAGCAACCTGCGCCAGACCGATGTGCTGGTGCGTTATGGCGGCGATGAATTCCTGCTGCTGGTGCCGCACATCCGGCCCGGGGAACATGTGATACAGCGCGTGCGGGAGGCTGCGGCCAGTGCCAGAGTGGAAGGCTACCCGGAGCTGGAGCTTTCGGCCAGTGTTGGCGGTGTGTGCGGTGTGCATCCACTCACCGAGGCCATCCGTCAGGCAGATGAAAAAATGTACCAGAACAAGGCCGAGCGCAAAATTAAACAAAACAAAGCCCGGACAGGCTGCAGTGTCGCACTGCTGTGCCTGTCCGGGTATTTTTGTTTTTTCAGCGCACAGCGCTGGTGCGGTGCTCCATCAGATAGGTGGCTTCCAGATCAGCGATGTGCAGCTTGACGGCAAGGGGATACTTGTCGTAGGCTTCCGAGATGGCAAAGCAGCCGCCCCGGGCCGCATCGTCAAAGCCGCCCATGTGCCAGCGGATGGCAACGGCTTCCTCGATGTGCAGCTTCATGAACCGCTCGATGAGGAATACGCTCTTTTCGCCGTGGCCGTAGGGGAACAGGTCTTCCACGCTGTAGCTGGGCACCTTTTCCCACTGACCGGTGGTCTCGTTCTTCACGTTGCGGGTGCCGGCCTTGTAGTAGTTGGCCTTGCACAGATCGTGCAGCAGTGCACAGATGGCAAAGGTCTCCTCGCTGTCACCCTCGGTAAAAAAGGTGTCGTGCAGCGCATGGTAGACGTTCAGGCTGTGCATACACAGCCCGCCCTCACACGCACCGTGGAACCGGGTGGAGGCCGGTGCCGTAAAGAAATCCGTCTTATGGTCCAGCCAGTCCAGCAGCTTTTCGCTGCCGGGGCGGGTGATGTGCTGCTGCCAGATCTGCAAAAACTCTTCGCGGCCGCCCATGCTTACAGCTCCAGATCGTCCAGAAGGCCCTTGAGGATGGCCATTTCGTCGTGGCTCAGGGAAATGCCCCTTGCCCATGCGGGTGCCGTCCGGGGGACCAGTCGCGGATGTCGTACTTGGGTTCGCCGTCGTTCCAGCTGATGAGGTTCAGCTGACGCTCCCAGCCGCGGGGACGCTCCGAGAGAACTGCAATGCGCTGAACAACTTCATATTTGATCTCTGCCATGATGCAAAACCTGCCTTTATCTTTGTTTGCTACCATAATAAGGGAAGCGGACGCAGATTTCAACAGGTAGAGCAAAAAGTAATTTGAAAAATTTTTTCGTTAGCCGTAAGGTGCATCCTCACGCCAGTCCACAAGGCTCAGCACCTGAGAAGCATCCTCGTCCGGGGCCGGATGGCAGGAATGGGTGTGCTGGTCGGTGCTGAACAGTCCGGGTGCATAGTGGGCCATCACGCTGGTCTGCACATCCCCGGCCAAAAATTCCCGGGCGTTCTTCTGGTAACAGGCGGCCGGGGTGCCGTTGGTCATGGGCACACCCTGCGGGACACTGTCCGTGTCCGGGTGCGGGGTCTGGCCCGGTGTTTCGATCTGCGGCGGCACCTGTGTGCCGGGGGCAGCGGGGTCGCCTGGCAGCAGGATATCCGGCTCCCTGCCTAGCGGCGGGCTGCAGCGGGTGCAGCTGTTTTCCGGTGCGGCGGCAGTGCCGGATTGGTGTTCCAGCTCGTGGCGGATAAAGGGTGTCAAGCTCATTGGAAAATC
>ENA-OQBL01000432-OQBL01000432.1-human-gut-metagenome-genome-assembly--contig:-NODE-432-length-22300-cov-6.847292_pt1 | contig 22300 bp, 24 predicted proteins | sample MGYA00242747_ERZ504553 | MGnify/ENA primary metagenome ERZ504553 (study PRJEB26092, sample SAMD00036240) | human gut metagenome | host: Homo sapiens | study: EMG produced TPA metagenomics assembly of...
TGTTTCCAAGCGACAAGCGTGATGTGGAGGAGGCTGCTGCGGCCGGCAACGAAAGCGTGCACAGCTGGCTTCCGATATGCTGAACTACCAGATCAAAAAGACCATTGGTGCTTACATCGCTGCTATGGGCGGCGTGGACGCCATCGTCTTTACCGGCGGCATCGGCGAGCATGACGCCATTGCCCGTGCAAAGATCTGCCACCACCATGGATTGGCTGGGCATCCGCATCGACACTGAGAAGAACAAGCACCCCCAAGGCGATGTGTGCGAGATCACTGCTGGGGCGCCAAGGTCCGCACCCTGGTCATCGCTACCGATGAGGAGCTGATGATCGCCCGCGACACCAAGGAAGTCATTCGAGAAGTAATCGGTTTCTCCGGAGCCGTGTCCCGTTGGGGAGCACGGCTCCATTTTTTCGTCGGAAATGCCGGTTTGGCCCAGCCCGGATTGTGCCATATCCACAAAGAACAGGTGCTCGGACTGATTTTTTAGTTGACAAACGCGGAAATTAACGGTACAATAGGAAAGTCCTCAGCTAGAGGATATTTACTATTCAAGCCCCTGGTAAGCTAACTGATCAGCGCGATGGTTCCCCCAAAAAAAACCAAAGGTATGGTTACAATCCTTCCGTGGGCAAGAACTGACAAAGAGGAGATACTACTATGTTTGAAGACAAGACTCTGGTCTGCAAGGACTGCGGTAAGGAATTTGTTTGGACTGCTGGTGAGCAGGAGTTCTACGCATCTCGCGGCTTCGAGAATCAGCCCCAGCGCTGCAAGCCCTGCCGTGACGCCCGCAAGAACGGCGGCGCACGCAGCAACAGCGGTGAGCGTCAGATGTTCGATGCTGTCTGCGCAGCTTGCGGCAAGGCTTGCAAGGTTCCCTTCCAGCCTCGTGAGGACCGTCCGGTCTACTGCTCTGACTGCTTCGCTCGCATGAAGCAGAACTAAGCGCTGATTTTTATTTAAATCGGTAACAAAAGGCCCGCTGTCGAAAGGCAGCGGGCCTTTTTTATATTCAGAGCTTCTCCAGTCTGATTACGCAGCCATAACGGAGGAAGTCTTTCACACCAGCGGCGCAATGAACTTGAGCAGGATGCCCGCCAGATGCAGCAGCTTTTTGCCCTGCCAGATGCTTTCTTTCGTCCGCTCCACCCTGCGGCACCGGGTGAGCGTATCCTGAAAATCCGCTTCCATGTTGGCAATGCAGTCGGTGCCGCGCATCCAGACCGCGTTTTCAAAGTGATGGTACAGGCTGCGGTAGTCCAGATTGATGGTGCCCGCCACAGCTTCCACGCCGTCGGCGATCACGATCTTCGCATGGGTAAAGCCGGGCTGCCACTCGCTGATCTTCACACCCGAAGAAAGCAGCGCCTTGTAGTGGGTCTTGGCCAGTGCATAAACGAACCACTTATCCGGCTTGCCGGGCAGGATCAGGTGCACATCCACACCGCGCTCTGCCGCAAAGCGCAGGGCCGTTTCCAGCTCGCCGTCTAAAATCAGATACGGCGTGATGATGTGCACATACTTCCGGGCGCGGTTGAGCATATCCATGTACACCATTTCGCCCACCCGCTCACCGTCCAGCGGGCAGTCTCCGTAGGGCACCACAAAGCCCTTGGCGTTTGCTGCCGCCGGGATGGGATCGGACAGGAACTGCTCAAACTCCGGCTGGCACAGGATGCTCCACATCTGCAGGAACAGCGCCGTCATGGAGCGCACACCTTCGCCTTCCAGCATCAGGGCCGAGTCCTTCCAGCGGCCATACTTTTCTATGTGGTTGATGTACTCATCTGCCAGATTCACGCCGCCGGTAAAGCCCACCTGGCCATCAATGACCAGAATTTTGCGGTGGTCGCGGTAGTTGTAGTGGGTGGAAACGAAGGGCGTGACCGGCGAGAACACCTTGCACTGGATGCCCAGCGCTTCCAGCCGGCTGGGGTAATCCCGCGGCAGGGTGGAGAACTCGCAGGTGCCATCATACATCACACGCACATCCACCCCCTGCGCCGCCTTGCGGGCCAGCACTTCCAGAATGCGGCCCCACATCAGGCCTTCATCCACGATGAAATATTCCAGAAAGATGTACTTTTTTGCCGTTTCCAGCTGGCGCAGCATTTCATCGAACATAGCTTCGCCGCCGTTGAAGTAGGTGGCCACCGTGTCGGCATAGACCGGAAAGCCGCCTCCCTTGCCCCGCAGATACCGTGCCAGCGGCATCGCTTCGGGTGCCTGCGCCTGCAAAAGCTCCACGGTCTGCTCATTCTGCGGCAGCTGGGCGCGGGTCTGGCCCTCCAGATCCAGCAGGCGGCGCTTCAGGGCATTGTGGCCCACATCACTTTTGGTGTACCAGAACAGCGGCACGCCCAGCACCGGCATCAGCGCTGTGACCACCAGCCATGTAATGCGCACGCTGTTGTCCATGTCCTGATTGAGCAGATAGACCATCATTGCCGCTGTTACCAGCAGGGTGCCGCCAAAATAATGCGGCAGCAGCTCGCCGAACCACTGCAGCAGGCTGAACAGCGCGAACGCCTGTAAAAGCAGCAGAACCAGCACTAGGCCAAAACGGCTGAAAATAGCGTGTACCACGCCCTTCTGTCCCCGTTTGAGCAGGCGGATGCCGCCATCCTCAAACACCCGGACCTTGTCCTTCATATTTTGCTGAAATTGTTTTTTCTGCATGGCATTTTCCCTTATCTCGCACATTTGCAGCCCTGGGGCTGTAAAAATGTGCCGGTTTGTGTTATGATGTACAGGAACAAGCCCGCCCGGCGCTGTGTCCCGGACAGGCAGCTTTGCACTATTATAATCCATTCCTGCCCTTTTTTCCACCCAAAGCGGCAGGATGATGCAGGAGGGACCCCTATGAATAATCTGATCATTGGCATTGCAGGCGGCTCCGGCAGCGGCAAGACCACCCTTGCTCTGCGGCTGAAGGAGCGTTTTGGCGAGGATGAAGTGCGCCTGATCTCCCACGACAGCTATTACAAGCGCCACGACGAGCTGCCCTTTGAGGAGCGCTGCAAGCTGAACTACGACCACCCGGATGCTTTTGACAACGCTTTGCTGATCTACCATCTGCAGGAGCTGAAGGCAGGCCGCGCCATCGACTGCCCGGTGTATGACTACTCCAACCACAACCGCAGCGACGATGTAACGTCTTTACGATTTAAATGCCCTCCGCATTCGCTCTGGGCATGTTCAGCGGAAATCTTATTTTTAATTTCATCATGCACGCAAAAGGAGCCACCGCACAGGTTGTGCAATGGCTCCTTTTTTCTTATCTCAGTGGATAGAGGTACGCACCAGTGCGCGCTTGAGACGCGCCTGAGCCAGCTCGTAGTCCCGCTTGTCGAGGTTCTTCTGCGCAAGGATCTCCTCCGCGCGCTTCTTGGAAGCCTCGGCGCGGGCCTGATCGATCTCCTCGGCCCACTCCCATGTGGTGGCGACCAGACGCACTTCGCCATCCAGCACGCTCAGCAGCCCGCCCATGCAGGCGGCGCGGCGGCGCTGGCCCTCGGCATCCACGATATGGGCTTCGCCCATGCCCAGCGCGGTGCAGTAATCCCCGTGTTTGGCAAGGATGGCCAGATCGCCGTCAATGGCGCGGCAGACGATGCGCTCGGCCTGCCCGTCAAAGGCGCAGCCGTCCGGCGTGACCACCGTCAGATGAAAGGTCGTCATGGTTTACCCTTTCTTCGCTTTTGCGAACACGTCATCGATGGTGCCCGCGAACAGGAATGCGCTCTCGGGCAGCTCGTCGCACTCGCCGTTCAGGATCATCTTGAAGCCGCGCAGGGTCTCCTTGAGCGGCACATACTGGCCGGGCATACCGGTGAACTGCTCTGCCACGTGGAAGCTCTGGCTCAGGAAGCGCTGCACCTTGCGGGCGCGGCTGACCGTGCGCTTGTCTTCCTCGCTCAGCTCGTCCATGCCCATGATGGCAATGATGTCCTGCAGCTCCTTGTAGCGCTGCAGCACCTTCTGGACGGCGCGGGCGATCTCGTAGTGCTCCTGACCCACGACCTCCGGGCTGAGGATGCGGCTGGTGGAATCCAGCGGGTCCACAGCGGGGTAGATGCCCTGCGAAGCAATGTCACGGCTCAGGACCGTGGTGGCATCCAGATGGGTAAAGGTGGTGGCAGGGGCCGGGTCGGTCAGGTCATCGGCGGGCACGTAGACGGCCTGCACCGAGGTGATGGAACCCTTGCGGGTGGAGGTGATGCGCTCCTGCAGAGCGCCCATCTCGGTGGCCAGCGTGGGCTGGTAGCCGACGGCAGAGGGCATACGGCCCAGCAGTGCGGACACCTCAGAGCCTGCCTGGGTGAAGCGGAAGATGTTATCGATGAAGAGCAGCACATCCTGATTCTTCACATCGCGGAAATACTCCGCCATAGTCAGGCCGGACAGTGCCACGCGCATACGGGCTCCTGGGGGTTCGTTCATCTGGCCATAGACCAGCGCAGTCTTGTTGATAACGCCGCTCTCGGTCATTTCACCATACAGGTCGTTGCCCTCACGGGTGCGCTCGCCAACGCCGGTGAACACCGAGTAGCCGTTGTGCTCGGTGGCGATGTTATAGATCAGCTCCTGGATCAGGACCGTCTTGCCGACGCCTGCACCGCCGAACAGACCGATCTTGCCGCCCTTTGCGTAGGGGCAGATCAGGTCCACGACCTTGATGCCGGTCTCGAGGATCTCGGTGGTGGACTGCTGCTCCTCGTAGCTGGGAGCAGGGCGGTGGATGGGCCAGTAGGCCTCCGGGGCCGGGGCGGGCTTGTTGTCCACGGGCTCACCCAGCAGGTTGAACACGCGGCCCAGACACTGGTCGCCCACGGGCACTTTGATGGGTTCGCCGGTATCCACGGCTTCGGTGCCGCGCACCAGACCATCGGTGCTGTTCATTGCAATGCAGCGCACCACGTTATCGCCGGTGTGCTGTGCCACCTCGACCACCAGCTTTTCGCCGTGGTTGTCGATCTCGATGGCGTTGAGCAGCTCCGGCAGCTGGCCATCCTCAAACTGGATGTCCAGCACCGGGCCGATGACCTGGAGCACCTTGCCGATATGTTTTTCGGACATAGGCTACAACTCCTTTTTGATAGGTTTTAAATCTCCGCGCCGGCCACGATCTCGGTGATCTCCTGCGTGATGGCAGCCTGACGGGCACGGTTATAATACAGGTTCAAATGGTCGATCATCTCACCGGCGTTCTTCGTGGCGGCATCCATGGCAGTGCGGCGGGCTGCCAACTCACTGGCTACGCTCTCGCACACGGCACCGTAGACGATGCCTGCCACATACTCCGGGATGATCGCGCTGAATACTTCCTCGCTGCTGGGCTTGTACAGGATCTGGCTGCGGCGGGCATCCGCCTTCTGCTGCTCGGTAGGTTCGATGGACAGCGGCAGCACCTCCATGGTGGCTGCGGTCTGGGTCATCATGGAATCGAACCGGGTGTAGCAGATCTTTACCGCATCGTACTCGCCCTTGAGATATCCTTCCGTGATCTGGCGGGACAGCTGGAAGCACTCGCCCACCGAGACATCTGCCGCCAGCAGCACCTCCTGCGTGAACAGGGGCACCTCGTGGTGGACGAAATACTCTGCCGAGCGCTTGCCGATGGGCAGCACCAGCACTTCGCCTTCTTCGGCCCCGGCCTGCTTGAGCACGTTGGAATTGTATCCACCGGCAAGGCCGCGGTCGCCTGCAATCACGATGAGCAGGGTGCGCTTCACTTCGTCACGGCGCAGGTAGGGGTTGCGGGCGCGGGGTCGGCCGCGGCGATCTTGGTCAAAGTCTCATGCAGCGTTTCAAAGTAGGGGCGGCTGTGCTCCACCCGTTCCTTGGCGCGGCGCATTTTGGAGGAAGCCACCAGTTCCATTGCCTTGGTGATCTGCATGGTGCTCTCTACGCTTTTGATGCGCAGCTTGATGTCCTTCATGGAACCAGCCATGCGTTACGCCTCCTTCCTTAGTGCGCCTTGACGAAGCTGTCGGTATAGGCTGTGAGCACGCTCTTAAGCTGCTCCTCAGTGTCCTTATCCAGATTGCCGGTGGTGCGGATGGTCTCCATGACGGCGGCACCCGCAGCATTGTTGTCCAGATATTCGTACAGTCCCTTCTCATACTCGGCCACGTCCGGCACCTTGACCTTCACAAGGTGATCGTGAATGGTCGCATACAGGATGGCCACCTGCTTTTCCACAGGCACGGGAGCGGAGCGGTTCTGCTTGAGCACTTCCACGATGCGCTCGCCTTGTGCAAGGCGGGCCTTGGTGTCGGCATCCAGATCGGAACCGAACTGTGCAAAGCTCTGCAGCTCGCGGTACTGGGAGTAGATCAGCTTCAGGGTGCCGGCGACCTTCTTCATGGCCTTGATCTGGGCATTGCCGCCCACGCGGGACACCGAGATGCCGGGGTTGACTGCCGGCATGACACCGGAGTGGAACAGCTCCGTCTCCAGGAAGATCTGACCATCGGTGATGGAAATGACATTCGTGGGGATGTAGGCGGAAACATCGCCCGCCTGCGTCTCGATGATGGGCAGAGCCGTCAGGCTGCCGCCGCCCAGCTCATTGGAGAGCTTGGCCGCGCGTTCCAGCAGACGGGAGTGCAGATAGAACACGTCGCCGGGGTAAGCCTCACGTCCCGGGGGACGGCGGATCAGCAGCGATAGTGCACGGTAGGCCACGGCGTGCTTGGACAGGTCGTCGTAGATGATGAGGACATGCTTGCCCTGATGCATGAAATATTCGCCCATGGCACAGCCGGAGTAGGGTGCGATATACTGCAGGGGCGAAAGCTCGGATGCCGTTGCGGACACCACGATGGTGTAGCCCATAGCACCGGCCTCGGTCAGGCTCTGCACAAGGTTTGCCACGGTAGAGCGCTTCTGACCGATGGCAACGTAAATGCAGATGACGTCCTTGCCCTTCTGGTTGATGATGGTATCGGAGGCGATGGTGGTCTTGCCGGTCTGGCGGTCGCCGATGATCAGCTCGCGCTGGCCGCGGCCAATGGGGATCATGGAGTCGATGGCCTTGATGCCGGTCTGCAACGGCTCCTTGACCGGCTGACGGTCGATGATGCCGGGAGCGCGGCTTTCAATGGCGCGGAACTCGGTGGTCTCGATGGGGCCTGCGCCGTCGATGGGCTGGCCCAGCGCGTTGACCACGCGGCCGATCATGGCTTCGCCCACCGGCACGGACACCACCTTGCCGGTGCGCTTAACAGTGCTGCCTTCCTTGATACCGACGTCGGAGCCCAGCAGAACGATGGAGACGGTGTTCTCCTCCAGATTCTGGGCCATGCCGTATTCGCCGTTATCAAACTGAAGCAGCTCACCTGCCATGCACTTTTCCAGACCACTGGCGCGGGCGATGCCGTCGCCCACCATAATGACCGTGCCGGTCTCGCTCTGCTCAATGGCATTTTCGTAATGCTTGATCTGCGCACGGATGATCTTGGAGATCTCTTCAGGTTTCAGTTGCATCTTTGTTTGTTCACCACTCAATTCTTAAAAATCTTTCGGGTGGAAATTCGATCACAGTGTCACGGAAGCAATATCCCTGCGCAGGGCGGCCAGACGGTTCTGCACCGTGCCGTCCAGCTCGGTGCCTTCGATATCCAGCCGGATGCCGCCCAGCACTGCCGGATCGACCTTTGTTTTCAGGTCGATGGTCTTGCCGGTGAGCTTTTCCAGCTTTTCGTGCAGGCTCTTTGCCTGCTGCTCCGTCATTGCCACTGCAGTGGTCGCCGTTGCTTCCAGAATGCCGTGCGCCTGATTGTAGCGCACACGGTAAGCCCGTGCACAGCCGGACAGCTCCCGCAGGGTGCCCTTCTCGCACAGGATCTTCAAAAAGTTCAGCACATAGAGGTGGACCTGATCCCGCAGTGCTTCATCCAGCAGGCCGCAGCGCTCCTTTTTGGGGATGCTGGGGGTGCTGAGCAGATGCAGGTAGTCCGGGTTTGCCTTAAAAAGCGCCACGGCTTCGTCCAGCTCACCCAGAATGCGGGCCTCCAGCCCTTCCTCCGCCGCCAGATCGTACAGGCTTCCGCCGTACATCCTTGCAGTCTCGGTCATGATGCTTCACCCACATTTTTGATAAATTCGTCGATCAGATCCTTGTGGTCCTTCTCGCTGATCTCACGCTCCACCACCTTGGAGGCGATCTCCATGGCGATGCCGCCGATCTCGTCCTTGACCTCGTTCACGGCCTTCTTGCGCTCCTGCGCAATGTCGGCTTCAGCCTTCTGCTTGAGGGCAGCAGCCTGCGCGCGGGCCTCGCCCACGATCTCTTCGCCGCGGGCGGTGGCCGTCTTCTGCGCATTGGCAACGATCTCGTTGGCCTCGGTGCGGGCATTCTGCAGGTTCTGCTCGTACTCTGCCTTCATGGCTTCGGCTTCAGTGCGCAGCTTGGTGGCATCGGCGATCTGGCTGTCTGCCTTCGCCTTGCGCTCTGCGATCACGTTTTTGACCGGATTCAGCAGGAACTTTTTGAAGATGAACAGCTGGATCATCAGGTTGCAGATCTGGGCCAGAAAGGTCCAGCCGTCCAGCGTGATCAACGCCTGGTACAGTTCCATAAGCGTCTCCTTTCGTTATTTTGTAAAAGGTTCCGCTTATGCCAGGAACTTCATGAACATACCGGGTGCCAGGAAGATCAGCAGCAGGCCGGTGACGAAGCCGTAAATACCGGTGGTCTCGGAAAGTGCAACGCCCAGGATCAGGGTGCTGGTAACGTCGCTCTTGCACTCGGGCTGACGGCCCACAGCTTCACAGGCAGCAGCTGCTGCGTTGCCTTCGCCGATACCAGGGCCGATACCTGCGATCAGTGCGCAGCCTGCGCCGATGCCGCAGCCTGCCAGAGCGATACCACGAGCGAGGTACTGAAAGTCAGTCATAAGATTTGTCCTCCAAAAAAGTTTTTTGTTTTGGGAGATGCCGTTGTGAGGGCTTATTCCTCACCGGCAGCACGCTTGATGAAAATTGCGGTCAGGGTACAGAAGATGAACGCCTGAATGCAGCCGCCGAACCAGTCGAAATACAGGCCCGTAAAGGCCGGGATACCGATCTGGAACAGCTGGATCTGGCTCAAGGCACCGGGCAGCCAGCCGAAAATGACATGGCTCAGGCTTGCCAGCGCCCAGTACAGCAGTGTGGAAATGACCGTACCGGACAAGATATTGCCAAAGTGACGGAACGCCATACTGACGGGGGTGGAAACCTCCGACAGCACATTGATGGGTGCCATGATGAAGATGGGGTCCAAAAGCCCTTTCAGGTAGGAAAGGATGCCGTTGGTCTTGATCTTGTAGTACATGATCAGCACGAACACCACGATGGCCCACGCCGCCTCGGTGTTCAGGTCGGCTGTGGGGCTCCACAGGCCGATGACACTGATGAGGTTGCAGCCGATGCTCAGAGCGAAGATCGCGCCGATGAGCGGGATATACTTATCAAAGTGATAGCCCATGTTGTCGTGCACGAACTGGTCCAGCCGTTCTACGATGAACTCGGCTGCGGCCTGCCGCTTTGAGACATTTTCCAGCTTGAGATTGCTGCCCAGCCAGATGGCAAAACCCGAAAGCAGCGCCATGACGATCCAGGTACTGACCAGGGTCTGGGTGATCTTGAAATCGCCCAGAACGGGAATGTCTGTATGGATGGTATACAGGATCTTTGCGCCGTTCAGTTCCATTTGTTACGTTTCACCCCCTTCGTCACGGGGTTCAGCTTCCGGCTCCGGTGCGGGTTCGGGGTCGTCCTCCACAGAGACATCCACCGAAGGCCCGGCCGGTGCAAGAGGCTTGTACTTTCCGGTTATTTGCAGGTAGTAGATCGTAACGCGCGGGAAAAGCAGTGGCAGAACACCGGCAAACGGCTGGAACACCGGTGCCCCGATGGCAACGATGATCCACACCGCCTGCAAAAGCATCCGGACATTGTAGGAAGCCTGCAATGTCGCTTTGCGCCGTTTCTCATCCTGCTCGTCGATGACCTTCTGGCATACGAGGCAGATGCCCGCAAAGTTGCCGATGGCCACGGCCGCGCCGATGAGACTGCCCAGAACAACAGTGTAATCAAATTTCACCCAGCCAACCAGGTGCAGAGCTGCAAAGATCACCCACATGACGGCGGTACAGATGGCCGTGCCGCAGGCGATGCGGGTCAGCTCCTTTTTGGATTCCGGCTGCAGTTTCATAAAGGGAAACCTCCTGTTAAGTTTACTGATGCGAGTTGAACCCCACCCGCTTTGGTTTTTCCTTTTTGGTGCGGTCCATATGTTCCTTTGCAAAATTACCAGAAGTTCTGTGCCCCGGCAGCAAGCCCCAGCAGGATGGCCGGCAGGAACACCCATTCCGGCCAGCTCCAGTTGTTCACCGCCCACCATGCACCGCCCAGACACATGACCAGCGGCAGCAGCATATTCAGGCCCAGCTGGGTCAGCCAGACAAGATCCTCCAGTGCCTTATACCAGCCCTTCAACCTGCGTTTTCCTCCCTGTGTGATGTGCCTTTTGCAAAAGCCAGATTCTGGATTCTTTGCCAAGGATTTGCAGTCAGCAAAAAATCTTATAACGATAGTATAATTCAAACCGATCGTTTTTTTCAATCAATTTTCCACTGTTTTCTAGTAAAATTTCATAGTTTGTTTACACTAATGCCGTAACTGTACGCCCTGTATGGAGTTTGTGCGTCTGCGGGCGCATCAATACCAAAAGTTTGATGGATCTGTTGTGCAGAATGCAAAAAACGGGCGAACCCTCTCAGGCGCTGACGCGCCAACTCTCCCGAAGGGCGAGCTTTTATGCATCTTTCGGGCAGCACAAATAAAGCTCCCCCTTTCGGGGGAGCTGCTGAGCGAAGCGAAGCTGAGAGGGTCACACGAAAAAGCCGCCCGGCTCTTTGGGAACCGGGCGGCAGCTGTTATGCAGTTTTCAGAACATTACCAGAGGTTTGCGGTCTCATTGTACAGGCCCTCATAGCTCTTGGCGGAGACATCCCAGCTGAAATCGCACTCCATGCAGTGATGCACGAGGTTCTTCCAGTTCTCCTTGTCATAGTAAGCATTCTGTGCATTGCAGCAAGCCACATACAGCTCGTGGGCATTGTAGCCCGCAAAGGTGAAGCCGTTGCCCTCACCCATGGTGCTGTCGTGGATGGAGTCGCGCAGACCGCCGGTCTCGCGGACGATGGGAGGCGTGCCGTAGCGGCAGGCCACCATCTGTGCCAGACCGCAGGGCTCGCTCTTGGAAGGCATGATGAAGGCATCTGCACCTGCGTAGATCTCCTGCGACAGGGCCGGCTCGAAGCCGATGTAGGTGCCAACGCGGCCCGGATGGCGTGCGCACAGGTCGGAGAAGAAGTTCTCGTACTGGCTCTCGCCGCTGCCCAGAATGACCAGCTCGATGCCGCGATCCACCAGACCATCGGCGATGCTCTGCACCAGATCAAAGCCCTTCATGCCGACCATGCGGCTGACCATGGCAAAGACGGGGCTGCCGTCCTTGTTCAGGCCGAACTTATCCTGCAGGGCTTCCTTGCACTTTGCCTTGCCCTCTTCAAAGTTGGTGATGTCATAGTTGAAGGGGATGTTCTTATCCGTAGCGGGATCGTTGGAATCGGTATCGATGCCGTTCAGGATGCCGCACAGCTTGTACTGCTTCTCGCGCAGCAGAGCGTCCAGACCATAGCTGAACCACGGGTCGAGGATCTCCATGGCATAGGTGGGGCTGACAGTGGTGATCTTATCGGCAGTCTCGAAAGCACCCTTCATGAAGTTTGCGCAGCCGTCGTACTCTACGATGTGCTGGTCGCGGCGGCCGATGCCGCAGGTGTCCTCCAGAATGTCGGTGCCGTACTTGCCCTGATAAGCGATATTATGGATGGTGAAGATGGTCTTGATGCGGTTGAACTTATCCAGATGGCGATAGTACAGGTTCAGGTACACCGGCACCAGAGCGGTCTGCCAGTCGTTGCAGTTGATGATATCGGGGGTGAAATCGATGTAGAACAGGGTCTCTAAAACGGCGCGGGAGAAGAAGGCGAAACGCTCGCCGTCATCGTAGAAGCCGTACAGGCCGCGGCGCTTGAAGTAATACTCGTTGTCCAGGAAGTAGTAGGTCACGCCGTTCCGCTCGGTCTTGAACAGGCCGCAGTACTGGCTGCGCCAGCCCACGGGGACGGAATAATTGGTCACGTACTCCAGCGTATCACGGAACTTCAAATCGCCGTACAGGGGCATAATGACGCGGGCATCCACGCCGTCCTTGACCAGAGCCTTGGGCAGGGCACCCGCAACGTCGGCCAGACCGCCGGACTTTGCAAAAGGGGCAGCTTCCGAAGCAGCATACAGGATTCTCATAGGATCGCTCCTTTCATATAGTGGGATATTTTCGTTCTCCCCCACCGCCCTTGCAGGCAGCACGAACCATTTTTACAAAAGAGCAGGCGGGGGCACACAGATGCCCCCGCCCCTCTCAAGAGGGGCTACCGGGGAGGAAGCCGCCCCTATGGATAACTCAGTAAAATCAGACGGTGTGCTTCTTCTGCACGTACACCGGGAAGCTCTCGGTGCCGGACAGCTTCTTGCCGGCAGTGATCTTCACGTTCTTATCGGTAACAACGCAGTCCAGCTCGGCATTGGCTTCCACAACGGTGTCCTGCATGAGCACGCAGTTCTTGACGACGGCACCCTTCTTGACCTTGACACCGCGGAACAGCACACAGTTCTCCACCGTGCCCTCGATGACGCAGCCGTCGGCCAGAATGGAGTCGGTCACCTTGCAACCCGGCACATAGCGGGTGGGGTTGTCGTCGCGGATCTTGGTGTAGACCGGGCTCTTCTTGGGGAACAGCTTTTCCAGATTTTCGTCATCGGTCAGCTTGAGGTTCTCGTCGAAGTAGCTCTTCATGTCACAGACATGTGCCACATAGCCGGTGTACTCCAGAGCGTGGATGTTCAGGATGTTGACATTGTGGGCCAGAATATCGCGCTCGAAGTAGATCAGGCCGCGGGAGGTCGCATCCCGGACCAGCTTGAGCAGGGTCTCGCGCTCCAGAACATAGATGTTCAGGTCAAGGTTCTGCACGCCGGGGCGGTAATCGTTGAACAGCAGCTCGGTCACACGGCCATCAGCATCAACGGTCAGGGTGTAGTTGTCATTCTTGCGGCCCTCGGGGATCTCGGTCTTCTGGTAAGCGACGGTCACATCGGCACCGCTTGCCTGATGGGCGGCCAGCAGGGCGTTGAAGTCGTAGTTCAGGGCAACATTGGCGTCGCTCATGACCACGTACTTTTCCTTCTGGTTCTCCAGGAAGTTCATGATAGAGCCCAGAGCTTCCACACGGCCGGAATAGATGCGCACGCCCTTCTCAGCGAAAGGCGGCACGATGTTCAGGCCGCCGTGACGGCGGGCCATATCCCACTCACGGCCGGTGCCCAGATGATCCATCAGGGAGTGGTAGTTCTTGCGCACCACGATGGAGACATTGGAGATACCGCAGTTTGCCATGCTGGACAGAACAAAGTCCACCATACGGTAGCGGCCCGCGAAGGGGATCGAAGCCATTGCGCGCTCGGTCACCAGCTCGGGGACGGTATTATCATAACTGTTGGGGAAAATAATACCCAACGCATTGGTGTTCTGGCTCAGCATACTTCCATACCCTCCTTGACGGATTCAAAGACTTTGGCACCTTCCTTGACGGTTGCGCCTGCGCCGACGGTCAGGCCGGTGCCCACATGGGCAATGGGGCCATCGCCGCCCACTCGTGCACCTGCACCGACCACAACATCCTCCGCCAGGATGCAGCGCTTGACAACAGCACCAGCCTTGACCACAACGCCGTCCATCAGGACTGCGTCCTCAACGGTAGCGCCCTCTTCCACAACAACGCCTGCGCTCAGCACAGAGTGATGCACATTGCCGTAGATCTTGCAGCCCTCCGTGACGAGAGAATCCTGCACCACAGCGCGGGGGCCGATCTTCTGCGGAGGCAGGACCGGGTTGCGGCTGTAGATCTTCCACTTCTCGTCGAAGATATCGATGCCGGAGTTTTCGGGGTCCAGCACTTCCATGTTGGCTTCCCACAGGCTGTCGATCGTGCCCACGTCACGCCAGTAGCCGGCAAAGCGGTAGGCGTACATCTTGCGGCCGTCGCGCAGCAGGGCGGGGATGATGTTCATGCCAAAATCGTTCTTAGAGTTGGGGTCTGCTTCGTCCTCTTCCAGATACTTCTTCAGCACATCCCAGTTGAAGATGTAGATGCCCATGGAAGCCAGATTGGACTTGGGTACCGGGGGCTTCTCCTGGAACTCGGTGATGCGGTCGTTCTCGTCAGCCACCATCAGGCCGAAGCGGGAGGCTTCCTTCCAGTCCACTTCCATAACAGCCACAGAGAACTCTGCGCCCTTTTCCTTGTGGAAGCGCAGGAAGTCGGCATAGTCCTGCTTGCAGATCTGGTCGCCGGACAGGATGATCACATACTCGGGATCGTAGCTGTCGATGAAGCCGATGTTCTGGTAGATGGCGTTTGCAGTGCCCTTGTACCAGTCGGTGCCCTTTGCCTGCTCGTAGGGCGGCAGGGTGTGCACGCCGCCGTGCAGACGATCCAGATCCCAGGGCTGGCCGTTGCCGATGTACTCGTTCAGCTTCTGGGGCTGATACTGGGTCGCGATGCCAACGGTGTCGATGTTGGAGTTCACGCAGTTGGACAGCGGGAAGTCCACGATGCGGTACTTACCGCCGAAGGACACTGCGGGTTTTGCCGTTTTCTGTGTCAGCGCGTACAAGCGCGAGCCACGTCCACCGGCAAGGATCATTGCCACAATTTCTTTTGCCATAGCTTTATTCTCCCCTTTAACATTAACATTTCCGTTGTTCGGAAATGAGCGTCAACATGTGCGGTATGGGTCGGCCGAAGTGCCGGGTCATTCCTTGGGCTCCTTCGGTTTGCGGGTGCGTTTTGCGGGTGCTTTTTCCGCCTTGGGTTCTGCCTCTGCCTTGGGCTTGCGGCCCGGCTTCTTTACCACCTTTGCTGCAGCTTTCTCCGCAACGGTCTTTGTCTTTTTGGCTGCGGTCTTTTTTCCCGCCTTATCGGTCTTGTCCGCTGCGGCCTTGCGGGTGCGCTTGGCGGGCACTTCAAAATACAGGGTGCTCATGGGCGGCAGGGTGATGGTGATGCTCTGCTCAAACCCGTGCATCGGCTTTTTGTGGGTGCGCACGGCCTTGTTGTGGACTGCGCCGGAACCGCCGAACTCTGCATCGTCGCTGTTCAGGATCTCCTTGTAGGAGCCTGCCACCGGTGCGCCCAGCGTGTAGCCCTCGCGCAGGACGGGGTTGAAGTTGCACACCACAAGGATCTGCTTGCCGGAGGTGTCCTTGCGCAGGAAGGCGATGACGCTCTGCTGCGAGTCATCCGGCACGATCCACTGGAAACCCTCCCAGCTGTAATCCACCTGCCAGAAGGCGGGATGCTCCTTGTAGAAGGCGTTCAGGGTCTTGACGTAGGTCTGCAGCTCGGTGTGCTTATCGTAGCCCAGCAGCATCCAGTCCAGCGGCTTTGTCTCGTTCCACTCGGCGAACTGGCCGAACTCCTGACCCATGAACAGCAGCTTCTTGCCCGGGTGGGCCATCATGTAGCCAAAGAAGGTGCGCAGGTTTGCAAACTTGGCGTCGTACTCGCCGGGCATCTTGTTGATCAGGCTGCCCTTGCCGTGCACCACCTCATCGTGGCTGATGGGCAGCACAAAGTTCTCGCTGAAGGCGTAGAAGAAGCTGAAGGTGACCTTGTTGTGGTTGCCGGAACGGAAGAGCGGGTCAGTCTTCATGTAGCTGAGCATATCGTTCATCCAGCCCATGTTCCACTTGAAGTTGAAGCCAAGGCCGCCGTCCGAAGCAGGCTTTGTGACCATGGGCCATGCAGTGGATTCTTCCGCGATCATGTACTTGTGGGGGTGACGGCCCAGCACGGTGTCGTTCAGCTTGCGCAGGAAAGCAACAGCCTCCAGATTTTCCTTGCCGCCGTTCTTGTTCGGCTCCCACTCGCCCTGCTTGCGGTTATAGTCCAGATACAGCATGGATGCCACCGCGTCCACGCGCAGACCGTCGATATGGTACTGCTCCAGCCAATACAGTGCGCTGGAGATCAGGAAGCTCTGCACCTCGCTGCGGCCGAAGTCGAACACCATGGTGCCCCACTCCTTATGTTCGCCGCGCTTCGGATTCGGGTCCTCGTAGCAGGCTTCGCCATCAAAGTTGTACAGGCCGAACTGATCCTTCGGGAAGTGAGCAGGCACCCAGTCCATGATCACACCGATGCCGGCGGCATGGAGCTTATCCACAAAAGCCATCAGGTCCTTGGGGGTGCCGTAGCGGCTGGTGGGTGCAAAATAGCCGGTGACCTGATAGCCCCAGCTGCCGTCAAACGGATATTCCATGACCGGCAGCAGTTCCACATGGGTATAGCCCATCTCTGTGATATACGGGATCAGCTCGTCTGCCAGCTCGGAATAATTGTAGGGCTTGCCGCCCTCCTTCATCTTCCAGCTGCCGGCGTGCATCTCGTAAATATTCATCGGGCTGTTGATCACATCAGCCTTTTTCTGTGCTGCCTGCCATGCATCATCGTGCCACGCAAAACCACTGATATCGTAGACCTTGCTGCCGTTGGACGGGCGGGTCTCGGCGTGGAACGCATAGGGATCGGCCTTATAGACCAGATCACCTGCGCGGGTGGTCACGCAGTATTTATAAACATCATATTCCTTCATGCCCGGGATGAACAATTCCCATACGGAATCGCCATCCACCTTGCGCATCGGGTGGCTGCCCGGCTTCCAGCTGTTAAAGTCGCCCACCACGCTGATGGCTACAGCATGGGGTGCCCACACGCGGAACACCACACCTGCTTCACCGGCACGCGTTTCCATGTGTGCGCCAAAGTAGCGGTATGCTTCACAGTTATTGCCCTGTTTGAACAAATACACCGGCAGGTCCGATGCATTGCTTTGGATCTTCTCCTCGGTCGGTTTCATAGACTGCTCCTCCCCGTACAGATGCACAAAGCGCACCTGTAGCTTTTTACCCTTTTATATTAAAGAATTTCGGTCTGTTTTTCAAGAGTTTCGCCGCATTTTACTGTAAAATTTACCATAATCTTTTCGTTGATATTTTTTCCTTATATACATACCCGCCAAATTTTTACAAATTTTATGGTGAATCCTGCCAATCTAACAATAAAAAAGAGCCTCTGCGCACCCTCCCAAAGGGAAGGTGTACAGAAGCTCTCTGTTTCTGTTGAAAATTTTCAGTTCCGGTTTCCCCGGTTCTTTTCAGCCTGCTCAGTCCACCACGTAGACGTTCACCTGAATGGCTCCATTGATCACGCTCTCGGCGTAGGTCTCGTAGAACAGGTCCACAAGGATCTGGCCCTTCTGCACGGCAATGCCGGTATCGGTAGCCACCGCATAGCCGTACACGAACTTGCCGTCGGTGGAGGTGATATACAGCTTGGTGCCGTAGGGGATCACATCCGGGTCCACAGCCACAGTGCCGTAGCCCAGACCCAGACCGGAAGAACCCTTGCCGGTCTTGGAATAGTAGCCGGTGGCCTTGCCGGTGAGCACCTTGCTGTAAGAGGCGGGTGCATTGGTGGTGCCGTCCGGGCCGGTCAGCGGGGAGACCGGCGCGCCTGCGCCATAGGTCTTTACGATGTGGTTGGTCGGCTCCACAGTGGTGGTGGAATCCACCACGATGCTGTTTTCCAGCTCGCCGTCCACATAGCGGTCGCGGGTGGTGATAGTCTGCTGGCCTTCCGCACCATGGCGCACCGTGGTGGCGCGGCCGGTGTTGCGGAAATACAGGCTGGTGTAGACGTACTCGGTATCGTAGGGGATGGCCTGCGTCTCCACACGGTCGGTGTAGTCCACGCGGTGCACCGTGATGGTGGAACCTGCGCTCACCAGCTGGTCCAGAGCAGGCTCGGTGTAGTCGTCACCCTCCAGGGTGATACCGGCACGCTTCAGGGCATCCGCCACGGTGCCGAACACCATTTTGACGGGGTACTCCTGACCGTCGGCAGTGATGCTGACGGAGAATGCGCGCTCAATGTTCAGGGCGGCAAGATTGCCGCTGTAGGCCGTGTAATAGACCTGATCGCCCTCTTCGGACTGGATGCCGGAAAGGTTCATAACCTGTGCAGGGTCGGTCTCGGAGGTGAGGATCACCTGCCGGGCACCATTGGAGTCTGTGACGTAGGTCAGCCGCAGATTCGCAGCGGTCACACTGAGTGTAGCCACAAGGCACACGACCATGACACAAAACGCCAGCACACGGGGAGAGACTGCATGCTTGCAGTCAGACAATGCTTTCTTCAATTTTACGGAAGCGATACGAGACAACTCCTCTCTTTTCAAAATTGGCTGCGGCTGCGGACATGTTTTTCATGCCCCGGCCGCCCGGACTGCGGGGCGGGCAGAAGCCATCTGGCCCCACAATCAAATACGATGCCCTCTTTTTGGTAAAATCGAGCATCGTATACAATTTGGACTCCGCTGCGGAGGGTGCAGTTACCCTCCCGGCCCGGACCCCATCTGCCCGCGCCGCGCCGTATATAAGACGGCTTTTTACTTCATCCAGATAAATTTTAAACGCTGCAACGTCTGTTGGTTCCGTTGAGCGGCTCTTATTTTACCAGTCCAATGGCCATTTGTCAAATCACCTTCTCATACTTTGTTAGTTTTTTGACGTTAATTTTTTGTGCAACTTTACATGTTTCTTCCCAAAATATTGTTTTTTCGGTTATTTCCTTCCGATTTTCGACCTGTTTTCTGGGGTGTTTTGTTCACGAATTTTTAACATTTATTTTGGACTTTTTGCACCGGAAACTGCACTTTTGGGTTCGTTTTCCCATGCGGCAAGCGGCCAAAAATCGCTGGTTTTCCGTACAAAGCCACCTCTTTTTCATCCCATTTTTCACCCACAAAGAACTGTGCGAATTACTCATGAAAAGCGCCTCCCGGCAAAATGCCGAAGCACAGAAATTTGTTCAGCAAAAGACCACACTGGCAGCTGCCGGGCAGCGGCTGTACAATCAAACAAAAAACAGAAAGGAAGGTTTTCAAGTGAACATCAAGATCATTCAAAGGCAGTGCGGCGGCACCGAATTTCTGTCCCAGCCGCACCGCCTGCACCTCGGTGCACAGAACGCTGCCGGTGTGGACGAGCTGTGCTTCACGCTGCCGGAAGCATGGGCCGGGTGCACCGTTGCACTCTACCTGCGCCGCAGCGACGGCACCCTGCTGGCACCGGTCTCATTGGACACGCAGCACTGCGTCACCGTGGACCGCCGCCTGACCGGAAGCACCGGCGGACAGTGGATGCTGGCAGCCATCGATGCCAGCGGCTACGCCGCCTATACCCGGCCCGGCAGCTACGACACCTACGCCATCCTGCCCACCGACGGCGGCGCGGAAGAGCTGCCGCCCTCGCAGTATGAGCAGTTCGTGGCGCGTGTGCTGGAAAGTGCCAGTACCGCTTCCACCGCCGCACAGCGTGCCGCAGCCAGTGCTGCAAGCACGGCATCCAATGCGGCACAGGCCCAGACCGCGGCACAGCGCACCAGCGCCGACAGTGCCGCTGCATCCCGCTGTGCAGCCCGTGCCGAGGCTGCTGCCGCACGGGCAGAGGAGCTGGTGCCTACCGACGGTCAGGTAGTGAGCGTGAACGGCAAAAGCGGCATCGTAAAACTGACGGCGCAGGATGTGGGGGCGCTTCCCTGCCCGGCAGTTCCGGTCTCCGGCCAGCTGCTTCGGGTGCTGAGCGTGGACCCCAACACCGGGGCCGTGTTGACCGATACTGCCGCCATGCCGGATCTGTCGCCCTATCTGCGCAGCAGCACGGTGCCCACGGCTTCGGCCCCCGGCGCAGTGCGGGTGGACCCCGCCTGCGGCATCAACGTGCGCAGCGACGGAACCCTGATCACCGCACCAGCTGCCCGCAAACAGCTGGACAGCATGACGGATGCACTTCTGCCGCTGACCGCAGCCCTGCTGCCTTATGGCGTGAAGAAGGCTCTGACCACCGCCGCAGCCGCCGGGGAATGGACCGCTGCCGAAAAGGCAAACGCCCTGCGCACCTTCGGTGCCGATTTTTCTTCCTATTATACAAAGGAAGATGTCGATGCTCTGCTGGCCGCACCCAGCTCCGCTGCCTACCCGGTGGGCAGCATCTACCAGAGCACCGCCCCCACCAGCCCTGCCGCCCTGTTTGGCGGCACATGGGAGCAGATCGCATCGGAGCGCGTGCTGATGGGTGCCAGCAGTAGCCACGCAGCGGGCACCACCGTGGAGGCCGGACTGCCGAACATCACAGGCTCTTTTGTCGCGGATGTAAAAAAAGGGTGAACATAAGGTATCCGGCGCATTCACTGCCGGCAACGTGATCGCATCTACGGGCGAATACAATTCCTTTTCTGATGTATATAAGTTCAGTCTGGATGCGTCCAAGTCTAATGCCATCTACGGCCGCAGCGCCACCGTGCAGCCTGCCGCCTACTATGTGCACATCTGGCGGCGCGTGGCCTGAGAAAGGAGGTTTTGAACCATGAAGATCATTGACGAGAACGGTGCAGCCATTGAAAACCCTGACCTGACGCTTGGGTATCTGGTGGACGACACCGAGCCAGTGGAGCATCCCGCCGTGGAAGGCGTGGAGGAAGTGAGCCACTACGAGACCGTAACGGAGTATCCCGGCGGCGGCAGGGATGTGCGGAAGGTCATCGACGTGCCGGGCGTGCCTGCGCAGGCCGCATGGACCGAACAGGTGCCGGTGCAGAGATACATCCGCTATACGGAAGAAGAATTGGCCGCGCGGGAAAAAGAGCGCCAGCAGGCCGAGGAAGCAGCCCGTCTGCCCGAGACGATTGCCAGCCTGACCTGCCAGCTGACCGACCTGCAGCTGGCCCTGTGTGAACTGTACGAAGGAGGTGGTGTGTAATGGCAAGGATCTATGCGGCCCTGATCCGCAAGGGCATCAAAACGCTGGAGGATGTGCCCGCCCGGCTGAGGGATGCCGTGGCAGCGCTGCTGCAGGAGGACGGCCATGCTTAACGTTTACTCCCGCGCAAGGGATGGCGAAACGCTGCTGAGCCGCAGCTTCCGCGCAAAGGAATTTGCCTGCAAAGACGGCACCGACCCTTTGTTTGTGGACAGCGAACTGGTGCAGGTGCTGCAGGCCATCCGTGACCATTTTGGCGCACCGGTGGTCATTACCAGCGGCTACCGCACCGCTGCACACAACAGGGCTGTGGGCGGGGCGGTTTACAGCCAGCATCAGTATGGCCGTGCCGCGGATATCCGGGTGTCCGGCGTACCGGTGGAGCGGCTTGCCGCCTACGCCGAGACCCTGCTGCCCGGCACCGGCGGCATCGGCCGCTACCCCGCAAAAGGCTTTGTCCATGTGGATGTGCGCAAAGCAAAAAGCCGGTGGGTCGGGTAAAGGCGGTGAACGGAATGGAAACGATCTTATCCGCTGTCATTGCCGGGGCCGTGACCCTGATCGGCGTGCTGATCGCCAACAGCCGCAGTCAGGCCGTGACCGACACCAAGCTCGAAGAGCTGACCCGCGAGGTGCGCGAGCATAACAATTTTGCCCGCCGCGTACCGATTTTAGAAGAACAGATGAAGGTGGCCAACCACCGCATCGCTGACCTTGAACAAAATGAGAAAGTGAGGAATTGATATGAACTTTGGTAAAATTTCTGCCGCCACCATCGCCCGCACCGCTGTGCTGCTGCTTGCCCTGACCAATCAGGTGCTGAGCGCTCTGGGCAAACCTATGCTGCCCATTGAGAGCCAGACTGTGGAACAGCTGGTGACCGCCGGCATCACCACCGTGGCCGCGCTGATCAGCTGGTGGAACAACAACAGCTTCACCTCTGCAGCCATTCAGGCCGATGCCGAATACGCCCGCCTGAAGCAGAAAAGTGAGTGAGAAAGCCCTCGAAGCAGTGTATCAGTAGTACTTTTTGACTGATAAGTATTACTGATGCAGTCATCTTTCACAGCAGCCCCAGAAGGCACCCAGACAGCCTTTCCGGGGCTTTTTGCTGCCCAGATGATTCGTTCACGCAGATTCAAGAACGTTTCGCGCAGGTCTCGATGACTTTTGCACTGAAATCATGTATAATCCGGGCAGAAGCAAATCGGAAAAGAGCAGTCAAGAGACTGTAAGCGGCCCCCTAACGCCCCAACGTAAAGGGACTGTTGCAAAATAGTCCCAACAACAAAA
>ENA-OQBL01000433-OQBL01000433.1-human-gut-metagenome-genome-assembly--contig:-NODE-433-length-22248-cov-4.737941_pt1 | contig 22248 bp, 19 predicted proteins | sample MGYA00242747_ERZ504553 | MGnify/ENA primary metagenome ERZ504553 (study PRJEB26092, sample SAMD00036240) | human gut metagenome | host: Homo sapiens | study: EMG produced TPA metagenomics assembly of...
GGGAAAACTCGGCTCGTTCTACGAAGAGCCGAAGGTGGACGGGGAAAAGGAGGAGCTGAAAAGGCAGGTGGAGGAGCTGACCGCCAAGTTAGAAGAAAGGGAACGGCAGGCGGGCGGAATCGACGATCAGGTGGCACTGATGGAGAAGAGCTACGAGCTTGCCGCCAAGTACATGGGGCAGAACGGGCAGGACGGCGCAACCGTGCAGACACCCGCCACCGTGCAGAACGGCAACGGCTTGGGACAGCCCGCCGTGGCGGTGCAGGCGGCACGGGAGCGGACGGTATCGGGGCTGCGACAGCCCCTAAGCGATGCGGAGTTCATGCGGCGGTACAGCCAGCCGAGGAACTACGGCTTCAACACGGCGGTGGGCAGCGGGTACGCCCTCGGGAAGAACACGATAGCCGCCTGCATCCACCAAGACCAGACGGTTATGGACGGTCAGCAGGTGAAGCTCCGGCTGCTCGAACCGTTGCAGGCGGGAAACCTGACCATCCCACGCAATACGGTGGTATCCGGTACAGGCAAGGTGCAGGGGGAACGGCTCGACATCACGGTATCGTCCGTCCAGTACCAAGGTAACATATTGCCGGTGGAGTTGGCGGTCTATGACAACGAGGGAATGAAAGGGCTGTGCATAGAAACCTCACTGGAGCGGGAAGCGGCAAAGGAGGCGATGGCGAACATCAGCGGCGGGCTGGGAACGAGCATCTCGTTCGCACGGAGCGCCGGGCAACAGGTGGCGATGGACATCACCCGTGGGCTGATGCAGGGCGGCAGCCAGTACCTCGCCAAGAAGTTCCGCACGGTAAAGGTGCACCTGAAAGCGGGTGATCCGCTGATGCTCTACGCCAAACAACAATAAATCAACAGATTATAAAACCATTAAAAAGTAAAGACAATGAAAAAGATTTTTGGATGGGTTGCCCTGCTTGTAGGCATGGTGACGGGTGCGAACGCACAAGTGAATGATACGATACAGCGGACCACGGGCAACGACCTGTATCAGGGGATTACACGGAAGCTACCCTACCGGCAGATGGTGACGCCCCACGGGGTGCAGGTGACGTTCGCCAAGACGGTGCATATCATCTTCTCCTCGGCGGTGCGGTACGTGGATTTGGGAAGCAATTGGATTATCGCCGGGAAAGCGGACGGTGCGGAGAACGTGATCCGGGTGAAGGCGGCGACCGAGGGGTTTCCGGGGGAAACGAACTTTTTCCGTCATCTGCGAGGACGGGAGTTTCTATTCATTCAATGCCCGGTATGCGCACGAGCCGGAGATGCTGAACATCGAGATGAAGGATTTTTTGGAGAACGGGGACACGACGGACTTTTCGCATACCCGCATGAACATCCATTTCCGTGAGCTGGCAGGCGAAAGCCCGCTCTTGGTGAAGCTGATCATGCAGAGCATCTACAAGGAGGACAGGCGGGAGATCCGGCACTTGGGCTGCAAACGCTTCGGGGTGCAGTTCCTCCTGAAATCCGTCCACTCGCACAACGGGCTGTTCTATTTCCACACGGAAACGAGGAACAGGTCGAACGTGGCTTTCCGGACGGACTTTATCCGGTTCAAGATCGTGGACAAGAAAGTGCCGAAGCGCACCGCCATTCAGGAACGGGTGATCGACCCGGTGCGCAGCTACAACGAGGTGCTGGTGACGGAGGGAAAAAGCGACGTGCGCACGGTGTATGCCGTCCCGCAGTTCACCATACCGGACGACAAGCTGCTGGTCATCGAGCTGTTCGAGAAGGACGGCGGCAGGCACCAGACCATCCGGGTGGAGAACGCCGACCTCGTGGCGGCAAGACAGATTAACGAACTGAAAATCAAATAAGCGATGAAAAGGTTACTGTTCATTATCCTGCTTTTCGGGGTGTGCCTGCATGTGAACCAGGCACACGCCCAACGGTGCCTGCCCGGAATGAGGGGCATACAGCTCACGGGCGGGCTGTCGGACAACATGCGCTGGAAAAACGGCGACGGCTTCGGCTACCACGCCGGGATAGCGGTGAGCACCTACACGAAGAACGCCCACCATTGGGTGGTCGGTGCGGAATACTTGGAGAAGCGATACGGCTACCGGGACTGCCTCTATCCGGCGAGCCAGTTCACGGGCGAGGGTGGCTATTACCTGAACTTCCTTTCCGACCGGAAAAAGATGTTCTTCGCCGCACTGGGGCTGTCCGCCCTTGCCGGGTACGAGACGGTGAACTGGGGCGAGAGCCTGCTGCCGGACGGCTCCCGGCTCACGGATGAGGACAATTTCATCTACGGGGGTGCGCTGACGCTGGAGCTGTCCGCCTACGTGACGGACAAGATTGTCTTGCTGGTGAAACGGTCGCCAAAAGGGTGCTGTTCGGCAGGCGGACTGCGGGAAATTCCACACGGACAGGTCGGCGTGGGAATACGTTTATGATTCGATAATAACTGATTGATTGCAAAGTATATGAAAAAGATAATCTATCAAATGCTCACGGGCTGCTACATCGTGGCCGCCCTCGTGCTGGTCGCAGCCTGTAATGACGGGCTGGACATTCAGACGAAATACCCGTTCACGGTGGAGACGATGCCCGTCCCGAAGGAGCTGAAAGTGAACGAGACGGCGGAGATACGGTGCGAGCTGAAACGGGAAGGACGCTGGGAGGACACCCGGTACACGATCCGCTGGTTCCTCTTCGACGGGGAAGGCACGCTCAAACTGGACGACGGCACGGCGTTGCTGCCCAATGACCGCTACCCGCTGGAGAAAGAGACGTTCCGGCTCTATTACACCCCGCTGTCGGACGAACAGAGCGGCTTCACCGTCTGGGTGGAGGACTCGGACGGTCAGGTGGTCGAACTGGAGTTCGACTTCAATGCGGACAACGACAAGGAGGACGGGTATGGAACGGAATGATCTGGTTCTATACCTCGACATACCGGAATTTTCCGAAGCCCTGCATGCCTCGAAGTGGCGGACGGACATTGTCCTTCCACAAGCGGGGGACAATATATGTCCGGAAAACCTGCTGTCGGAGAAAACGCTCGCCATGCTGGAGACGGTTTCCGCCGGGGAGGTCTGGGAAGACATGAAGGACGACTGCCGGACCATGCGCCGGGTCGTGGAGCACGAGCTGTTCCGGGTGACGGAACGGGGATTTCACCTGCGCAGGGACGGGACACCGTGCTGCACGCTGACGCTGCAAAGATACCGTGTGCACGATGCCGGAAGGCGGATGAAAACAGAAGTGCCGCCACCTTGTCCAGCCCGGGGCGTGGAACGGAAAAGCGGGAAAATCCGGTTTTATTTCCGGAAATACTTTGTGCATATCGACGTGCCGGACACGCTGCCGCAATACCCGGAGGTACGTGAGTTCGTGAACATAAAGTCGCTGCTCTCGGAGGCGGATAAAAAACTGCTGGCGGAAACGGAATGCGATGAAGCGGAAAGCCTGCTGGAGTGGATAGAGAATGAAGGCTATTGCCATGTCCGGGCGAGGTGCTGGACGCCGGACGAGGAGAGCGGCGGATGGATGTGCGTGTTGTCGGTGGATGTTTAAAGGGGTTTATAACAAGAAAAAATGTAAAAACATGGAACGAGAAGAAAGAATGTATCAGGTGCCTCTGGAGATGATATGCAGGCACGACCGCACGGCGGAGGTCTGCCGTGCCGCCGTTGAAGAGGACGGCTGGCAGTTGGAGAACGTGCCCGAGGAGATGAAGACGCCGGAACTGTGCCGGAAGGCGCTGGAAACGGAAGCGGGGTTCGGGAACGACTTCCACCGGGGGATGGTCCAGCATATCCCGTCCCCGGAGGTGTGCATGGAGGTGCTGAAGGAGTGCCGGGAGAACAACCCGGAAGAACTCTACGGGGTGGCGGTGGCTATCCGCCCGGAGGTGATGAACGGCGAAATGGCGGACTTCCTGCTGCCGCTGGACGGCAGGTGCATCAGCATCCTGCCCGTACACCTGCAAACGCCGGAGCGGGTGCGGGTGGCGGTGGAAACGTCGGGGATGTCCGCCGTCGGGCGTGGCGGAGTGCCGAAAAGCCTGCTCACGCCCGATGTGTATGTCAGGTGCGCCGCCCACAGCCGGGAGTCGCTGATGATGATCCCGTGGGCGGAACGCTCGCCGGAGGTCTGCCTGATGGCGAAGACGCTGTACCCGGACTGGGTGAAGAATCACCCGGAGTTCGTGCCGGAGAGCGTGCGTAACCAAGACAGCATCTACACGCTGAACAGCCTGATGGAAAGCCTGACGGGGGAAAAGTTCAGCTACCGGCAAATGACGGACTTCTACAACGGGAAGCCGCTGAATGTGAAACGGATGGAGACGCCGGACGGCGTGCAGAAGGACAAGGCGGTGAAGTTCGACAAGGAGACGGGGAAGTTCTCCTTCTCCGACATCCGGCAGGAGCGGAAACGGGGATTGAAGATGTAGCGTGAGCCGGACGAAATGGAAAGCATCCTTCGGGATGCTTTTTTCATATCCGCCCTATCGTCTTCCGGTTTCTTTTGCTTCTTGTTCTTTTTCCGCCCCGCTCACGAAAGAAAAGAAGTGCAAAAAGGATAGCGAGCAAAAAAGGGGACGCTTAAAGCATCCCCTCGTCCATGTAGCTGAGGTAGGTGTCCTCGGTCAGTATGATGTGGTCCAAAAGCTGTATGCCGATTGCCTCGCAGCCTTTCTTCAACTGGCTGGTCAGGTTGTTGTCCGGCGTGCTCGCCACGGTCGAGCCGGAAGGGTGGTTGTGCGAGAGGATGATTCCCGAAGCATGGGAAACGAGAGCCGTCTGAAGAACGATGCGTATGTCCACCACCGTACAGTCTATCCCGCTGCGTGAGATGCACGAAACGCCCAGCAGCTTGCCTGCCCGGTTCAGGTACATCGCCCAGCACTCCTCGTGGTGCTGCATACAGTCCTCGTAGAAGGTCTTGAGGATGTCGTAAGACTCCTTGGAAGAGTGGATTTTAATTCTCTTGGATGCGTCAGCATCCTTGTAACTTACGGTGATTTGAGGAAAAGACAGTGTATTCATAATGCAAAAATTAAAAGTGAAACATTTATTTTTGCTTTGGGGCACGGGGAAAGAACGGACTTCATGCAAGGCTTTTGCGTGGAATACGACCCGAAGGTGTGGAGATTGTGCGCAAAACCGTCAGGTTCAGCCTTGCTACTTGTCCGTTTTTCCCCGTAGATTTGCTAAAAATGAGTGTGGAGCTTGGCTAAAAATCCGGTAGGTCAAGGGGTTTCTTTTTGCTTCTTTGTCTTTGTCCGCATCCGGCTCACCGAAAGAAAAAGAAGTGCGTCCGAAATGTCGGGTCAATCCTTTCCCACGGGCGGGTAAAAATAGAAGTCCGGGCGGATCGCTACCCGTCCCGGACCTGCGGCGATGAAACATAGAGGGGGGAAGGTTATGGCTTGATTTCCCCCGTTGCGATTAAATTCCCGTCGAATAATACGCTATCTTCCCGTAGGTAATCCCATGTCGGGAATGGCTACGAGAGCGATATAGTCCGAATACTCCCTGCCTTTGAGGTTCTTCCCGACAAGGTTGTTGAATATCATGGGGATGCTGCAACCGTCCTCGCTGTAAAGGACGGTTTTCCCGTTCTGTCTGATTTCCTGCTTCATTGTTATCAAAATTTGAAAGTTGAAAAATCGGTTTCTTTGCTATCTTTCTTTTTCGCTACGGCTCACGAAAGAAAGTAGCGGGCGGATTTCTCCGCCCTGCCCTTTGTCCTTAGGCTGCAATCTCTTCGGGTTGCGGTTGTTCCTCGGGTTGCGTTACCTTGCGCTCCCTTGCCCGTTCCTGCACCAAGAGGACGGCTTTCTTTTCCTCGATGCGCTGATGCCGCTTCTCGTACACCCCGTTGTACTCCCTTTCGATGTTGGCGAGTTCCTCCGGCATGTGCCTGCGTGCGAAGTCAAGCAAGAGGGTCGCCACGGTGTTGTTGCCGTATGCTCCCTTGAAATTGGCTACAAGGAAGTCCCTGCGGATGATGGTCTTCATCCTCACGGTGAGGTTGCCGATAATCCCCATCTTGTCTTCGTCCGTGATATACTGCTTGTCTTCCGCAATCCCCACGGCTGCGAAGTGTTCCTTACGGAGCGAGGACAGAAGGAAGAAGTAGAGCATCGTGTCTTCGTCCGCACTGAACTTGCCGCCCGTGATGTCGGCTTCGAGGATTTGTTTCTTGGTGTCCTCCACCGTGCGTTCGAGTGCGATTTCCTTGTTGCGCTCGTCCTGCTTCTCCAATTTCTCCACGGGTGAGAGCGGTGCGGGTGCGGGCGTTCCGTCCGCTGTCTGCGCTTCGGTCACGTTCTCCACATAGCAGAAGTCAATCTCCTTCTGCCCGATTTTGGCATAGATGGTGATTTCCCCCGCTTCGCTCCTGCGGGTGATTTCCTCCTCCTGCTCCATGTAGTCCGCCCATTGCTGCTCGTAGCGGGTGCGGGCTTCCCCGTAGCGTTCGGGGTCGTTGAAATTTTCGGCTTTGGGTTCTTTCGGGCAGTTTGGAAAGGCGGTGTACCTGTCAAGGGTCTCCACCTCGTAGCCCGAAGCGGTTAGCCGTTCTGCCACCGTCTCGTTGGTGCAGTAGCGGTCACGGCAGAGCGACACGCCCGGCTGGGTCTGCATGATTTGCACAGCCCGCTCCATGAGGTAGGATGCGTTCATTTCGGCAAGGCACGTGCGGTTGGCGCAATGCCCGCACCCGCCATCACGGAACAGCAGCAGGTTGTTGGTGTTGTGTGCGCACGTGGCGCACTCGGTCTTGTCGAAGCGGTAGTATTGCAGGTCGGTGGTGAAGTTCTGTTCGATGCGCCTTGCGACATCGGCGGCTTTCAGTCCCCGCCAACTGTTGTACGTTCCCTCGTCCTGCAAATGCTTCTCGTACACCTCACGCTGAATGTCCTCCCCGTATCGGCAGATTTCAGCCGCCACGCTGATGGTCAGCTCGTCCGCTTCCAAAAGGGCGGCGATTTCGGGGATAAGGGCGGTGAATTTCAGCCGTGTGCGGATGTAGTTCTCGTTCTTTCCGAAGAGTTGCGCCAAGGTCTGCACGGTATGGCGTCCGCTCTCGATAAGCCGTTGATAGGCTGCGGCTTCCTCCACGGGTGTCACGTCCTTTCGCTGCAAGTTCTCGGTAATCGCCATTTCCTCGGCTTCCTCGTCCGACAACTCGGTTACGATTGCGGGAATTTCGTCCCTGCCCGCAATGACGGACGCACGGTAACGACGTTCCCCGAAAACAATCCCGTAACGGTCTGTCCCGTCAACGGGGCGTACGGTGATGGGTTGCAACACGCCCTGCCGTTTGATGCTCTCGGCAAGTTCGTAAAGGGCTGCTTCATCGAAACGTTTGCGTGGGTTGAAGCCGCTCGGCTGAATGTCTGCCAATGCTACCATCGTGATGTTTTTCTCTGCTGCTGATTGATTTGCTTTTGTCTTCATAATCTGTTATTTTTAAGTTGATTGTTTATAGTTGTTCTTTTTGATTTTAATAAACCGTCCCGTTCGGGCAATCGGTTTCTTTGCTATCTTTCTTTCCCCGCTCCGGCTCACGAAAGAAAGTAGCGGGCGGAAAATCCGCCCTTACGGGGCTACCTGCGGTTATAGCATACGTTCGCGAACTTCTTTTTCTGCTCTACTGCCCGTTTGAGGGTGTAGAACGTGCCGCCTATGGCTACCGTATCGTAATAGACCATCAGAAAAGCGGAGTTTTCCAAAAGGTAGTCGTTACGGCGCAGGAAACAGCCCTCGGTATATCCGTCCTGCAAGGTTACCACTTCATCGGCTTGCGCCAAAATGGTGTCGTAACGCTGCTTGTCGGCTTGGGTGTACCGTTCGGCTTGTCCCTTGAAGGGGACAACGCATTTCAGACGGATATGCGGGTATCTCTTTTTGAGGTTCAATACTTCTTCTGCTGCGATAAGGTCGAAGCCCTCGCACATTCCCGACAAAAAGGTGTCGTAGCCTTTTTTTGATACAATAACTTTCGATGGCTGCGAACGTGTCGAACGCCACCTCCCTGAAGAGTTTCTCACGGTCTGCCGTGAACTTGGCTATACGGTTGGTGCGGTGTCCCGAAAAGGCTACCGTCTTTTCTTTGGTAACGGGTGTTCCGTTTTCTGTCCATGTCCTTGTTTCCATATCGGTAAATATTAGAATATTAAAAGAATGATTATCAGTACGAACACGAAGCCGACAAACAGCCGCCACGCAAGGGCGAAAACAAGCCGTGCCACGAAGTAAAACAGAGCCACGACAAGCAACAAGGCGAAAAGCTGCCCTGCGGCGGTGGTAAGGAAATAAGCCGCCGAAGCCCAAAGGATTAGGCGGTATATCAGTTTGTAAACAAATGCCGTTTTCATGTTCTTGGGTATTGTCGGGCGGATTGCTCCGCCCGTGGTTCTTTAACAGTTCCCTTACGGGATATAGCGGTTATCAGCCAACAGCCGGAACGTGTCGTAATCAGCCGTTCCCCGATAACTTAGGGACAGTTCAAAGGAGAGGTGTCCTTTTTCTATGTAGAAAGTGAAGCGCAAGCCGTTGCGGGTTATCGTCCCTTTCGCATAGTTTCTACGTTCCCAGCTTACGGGTTCGTTCTCGATACTTTTCAAGAAGTCGGCTACCTTTTTCGAATTCTCCGCATTTTCCTGCTCCACCTGCCTGTATATCTGCGTGCAGTAGTTTATCCAATCGTTTATTTTCTTGGCGGTGAACACGCCGATATTGCACGGCTTTTCGTATTGGCTGCCCGCCCTTTCGATGTCGTAGCGGTTGACATATTCAAAGTGTTCCATGTCGGCGGCTATCTTGTACTTGTTCTCTTTGTTTATCTTGTACACATGAAAACGGATGCCGTTGTACGTGAACTCTATGCGCACGCCGTAAAATGCGGGGTATTCACCGCTTACCACGTGGTAGCCGTATTCCGCTTGGGGCATGTACTTCCTTACCTCCTGCATGAGTGGAGACAGCTCTTTTTTTGCCTGTTCCACCTTCTCGGTAAACATAACTTTTATGTTTAACCCGTTAAATTCCTTTTCCGATAATGTTTTCATCGTCTTATGTCTTTAGTGGGGCGGACTGCTCCGCCCGTTGGTTGAAACTCTTGTTCTTTGCTGTCCCGCTTAGGCTGCTGCGGGTTCGTTTATCGGTTCGGTTACCTTGTCGGCAATCATCTTCGCCGCCTTGTTCACGTCCCCCAATATCTCCACCAAAAAGGCGGGTTCTTCCTTTAGCTTGGTGAGCCAGTGTTTCAGATAGGCGGCGTTGTTCTCCTGCGGTGCGGCTGCGTAGCCGAAGAACGCACCGCAAAGGGCTGCGGTAAGTTCGGCGACAAGTTCCTCACGGGCGTAGAGCGCATCCCCGAAGAAGCTGCCGAACGTGCGGTTCAGCCGTTGGGGGGCTTCCCGTGCTGTGCGCCATCTCGTGCAGAAGCGTGCCGTAATATTCCGCTCCCTGCGGGAACTGCTCACGCTGCGGGCAAACGATATGGTCGGAAGAGGGCGAATAGTAGGCACTGTCCGAATACTGCACCTTGATGGGGCAATACCAATTTTGCAGATAGACAAGCTCGTCCAACGCCTCGTAAATCATCCCGTCCGAACAGTCTTCGGGCTGCTCCCCCTTCTTCATGCGCTCGTAGCGTTCGGGCTGCTTTTCGGCAAAATCGGTCTGGTCGATGTTGAAGACATTGTAATACTTCATCTGCGGGATGACCTTGTAATTTTCCTGCTCGGTTGCGGGCAGCTTGCGGTATTCCTCGTACTTGATTGTCTTTTTCGTTTCCTTGTGTACCACGAACTTAAACCAATAATAGACGGGAAACGAGCGTGCGCCCTTGCAAACACTTAAATCCTCTTCCTTCGCTTGGTTGAACGTGAGGAACACGGGCAAAGTGAATTTCATGAACTCGGTGTAGAACAATAACATCAAGACATTTCCGCCGTTATAGACTGTCCCTCTGATGTTGCGGGGCAAACCTTGTTCAAGGCTCGCAATCCACGGTTTTTGCCAATCCGTTTTCAAGCACTCGATTTTCTTGATTAACAAATCGGTGAACATCGGTGCAATCTTTTCGATGGTGCTGTTCGTTGTTGCCATAACTCACAAATTTTAATCGTTATTACTCTGTTTTCATCGCTTGTCGCCCCAACCAATTTTTTTCCCTTGGCTGATTGGGAAGAACATTGACCATCATTGATAGCGGAAAATGGTGAATTGCAACCATCTGAAAAAAGTGGTAAATACTACCCGCAGGGTGGAGATTTGGCATTTTTTGCGGATTTGCTTTCACCTCCGCCTACCTTCGTCAATGTTTTTCCAATCAGCTTAGGGAAAAAATGCCCTGTCAGTCTATTCCAGTCAATGGTAAGTTACTTGCCGGATGCGGGAAAAAGAAGCCATCCGGAGAGCCGGGAACGCCCGTTTCCCAAGGCAAGGAGATACGGGCGGGAGAATACAATGGGAGGACGGTCAGCTTCCGGCTGCCGGACAAACGCCGGGGAACTCTTTCGGACGGCACGGGGCACGGGAAGTTTCGGCGAACAGCCGAAGCCCCGTGTGACGGTACGGACGGACGTGTTCCGTTTGTCCTTCCGCCCGATGTCCGGCTTCGGCCATGCAGCCTGCCGAAGTGGTCGGAAACGGACGCCGGGACGGGACAGCCCGTGCGCCAAGGTTTAAGCGCAAGACAGTGGAATCCCTTTCACCCACGTTAGGGATTGCAGGGGAAAGCCCACAGCATAGCGAGGACTTGCAACGGAAAGCCCGACCCGAAGGGGAACGCCCAAACAACCGCCCGCAGAACTGCTTTTAAGCATACCTTGAAAAAAGGAAGACCGAATATTCCGAAGTTTCGCCCTTATGATATATATTTGTAATTGAGCGAAGATATACAGCGGAAAACGTATATAATTACATATTATCAACGGAAAAAAGACTATATGAATTACAAAGTAATGCTCGCTAAGGTTCTTTCAGAGAAAGAACTTGCAGATATGGATATAAAGAAAATCAAGGAGGACGATGCTCTCCTCGAAAAGCTAATTCGTAAAGAATATGCTTTGGTTGTGGATTGGAGCGGAGAAGAAGGAAATAATTATTTATTCAATTTCTTTAATCAAAGAACTGTTTCTCTATTGGGTAGGCAGTTAGATATATCAAGCAATGAAGTATATCAGCAATTTGACAAAGATATAGATACACCTAAAAGAGGTGATTTCGTGCCTTTTGCACTTGAATACTTTGACAAACATCTTAAATCAAATGGTTTGAGAGTTGTTTTGTTGGATATGGGTAATGATACATATTATATATTTGTCGCACCTAAAACGGATGCTGATAGATTAACGAAAATAAAATCGACTTTCTGGAAGTTCAAATTAGTTTCTTTCCAAAATAAAACTCCGCTTTATGTCGCAAATTGTCCGAAATGTGGCAATATACAATTTTTCGGGTTAGACACAGACATAGACGAAAAAAATCTGGCAGGAAAAAGTTGTAGTGATTGCGGAACATTATTTTGGGATGATAATGGAAATGAAATGGTGGAAATAGAAAAATACTATTAATAACTCGTTAATAATAAGCGGATAAATTTCTCTTAATAGAGTCGATTATCCACCGAATGTTATCTATTTAATAATAAGCATAAAACTATGAGATTCTTAAAAATTATGGGAATATTTACTTCTATCTTAAGTTTATTGAGTTGCGGGCATGGGAATAAACGAGTGACGCAAAACGACGGTATAAACTCCAATATCCCGGTTGCTGCCCGGATTACGATAGACAAACTGCCGGATGTATTGAGAAACGTGCAGGCAGGAAATACTGATTATGATTTTATAGGTATTTGTTCCAATGGTGTGGACTGCATCTACTTTGTGCTGGAGAACGGAAAGTTTTACATAGATTTTGAAGCTATGGGTAAAGAGCAGCTTCCCTACATAGATACCTTGAAACAGTTCGCAAAGGAACATAATTATCCTATTGTCGAAACAACCTATAACAATACTCCGGTCGATTACGAGCATCTGAAATACGCTCCCGTCCTTAGCCTGAAAGTCCATGCTGACATAGACAGTATCGTAAAGGTCGGAAGCCAGATTGAGCATACCATTTTCAGGAACAATGAGCGAACCGTTTACGAAATAGTGCCTTGATTTTGCCAATAAATACATTAAGATTTAGATAACAAACAGCACTGCCGCTTAAAGCGAAACGCTGCCAAGCATCATCTACATAAAAATATGAGAACATTCGCCATAATCCTGCTTTTAGCAAGCCTGTTTGCCGCAAGTTGCGGAGAGCCGCCCATGCCACCGAGCGACGAGGAAATGATACGCCACTTTACCACGCACGAGGCGGCGTTCCGCAAGGTGTACGAAATCATGTCAGAGAGTTCAGAAGGCAGTTTCCACTACCCGCCGCTTTCTCCGGAAGAGGTCATTATACTTGATTCAACAGAGCAAAGCGATACATCCCATGAAACGAATGACGAAGAAGACCTCCCGGTATATGGGCTGCTGAAGCCAGACCGAATACAGCTCGATTCCTTGTTGTCAGAGATTGGATGCGGTCTTGTCCTTGTTGACCGCAGGGAATGGGAAACGGCGGATTCGGTATATGTGAGCCTCGTTATGCCGTACTATTCCCACGGCATCGTGGACGCAGGAACATCCAAGAGTTTCGTTTACGATCCCGGATTGAGAAGCCGCCGGAATATCCGTATCACCGAACACGGCGACCTGAACGAGATCTACCGCAGGACGTACAACGACACCACGTTGTACAAGCCTGTCAAGGCAGGCTGGTACATCAAGTTAGACCATTCACGATAACTTGAAATGCCGACACGGAGCGGTTGACAGCGGACGTCAGGACGAAACAGCCATGCGCTAAGGATTGAGCGCAAACCGGGGAAAAATCCCATACCTCTGCGAGGACTTATAACGGAAAGCCTGCCCCGGAGGGGAACGCCTCAATAACCATTTATAAAACTGCTTTAAAGCATACTTTGGAAAAAAGGGAAACCGAATATTCCGAAGTTTCGCTCTTGTTTTTTATATTTGTGATTGAATGAAATGGAATATGCGGGATGCTGTAAACCATTAGCTGTAATAAGAACATGAAACAGAAATATTTTATATTCAATCTTTTACTAAAAATATGGTTTGGAATATTATGTGCCAGCCTATTGTGTACTTTGGGAATTACTTGGCTGACAGCTCAAAGCACGAAACCTGTACCAAACGATAATCTTGATACTACTTATAAAGGCATGCTATTGACATGGTCAATTCTTGGAGTTTTGATATTGTCTGTTGGATCAACCACTTTGTTTTTGAATTGTTTTGCAAAAATAAGACGTAACAGCTTATGCAGTTTTCTATCATTTTTTATTATTCCAATCTTAATACTCTTATTTTCAGGAACAATGTGTTTGTATAATATTACAATTCCATTTTTACTTTGTTTATTGGTATCATACATGTTGTTTAGAAATAAAATAATACAAAAACAAACGAATAAATCGTCTTTGAAAGGTTAATTATTCTCTGAATATTAGGAATAAAGCAAAAATATAAAAGATATGGCTACAACTATAAAACAGAAACGACATAAATGAAACTACAATCAATATCAAGGATATTGTGGGGGCTATGCTGTCTGCTGTTGCTGTGGGCGGTTGTCGCTGACTCTATACAATTCTCAAAGCATCCGGAACTTTACCCGATAGGTTGTGAAGGATTAAGTTGGAGCTATGAATCTTCCGAAAACTATATCCTTACGGGCTGGGTGGCGATTGGTTGGAGTGCCATCGGCTTTATCGCATCTGCCTGCTATCGTTTCAAGTATAGCGGAAAAATACTGCTGGTACATTTTGTACTGACACTACTTCGATGTTGTTGGATTTGTATAGTCATTTATGGATAGATCCTTCCGCTCGTCCTCGAAAGCGATTGTCTTGGCAAGAAACATGCCTATCACGAACTTTGCACCGTGCTCGATCAGCTTGCGCCTTAGCTGAAGAAATGTAGAGCCGGTTGTAAGCACGTCATCTACCAATAAAACACATTTGTCCTTGAAATATTCGGGGTGGAACTCCAGATTGGCGGTGCGGTCTCCGTTCCCGTGCGTGCCCTTGTATTGCGCCCGGTCATAAGCGACGGTTATCGCCCCGTACCCGTCGGCAACTCCCATGTCCGCCGAGAGCTTGCGGCAGAACGCCTCGTACCGGGTGCGGTGCTTCTCCCGTGTGGATGCCGGGACGGGAACCAGCACGGCACAGTGCCTGTTCTCCTGAATCGCCCGGATGCGGCTGGCGGCGATGGAGAAGAGCTTGACGAAGAGGTCGGTCTGCTCACCGCTCTTGAAACGCCAGACGGCGTTCGACACCTTCTTCCCCTCGAAGGTGATCTTGTCGTTCCGCCGGACGGGGCAATAGTCATAAAGGTATAAACACAAGCTGCCGTCCAAGCGGAAGAAACCCTGAAAGCGGTTGTCGAGCGGAAAGAACGCCTTGCGGAAGTCATTGAAGAAAGTGAAGACAAGGATATTGTTCCAGAAACGTGCCTCGTCCTCGCTGCCGGAATCGAGCCTGTACATGAATCCCGCCAAGTTCCCGCTCTCGTACAAGCCCATGCCGATGGTCAGGCGGCTGTTGAAGTCGGTCTGGCTGACGACGTACCAGCCGCACCGGGCGAAATGCTCCTCGTAGCCGGAACGGGTCTCCAGCAGGAAATAGAACTTGCCGTCGTCCTCGAAACGGATGACGTACTCGCAACGCAGGCGGCGTGCGATCTTGCCCAAGATGCGGCTCTCCTCCTCGATGACCGCAGGAGTGGCAAGGAAGGTGTATTAAGCGATAAAGACAGCCTCGTCCATAGTGATGATGTTTGGTCGGTTACAAATATGCGAAATGTCCGGCACACGGCAAACGGAAGGGGCGGAAAATATGCGGAAGGGCGTGCGGATATGTAGAGCTTCTCCCTGCTTTTCACCGCCCGGAACGTGACAAGGCTACAAACGTGAAGCAAAACGAGGACAAGCGGTACGGTTTTGATACACGGACATATACAGACCGGTATATTTGCAGGGAAGTATAACAATAAAAACGTATCGGGACAATGGAAATAGTAAGCATCGAGAAAAAGACCTTCGAGGAGATGAAGGAACGGTTCGGCAGCTTCTCGCAGCACGTGAGGGAGCTTTGCGCCCGCTACCGCCCGCCCGAAAAGATGAACTGGATGGACGGGGCGGACGTGTGTGAGAAACTGGGCATCAGCAAGCGGACATTGCAGACCTACCGTGACCGGGGGCTGCTGCCGTACAGCCAGATCAACCACAAGATTTACTACCGGACGGAGGACGTGGAGGCGTTCGTGGAAGCCATGAGCCGGGAAATGACGGAGGACGAGTGAGATGGAAGTGATCACAAGGGACACGGAAGAGGTACGGGCGTACTTCGAGGCGTTGGAAGAGGGAATGAGGTACATCGACACGGTGACGGCGCACTTCCGCCCGGCGATGAACGGCGAGGTCTATCTCACGGGCGAGGACGTGTGCAGGCTGCTGCACATCACGCCGAGAACGTTGCAGGATTACCGCACGCAACGGCTGATCCCGTACATATCGCTGCCGGGCAAGACGCTCTACCGCCAGTCGGATCTGCTGCGTATGCTGGAGGAGAACTACGTGGACATGCGCCCAAAGCGCAAACGGGGGAAAAGTCCAACATAAACGCACGGGGGTGTGCATCGGGAAATGCAGCAAAGGCAGGGACACCGCATCGGAAGTTCCTGCCTTTGCCGCATTCTGCACCGGGGGAAGGCGTCAAGCCGTTTCCCGGAGGGAGCGGCGCACCCGCTTCCCGTCCTGTTTCCTGTCCTTCTTCTCCAGCACGCTCCGCTGCATGGCGGCGAGGTTGCCGGAGATCGCCCGGAAATCGGAGCTTACCATCCTGTTGGTCACCTCGGCGTAGATCTGGGTCGTGGAAATGTGCTTGTGCCCGAGTATCTTGGAGAGCGCCTCGATGGTGCCGCCGTTGCAGAGATAGATGGTCGTGGCGAAGGTGTGGCGGCTTAGGTGGAAGCCGATCTCCTTGTGGATGCCGCAGGCTTTGGCTATCTGTTTGAGATGCTTGTTGCATGTACCGTTAGAGGGCATGGGAAATACGAAATCGCCTCCGGCAAGTCCCTTGTACCTTTCTATCAGTTCCTTGGCTATTTCCATAAGGGGGAACGTTGCTCGACACACGGGTCTTGGTGCGTCGGGTTATGATCCACTCCTCGCCGTCGAAGTCCATGCGCTGTATCTTGTCATGGGTGAGCGTCTTTATGTCAATGTAGCTAAGCCCCGGTGAAACACCCGAAGAGGAACATGTCCCGCACGAGGCTGGTCTGGTTTCTTGACGAACACGGCGTTAGCCAAGGTGCGCAGCTCCTCTTCCGTGAGATAGCCCCGGTCGGTCTCCTGCATCTCAAGGCTGTACTCGCCGAAGGGGTCGGTGCGGACGATTCCACGCCGCCACGCCTTGTCGGTCAGGCTGAGCAGGGGCATGGTGTATATCCAGAGGGTGTTGGCGCTCAATCCCTTCTCCACCCGCAGGTACTTGTCGAAATCGGTGATGATCTCCTTGGTCAGCTCCTTGTAAGCCATGTCGGTGCGCTTCTTCTTCTCCCAAAGGAAGGTCTTGAAATGGTTGTAAACAGCCAGATACTTGTTGTAGGTGGACTTGGCTCGCTGCCCTTTCTCGACCATCGCCTCAAACTCCCGGTTCATGTTCCCGAAGTCTTTGAGGATGCAGTTCTCCATCACGCCGACACCGAGGAAGGCGTTGCGCAGCTTCTCGGCGGTGACGAAATCCTCTTCCCGGAGGATGCGGTGGTAGTGGTTGGTGAGCCGGGCGGAGACCTCCTTCAGTTGCCCGTTTATCTCGTTTGCCTCGGCGGACTTGCCTTTCGCCTTGCCGTTCTCCCAGAGGTCGGGGGTGACGAACAGCTTGGTTCCCACTGCCTTGTCATCGCCGTCAACGGAGATTTTCACCATGATGGGGGCTTTTCCGTCCCGGTTTCTCACTGCGGATCTCTTGATGTAGAACGAGGTCGCAAACGTACTTCTCTTTGTTTCCATAACTCTAAAATTTTCGTTTCTAAAGGTAGTTACTTATTTCTTACCAAGAGCTATGCAAAACAAGGCAAAGCAATGAAACAGAACTTGTTATGCTGTATATACCCCGTTTCGGAACCGGTAGCTGTTTAGTAGCCGAACTTTGTCCGAAAGGGGTGTTTTCAGGCATTTTATGCCGGAGTCCGTTTCCACCCGCTCTGCATACAAGATGCTGACCTGCATTTATTTATGTAGAACTTTGCTTTTCTTTGCGCCTTATGCCGATTTTTTCTTGAAAAAGTTATTGAAGCATTGCAGATAGAATTGTTTGTACTCTTCTTGACGTTCAGGTGTATCGTATGCTGCCGGAAATCCATCCCCTTTGGGGTTGAACATCATTTTGTACTGTTGTTGCAGCTCTTTTTTCCCTGACAGATATAAGCCTAATGTATCCAGTTCGGGTAGCCAGCGGTTGGACAACCGGGGATGTGTTGTGTCATTGGTTGTTTCCGCTTTGAAATCCTTCAGGATATTGGTGATTGCCTGATTATTAGCTGAACTTGCAACTATAATTTCCGGCTCTTCCGGATTGTTTAGAATATTATGAGCAAGTCTGTTTGCGATGACAGTTTGCAGAAAAGTGGTTTTTCCTGTTCCCGGAGGACCGTTGACGACAAAAATATCAGCACATTCCGGTGTTGTGTACATTGCTAGTGTTTCGCGTTGAGATATGGACAAAGGAAAGTCGCTGCTCATTTGTGCCCAGTGTTCTTGGTTGCAATATACTTTCCGGTTAGTTGGAATAGGAAGAGCGTTAGCAGATTTTGTTTGTATTAATAAATTCAACAGGGGATGTGGAGTGGTATTGTCATCTTTTAAGAGTTTGTCATATAGTGTGATTATGGGCTGTGCCATATTGCGCTCGGAGGCTTTTATGATAATGATTTCTGGATTATCATAGTAATTCATTGTGCTGAAAGTTTTGCCGGTTGCTTTCTTGAAAAGCTGCTCGCATGCTTGCCAATAGGCCTCCCATTTTGTTTCTTCAGTGTTAAAATTGGATAGTAGTTGATCTACTTTTGAAAGAGAAGCTATAGTGCGGTCATTGGCTGCATTAGGCTCCAAAAATTTACGAATAAATATTGGGATTCTGTCTGATTCGTTCTCGCATACGGTTAGTTTGCCGTCAGGCAACATGGTGGCAGTAATCAAGAAGGGATATTCCGGTCTTTCTGATTGGGAAGTCCAGCCGTTTTCAAATTCGGGCAAAAGAATACAAGGAGCAATCATCACTTTTTGTTTTTCATTGCTGTCTTCTGCTTTCCAATCAGGGAAAATAACAGGAATACTTTTGAGAGGAATGAATTTAAGTATCTTGTCACCAATGTTTAGGGTGATTCGTGGTCCTTTGAGAGCAATAGCTTTGCGCTCTGCATCTTGAAGACAAGTTTTCCAGTATTTTAGTAAGGTCTGGTCCATTTGTTTTTACGTTTGTGTGATGGAATAATTTACAAATATAAGAAAATAGGTGAAAAGAATACGGTAATTGGAGTAACATTCCTGAATTTATGATTTTTTTACATTAAGAGGGATTGGAGATGTCGGGATAATCATAAGGATAAAAATTCATTTAAAAAAGAAATTGAGTATTAGTGTTTTTATGGTATATTTGAAGAGTGAATTTTAAAATTGGGCTTTTTGCACTATAATTTTAATCGATGAATAATACCATGAAAGAAAGATTGCTCTTCTTGATATGTTTTTTATGCATATCATTTATGTTAAAGGCGGCGGATAAGCCAGTAATTAAAATTAGTACAGAAAATGTAGACCTTATTTACCGGGTTGGTAATAATGGACGTCTATATCAAAGTTATTTGGGAAAGAGGTTGAATCATGCTACAGATATTGCCCACTTGCCGCAGGGCAGCGAAGCATATCTGACTCATGGCATGGAAGATTATTTTGAACCGGCTATTCATATAGTGCATAATGACGGCAATCCTTCTACTTTGTTAAAATATGTATCTCATACTCGGAATCAAGTGTCGCCGGGGGTAGATGAAGTAGTGATTACTATGCAGGATGATAAATATCCTGTAACTGTAAAACTTCATTATGTGGCTTACCAGAAAGAAAATCTAATAAAGACTTTCACTGAAATCAGTCATCGGGAAAAGAAACCTGTGCAGCTTCATAAGTATGCGTCTTCCATGTTGCACTTGAATCGTGCCAACTATTTCCTGACTGAATTCTCGGGAGACTGGGCCAGTGAGGCGCATGTGAAGGAACAGCCTTTGGAATTTGGTAAAAAAACGATTGATACCAAGTTGGGAGCACGTGCCAATATGTTCTGCTCTCCTTTCTTCCAACTTGCATTGGACGGAAAGTCAGAAGAGAACCAAGGTGAAGTGTTGGTCGGAACATTAGGATGGACAGGTAATTTCAGTTTTGTATTCGAAGTAGATAATAAGAACGAACTGCGTGTTATTTCGGGTATTAATCCGTATGCTTCGGAATATAGTCTGAAACCGAATGAAATCTTCCGTACTCCCGATTTTTATTTTACTTACAGTTTTACAGGTAAAGGACAGGCTAGCCGTAATTTCCATGATTGGGCCCGTAAGTATCAGGTAAAGGATGGGAACCAGACTCGTATGACTTTGTTGAATAATTGGGAAGCCACCTATTTTGATTTTGATGAAGCGAAATTGGTGAAGTTGATGGATGATGCAGTAGAACTGGGTGTGGATATGTTTTTGTTGGATGATGGTTGGTTTGCCAACAAGTATCCGCGCAGTGGTGATCATCAAGGGTTAGGTGACTGGGATGAAACGGCTGACAAGCTTCCTCATGGCATTGGTTATCTGACGGAAGCCGCTAAGAAAAAAGGTATAAAGTTCGGTATCTGGATTGAACCGGAAATGGTGAATCCTAAGAGTGAGTTGTATGAAAAGCATAAAGACTGGGTGATTCATCTTCCGAACCGTGACGAGTATTATTTCCGTAACCAGTTGGTTCTGGATTTGAGTAATCCGAAAGTACAGGATTATGTGTTCGGAGTTGTGGACAATTTGATGACGAAATATCCTGATATCGCTTTCTTCAAATGGGATTGCAATAGCCCTATTACAAATATTTACTCTGTTTATTTGAAAGACAAGCAGTCACATTTATATATTGATTATGTGCGTGGCTTATATAATGTATTGGAACGTGTGAAAGCAAAATATCCTGATCTGCCGATGATGCTTTGTTCCGGTGGCGGTGGGCGTTCGGATTATGAGGCTTTGAGCTATTTTACAGAATTCTGGCCTAGTGATAATACCGATCCTATTGAACGTTTATTTATTCAGTGGGGATTTTCACAGGTGTTCCCAGCCAAGACAATGTGCGCTCATGTTACCACATGGAATAAGAATAGCAGTGTGAAATTCCGTACGGATGTGGCTATGATGTGCAAACTCGGTTTTGATATAAAATTAGCGGATATGAGTAAGGATGATGAAACTTATTGCCGTACTGCTGTACAGAATTATAACCGTTTGAAACCGGTCGTTCTGGAAGGCGATATGTACCGTTTGGTATCTCCTTATGGCAGTAATCATACCTCTACTATGTATGTGGGCAAAGATAAGGATAAAGCAGTTGTATTTGCTTTCGATATTCATCCCCGTTATGCGGAAAAAAACATTGCCGGTGCGTTTGCAGGGGCTTGATGCAGACAAAATGTATCGTGTGAAAGAAATCAACTTGATGCCCGGAGCCAATTCTTCTTTATCAGGCAATGGTGAGGTTTTCTCTGGAGAATTCTTGATGAATGTAGGATTGAATCTATTTACTACACAGCAACTCAACAGTCGTGTAGTTGAAGTAGTAGCTGAATGATTAGGGATTGATTGTATATAATTTAGTGTATTGCCTTCATTATTTGTTTTTATGAATGATGAAGGCAATTTTCTTTTCTATAGATGAATGATACTTGATCGGTTTGATTATGAATCATAGAAGATGCCGTGACACATGATAGATCTTCAGGTGTCATCGTTATATATGTTACACTTGTAAGATATATAATCTTTCGGGTTTAGGTTCTATATCAGAGCGGACTGTTACTTGTTAAGAAAAAAACATTCATAGCCTCCGGAGGTTGGAACAGGGGACTAACAAGTTTGTTCAAGTAGGGCTGTTGCAGGGGGGCGGGTTTTATATCTTGGGGGAAGTGTATATTTATATATAGGCTCCTTCACATCCAATTTCCCTTCCGTACCAGAATATTTTTTACTCTGAAGACAGATCTGACCTTCTGAATCACATTAACCTGCGCACATCTACAATAATCAACTTTTTCTTGAACAGTCTGTCGTATCTTCGTGTTCATAAATAAAATGAAAAAGGAAAATACTGAAGTTTTAACTCTGGATCATGGTAGCCCGCTTTTTACCGTTATTGGACGATGATTAACGAATGTAGCCGTACCGATAAAGAATTCCTCGTAAATAGGACGGAAACCAAAGCATATGAGATGGGTTTGTTTCTTTCGACGAAATCAAAGCCGGTCACGATTGCGTTCCATCATGGTAATGATATTCTTTGTATATACTTTGTTTATAGATGTTGAATTGATGTCTTTATGTGTGATATATTTTAGAAATCACCGTGTAATTTAGTTTCTATTTACTTGCAAAAGTCAAGGACTTTTGCGAATATTGCATATATTATGTATAATTTATGAAAATAGTTTTTTATCACACCAACAGGCTAGTATAATATAATGGAACAAGTTTCAGATTTATCATTATTCAATGAACGTTTTTACAATATACAAAGGTCGTTTCGTCCGGTTCGCACAAACCTTTACCCGTGATGCTACTATAGCTGAAGACATTGTGATAGATTCCCTTATTTACTATTGGGAACATAGAACCGAACTTAATAAAGAGTCTAATATACCTGCATATGTGCTTACGGTTATCAAACATAAATGTTTGAATTATCTTCAACACAAAACAGTTATTAAAGAAGTATCTGAACAATTGTACGAACATGCCCAATGGGAACTGAATACCCGTATTGCCACCTTGGAAGCTTGTGAACCTTATGAAACTTTTTGCGGCTGAAGCACAAAAAAATAGTCAAT
>ENA-OQBL01000434-OQBL01000434.1-human-gut-metagenome-genome-assembly--contig:-NODE-434-length-22225-cov-24.819260_pt1 | contig 22225 bp, 22 predicted proteins | sample MGYA00242747_ERZ504553 | MGnify/ENA primary metagenome ERZ504553 (study PRJEB26092, sample SAMD00036240) | human gut metagenome | host: Homo sapiens | study: EMG produced TPA metagenomics assembly of...
TCAGTTCGCCAAGCTGCTCTTTATCCGGTACCGTTGTTGTCGTGGTCTTACTTGCTACCAGCTTCACATTGTAAGCGGTTGTATTTACCACATAACCTTTCGGTGCTGTGATTTCTTTCAGATATACAGTATCCTGTGTTTTTACAATCGTCGCAGAAGATTTGCCATTGCTGTCTGTTTCCGGCATTGTAGTAATCAGATTTTTACAATCTGCATCACTGTAAATACCAAATACTGCTCCTGCAAGGTTTACATCTGCTGCCGAATCTTTCTTCACAACTTCTACAGTTGCAAGTTCAATCCAGGATACTTTAAAGTCCACATATTTTTCATCATCCACGCCTTCTCCGAATACCAGAGCCAGATCCTGATTTCCAGAACCTGTAGAAATTTTGTAGGCTGAATAATCTTTGGTAATGCTTCCTTTCATGGTTGCTGACCAGCTCTCTGCCACATCACTTACCTGTGTTAATGGTGCAGACAGATAAAACTTTGTACCACCACAGATTTCCACGCTTTCTCCTGCTTTGCTGGTTTTTCCTGTTGTCAGGTTATGAAGCTGAACACCTGCCGGGAGTTTCATGGTAATAGTCTGTAACGCATCAGCATTGAATGTAATATCCTTTGTTCTCTGGCTGTTGCCATCCACATAGGCTTTTACGTTTGCATCTGAAAATGACATTGCCACATCTGGAATCTCCGGCTGAGAAACACAGTAATTATAAAGTTTCATTGCCAGATTCTGTGCGGTACTGTTCGCTCCAGAAAAGGCATCTCCACTGCCATTTGCATAAGAAGCAGCAAGATGTACCAGAATAAATCTGGCTCCGGCACTTAAATTGCCATATCCGTTTTCCTCTGTGAAAAATCCATCATCGCCAGAAGCCTTTGTTCCGTAATAACACACTTTCGCAAGTGCTTTTCCATCGCCTACCTTGTTGATCGTGTAAGTTCCACTGCCCGGTCCCGGTTTGGACGGTTGTACGCAATATGCTGTAGCGGATACATTGCCGAATTTTACAGTGTACTGATAGGTAAGATAAGTACCATATCCATAATCTGAATAACGGTACATTGTTCCTCTGGTCACTGAAACCTGCTGAGAACTTCTTGCATTTCCTGTTGTAGCCATAAAGGTCACTGTTTCTCCTGCTTCCATTGCATACAGGTCGATGCCATTACTCTCTGCCTGTTCCAATACATCTGAAACTGTCAGCTCTGTTTCTGTATCAACTGCATTCTCTGTTTCCCTGTGCGACTCAGAATCTTCCTCACTCTGTTCTGTATCTCCAGTACCGCTGTCATCGTCAACTGCAATTTCAGAAGAACTCTCTGACTGCGTTTCTGTTTCAGGCTCTTTTACAGTGATATTTCTGCTGATTCTGTAAGATGGATGACCGCTTACCGGCTCTACCGCATATACTGCCTTGTAGGTATCCGGTGTATGAGTATCAAACTCGGCTCCAGCTTCATTTTTCGCTTCATGGAATAAAATCTTCATTTTACTTTCATCCACTCCATTAATGCCGGACAGATCAACTTCCACTTCAAATTCATCTCCATAGGCAATTTCAATGTCATTGGCTGTTACAATCTCATCCGGATCAAGAGAATCCTGTACCTCTTTTAATTCCGGATACTGCTGTTCAAACGGTATTTCTTCCGGTTCTAACTCCGATGCAGAAACATCTACCGGCTGAACGATTACAGATGCCAATGTCGCAACTGCCATAACTCCTGATAAGAATCTTTTGAACTTCATTTTCATTTTGACTTAATCCTCTCTTTCATTCACTTGTTATTATGTTTTTCCAGGCAGGCATAAACCAGCATTACTCAATCATGTGAACCACCTCCTGATTTATTTGTTACCGATACCTGTTCATTTCTGAAAAGATAACAGCACATGCATATGGCGGCACCTGCACTAAGCGAAGCACCGCCACATGGTATCTGCTGTCATCTCCATAAAAATGGAAATAACAGTTTTATAAGGATCAAGCATTTAAGCCGCAGGAAGCCGTTCCTGTAAAAGTGCCTCTCAGCCGTTTCCCTTTCACGTTCTCTCCGAATCCTGGCCGCTGGTTATTATGCGTAGCTGAGTCTCCGGGTATCCCTTCCTGCTATCTATATGAAATTGTCAAGGTGCAAGTCCGGGCTTTTTCTTACTGAAGAATTAACCCTTCACCTATAAAGCTCGGCAGAGGGCATTTACCAACCCCCTGCTGCAAACTTTTTTATTTTTTTCTCAATTTCTTTTTCTCATTACTTTCTGCGAGTTCTTCCAGACTGGCTCTCAGCTTGGCAACTGCCTTATTTCTCATATTGTTGACTGCTGCTGAACTGATTCCATGAATATCGGCATATTCCTGATAAGTCTGTTTTTCAAAATAAAGAGCATAAATAAGTTCTTTCTGCTTATCCGTCAGCATATCCATCATGCTTTCTGTCATCATCTGCTGAACAATCATTTCCTCCATGTCCGGTGCAACACTCTCTCCAAGCTGCATTTCTTCCATAGCAGAAGATAAAGAAATACAGCGTTTCTGATTGCAGCTATCCAGATTGATACTCAGGCGGTCTTCTCCACGAAGGACAAAACGCAGATACCACTCTGCCTCTTCAAAGTAAGATTCCGTCAGATCACATCCATATCCATTTCCTGCCACAGAAGAATAGCGATAACCGGAAATATCTTCGATTGGAAATACTGTTACCCGGTTCTGCGCCTGATAAACCACATATCCGTTCTTGTAAACAGTGATCGTGACCGCACCTGCCTCATTCTGAATAATCTTCTGAGCAACAACCGGGCATTCCTCCCGTAAACTTCTACAACTTGGCTTCTTTTCGCCTTTCTTTGGAGATTCCACCATTTCTTTCAGTTTTCTAAGTGTCAGCATGACAACCGCCTTTCTGCCTTTCGGCTCCGGGCTGTCAGCAGACAAAAAAAGCAGCAAAAAAAGACTCCGATCTGCCCGGTTTTTTTTATACCGAGCGACTTGCGAAGCCTCTCCTTGCTGCTTTATGTATCAATCAGCTATACAGGAACACTCCCTGTATGCAGATTAATCAGCGTTTATGTTTTCATTTTCTACTGTAGTGTTTTCAACCTTATCAGACTTTTCATCCAAAAGGAAACTAAAATCTCCCATTGCGTCATAAGGCTGATGTTTGATAAATTCCAGATATTCTTCTCGGCTCATGTTTTATCGCCTCCTCTCTTTTGATGATTATATTTTACCGAATTTCCCCGCCTACCTCAGTACCACATACTGACCAGTTCTTTCTAAAACAGTCCATATATGAACCTCAAAACAAAAAGCCTGAATAATTTGATGAACACGCATCAAATTACTCAGGCTCCTCTTAGCCCTATCGTCTGCCGCTTCAGACAATAGCCTTTGTTTTTTTCACTTCATACACAACCCAGTTTCCATCTCGATCTTGCTTTACCTCCGCATTATTACCTCTTGCAGATATTTGCTTCAACTTACTCAAGAGTTTTTGTTCTCTTTCAGCTTCTGACTTATTTCTATCGTAAATTTCCGCATTGCTATATGCCATATTCCAAATCTCCTTTCCTTACTAATTATGGCGTTATTATATAGCTAAACTGCTCCATTCACAATCCATCCTGCCAGACACTAATAAAACATAATCTGTCCAGCCTAAAGCATTCCATATTCCCGTTTCTTTTCTATGGCATCTTTAATCTCCATTATTTCCTTTAAAGTCTGCTCATCCAATGTAAGATTCCCTGATTGTTCAAGTTTACACAAGATTTCTTGCTTTTCTTCCATACTTGCATCTTCTGTAAATCTGACCAATCTTTCATACTGTTCCGGTGTCATTTCACTTTCATTGGACACCAACTGTGTCCTTGTAATTTTATCAATCGAATCTAATATCTTTTTCTCCAAATAATCATTTTCATCAAACAAATCTTTCGCTTTTTTTAGAATATATTGGTATCTTTTTAGATTTGATATGTTTTTTTCAACTTCTTGTAGCCATAATGTCAATTCATTCCCCGGCATTGCCGTAATATCATACATTTTACTAGCAGCATATAAAGTAGGATAAAATATTTCTTCTTCCTCAGATATATACTCGTACTCTTTTCCTTCCAATAAGTTGGAAATTACATCAATTAATATATCCTGAAGCTGTTTATGCTTAAACAACCCTGTTTTGTTCTTAGCGTCCTGTTTTTCCTGTTCTGTTTTAGCAAATTCCTGTTTAATCAAGTTTATTCTGGCATTCCACTCATTCATCCACCTTCTGATAGCAACCAACCGGTCTAAAGTTTCTAACATCAACTGATATTGAATAGTATCATCTGAGTCCTGCATTGTAGCAAACATACCACGAACTTCATTATTTATTTTCTCTGTTAGAATATCCTCCAACCTTGCATTTAGAAACTGTGGTGCTGATTTTACCTGTTTCTTTACATCTTCATCCAAATATATTTCAACATTCTCTGCAAGCTGGGCTCGTAAACGCTGTTTCACGTCAATTCCCGCTTTGGGTTTCCCCTTTGCGCCAAAAAAATCTGTATCGAATATTGCAACTAACAATTCCTGTATTTCCGGTTGAATAATGTAAACATCTGTTCCGTCTACTGTTTTCATAAAATTCGAAGTTGTTATTTTCCCATCACTCATTTTGCATAATTTTTCGATATACCTTTTGATTGTCTTATCACTTATAAAATCTCCCGCAGCTTTACATCCACCTAAGTATATTCCAAATTGCTCCGCAGTCATTGGTTCTTTTGCAAACATCCGCTTTATATCTGCGAAACTTTTAGCACTTTTCTTTGTTGTTTCAGCAATATTCTCATATTCTTCGTTACGCACCTGCTTAGTATAATCACTTGTTCTTCCCATTTTTAACATAGCCTCCGTTAGTATCTGTTTTACTATTCATTATCGCTCATGAATCAAACATACAACATATTTTATATAATTTTCTTGTCTAATAAAAGCTCCTTTATTGTCTTTTTCAAAAAATAAAGGTCATTGACTTATTACTCTAAGTTCAATAACCTTTAATCATCAGACATTGCATCCAACATTGCTAGAATTGCTTTTATTGCCTTATCCATTTTCTTTTTATCCATGCTTAACAACTTTCGTACTATTTGCCAAATTCCAGAATCTTTACATAAATGTTCCTGTGGCACCACAGAGTTTAAGTCGGTTTTCAAACATTTTACAATTCTAACCAGTGTATCTAAACGAGGATTTCCATCGCCAGCCTCTAAGCGTTTGTAAGTTGATTCTCCTACCTCCGCATCTAAAGCAACTTTCTGTGTTGTAAGATTTAATTCATTCCTTCGTTCCCTTAATTGCTTCCCAAAGATATTCTTTTCTTCATCTGTCAAACCGACTCACCTCCCCTTTACAGGCACAAAAAATGCCTGATGATATGGTTGTCCCTTAATAAACATCCCATATTCATCAGGCGTAGGTGATTATAGACTGATTCTATATCCCGATTTGCTCAGTATGAATTTCTTGTTTATGCATTTTTACTTTAACGATTGATCTGCACTTAGGGCATTTTATCTGTATGTTTCCCTCTGTATGTAAATCAATGTCAAATAACCTTTTGTTTTTGCATGTTGGACACGCAACTGGTATAATGTCAACTTTTTGCATGTTAGCCTCCTTCAGCAGAAAGCCAGCTAAAGGGAAAGTCAAAGCTGACCAAATTTTCCAACAACAATAGATTGTTTAGCATTTCCAAGGTAGCGATGCTTACATTATGTGAACATATGTTCCCTTTGTCAAATATTATGTTTCTATTTTTCGTCTGTTTCATCTGTTTTTTCATTTGTCATCCACTTCTTTTGTGGTAGAGTAGGCGGATGAAATTTTCATCCGCCCCTCATCAAACCGTGCATGAGGTTCTCCCTCACACGGCTTTCCGACATTCTTCTTTCTACAGCATTACGTCATGCTCTAGCCATTTTCTTTAATCCTTTTTCGTAAATGCTATTTCTTACAAATCCCACCTTTGACATACGATTACGTCTCTGGTGTTTCTTGTTATACCATCTTGTAAAAGTGCAAATAATGTACCAGTCTAGAGCCTGCATCCACTTTTCGTTTCTCTTGGTGGAATAATAATTCTTCCATCCTGTGATTTTCGGATTCAGATTCTTTATTAAATCCTCTTCCTTTGCAACTAGCAGACTTCGTCTGTTTACATTCCTCTTGACTTCGGCTTTCATTTTCTTCATGGCTTTTCTGCTTGGGTACTGATACGTTTCCTTGTACAGTTGTCCTTTGCGTGTTTCCGTTGTCATTCTTCTGTGGTGCATTCCGAGAAAGTCAAATCCCTCTTTTCCGTCCCACATGCTGACTATCTTTGTTTTCACTGGATGTAGCTTTAAATCCAGTTTTACCATGATATACTGCAATAAATTCAGTGCGTGATTTGCACTTTTCTTATTCTTGCAAATGATTACCGTATCATCTGCGTACCTTACAAGAATACCGTGAGTATGTCCATACTTTTCCCACAGTCTGTCCAGTGTGTTTAGGTAAATGTTTGCCAGTAACGGAGATATGACTGAACCTTGGCTGGTTCCCAGTTCAGAGATTGTCAGTACATTTCCATATAATACTCCTGATACTAACCATTGTTTTATCAGCTTCAATATCCTACGGTCTGATATTCTCTGCTCTACCAGCTTCATCAACTTTCCTTGGTTTACATTGTCAAAAAACTTTTCAATGTCTGCGTCTACTACATAATAGCCCTTGTTGTTACACGCTTTCCTTACTACTTCCAGTGCTTGTTTCGCACTTCTTTTCGGTCGGAATCCATAGGAACATTCTCTAAAGTCAGCTTCGAATACTGGCTCTATTGCTATCTTTGTAGCCATTTGCACAATTCTGTCCTTGACCGTTGGTATTCCAAGAGGTCTTTCACTTCCGTCTGGTTTTGGTATCATAACTCGCTTTACCGGAGATGGTTTATACTTTCCATTCATCAGTTCTGATTTGATTTCTGATAGGTATTTTTCAATTCCCATCGCTTCAACATCCTCGATTTTGACACCATCCACACCACTGGAACCTTTGTTAGCTTTTACCCGTTTCCATGCCTCAAAGAGTACATCATCTCGATATACCTTATCGTAAAGTGCATGAAATCTTCGGCTGTCACACTTCTTGGCTGTCAGATATAGTTTGTTTTGAAGTTGTCGAACTTTTTCTTTGGAGTTATTAGTCTGCATGACATTCTCTCACTCTTACCCTCTCTACAAACATGAATGAAGTAGGGAACCTTCCCATAAACTGCGTTTTCTTGCACAGTCATTATCGGTACTATGTTCCCCTCCGACTCCCTTCCATCAGAAATACGATTTCGCCAAGCTTATACGCTTTCTCTTTACCATTTGGTGATGGGTAGGGTCTCTCCAGTTCCGAACTACACTTTTCATACATACCGTTTCCTCTATACCGAGGGATTCTTCCGTGCTGTTTTCCAGTTTCTCCACACGTTCCATGGTTTTCGCCTATTTTGCCAAGGCTCAACTTCCCTTTTCTCTCTTTCGAGACCTTTTTAACGATACGGCAGAATTCACTTTATGTTACGGTCTGCATGATTGCTCGCACCTTTTTCAAGGTTACTTTATCCACTCGCTTAGCACCCTGTATTACTACAACGCACCGAGTTTAACTACACGGCTCACTGGCGATTACCGTGACCGGACTTACACCGGCAAGTGTAGTCCAGCTTTGCTGGACACACGCAAAAAAATAAGCCGAAGCAAAATGGCATACTAATACCATTCTGCTCCGGCTTATCTCGCATTGCGGATAGCTCTTGTCCGAGCGATTATCCTTCTTTATTCAATTACTACTTTTCTACCACTCTGTTTAATAATGATGCATTTACAGTTTTCTCCGTAAAATGCTGCAATCATTTCTTTCATGGTGTAGACATCAAATCTGTTGCCTCCACCTTTTACAGAAAAGGCGGGCTGACCGTCTACCCAAACTTTGTCCCCTACTCGTACATTATACATTCTCGTCCTTAATTCATTTTTACCTCTCAAAGCTGTATACCTCTACTTACACTGACAGTGTACTTTCTCCATGTTTCTGTTATAGTATTGCTGATTTTTTAACGCCTTCATTGGATTTTTGTCCTACACCTCCTTGCGATTTTTTCAATAAAGTGCTTGACATCCAATGTTTTCTGAAGTAAAATGAATAATGTCATGTTCACATTGCCTATATATTATCACTTTAATGTGGTATAGTCATAGATAATGGCTCATGTCAGGATGAGATTCTGGTACAATCTCATAAATCAGAATAGTTGGTTAATAAAACAACTTTATTGATTTTCCAGTTATTGCAGAGACTTTCCCTATAGGGGAAGTCTCTTTTTTGATTATACTCCTCAACACCAGAAATGTCAATATTACTAAAAACATTTGTAAAATCTTTTTAAATTTCCGTCATTTTTACTCATAATTTGATATTTTGTTGCACCGTAATATTAATTATTTAATACCGATATCATTTCTTTAATTGACATTTTATCATTCGTCTTTTATAATAAATGTAAAAGTTGTCTGGATATAATTTCCATTTTATATAAGGCGAGAAAGGAAGATGTTACTAATGAATAACCAAGAATATGTAAGAGCAATTATCTCGTATATAAAAAGTTACATGGAAGCGAACAAAATTACTCAGCCAAAACTCGTAGCTTTATGTAAGGAAAAGAATGCCGAAGTATCTCAAGGAACCATTTCTAATGTTTTCAATAAAAAGCCTTCGGCCATACGACTCTCAACTCTAATCAATATTTGTGATGGATTGGACAATTGACCTTTTCCTCTCTCATGAAGAATATCGAGCTTTCACAAAAATTGCCCGATTCTTCTTCCAACCTGATGATTTATGATACTTCTGATCCTTCGTATAGAGGTTACTTCAAAAAATATTTTATTTAATTTTTTAAGTACAGACGCAAAAAAATAATGGTGTACTTGTTCATGGCGAGCTTGATTTTAAAAAGAGAAATTCTCCCTCTCCATGTGAGGCAACACTTGAACTCTATACTGGCGAACCTGATCCAGATACAAACAATCCACGCACTAAATCATACACTGGAGATATGGTAATCTCACGAGTCGGATGTATATATTGTAATTTACTTTCTTATGAATATGGAGATATATGGACACTGGCTTTTAACCATATTCAGCTTAACATCAATTCATTTATCGGAGCTATTGGATGCGGCATCACTTCATCTTCTGGAAGTATGCGTTTTCCTACTATACATAAAGTTTTTCTTAGTTCTACCGAACTCACCGAAGAACAACAATGTTATGTCAGTGGATTACTTCGATTATATCGTGATGAAATTACAATTTCAAAGAAACAGTTAAATGCTTTTATGAATCACTCTGGTTTAGACCTAAAATTCAAAAGTAATATTGAGCGAGCCTTAACAGCGCCAGAAACATTCTATAATATTCCTCTCAACATGATTAAACCACCTGTTGCAAACGAAAAATATGCACAAGAACTAGCTTTATTGCTACAGTACTCCACTATGCCTTGCAACGATAAAATTACCAAAGATGAAACTGATCTCGCACCATACATCATAAGTCCCGGCAAATAGCAACCGGGACTTACTTATTTTTTCTCCATACATTCTTTATATAATGCGTAACCATGCAGCCAATCATACATCCCAGACCATTATGAATCATATCGTCCCATTCAAATAAACCACGCATGAAAATCAACTGACTAAACTCTATTATTGCCGAAACCAGTATCCCAACTACCAGAGCCTGATACCACTTTATCTTATGATTTGCAATTATGGGAAGCAGGACTCCGGCGGGCAATAACAATATACAGTTCAGCAAATTCTCTTTTAATAACGTCCAATCATGGTAGCGAATAATATCTCTCCATGACCAGAATGGTACTAACTCATACTGCCGAATAGTTCCCGTCCTTGTAAATACAGTTGAGCCAAATACAATCCCCAGGAACACCACCAACGTCAATACTGCTGCTGCCTGAATCATATTCAATTTCTTTCTATGTACGCACATTACCATCGCTGCACATACCAGTATCAATACACCCACAAAAGCCAATATTTCATATCTTGACCACTGCTTATTATACGTTGTCCATATCTGGTAAATATCCATTCGATTTCCTTTCTGTATCAATCAGCCCAAATCTCAAGAACATCGGATACAAATAACTGGCACCGAATACTCCTAATTTTTTCTGTCCGCTTATATTCCCATTCTCCTCCAATATCACTTTTAGAGCAACTTTCACACTACTCCTCGTTATAGATTTTTTCTTTCGATTAATCTGTATTTCATTTCCATTTACACCATACCGAAATCGTAATCCTTTTACTGTTGTAAAGGAATATCCTGAAAAAATTTCAATCGTACTCCACAGATACTTCTCCATATATTCTAAGGAAGTCCCCTTACATATCTGTAAATGCTCAACGGCTTGCTTTCTTTCTCTATACATTCTGCAACGCTCTGCGTAAAGACTAAGTTCATCTACATTGTAAATCATTTTTGTATATGGCAGATAGGAATGTACAGACGATTTACTCAAACCAGTTGCCTTCATTATTTCCGGAATACTCATTCCCTGCTCTCGCATTGAGTTAATCTGCTCACTGTTCTCAGTATGATATACACCTGCAGTAATCAATATTTTTCGTGTTTTCATCAATGTAATGCCAAATTCTTCTGATACTTGCCTTAACGAAATACTTGATCCATCAGTCATCCCCGAAGTATATGCCTCTACAATACAATTCTGGAACTGTTCCATTATTTTGTTCTGATCATACCCTGGTTTCTTTTTTGTTCTTCCCATTTTTCTTTACTCCACTGCCATGATTGCTTTTATTCTTATTTTTCTCTCTTTTATATTCATCCCATGCATCTACTGCCTCAATCCCTGCCATCCATAGCACCAGGGTATCTGTCCGAAGTGTTACCCCTAAATGCTTCAGCATAAATGGTTCCGGCAAGAGCGAAAGCAAAAAAATCATCAATAGCATGTACGCTTTAAATAATTTGACTATATCCCTCCGCATACGTTTTCTTAAAAAACAATATCCCAAAACATAAAATATAATCACACCCGCCTTAATCCATACTTTCATACCTTCTCCTTTTTTTCGTGTCAATCCAATCATATTATACTGATACTCTGGCACCTGACAGTGCCAGAGTATTCATTTCTTATTCTACAGTAACACTTTTTGCCAGATTTCTAGGCTTGTCTACATCTAACCCTTTAGCCACGCTGACATAATATCCCATTAACTGTAACGGAACAACTGCCAAACTTCCCACGAAGTGTTCATCTATCTTCGGGACATAAACTGCAAAATTTACCTGATCTTCAATCTCATATTTTCCATATGTAGTCAATCCCATCAAATACGCACCACGACTCTTACACTCCAACATATTACTGATGGTTTTCTCGTAAAGATCACTCTGTGTCAATACACCAATTACTAATGTTCCTGGCTCGATCAGACTGATCGTACCATGCTTTAATTCTCCGGCTGCATATGCTTCAGAATGGATATAAGAAATTTCTTTCAGCTTTAAACTTCCCTCCAGGGAAATTGCATAATCAATTCCTCTGCCCACAAAGAACACATCATGAGCATTGGCATATTTTGCAGCAAACCATTGAAGTCTTTCCTTATCCTGCAAGATTTTCTGAATCTTATCCGGAATGGTTAATAGCTCGGAAATGTAATTACCGTACTGCTCTTCTGTAATGCTGTTTCTAACTCTGGCAAATTGAACAGCCAGACAATACATTGCAACAAGCTGGGCACTGTAAGCCTTTGTCGTTGCCACTGATATTTCCGGTCCAGCAAGAGTATAGAATACTTTATCCGCCTCACGAGCAATGCTGCTGCCAACAACATTTACAATTGCCAGAGTTGTCATGCCTTTTTCCTTTGCCAAACGCAAAGCTGCTAACGTATCTGCTGTTTCCCCAGACTGGCTGATGACAATAACCAACGAATTTTTATTTATTGGCATTTTCCTGTATCTAAATTCAGATGCAAGTTCCACTCTTACCGGAACATCCACTAAGTCCTCGATCACATACTGTGCTGCCATCCCAACATGCCAGGCTGAACAACATGCAACAATATATATCTGTTCAAACTTCTGAATTTCTTCTTCTGTAATCTCAACAGATGTTAAATCAATACAATTATTTTTTATGACAGAACCCAAAGTATCCTGAACTGCTTTCGGCTGTTCATGAATCTCTTTCATCATAAAATGTTCAAATCCTGCTTTTTCTGCTGCCTCGGCATCCCACTTAATTTCTGTTGTCTGCTTTTCAATCTCATCCCCATCAAGGTTAAAGAAATGAGCTTCTCCAGGTGTCAATCTGGCAAACTCCAGATTACCAATATAATAAACATTTCTGGTATATTGCAGAATAGCCGGAACATCAGAAGCTACATAGGTTTCGCCGTCTGTCACTCCAATAATCATTGGGCTGTCTTTTCTTGCTACCCAAATTTCTCCCGGATAATCTTTGAACATAAGCTCCAGGGCATAAGAACCACGCACACGAACCATCGTTTTGGCAATCGCATCAATCGGTCCGAGATTATACTTCTTATAATAGTAATCCACCAGTTTGATTACTACCTCTGTATCAGTCTGACTGTAAAAAGTATAACCATGCTTTAATAATTTTTCTTTAAGTTCCGTATAATTTTCGATAATGCCATTATGTACTCCAACTACTTCTGATTCTACTTCTCCAGAACCTGATCTTGTACAATTTCCAGATACATGCGGATGCGCATTAATCTGACTTGGCTCGCCATGTGTTGCCCAACGTGTATGTCCGATTCCACATGTTCCTATCAGTGCTTTTCCTTCATCTGTTTTTTCAATCAGATTACTTAATCTTCCCTTGGCTTTAACCACCTGTGCCAGACGCTCCCCATCTCGCACAGCGATTCCAGCCGAATCGTACCCTCGGTACTCTAATTTAGACAGACCATTTAATAAAATAGGTGCTGCCTGCTGTGTTCCAGTAAAACCAACTATTCCACACATTTTATTTTATCTCCCCGTAAATACTATTGTTTATTTGCGTTTTCAAAAATATGATCTATTAATTTTCCATAGTGTTCACTTCTATTTTCTTCCGGTATCATTTCGATAATTTGCAAAGCAATTAAATATTTCTCGGTTGCCTCCAATCGTTTGTGGTACTTTCCAAGTTGTTTAGAAGTTTCCTTATACATCCAAAAATAAAGACCAGATACAATCTCTACTATCGCTCCAGATAGACCAGCCATAAATGATGCAGAATTATTTCCACCTAATAAAAATAGAACGACTGCCAAAACAAAAAGCATAAATCCTGCAAAGCATGAGAACATAGCTGCTGAGAAAGATTTTCTGATTTGCTGTTTACAGATAACATAGAACTCCTTCAATTCTTTTAAATTTTCAAACATTAAAGTCCTAATATCCTGATTCTCTTCTTTGCTTTTTTCAGTTAAAATATTCAGATCCTTGATAGCTTCTGAAACCTCTTTGGCTTCCCTTTCTGCAGCTAACTCATCTGTTTTTACTTTCGTTTTATACAGAGTATGTATTGATTTTATTATCCAGATAATTCCCAAACACCATGTAATCGGTGATGAGACTGGTGATTCACAATACTGCACTATCAGCTTATATATAAATTGCAATGCATTCCAAAACATTTTTTAATCTCTGCCATACAAATCTCTTGTATATACTTTGTCTTTCACATCATCCAAGCAACTATCATATCTATTAGCAATAATTGCCTGACTCTGTTCTTTAAATTTATCCAGATTATTCACAACCTTGCTTCCAAAGAAAGTGCTTCCATCTTCCAATGTTGGCTCATAAATAATAACTGATGCCCCTTTGGCCTTAATTCTCTTCATAACTCCCTGTATAGAAGATTGACGGAAATTGTCTGAATTTGATTTCATAGTAAGACGGTATACACCAATTACGACCTCTTTTTCCATAGAAGCATCATATGTGTTCTCATCTCCATAAGCATAATACCCAGCTTTCTGTAATACACGATCTGCTATGAAATCTTTCCTTGTTCTATTAGACTCAACGATTGCAGACATCATATTCTGAGGAACATCCGCATAATTTGCCAGAAGCTGTTTTGTGTCTTTCGGTAAGCAATATCCACCATAACCAAATGACGGATTGTTATAATGAGAACCAATTCTAGGATCAAGGCATACCCCATTAATAATCTGCTGTGTGTTCAGTCCTTTCATTTCTGCATAAGTATCAAGCTCATTAAAATATGATACTCTGAGAGCCAGATATGTGTTAGCAAATAACTTCACTGCTTCCGCTTCTGTAAATCCCATAATCAAAGTATCAATATTTTCTTTAATTGCCCCTTCTTGTAACAATCCAGCAAACGTGTTCGCAGCTTTTACAAGTCTGGCATTTTCAACATCTGTTCCCACAATAATTCTGGATGGGTACAGATTATCATATAATGCTTTTGACTCTCGTAAAAATTCCGGACTGAAGATAATATTATCACAATGGAATTTCTCTCTAATGCTAGCAGTATACCCTACCGGAATTGTAGATTTAATTACCATAATTGCATCTGGGTTATATTCAATAACCAGCTTAATCACAGCTTCTACTGCTGACGTATCAAAGAAATTTTTCTTACTGTCATAGTTTGTAGGTGCAGCAATAACAACAAAATCAGCATCCTTATATGCATCCTCTGCATCTAACGTAGCTGTCAGCTTTAACTCTTTTTCCTTTAGGTATTTTTCAATATACTCATCCTGAATCGGACTAATCCTTTTATTGATTTTTTCTACTTTTTCTGGAATAATATCAACTGCCATTACCTCATGATTTTGAGATAACAACGTTGCAATAGAAAGTCCTACATATCCTGTTCCTGCTACTGCTATTTTCATTTTACTTCTACCTCCCCAACTACTAAACTTCTTCAAAAAATGTGTCCGGTCTTTCTGGATTAAATATTTCATTACATGTCATGACAGTCACAAGATTCTCCGTTTCACTCAAATTGATAATATTATGTGTCCAGCCTGGAATCATATGTATAGCCTCAATTTTATCTCCGCTTACTTCAAATTCCACCTTTTCTCCTGTATTAATATTGCGTTCTTGAATTAATCCATGCCCTGCCACAACAATAAAAAGTTCCCATTTTGAGTTATGCCAATGCTGTCCTTTTGTAATTCCCGGCTTGCTGATATTAATTGACACCTGACCACAATCCTGCGTATGTACTAATTCCGTAAAACTACCACGATCATCCACATTCATTTTTAAGGCATATTTGAATTTTTCTGTTGGCAGATATGTCAAATACAAGCTGTATAATTTCTTTGCAAAAGAACCCTCTGGCATCTTAGGCATCATAAGTGTCGTTGGCTGTTCTTTAAATTGCTGCAATAAGTCAACGATTTCTCCCAACGTAACTTTATGTGTTACTGGAACACAGCAATATTTTCCATCTTCTTTTATAACTGTTTCCACACCATCAAATTCACAATGCTTCTCTTTTCTCTCTATCAGATCAAACATGCCTTCTACTAAATCATCAATATACAATAATTCCAGTTCTGTATTACGATCGTTTACAGTAAATTTCTCATCATTTGCCACTGCCCAACAAAAAGTTGACACTGCTGAATTATATTTCGGTCTGGAATGTCCCATCAAATTAGGAAAACGGTATACAGCAACCTTAGCTCCTGTTTCATTTGCATAATCAAAAAACAATTCCTCGCCTGCCTTTTTTGAACGCCCATATTCTGAATTTCCAAAACGTCCTGCAAGTGTAGCCTGTATTGATGAAGAAAGCATAATTGTTGCTTTATTATTATATTTTTTTAAGGTATTCAGTAAATCAGAAGCAAATCCAAAATTCCCTTTCATAAAATCTTCTGGATTTTCAGGACGATTTACTCCTGCCAAATTAAATATAAAATCAGCTTTCTGGCAATACCGGTCTAATTCTTCTGGTGTTGAATCAAGATCATATTCATATATATCTTCTATTGAGATATTCGGTCTTGTCCTATTCTTGTTATCTCGGATATTTTTTAAATTATTTACCAAGGCAGTGCCTACCATCCCTTTTGCACCTGTTACTAAAATATTCATACAACTCACATCCTTATTCCATTTGTTATAGAATCCGTGTAACGCTCCATTTACACTTCTTTTCTCCAAACCATTTTATTAACAACACCTGTATAGCTCTGAATAATCTTTACTACTTTTGAACTAACATTTTCTTCAATATAATCTGGAACTGGAATACCATAATCTCCTGCTCGGTTCATTTCAACTGCAGTATCTACAGACTGTAACAATCCCTTTTCATCAATTCCTGAAAGAATAAAACATGCTTTATCCAATGCTTCCGGACGTTCTGTTGATGTACGGATGCATACAGCAGGGAATGGATGCCCAACCGATGTAAAAAAGCTGCTCTCTTCTGGTAATGTTCCAGAATCTGACACTACTGCAAACGCATTCATCTGCAGACAGTTGTAATCGTGGAATCCAAGTGGTTCATGCTGAATTACTCTCGGATCAAGTTTAAATCCAGTGGATTCAATTCTCTTTTTGCTTCTTGGATGGCATGAATATAAAATTGGCATATCATACTTCTCAGCCATCTTGTTGATTGCATTAAATAAAGATAAGAAATTCTTTTCTGTATCAATATTTTCCTCTCGATGTGCTGACAGCAAAATATATTTTCCTTTTTCCAAGCCAAGTCTGCTATGAATGTCTGATGCTTCAATTTCTGCCAGATTATTATGCAATACTTCTGCCATAGGCGAACCAGTTACATAAGTACGCTCTTTCGGCAAACCACAATCCGCTAAATATCTGCGTGCGTGTTCAGAATATGCCATATTCACATCAGAAATAATATCTACAATACGTCTGTTTGTTTCTTCAGGCAGACACTCATCTTTGCAACGATTACCTGCCTCCATATGAAAAATCGGAATATGCAATCTCTTCGCACCAATTACTGACAGACAGCTATTCGTATCTCCAAGAACCAGCACTGCATCCGGTTTAATCTCTGCCATCAGCTTATAACTTTGTGCAATAATATTTCCACAGGTTTCTCCAAGGTCTGTTCCGACAGCATTCAAATATACTTCCGGATTTTCCAACTTCAAGTCCTTAAAGAACACACCATTTAAGTTATAATCGTAATTCTGTCCTGTATGTGCCAGAATCACATCAAAATACTTACGGGTTTTATTAATTACAGCCGCCAAACGGATAATCTCTGGTCTGGTTCCTACAATAATTAACAATTTTAATTTTCCATTTTCTTTCCATTTCACATTATCATATGTTCCCATTGCCATTTGCACTCTCTTTCTCTGAATATTCTATCAATATGCGTTATTCGCTTCATTAGAGTAATCATGTGATACTTGCGGATTCTTTACTTGTTGAATCTATCATGATTACTTCTGGAACTTTTTTACCTTCATCTATATCTCGATTATAACGATCAAGAAGCTTTTTTACCTTTACAGGATTTCCAACATCAACTAATACATAAATCATATTATCCGTCTGCTCAGCTTTTGCATATTCCTCCACCTGCGTGTCATATCCATGCATATACTGACCATTAGAAGATAATTTTACTTCTATAACCGTTATATCCTGTCCTCGGCTAATTTTGAAGTCCACCGGTCCTCTACCCTCATCAGCTTCACAGCTCAGGCTTAAATTATTTGCCTCAATATAGGCTATACCAGATAAGTGAATCACTCGCTGCACAATTTTTTCACGCTTCTGAGTTCCGGCACTTAGTATGACTTCCCAGCCTCTATTATATTCTACCCAATTTTTGAAAAGATTTAAAATCTCAAGTGAAGCAGCTTTGCTATCAATTTCCCTATCTTTATGTTTTGACAACCATGATATTCCACTTTTCTCTATTCTCTGCCATAATTTAGCAAGGAAATAATCAATCTGTTCTTCCGGATTGTATGCGTCCAATTTTTCTTCTCGGTACGCCTCGATAACCTGCTTACACTTTTCTGAATCTTTAAATATCTTCTCTCGTAAATAATATTTACGATCAGTAGCAGCCCATTGTGTCCAGTGTTCTGCTACCTCATTATTCATCATAGCACGAATTGTATTATTCTCTACAATAACTGAATCTATTTCTTCCCATGATTTTGCTACCGGCAATTTATGCAATATTTCTGTCGGAAGCAAAAGTACTTCATATCCTTTTTCCGGGTTGCATAATAATCCATTATTAAACAACTTATCTGGATAATTATTTATTGTAATTCCAAGTTGTTGGTTCACTCTCTCCGTATATGCCTGTATGTCTGGTAAAATCAATGTTGCAATCATATCGCTTAAACGATCAGGTCCAACATTGTCCTGGAACAATGGTAATAGTTGAAAAAACTCCGGATCTTCAATTCCAGCCTTAACTATATCATACGCTGTTTCCAATACCATTTTTGATATTTTAGGTCCAAATCCTGATCCGGGCGCTTTTTCTCCAAAACCCAGACAAATGCCATTTACTTCTGAAAATTTGAATATGTCAAATGCAGCCCGGAAATATGTATCTTTTAAACTTTTCTGTTCCGCACGATCCAACAATTTTATGATTTTCCGAAAAAAATCATTGATTCTATCATAAGAGCCTTCAAATTCTGGAGTAGTTGTTTCTTTCAATCTCTGGATATTAATGAAAAAAGCATTATCCTTATCCAGAATAGGATCAAATACACCTATTTTCTCCAATGATTCTCCTATTTTCAAATAATCCGATAACAGCATTTTTCAAAACACCTCATCTCTGCCACAGCATGTCCCAGCCTTTATTAAAGTATTTTAATCTAAACTCATCACAGGCAGTTTTGTACTGGCTCATTATAATTACCGCATCACTATATGTGCTTCTTCCTTTTCCATTCGCCTGTCCATCATCAGCTTCCTGTAATAAATCCAAATACTGTGTAGAATCTTCTGATGCCATTATCTGTTTCAGAGGAGAAAGCACACGATTGACTCGACTCGTCTTAAATGCATTCGTTAGGGCATCTGGTTGTTTTTTTGCCAGTGATGAAAATTCCGCATATAAACCACCCAATAATTTTGCAAGTAAATTAAACTGTTCCTCATCTGTAGCTTCCATATCTTCCTTTTCATCAAGTGCTTTAACAATTACATCTACATCATCTCTTATTCGACTTGCTAATGTTGCACATTTCGGTATTCCCGGAGTTTTTTGCAGTTCATAAACATGTCCTTTCTCCAACAACTCCAGATTGTCATATATACGTTCTACATTCGCATCAAAATTTGACTTTTCGCTCATCATGCTCTCCCCCTTCCGTTATATGTATTTATTACTATTCCATCTTTGCAAGTTCCGCCTGAATATATGCCAAAGAAGCAATCTTTTCTTTTGTTTCTTCCAAATTTAATCTCTTTGTATTATTAGAATTAAATTCTGTCAGAGTATTTCTCTTCTCGTCGCCGTCTTTGAAGTATTTATCATAGTTCAGGCCTCGATTATCAGCCGGAACACGATAGAAATTTCCCATATCAACAGCTTTCGCACATTCTTCATTTGTAAGAAGTGTTTCATACATCTTCTCTCCATGACGAATACCAATTACCTTAATATCTTCTTTTCTGCCACCAAACAGCTCGCACACTGCTTCAGCCTGCGTCTGAATTGTACAAGCTGGAGCTTTCTGGATAAGAAGATCTCCATTTTCGCCATGCTCAAATGCAAATAACACAAGGTCAACAGCTTCCTCCAAGCTCATAATAAAACGTGTCATAGATGGCTCTGTCAGAGTAATCGGATTTCCCTGCTTGATCTGATCAATCCAAAGTGGAATAACTGATCCACGACTGCACATAACATTTCCATAACGAGTACAACAAATCTTTGTTTTTCCAGACATTCTGGATTTTGCAACCGCAACTTTTTCCTCTATTGCTTTTGTAATTCCCATTGCATTAATTGGATAAGCTGCCTTATCTGTTGATAAGCAAATAACAGACTCTACCCCTTCCTCAATCGCTGCCGTAAGCACATTCTCTGTTCCAATCACATTTGTACGAACTGCCTCCATCGGGAAGAACTCACATGATGGCACCTGCTTTAAAGCTGCTGCATGAAAGATGTAATCTACTCCTGGCATTGCTGCTCTTACTGATTGTAAATCACGAACATCGCCAATATAAAACTTGATTTTATCTGCTACTTCTGGCATTCTCGCTTGAAAATCATGTCGCATATCATCCTGTTTTTTTTCATCTCGTGAAAAAATGCGGATTTCTCCTATATCTGTTTTAAGAAAACGATTTAAAACCGCATTTCCGAACGAACCTGTTCCACCAGTTATCATAAGTGTTTTTCCTTCAAATAAAGACATTAATATAACCTCCATATATAATATTTATAGTTTAAATTTATGTTTTAAAATACTTGTCAATCCTGCAAAATATTGATTTTTTCTGTATGCTATAATAAAAAGAATTGCTGATATAAAAGCGACTGCTATACTTTTTATTACAAATTTTATAAGTCCACCAGTCGGAATCAAGGATATAAACATTGCAGTTATCACTGCTATAGCCACGGTTACTATAAAATAGACAAAATGATTTAATAAAAATTCTTTCTTATCTCTTTTAAAATAATCTCTAAATATTACCGCTGTTCTTGGCATAAAATTAAATGCAAATAAAGTTATTATAGTAGCAATCAATATTCCATTAATTTTCCAAATATAACCCAACAAAATATTAAGGCAAAGATTCATAACTGCTTCTAATATATACCACCATCTACATTGCCAATAAAATCCATTTCCATGAAGATATAGATTCACTGTATTGTTCATATTTATTATGTAAAAATAAATGCAAAACAAACTCATTCCAGAAAAAGACAATAACATTTTTTCATTTCCAGACATCCATATTTGCATAAAAGGTTGGTACAAGCAGAATAGGCAGACCGTACACCAGCCGGTAAAAAACATAATAAAAAATGTAAACTTATTTAAATCTTTGTAATTCTTATCGACAGACTCTTCTACCAAGCTATTTCCTACACTGGCCTGCATTGCACTTACTAAAACAAGAAAGAATCCTCTAATTCCCGAATAAATGTATAAATAATTATCATATACAGCTACTGCAGATAGTCCTATAAAACTAGATATAATTATATTATCCAAAGAATTTCTAGCAGTATCTGCAATTTTGGAAATCAAAAGTGCTTTTATTTGTTTGTTCAAATTTTCCCTTATAGAATTTGGAACTTTTCCATTTGGGATAATTTGGGGAAATAACTTATGAGAATATATCTGTAGAAAAATGTTATTAGCAATTGTTCCTATTGGCATTACGAGAATATATACATAATAATTTTTAAACAACATCAAAAATATAATTTGAATAACTCTAATTGATACTGTTGTAACTGTTTGTATATTTGAAACAATATCTTCTCGTTGCATTGCAGTTAACAGTGCGCTTTTATAGGCAAATAACCAGTACGATATTACAGTATTAAATAAATATATCAAATATAATATGTATATATTTATATTTTCTGGTACATATCCAGTTATTAGCTGTCCCAAGAAAGGTAATAAAGCTAATCCAACTCCTAATACTACAATTCCTGCAATTTTATAAACTTTATTCAAATAATTTACTAAAGCACATATCAAATCTGTAATTTTTTTCTGATATGGGCTTATATAATGCAAATACAACTGCCGTTGAAAATCCCAATTCTGCAAGACTTAACATTTGGAGTATTGATGTAAATAATCCACTTAAGCCTTGATATTCTGCTCCCAAATAATAAATAACTATTGTTCTAATAATAAATGGCAAAATAATATTTAGTATTTGCTTTATTAATCCACTACTAAAATTACGTATGGTATTTTGTGTTCTAGTTCTTGACAATTTAACATTCCTCATTTCCTAAGCCGATATTTTTAATATATAATTGATATCAGCACATAGTATAAAGACATGAATATATTATACATAAATAATGCT
>ENA-OQBL01000435-OQBL01000435.1-human-gut-metagenome-genome-assembly--contig:-NODE-435-length-22197-cov-6.950068_pt1 | contig 22197 bp, 19 predicted proteins | sample MGYA00242747_ERZ504553 | MGnify/ENA primary metagenome ERZ504553 (study PRJEB26092, sample SAMD00036240) | human gut metagenome | host: Homo sapiens | study: EMG produced TPA metagenomics assembly of...
GGGATGGACGGGCCGCTGGTGCATCGGTTAGACTGCCAAGTCTACGGCCGAGTAGCCAAGCCCGGAAGGGATAAACGCTGAAGGCATCTAAGCGTGAAGCCCCCCTTAAGATGAGATATCCCATTCGTTAAGAAGTAAACCCCCTTGAAGACGACGAGGTAGATAGGGCAGAGGTGGAAGTGTGGCAACACATGGAGCTGACTGTTACTAATCGGGTGAGGGCTTGACCAAGAATCGCAGGAAGAATGATCTCAAGGAAATGTCAACATGTATGTAGTTTTGAAGATACAGTAAGAAAACCAGCTAGTAATTAGCTGGTTTTTTTTCGTGCGAAAAAAACAGATATAAAATGATATTTAACCGAATCAAGTAAGTCCCCTGCGGAGGTTGCGAAGAGCAATAAGCAGTGGGTGGATAAACTGCGGAGCAGTTATTCGGTTATGGGCAAGTAGCGAAAGCGGATTGCGAATATCCGATTGACTTAAACATACGTAATAGGAAGTAATTTGTAAAAATGACAATAGAATTTCAGAAACTTAGAAAAATCATTGTTATTCTGCATAAAAAACAAAAGGATTTCAAAGAAAAACAGAAGTATTTTGTATAGTTTTTTTAAGAACCTGTTGTTATAATACAATCACAGTAAAACAAACGGGCACGCAAGAGGGTAAGCGTTGGCAAAGGCTCTGCGTGTTTAATAAACAAATCAAACGTAAATTCAAGGAGGGTATTTACAATGAAAAGAAAATTAGTGAGCTTAGTACTTGCAACAGCAATGATCACATCATCTATGGTGGCAATGCCTGTATTCGCGTCTGATGACACAGCAACAGAGGAAACAGCTGACGAGAAGAAAGATGATGCTGCAGATGATACAGAAAAACCTGATGTAGATTTATCAGACAAAAAAGTTGGCGTTTGTATTTATCAGTTCTCTGATAACTTCATGACTCTGTTCCGTACAGAACTGGAAAACTATCTGATCGAACTTGGATTCTCTAAAGACAACATTACAATCCAGGATGGTGCGAATGACCAGGCTACACAGTCCAATCAGATCGACGCTTTCATTGCTGATGGTGTAGATTTACTTATCATCAACCCTGTAAACTCCTCCTCTGCAGAGAGCATTACAGATAAAGTAGTAGCAGCTAACATCCCGCTTGTATATGTAAACCGTGAGCCAGGCGAAGATGAAGAGAAGAGATGGGAAGACAATGGCTGGAACGTTACATATGTAGGATGCGACGCTCGTCAGTCCGGAACAATGCAGGGTGAGATTATTGCTGATCTTGGTCTTGATACAATTGATAAGAACGGAAACGGAAAAGTTGATTATATCATGATCGAAGGTGACCCGGAGAACGTTGATGCTAAATATCGTACAGAGTTCTCTGTAAAAGCTCTTGAGGATGCCGGACTTGAAGTTAACCAGCTTGACGATCAGGTAGGTAACTGGGATCAGGCTACAGCTCAGCAGCTGGTTGCTAACGATTTAAGCCAGTTTGGTGATGATGTAGAAGTTGTATTCTGTAACAACGATGCTATGGCACTTGGTGCTCTTCAGTCTATCGAAGCTGCCGGACGTACAGTTGGCGATAACATCTTCCTTGTAGGTGTAGATGCTCTGTCCGAGGCTCTTGATAAAGTAGAAGAAGGCAAAATGACAGGGACAGTATTTAACGATCATATTTCTCAGTCTCATTCAGCAGCAGATGCAGCTGTTAAATATCTTGCAGGCGAAGAAAATGAACACTACATCGGCTGTGATTACGTAAAAGTAACTACAGACAACGTAGCTGATATTAAAGAAATGACAAAATAATTTAATTGATCTTGCTCAGAAAGGTGCGGGTGACTTAAAAGACACCCGTACTTTTCTGTGAGAAAAGGGAAAGGGAGGAGAAATATGTCTGAGTACAAACTGCAGCTGAAGGGCGTCTGCAAATCTTTCCCAGGTGTTAAGGCACTTGATAATGTACAGCTGTCACTCCGTCCGGGTACAGTACATGCTCTCATGGGAGAGAATGGTGCAGGAAAGTCTACTTTGATGAAATGTTTATTCGGTATTTACAAAATGGATGCCGGAGAAGTCTACTTAGATGGACAGAAAATTGTAGTTAATAATCCTGATGAAGCAATGAAATATGGTATCGCAATGGTACATCAGGAGTTACAGCCGGTTCCGGCAAGAACAGTAGCGGAAAATCTTTACCTTGGACGTTTTCCTACAAAGAAATACGGTCCTTTACAGGTAATTGACCATAAAAAGATGTATGAAGATACAGCATACTGGCTGAAAGAAGTTAAGATGGATTTTGATCCGAAGGCTCTTCTGGGTGATCTTTCTATCGGACAGATGCAGTCAGTAGAAATTGCAAAAGCAGTTTCACATAATGCGAAGGTGGTAATCTTTGATGAGCCTACATCCTCATTATCAGATAACGAAGTAGAAGCTCTTTTCAGGATCATGAATGATCTGCGAGATAAGGGTGTTGCCATGGTTTACATTTCTCATAAGATGGATGAGATCAAACGTATTGCAGATGATATCACCATCATGCGAGATGGTACATATGTAGGAACCTGGCCGGCAGCTGAAATGACTACAGAAGATATCATTACCAAAATGGTAGGACGTGAGCTGACCAATGTATATCCGGAAAGAAAGAATAAACCAGGTGAAGTGGTCATGGAAGTAAAGAATTTAAGTTCTATCCATGAGAAATCATTCCAGGATGTATCTTTCACACTCCGCAAAGGTGAGATTCTTGGATTTGGTGGTCTGGTAGGAGCTCAGAGAACAGAGCTTCTGGAAGGCGTTTTCGGAATGAGAGCGATCAAATCCGGAGAAATTTATATTAAAGGCAAAAAAGTAAATATCAAACATCCGGCAGATGCCATGAAAGCCGGAATCGGTCTGATCACAGAGGACAGACGTGGAAATGGTATTTTTGGATGTCTTTCCATCAAGGATAATGTAGGTGTTTCTATTTATAACAAACATCTGAAAGCCGGATTTGTGCTTGATCATAAGACAATCAACGGAATCGTAGACGACAGTATCAAGAAGCTGCGTATCAAGACTCCGAATATGCAGGAGCATATCGCAAACCTGTCCGGTGGTAACCAGCAGAAGGTTATCGTTGCAAGATGGCTGGCAAATGATCCGGATATCCTGATCATGGACGAGCCTACCCGTGGTATCGATGTTGGTGCAAAACACGAGATCTATGAGATCATGAACGACCTGGCAGCAGAAGGCAAAGCCATTATTATGATTTCTTCAGAAATGGCAGAGCTGCTTGGTATGTCTGACCGTGTTTATGTAATGTGTAACGGAAAGATGCGCGGAGAACTTACAGAGGAAAATGAAATGACTCAGGAACATGTTATGAGTTATGCTACAAAATTCTGATGATGGGAGGAGAAAAAATAATGGGTAAAAAGAAATTAAGCTTTAAAGAGATTATGACAAATTATGGTGTTATCATCATCATGGTTTGCCTTATCGTATTCACAGGAATCACAAGACCAAACTTTATAACAACAAACAACCTTACTAATATTCTTGCAACTATGAGTTTCCGTCTGGTAATCGCACTTGGTATTGCCGGATGTATCATTACAGCAGGATGTGACCTTTCCGCAGGTCGTATGATTGGTTTCGGCGGATGTATTGCAGGTACACTGCTCCAGAAAATGGATTATTCCGCTAAATTCTATCCGGGTATGAAACCGTTAAACATCTGGCTTGCACTTCTGGTCGTTATGCTGATCTGTGCAGCATTTGGTCTGGTAACAGGTTTCTTTATCGCATACCTGAACGTACCGCCATTCATTTCCACAATGGCTATGATGGAAATCGTTTATGGTATCTGCAGTATTTATACAAATGCAACTCCTCTTGGAGGATATGTAAGTGAGTATACAGGACTTGCTACAGGTAAATTCCTTGGAATGAGCTATCTGGTATGGATCGCAATCCTGGTTGGTGTTATTACATGGTTTATCTTTAACATGACCCGTCATGGAAAATATATGTATGCAATCGGTGGTAACCCACAGGCTGCAGAAGTTGCCGGTGTTCCGGTTAAGAAAACTCTTATCATTATCTATGCAAAAGCAGCAGCTATGTATGGTCTTGCAGGATTTATGATGGGTGCAAAAGCCGGCGGTGCATCTGTTCAGTTAGGTTATGGTTATGAAATGGAAGCTATCGCAGCTTGTACTATCGGTGGTGTATCTGTAACCGGTGGTCGTGGTAAAGTATCTTCCGCTCTGGTCGGTGTTGCAGTATTCGAATTCCTGAAAGCAGCACTTCAGTTCCTGGGAGTAAATGCATACGCTCAGTACATCGCACTTGGTGTTATCATCTTCATTGCTATTTCACTGGATATCAGAAAATACATTGCAAGAAAATAATAAAAAGTATATAATGTTACATACAGGGCCGCCGTTTTGGTACGACGGTCCTTTCTTTATATATACAGCTGCGAAATAAAAAGAGGAGAAATAAAAAATGGGAAACAGTTATTTATCAAACGTAATGATTCCGCTGATGATGACTCTTGTTCTTGGATATTATGCAGCCCGTCTGCTGATATTTCATGATACAGAATCCATCACAGGGAAAGATAATGGAAAGAAACTTAAGGACAAAGAGAAATATGTGGCAGAATCAGGAAAGCTGATACTTTTTCTTGCGGCAGGTTCTTTTGTTATGGCAATCTTAATGTACTTCAGTGTCCATGCGGCAGTTGTGGAAATTGCGGTGTGGTTTGTAGTATTCGGTATTTTATGGAAACGTATGAATGATAAATACGGAGCTCCGAATTCACATAAGAAGAAATAAGATAACCATTTAGTAGAGTGCTGATTGTGAAGGCGCTGAACAGTTACAGGACAAAAAACAGAAATTTAGAGACAGGTGTAGAGATGGAGAAGTATTCGGTACTGCTTGTGGATGATGAGGAAGATGTTATCCAGATTATTATGAAAAAAATGGACTGGGAAAGCATGGGATTTCAGATTGTGGGTTATGCACACAACGGTGTGGAAGCTCTGGAAATGGCAGAGGAACTACAGCCGGATGTGGTAATGACTGATATTAAGATGCCATATATGGATGGCCTCACGCTGAGTCGTAAGCTGAAAGAACTTTATCGCACAGTCAAGATTATTATTTTTTCAGGTTTTGATGAATTTGAATATGCAAAAGAAGCAATTCAGATTGAAGTGGAGGAATATATTTTGAAACCCATTGATGCCGGAAACCTGAAAGAGGTATTCGGGCGTATCCACGAGAAGATAGGGCGGGAGATGGATGAGAAGAGAAATGTGGATAAGCTGAGAGAATATTACATGGAAAGTCTTCCGATTCTTCAGGAAAATTTCTATACCTCTCTGATTGACGGACGTATTCCTGAGGGGGAGGTTGAAAAATATCTTTCTAACTATCAGATTGATCTTACCGGCCCCTGTTATGTAGTTTCTATTTTACATATCAGCACTACAGATATTCCACAGAATATGAATCCTTTTTTGCTGGGGGTATCAGTGAAAAAGCTGGCAGAAGAACATATGGAAGGGGAATGGAAATCAAGGATTCTGATGTATCTGGGAGATATTGTGGTAATCACACAGCTTGAAGAACAGGAACAGATTACTGCGTTTACGGATTTTATGGATCAGTTCTGTCGTCTGGCAAAGCATGTATGTGAAGCAACGGTAACTGCAGGGATCGGATATGTATGTGACAATCTGCCGGATATCCGGCTGTCATGGCAGGGTGCAAGGAGTGCTGTTTCCTATCGCGTGATCTATGGAAATGCGCGTGCGATCAATATTGCGGAAATTGATCCTATGGAGAATGTGGATGAACGTTGGGAGGAACAGGAAATACAGAAGATTCTTAAAAGAATCCGTATGGGAACAAGGGAAGAACTGGAAACAGAAATCAGTCACTGTGTATGCAGGTTTCTTCAGGATGGAACTACTATGCAGAAATATCAGATTTTTATTATGGGACTTCTTACAGAACTTTTTCGTTTCTGCAATAACAATCAGTTGGACAGTGTTGAATTTTACGGTGAAAAGGGGGAAGCTTTTGATAAGTGCATGCAGATGGAATCCCCGAAGGAACTGGAGCAGTGGCTTCTGAAAGTCTGTGAGAAGTTACAGGAAACCGTTCAGCAGGAACGGCAGGCAAGTACCAGATCTTTTGTTTCCAGAGCTGTGGAATATGTGCAGGAACATTACAGCGACAGAAACATTACTATAGAATCCGTATGTCGTGAACTGGGTGTGAGTGCTGCATATTTTTCTACGATCTTTAAAAAAGAAACAGGTAAAACATTTATCAGTTTTCTGACAGATTACAGAATGGAAAAAGCAGTGGAGCTTCTCATGACTACCAGTGATAAGACTTATATTATTGCAGAAAAAGTGGGGTATGCAGATCCTAATTATTTCAGTTACGCGTTTAAAAAACAGTACAGTATGTCACCGTCTAAGTATCGTACTGCCAACAGTTAATAACAAAAGACAGGAGAATCAGTGGAAAAGATCAGAGAATTATTAACCCATAAGAACCAAAAAAACAAGAAGTATGCAGATGACAATATCTATTTCTTTTACAATTCTGTCTGTATGCTGTATGTGTCTTCTTGGAGTTATGCTTTATCAGCAGTTTACCAGAAAAGCAGAGAATCTTACAGTCGAAAATTCAAGGCAGCTTCTTAATCAGACGACCATCAATCTGGAGGATTATCTGAGGAATATGCGCCGTATTTCGGATGCAATGTATTATACGGTAATCAAGAATACAGACATCGGAAGTGAGAGTCTGGAGGATTCTATGAATCTTTTGTACGAGGCGAACAAGGATAAGCTGGTCAGTGTGGCATGTTATACAAATGACGGGAAGCTGACAGAAGCATCTCCCATTGCCACAGAGAAACCAGGAGTTGATGTAAAATCGCAGAAATGGTTTCAGGATGCAGCCGGAGAACTGGAAAACTTTCATTTCTCCACACCCCATGTGCAGAATCTCTTTGATGATCCATCTTACAGATACTACTGGGTGGTTTCCTTAAGCCGTACAGTGGAGCTTACCAGAAATGGGAATTCCATGCTGGGCGTTCTTCTGGTTGATATGAATTACAGCAGTATCGAGCAGCTTCTTGAGAAGGCAAACACAGACACTTCCGGTGAATATGTATATCTGATGGCGCCGGACGGGGAAATTATCTATCATCCCAAGCAGAATCTGATCCACATGGGACTGTATGAGGAAAACAATACCGAGGCAGCAGGATATGAAGATACTACTGTAAAAGAGAATTTTCATGGAGAAAAGCGTCTGGTTACAGTAAAAACAATCAGTTACACGGGATGGAAGCTGATCAGTGTGGTTCCCATGAAATCTTTCAGTATGGGCATGACAGGTATGAGAAATCTGGTAGTCCTTCTGGTAGCTCTGACAGTGCTTGCGGTGGTAATCCTGAATCAGATGGTATCTGCCAGGATTTCCAAGCCATTGCGCCGTCTGAATGATTCTGTGAAGGAGTGGGAAGCCGGAAATATGAATCCGGATATTTATATAGGCGGTTCCATGGAAGTAGAGCATCTGGGAAAAAACACTTCGCTCTACGGTTGCGCAGATTCGTCAGCTTATGGATGATATTGTAGTGGAACAGGAGGAGAAGCGAAAGAGTGAACTGGATGCCCTGCAGTCTCAGATCAACCCGCATTTCTTATATAATACACTGGATTCTATTGTCTGGATGATTACAGGTGAAAGATATGATGATGCGGTATTTATGATCACGCAGCTTGCCAGTCTGTTCCGCATCAGTCTGAGCAAGGGTAAAACTGTGATTAAGATTGAGGATGAAGTCAAGCATGCCAGAAATTACATGAACATCCAGAAGATCAGATATAAGAACAGCTTTGAAGTGGATTTTCAGATAGAGGAAGATATTCTGGATGGGTGTATTGTAAAGCTGGTGCTTCAGCCTTTGCTTGAGAATGCTATTTATTATGGTATGGAATTTATGGACGGAGAGGGTGAAATCCATGTCCGGGGTTACCGCAAGGATAAGGATGTTTATCTGGAGGTGGAAGATAACGGACTTGGAATGCCGGAAGAAGAGGCCGCAGAGCTTCTTAACGGAAAAGAAAGACCGCATAAGCATGGCTCAGGCGTTGGTCTGGTCAATGTCCACAGCCGTCTGAAGCTTCGCTTCGGAGAGGCTTATGGTCTGGTTATTCACAGTTGCCCGGATGAGGGAATGATGGTACAGATCCATATTCCGTATATTCCATATACAGTGGAGACGCAGAAATTTCTGGAAAGTGGAAAGGATTATTCTTCAGTGTCAGCATCCGGAAAGGAGGGTTCGGAATGAAAAAGAACAGAATATCAGGCCTCCTTTTTCTGCTGGTGATCCTGGCTGTGATCGGATACAGTGCACATGAAATGGTAAATCAGGGGAAAGATGAAGATTATATATCTGTATCTGTTGTTGTAAATGACAGCAGCAATGTCCGGTGGGATGCTTTTCGTTCCGGTCTGGAGCAGGGAGCAGAAGATAATCATGTACATCTGAATCTTGTTTCTACAGGCACGTTTCAGAATGCACAGGAAGAACACACAATTGTGAAAAGAGAACTGGATGGAGAGGCAGACGGTGTGATCGTTGAGCCTTATTCCAGTGAGGCAGATGTGATCCTTCCAACAGAATCAGCGAAACCGGTGGTACTTGTGGGAACAGGGATAGAGACAGACAGACTTTTTACTTCTGTAATGACAGACCATGGGAAGCTGGGGAAAAGTCTGGCTGATGCAGTCATTCAGGGCAAAGCAGTTAAAGTAGGGATCTTGAGCGGAAACCAGAGTCAGCTGGGAATGAGGCAACGGTTAAAGAGTGTCAAGGACAAGCTGGAAGAAGCAGGAATAGAGATTTCCTGGATACTTTCGGAAAAGGAACTTGACAAGAAGATGCGAAATGTAGAATATTTTGCAGAGCAGCCGGTAGATACAGTAATTTCTCTTGATAATGATGATACGGAAAAAGCGGTGGATATTATTCTGAATGATGACCGTATCTCATGGAAACTCTACGGAGAAGGTCGTTCTGAGAAGCTGATATATTATCTGGATAAGGGGACGATACAGGAACTGGCAGTTCCCAATGAGTATTATATGGGATATCAGAGTATAGCCCTTGCAGCGCAGAATATCAGGTATTATACGGACAAAACAGAACAGGCAGAAGTTGAATTTTATATGGTATCCAAAGATAATCTCTATGATGAAGAAACAAGCAGAATTTTGTTTCCGGCTGTAAGATGACCGGACAGACAGATGGGGGAAAAGAAAATGCACAGAAAATATCTGGCACTGGCAGGTGTTCTGAGTCTTGTAACTGTTACTGCCGGAGGATGTAAGGGCAGTGAGGAGAAGGATGTCAAAAATATTAAAATAGGAGTTACCTTATACAGCCAGTATGACACATTTATCTCAGAATTGATGACGGAATTTACAGAATACGCAGCAGATAAGGAGGAATCCAGCGGTGTGGCGATCAAGCTGGAAATCCTGGATGCATCACAGAGTCAGCTGACGCAGAATGAACAGGTGAAAAACATGATCGATAAAGGATGTGATGTGGTGTGTGTCAATCTGGTCGACCGTACAGAGCCTACAACAATCACAGATTTGGCTGAGAATAATCAGGTTCCGATCATATTTTTTAATCGTGAACTGGTTACAGAGGATCTGGAACGTTGGAGTGAACTGTATTATGTGGGAGCAGATGCTTCTCAGTCCGGTGTGCTGGAAGGAGAAATTGCGGCAGATGCATTTAAGAAAAATGCAGATATTGATAAAAATGGTGATGGTATCTGCCAGTATGTGGTTCTGGAAGGTGAAGCCGGACATCAGGATTCCATTGTAAGAACGGAGTATTCGGTGAATACTATGGTTGAAAAAGGAGTGGAAACAGAGAAGCTGGGATATGCCATAGCAAACTGGAACAGGGCGCAGGCTCAGACAAAAATGGCAGCTCTGCTGACGCAATTCGATGGAAAGATTGAGATGATCATTGCAAATAATGATGATATGGCACTGGGAGCAATTGATGCGTTAAAGGCATCTGATATTCCGAAAGAGAGCTGGCCCGGAGTTGTGGGGATTGACGGTACAGATGAGGGGATTGAGGCTGTAAAGAATGAGGAAATGCTTGGAACGGTTTATAATGATAAAGAGGGGCAGGCGCGTGAAATGCTGAATCTTGCATTTGTAATCGCAACGGATGGAGATAAGAGTGATATTCCGTTGATCGACGGAATATATGTGCGCACGCCATATCATAAGCTTACGTTGGAAAATATAGAAGAGTATGAGTAATTTCTCTGATTTGGTATTTATAGTAATTCTGTAAATAAAAAAGGCTGTTGTTAATGACAGCCTTTTTATTAAGCATTTCTGATTAAAGTGTCTGGATATAAGATAATAATTCAGCTTTCTCAGCTGCGCTTAATTTATTTCCTGCTGTAAATGCAGCGATGAAATCTTTGATGGCTCCGTTGTAAGAATCCTTTACAATCTCCTGGGCATAATTTTCATAGAATTTCTTTGAGGTGACAGATGGAATATAGATAGCTCTTTTTCCGCTCTTGTCAATATTCAAAAAGCCCTTCTGTGCCAGACGGGAAAGAAATGTGTTTACTGTCTGTTTCTTCCATGCTTTCTTTTCTTCCTCATTAAAGTGAACCATAATCTCAGAAAAAGTTGCAGGTGTTTCTCTGGTCCATAAATATTGTAAAATATAAAATTCTGTTGCGCTCATTGCATTTCGTACCATTATTATAAGTCCTCCTTATCAGTGTAGTGATGTGTACTTTGGGGATTGTTAAAATTTTTATTGCCAGATAAATACTTTTGTTTCTATAGCAAGCCTCTTAATCAATATGCATTATTTACGAGGATTGCTATAATGTTCTTTAAATAAAATCAGGAGAAGAATAACTGCTCTCCTGATTTTTGTATTAAGAATAGTAATCGTGGATGTTCAGCAGTCCGTTGAATGGAAAGGCTCTGAACAGTTAATAGTAACTAAGAATAGTAATGGAAAAGTACACATGGTACTGTAAACAAACAGATGTGGAAAAGTTTTATCCAACATCTGTATGCTATTTTAATATAAAAGTATAAATATTACTAGACGTAGAAATAGACAAAAATGTAAGTGAAAAATAGGTTAATTTATCAATTACGGAGCTTTTATGTTAATAATTGCGAGAGCAGTGCAGGGACAGATTATACAGTAGCCTCTCGGATCATGCAATATTGTTTCAGATCAAAGTGAGGTTTTTCCACTATCCCATATGTTTTAAATCCGAAGTGTTCATAAATAGGAACGTTATTGGGATTATGGGTTTCCAGAGAAATCAGCATCTTGTGTTTCTGGGCGTAATTTATCACTTCATCCATCAGAAGTTCTGCCAGCCCATGATGCTGGTGTCCCGGGTCTACCGCAAGGTAGATCACATGGAGACGTTCTGTCTGGTGAAGCTGATCAGTCCAGCTTGAGTTCAGGTAGTCTTTGCCCTGAATGAAATTCCAGAAGGTTTTCAGGCTTGGATCTTCTTTGATCAGCCATCCGTCAGTGGTAAGTGCAGCTCTGGCCTCTGTGAGACAGTAGTGCAGAAAATTGTAAGGTTCGCTTTCGTCAGAAACAACCAGGATACTGTTCAGTTCGCTGCTGTCAGAATAAATTTCGCATGTCTGAAAGAACTCCGTCAGATCGCAGGAAAAGAGCTCCGGCAGAAGTCTTTCTCTGGTGTCATCATCAGGAATCAGGGTATGATACAGCGGATCCTGTGCGAAACAGACCGTTAACAGTTTCTGTAATCGTGGTAAATCTTCTTCCTGTACTCTGTACAAATTATCACTTTCCATGGTATGTAGTAATCTCCTTATTTATTGCCGGGAACATTGCTGTTCCCGGGAGTGGTAATGTTTTTTAAAAAGACAGTAGATTATTATAGATGTTATCCAACATCGCAGACAGCTTATTAACGGAGGTGTTTAAGTAGCGGATATCGTCCTTATAATAAGCCTTCTGTCTGCGCAGGGCAGCTTCCAGACGACGGATCTCACTGTCGAGTTCCGGTGTTTCTTCTTCCATGCGCTGCTTCAGTTTTTGCACGATCCCGTAGAGATTTTCGTGATGCATGATACGTCCGGCACCCCACATCAGGCGGTCTTTTGGCTGGTGAAGAATGTATTCGGTGAAGTGATAGTAAACTTCTTCATCGAAGAGAAATGCGTACATATTATTGTCTACTCGATAGAGGGCCTTCAATGCATCTGTAATATTTCCCTCGGATAAAGCCCGGCTGGCTTTTTCCAGCTGTCGGATATTTTTGGAGGCAGCTTCCTGTGGGAAAATTACTTCATCTTGCCAGTTGAGACGTACCAGATAGTCTTGTGCCTTGCGGAAAGTTTTCAGCAGCTCCAGTCCGGCATATTCCCATTTGTGGCGGAAAGCAATGCGGGCGTCGGAGTCTGAAAGTGTGGCATATTCCGCATTAATCTGGCAGATTTTGCCATAAATATTTTCGGCAGAAGCGGTAATTGTCTGCAGGTTTCTGAGCAGGACATTCTGCTCAGGATCAGCAAATGAGAGTGCATTTTCGTGGATACTTTCTGCGACCGCGTTCATGGTATTGCTGAAATTCATCGGTGGCAGGACAAGTCTGTCAATGGCCATGATCAGTTTCAGATAGCATTCATGATGAAACTGATAGACAGCTTCCTGGTAAACATCCTGATTATCATATTGGGAATGATAATAATTCTGCATGAAGGGCCCGGCGCTGAAATCATTGACTGTGGATGGGATACCTGCGATTGCCATGGAGAAATCATCAGACCATGTCTCGATGGGAGAGAGAACCGTGATCCCGTCAGGATATGCTTCCTTCGGGACAGTCAGGCTGTCTGTAAACTGTCTGATGAAATCTGCATATTCATAGGTACAGCGGATGGCATCCTGCGTATTGTGCGCGTGTGCAGGAAGTTCAAAGTTCAGGTCTGCGATCACTTTACCCTGCCAGTTAGGATGTACGCGGAATACCTGATTGTAGGCTCCTGTTGACCAGTCGTATTTGGAATCAATGATTCCCCATTCCTCGGCAGCCATTGCACAGAAGACAAGAGTGTGGGCAGGTTTATAGCCGCCCTTTACCAGTGCACGGGCAATGCCGAGCATCATGGCGACTGCCGCATTATCGTCCTGGAATCCATCGAAATAGGAATCATAGTGTGCAGACAGCAGGATCATAGAGTCTGTCTCAGTACCCTGTATTTTACCTGTGATATTGCCTGCTGTTGTGTCCGGAATGACTCTGGAACGGGCATCCAGTGATACTTTTAATGAGGATCTGCGTAATAAAGCATCATCCTGTTCCAGAGTGTTATGGGTATCTTCTGAATCAGTGGTGTTGTCTTCGCAGGCGAAAATTTTATTTCGGAGAGAACGCTTCAGGATACGTGCATCTGCCTGAGACAGGGAGAATGCAGGTGCGAAATCAGGTCCTGCAATATCCTGTGCATTCAGCGCAGACTCTGCGATTTCTCCGTAGCCGTTTGCCTGAACTGCGATCAGGGCAGCAGCGCCACGCAGATAAGCCTGATAAACAGGGAAGCTGATCCACCATTCGTCTCGCTGGTTGATCTCAACCATAACCAGCTTTCCTTTTACGTTTATGCCTTCATAATCTGCAGCAGTTCCTTTTCCCAGATAAACGAGTTCGTAATCTTCAAATCCGTCTGTCTCGAAATTTGTCTGATATCCGCCCATCTGAAAGGTGTGTTCCTGCCCGTCATCATCTGTAAATTTCAGGACTGCCTTCTCGAATTCCCATCCGTCCAGTGAGAATGTATCTCTGGTTACATCGGTAAGTCCGATAGCTTTCATTTCCCTGTATAACATATCTCCTGTAGCTGTTTCTGCAGCGGAACCTGCAGTACGATAGCCCAGAACAGGGTTTGTTTTCTCTTTTTCCATGCGTCTGGCAAGCTGGTAGGACCAGTCTGTGTCAATGCAGGAAATACAGGAATCTTCAATGTTCAATGTAATCGCCTCTTTCCTGACAGTTTGTATAATATGATCAGATATGATCAGTACCGGAAATGTCAGGGTACTGATCTGTCTGTGGTTTATGATTTTATACTGGAAATATTTTAGCATAGAACAGCAGCAGGAACAAGACAACAGTTGTTGAGAAAAAAGCTATTTTCTGTAAAGATGCTGATATTGAAAAGAAAAAATAACTTTGTTATACTTCACTTTATTGAGGTGAATAAATATGGAAGTATTGTTGGCAGGAAATACAGGATATGTAACAGAAACTTTTATAGAAGAATCATTTCCTGAATGTGATGTAGTTGTACTGGGAAATGAGATGCTGAAATCAAATCGAAAAAAGAATATATTATCTCGTCCGTTCATAAAAGATGAGAAAGAACTGAAAGAGATTTTCGAAACATATGAGTTTGAAAGAATTGTTTATTTTTCAAATTATCTGACCATGCATGGAAGGATGACTGGAGAACTGGAACAACTGAGACAGATACTTCAGTTATGCAAAAAGAATAAGGAAATAAAGATGTTGTATCTGACCGGCCAGGAGAGCATTTATAATATTACAAGTGGAAAAACACTTCTGGTATCCGCAGCAGAAAATGTAGTTATGGAATATGGAAATATGTATCAGATAAACACCAAGATTCTGAGAATTCCTCATTTATATTCAGCGGTATACACACAGGACTTTTTTTTTATAAGCTGTTTACAGAGGCAGAACAAAGCGGAAAAATTGTTTTTGAGGAATCGCCGGAACAAAATATTTATTTCCTGTGTATGGATGATCTGGCAGAACTGCTTTATAAAGTATATGATAATTGGGGAAAAGAATACTGTCTGAATGTTCCGGATTGTTTCGGGCAGAGTTTCAGTGATCTGGAAAAGAAATCAGAAAAACAATTCCCGGTAGGCTGGATGTAAGCTACCAGAACAGCGGCCAGATTTATAAGGTACAGCCGGATGATCAGATCATAAGATATGAATATGGGTGGTTTCCAAAGATATCTGTTTTTGAAGATATTCCCGGGATGTATCAGGAGTATAAAAAATTATCAGATTCAGATTCCGGACATTTTGCAAATATCAGGAATTGGATATCGAAAAATACTTTGCTGGTTCATATTCTGGAATTGCTTTCAGGATTTATTTTATTTGAATTTTTAAACAGATATACAGGAACTTATGCCCAGTTTAAAATGATTGACCTGAGACTTGTATTTATTGTATTCATGGGAAGTCTTTATGGAATTAATTATGGAATATCAGCAGCTGTGTTGGAAACCTGTTCTTTGATTGCAGCATACAGGCAGGAGAATGTAAACATATATACTTTGTTTTATGAGGCTTCTAACTGGATTCCATTTAGTTTTTTATTTTGCCGCAGGTGCTGTCTGTGGTTATATAAGGCTGAAGAATAAAGAGGATATAGAATTTGTAACAAAAGAAAACAGACTGATCAAGGCAAAAATTTTTCTTTATGCAGGAAATGTATCAGGAGACGCTTCAGGATAAAAGACAATATAAGAAGCAGATTCTCGGAAGCAGGGACAGCTTTGGAAAAATTTTTGATATAACAAGAAAGCTGGATGTGATACAGCCACAGAAACTGTTTATGGAAACCATAAGGGTAATGGAAGATATTCTGGAAAATCATACAATTGTACTTTATTCACTGGATTCATGGAAACGTTTTGGAAGGATGGAAATGTCATCACCTGAAATTCGCAGAAAAATGCCAAATTCTATAAGGGTTGAAGAGTATCAGAATGCGATAGAAACGCTGGAAAAGGGTGAGGTCTGGAGGAACAGGGAACTGCTTGCCGGATATCCGGCATATATTGCAGGGATAAAGAGAAATGGAGAACTTGTAATGCTGGTATTTATCCAGGATGCAGCCAGTAATCAGATGACATTGTATTATCTGAATCTTATCAAAATTTTATGCGGTCTGGTAGAAGTCTCTCTGCTGCGTGCACTGGAATATCAGGAAGCAGTCAGAGACAGGGAATATCTGGAAGGAACTCATATATTAAAAACAGAGTATTTTATGGAAAGGCTGAAGTTATTTCATTCCATAAAAGAACAGAAAATAGGATCATATGCTCTGCTGCAGATTGAAAATCCGGAAATGACACTGGAGGAAACAGACAGGATATTAAAAAATAAAATCCGAGAGAATGACATACTGGGAATATCGGAGGATGGACAACTCTATCTGATACTGTCACAGGTGGATGATGCCATGTTACCGATAGTAATTGAAAGGCTCGAAAAGAACGGACTTCATTGCAGAGTGATTGACACCCGTAACGAAAGCAGGGTAGCTGAAGAATGATACAGAATATAACAGGGGTTGTTTTTATTATATTCCATATTATCTGTTGTGTTTTAGTATGGACAGGAATAAACTCCCATTTACTGAAGGTGAAGAGGTATCTCATATTACCTGTGATCTTTGTACCGGTATGGGGTATGATCTGTGTATTGCTTCTGCATTTCCAGATATTTTTTCACCAGGATAAAAAGCGTGAAATCGGAATAGAAAAAATGAAGATCAATGAAGAAATTTACAGAAGCATTATAGCACCGAAAGAAGAAAGTGACAGAAATATTGTGCCACTGGAGGAAGTGCTTCTTATTGATGAGGCCGATATGAGGCGTGATCTGATTATGAACATATTGAATGATGATCCGGAGAATTACATCGATATGCTTAAACAGGCAAGGATGAATGACGATGTAGAGGTTGTGCATTATGCGATCACAGGAATGGTAGAGCTGTCTAAGGAATATGAAAGCAGACTGCAGAAGATAGAATACAGATATGCAAAAGAACCGGAAAATCAACAGCTTATTTCAGAGTACTGTGATTTTCTTCAGGAGTATTTATCTCAGGGACTTCTGGAAGGACAGATGGAACTGGTGCAAAGAAATCAATATATAAAACTTCTGAAGAAAAAACTGAAATTTAAAGAGGATCTTCATACATATGTATGTCTGGCTGAGAATCAAATGCAGATGAAGGAGTATGAACAGGTGCTTGAAAGTCTGGAAAGGATGGATAAGAAGTGGCACAGAAATGAAGAATACTGGATACTCAGGATCAGATATTACGTAGAACTGAAACAGGGAAAAGAATTAAAGGAAACATTAGAGCAGATTCAGCAGGAACATATTTACCTGTCGGCGAAAGGAAAGGAGGCATTGGCTTTTTGGCAGGAATGATAAAATATTTACAGTCTTTTCGATTTAAGGGTCTGACTGTTATTCTGGGAGTTTTTCTGGCAATCAGTGTGGTGCTTTGGACAGAGCGTTCAGGAATTCAGTATCAGGCAGATGTTAAGAAGAATGCATATCTGGACAGGGATACGGTTGTAACTGAAACACAGGCAGTCAAAAATATTGAGAGCAGTTGTCTGGTGCTGATGGACAGCAGTCAGGCAGACAGTGTGGAAGCATGGGAACAATTTGAAAGAATTTTCATGGATATGAAAACAGGAGCGGATATGATAGATGTCAGAAAAAATGAAGTTCCTGATTTTTCAGGTTATGAAACAATAGTAGTACTGATGTCGGATCTGAATCCGTTAAAGGATACAGTTATAAAGATTGGAAACTGGGTAGAAAGTGGAGGTAGTGTTCTTTTTGCGTTAACACTTCAGAAGGATACATATGTTTCGATCATTGAGCAGAAATTGGGAATTACAGACTCTGATTATGGAAATGTTCTGGTAGATAAAATCTATATTGATGATGATTTCATGATTGGAGGGGGAAGATCTTACCAGATTCCGGACGCATATGATTCAGCATGGGAAGTAAGTGTTGGAGAAACAGCGAAGGTTTATGCATGGGCAGATGATGAAAAGAAGGTTCCGCTTATCTGGGAAAACAGTTATGGAAAAGGTAAATTTGTAGTTGACAATTTTGGATTATGTGAAAAAGCCACAAGAGGATTCTTTGCGGCATCCTATAGCCTGCTGACAGATGTGATGGTCTATCCAGTGCTTAATGGATCTGTATTTTATCTGGATGATTTTCCATCTCCTGTGCCGAGTGGAGACGGAACATATATCAAACGTGATTATGGTCTCAGCATCAAAGAGTTTTATACAAATATCTGGTGGCCGGATATGCTGGATATGGCAGAGGAACACGGCGTGAAATATACAGGTGTTATTATTGATAATTATGAGGATGATGTGTCCGGAGATGTTGTGGAACAGGAAGATGTGCAGAGATTTCAGTATTTTGGGAATATGCTGCTTCATCAGGGAGGAGAACTGGGATATCATGGATATAATCATCAGCCATTGAGCCTGTCAAATGTGGATTATGCAAATATCCTTCCATATAAAACATGGGAAAGTTATGATGCAATGAAAAAAGCCATGACAGAGCTGATACGGTTTGGAAAAGAGATGTTTCCGGGGACAGAGTTGTCTGTTTATGTACCGCCGTCTAATGTGCTGTCAGATGAAGGGCGGGAAATGATCGTAAAAGAATTTCCGGAGATACGTACAATTGCAAGTAATTATTTTGTCGGAGATATGGCATATACACAGGAGTTTGAAGTTGCAGAAGATGGAATTGTGGAACAACCCCGTATTATTTCAGGTGCTGTGATTGATGATTATATGGAACTTGCGGCTATATCTGAACTGAATATGCATTTTGTCAATACACATTTTATGCATCCGGATGATCTGCTGGACGAAGACAGAGGTGCCAGACTGGGATGGAAGAAACTGAAAAAACGGCTGGATGAATATATGGACTGGCTGTATACTTCAGCTCCATGTCTGAGAAATCTTACTGCTTCCGAACTATCAGGCGCAATACAGCGGTATGGGGCGCTGGTGATCGATAAGGATATATCAGATCAGGAACTTAATCTTAAATTAGATAATTTTTATGATGAAGCTTATATTATGATAAGAATGAATGAAGGGACTCCGGGTAATATAGAAGGTGGAGAACTGACGCATATTACCGGAAATCTCTATCTGCTTCGGGCAAAAGAGAAATCAGTGAAAATAGAAATAAGGTGAGAGAATTGAGAATCTGTCTGGTTTTAGAAGGCTGTTATCCGTATGTACATGGTGGAGTTTCTACATGGATGCATCAGTATATCACTGTTATGAAAGAGCATGAGTTTGTACTGTGGGTGATAGGAGCACATGCATGTGACCGTGGAAAATTTGTCTATGAACTGCCGGATAATGTGGTGGAAGTCCATGAGGTATTTCTGGATGATGCATTAAAACTGAAGGAACATGGAAATCAAAAAGGACAGCTGCACAGAATCAATCGTTTTTCGGAAGAAGAAACAAAGAGTCTAAGAGAATTGATGGAATGCAGTCATCCTGACTGGGAAGTATTGTTTCATTTATATCACGACCGGAAAATGAATCCGATGTCATTTCTGAAAAGTGAGCAGTTTTTAAATATATTAACAGAGAGCTGTCTGGAAAAATATCCGTATATTGCATTTGCGGATGCGTTTCATACAATGCGTTCCATGCTGCTTCCGGTTTTATATCTTCTGGGTTCAGAGGTTCCTCTGGCAGATACCTATCATGCCATTTCAACAGGATATGGGGGACTTCTTGCCTGCCTTGGAGGATATGTTTACAGGAGACCGGTATTACTTACAGAGCATGGGATATACACAAGAGAAAGAGAGGAAGAGATCATCAGGGCAAAATGGGTAATCCCATCATTTAAAAAACAGTGGATTTCTTTCTTTTATATGTTATCAGAAGCAATTTATAAAAGGGCTTTTCGGGTAACCAGTTTATTTACGAATGCGATGCTTACGCAAATACAGATTGGCTGTGATGCAGAGAAATGCAGAGTAATTGAAAATGGTATTAATTATGACAGGTTGTCACAGATTCCTTTGAAAGAGGAAGATGGATGGGTAGACATAGGTGCGGTAGTCCGTCTCGCACCCATTAAAGATATAAAGACTATGATATATGCATTTTATGAACTTTCATCCAGAATGGAGAATGTGAGACTTCATATTCTGGGAGGGGTAGATGACGAGGAATATGCAGATGAGTGTTATGCTCTGGTGAAGCAGCTGGATATCAGGAACCTTGTCTTTACCGGAAGGGTAGATATTGTACAGTATATGAGAAAAACTGGATTTTACGATCCTTACCAGTATATCAGAAGGACAACCCTTATCAGTGCTGGAGTCATTTGCAGCCAGACGCCCATGTGTAACGACTGATGTAGGGTGCTGCCGGGAAACTTCTGAATGGAAAAAGAAGGAGATAATTTTGGATGTGCCGGTTATTGTGTTCCGCCCATGTACAGGGATGGACTTGCTGCCGCTATGGAAAAAAAATGTGTGAATCCAGGAGAAGGCGGATCAGGATGGGAAAAAAGCGGACAGGCAAAGAACTAAGGCATATTACAAGGCATGAGCGCATGATCAGTGAATACAGAAAACTTTACAGGGAGGTAGAGGAAGCATATGGCAGGGATTGGATTTGAACTCAAAAAAACTGTTCAGCAGAAGAGGGCTGTTTGCTTCTTTCCGCGCCTATGGATATGCAGGGATTATCTGTACCGGTCCCATGCTGCTTGGTATCGTACTTCTGCTGGGGGTTATGTTTTTGTGTGACAGGACAGGCGCTTCGAAACAGAGCAGAGAATTACTGGTCTGCATGATCACATATACACTTCTTGCATCATTGACGGTAACCAGTTTCTTATCAATGGTAGTAACAAGATTTATTGCAGATATGCTTTATGAAGAAAAAAATTGAGGCTGTTCTGTCATCTTTCTGGGGTTCGACAGGCTTAATGCTCATTGCAGGAGGAATTCTATATGGGATTTTTCTGATATTTTCCGGAGTTGGGCTTATAGATAAGTTTTTATGTTTTGGGCTGTTTGGAGAACTGATCGTTACATGGAATGCAATGAGTTATCTTACTGCAATTAAAGATTACAGAGGAATTATGTTATCCTTTCTTGCTGCAATCGCTGTTACTTTTCTCTCGGGAGCCTTATTGCTGTTTCTGGGAATTTCTCATGTGGAGGCATTGATGGCTGCGGTATGCATTGGATATGGGATCATGCTTTTATGGGATGTTGTTTTGCTGTATGAGTATTTTCCGCAAAGTGATATCAGTGCATTCTTATTTTTAAGATGGGCAGATGAGTTTCTGCCTCTGGCATTTACAGGACTCTGCATTAATATCGGGCTGTTTGCCCACCTTGTGATCATGTGGGCCGGACCGCTGGGGAAACAGGTAAAAGGGCTTTTTTATGGGGCACCGTCTCATGACGTACCGGCATTGATCGCATTTCTAACAATTCTGATCACCACTGTAAATTTTGTGGTTTCTGTAGAAGTTAATTTTTATCCGAAATACAGGAATTATTACAGTTTATTCAATGATGGGGGAACCATTAAGGATATTATGCAGGCCGGTACAGAAATGCTGGATGTACTGAACAGAGAATTGAAATATACCGCTTTGAAGCAGTTACTGACTACTGCACTGGCGATTTCAGCAGGTGAGAGTCTTTTGAAGTACCTTCCTTTGGGATTTAATGATCTGATGTATGGATATTTCCGGACACTTTGTGTTTGTTACGGCATTTATGCAGTTGCAAATACGATGCTTCTGCTTCTTTTATATTTTACAGATTACAGGGGAGCATTGGCTGCTTCTGTAATTTTTGCCGTGGGAACTTCTGTGTTTACTGTGATTTCACTGTTTTGTCCGCAGGTATATTATGGTTTTGGGTTTCTTGCAGGATGTGTACTGTTTTATTTTATAGTTATGATCCGTCTGGAATGTTATACCAGACGTCTGCCATATTATATTCTCAGCATACAGCCGGTGGTAGCAGAAGACAATCGGGGTATTTACCAGAATCGGATATTTTATGGATGAGAAACTGGAAAGGAGAACGAACGTTGACAGGAATTAAAAAAAGTAAATCTGTAAGTGCAGTATTAGTCAGTCTTTCTCTCTGTGGAGGCTGCACTCTGGAAAAAGCGGGAAACTCTTC
>ENA-OQBL01000436-OQBL01000436.1-human-gut-metagenome-genome-assembly--contig:-NODE-436-length-22186-cov-3.446484_pt1 | contig 22186 bp, 28 predicted proteins | sample MGYA00242747_ERZ504553 | MGnify/ENA primary metagenome ERZ504553 (study PRJEB26092, sample SAMD00036240) | human gut metagenome | host: Homo sapiens | study: EMG produced TPA metagenomics assembly of...
GAAAGAACTCTAAGAAATACCCATCAAAATATGTTTACATTAAAAATGATAAACTTGCTTGGCTTGTCGGTCTTGCCTTGTTAGTCGTTACCGCTGTAGCAACTATCCTTGGTTTTGCCCCACAAGACGTTAAGCATGGTAGCGGTCTTTGGTGGTACGAATTGATTATCAACATTGTCGCCGTAATTGTCTTAATCGGTTTGGGTGCCATTTTACCGGGCATCAGACGTCGTGAAGAGGAATACGGTATTGCCTTTGACAGATCGCAATGGATTTGGATGGGAATTATCATTATCGGTTCTATTATTCTTGACGTATGGCTTGGTAGTACCAAGATTCCTATGAGAATCGCAATGATTATTATTGAAGCTATTGTTGCCCTGATTGCTACTTGGCTCGTTGGTCGCAGAAAACCACAAAACGCTACTAAATAATAAATAGAATAGATAAAAAAATCATTAGATCATCTTGATCTAATGATTTTTTATTTTCTAAATATATTTATTCAAAAAACTTAGCTACATGAGGTTTTATATTCTTGCGGATAAGTTTCAAATGAACGCGCATGTGCTGCCTTTTTTAGCAATCCATAATTCCTTAGGACCACTTTTTTGCCTGATAGTTTTGATAGACCATCTTAGTTGGTACAAAGTTATCCTTACCGCCATGAATAAACAGCATTGGTTGTTTATTCTTCTTGAGCTGGTTAACTGCAGATGCATCCCCTAAATAAAAGCCAAGGTTAGCTTTACTTATCCCGCTTAAGAGATCAACCGCACCACTAGCAACTGCGCTAGGCATATTGTATAAATCTTTTGCTTCATACAAGAATTCAGATTTAACACTCGAATAACCACAGTCTTCAACATAAGCTTTAACTTGTTTAGGCATCTTGATACCACTTGTCATCATAGCAGTCGCGCCACCCATACTTACACCGAAGATCACGATTTTCTGTTTTTTTAACCCCTTTTTTAGCTAAGTCCTTTTTAACCCATTTTCGAACGTCGTACTTTTCAGGCCAACCATAACCAATATATTTACCCTGACTTTGACCATGAGCACGAGCATCTGGAATTAAAACATTGTAGCCTAGTTGATGAAACATTGCTGCATATGGTGCCATTATGTCTTTATTGTTGCCAAATCCATGCAACAAGACTGCAGTCTTATTTGAATTCTTTTCTGGAATATAATTGGCATCAAGACGATAATTTGAAGAAGCAGATTTCATATACCAGTGTTCTTTTTTAGCTTTAGCATACCATTTCTTATTTTGTGCTAACGGATCCTTCTTTTGCTTGCTGGAATATTTATTTAACACGCTTTTTTCACCTGGTACAAAAGCAACATTGAAAAAGTATGCTTCTCCTACTCCAATCAAGACGACCAGGACTGCAACAACTATCCCTACTATCCACCAAACTTTTTTGTGTTTTCTATTCAAAATGTCAACTCCTATATAAAATAATATAGGATTAATTATACACTTTTGAATTTCATATGGTATATTGGCATTTTTCACAATTATTGCCTATACAAAAAATGAGATAATCAAGTCATCTCTTTTTATTTTAGTTATCTTATTAGTCTAAATCTTCACCGTGAGACTCGATAACCTTCTTGTACCAATAGAATGAATCCTTAGGAATTCTCTTAAGTGAACCATTTCCGTTATCGTCACGGTCTACATAGATAAAGCCATAACGCTTAGACATTTGACCAGTACCTGCAGAAACCAAATCGATACAGCCCCAAGTGGTGTAGCCGATCAAATCAACGCCATCATCAATGGCCTTTTGCATTGCTTCAATGTGTTGGCGCAAGTAATCAATCCGGTAATCATCATGGATCTTGCCATCAGCAGTCACTTTATCAACAGCACCCAAACCATTTTCAACTACCATTACTGGAATTTCGTAACGATCGTAAATAACTTCAAGGTAGTATTGTAAACCAGTTGGGTCAGTTGCCCAGCCCCATTCTGAATATTTCAAGTATGGGTTCTTGGCGCCAGCTGCGAAGTTGCCGCCTACCTTGTCCTTTACTTCATGAGTAGTTACAACGTTGGACATGTAGTAAGAGAAAGTGTACATATCAACTTTACCTTCCGCCAAGTCCTTACGGTCTTGATCAGTAATATCAAGGTGAACATTATGTTCATCCCAAAGACGTTTAGCAAAAGTTGGATATTTACCTTTACATTGAACATCACCACAGTAGAAGATGTTCTTTTCCCAATCATGACGGCACTTCAAGACATCTTGAGGATCTGGAGTCAATGGGTAATCAACGATACCACAGATCATATTACCTACTACATAGTTTGGATCGATTTCATGGGCTGCCTTAACTGCACGAGCACTCGCAACAAATTGGTAGTGCAATTTTTGATATGCATGTTGGTAGGCTTCATCAGAATCGTTCTTGTTGCCAAACATGTCTAGCATCATTACTGCAGTATTAATTTCATTGAATGTTAGCCAGTATTTGACTAAGCCCTTGTATTCTTTAAACAAAGCCTTAGCGTACTTGACATACATGTCGATCATCTTACGATCTTGCCAGTCATGATACTTTTCACTCAAATAAAGCGGATCTTCATAGTGAGAAATAGTAACTAAAGGTTCAATATCGTATTTCTTGCATTCTTCAAAGACGCGGCGGTAAAAGTCTAACCCTGCTTGATTTGGCTTTTCTTCATCACCCTTTGGAAAGATTCTTGTCCAGGCAATCGAAAGACGGAATGTCTTAAAGCCCATTTCAGCGAACATCTTAATGTCTTCTTTGTAGTGGTGGTAAAAATCAATCGCTACGTGGTTAGGGTAATATTCGTTAGGATCAATGGCACCAACAGCACCTTCTGGTAGACCAGCACCAGGAAGGCCTGGGATCTGCCAAGTTTACCATTAACTTATAAGTCAACATTCTAGGATGATCTAAACTACCGGCAGTCGTAATGTCTGTTACAGATAAGCCCTTACCGTCTTCATCGTAGGCACCTTCGATTTGGTTAGCAGCAGTTGCACCGCCCCATAAAAAGTTCTTTGGAAATGACATACTTACACTCTTTTCTATCTTTTTATCTATTTATTACTCAACACTTATCTTATCTGAAAGCGATTACTTTTGCAAAAAGTTGTTAATTCAATTGAACTTGACCATTTACAGAGACAGCTGCATCTGCTACTTCAGGAGCTTTAAGTTCAAGGATAGCTTGACCAACCTTTACATCGCCTTGAGCAATTTGCTTAATATCGTCAAAGTCCTTTGAGTTAGTAACTACCATAGGAGTTGTTACAGGATAGCCAGCTTTTTTTAATCAAATCAATATCAAACTTAACTAATGGTTCGCCGTCTTTAACTTCTTGATCTTTCTTAACTAAAGTATCAAAACCTTTACCTTGAAGGTTAACTGTATCCATCCCAATATGCATTAGGATTTCTGCACCGGTCTTAGTCTTCATACCGATTGCATGACCAGTTTCAAAGGTCATAATAATCTTACCGTCTGCAGGTGCATGAAGTACACCATCAGTTGGTTCAATAGCAACACCTTTGCCCATTGCGCCACTTGAAAATACATCATCTTTAACTTCTGAAAGTGGCATAATTTTACCATTTTCTGGACTAACTAAAGTTGAGGTAGCAACTTCTGGAGTTGCCTTTAAAGTTTCATTTACTTTTTCTTTTTCGCTTTGCTTTTTATCATATTCTGCGTCAACTGATTTCTTACCAAAGATCATTTGTAATGTGAAACCAACGATAAATGCAACTACACCGGCAATAATTACACCGATAATTTGAGTCATTGAACCACCTTAGGGTTAATGTAGGCAGGAATTGCGAAGAATCCCATTGAAGGTAAAATATATAAAACTGAGTGGAAAGCACCAATGATTGCACCAGAAACCGCACCACCAATACAACTTAAAACAAATGGACGTTTTCTTGGTAAGGTAATACCATAAATAGCTGGTTCAGTTACACCAAAGAGGCCTGAGAAGAATGCACCAGTAGCAGTTTCCTTAAGTTTCTTGTCTTTGGTTTGTTTAATGATTGCTAAAACAACACCAATTTGTGCGTAGCAGACCATGCAGGTCATCCCTAAAATTGGGTCATAACCAAGAGCAGCCAAATCAGCCGTAGTTACGTCAACGATACCCCAGTGAACACCGAAGATAACCAATACTTGCCAAAGTCCACCAAGAAATAAACCAGCAACAATTGGACTAAAGTGGTAGATACCTGACATTACAGCACCAATCGCATCTCCAACCCAGGTCATTACAGGACCTATTACAATAAAGGCAATTGGCAAGGTAATTAACATAGTAACTACAGGTACTAAGAACATTTGTACAACAGATGGAATCCACTTCTTTGACCAATGTTCAATAAATTGAAGCAAACCAAACTGCGAATAAAACTGGTAACACAGTTGAAGTGTAGTTCATTGTGATTACTGGAATACCAAAGAATGTTGTGTGAATTTGTGAAGCAAATGGTGTTCCAGCAAATAATGTTCCTAAAACAGTCTTACTTGCGGCTAATTGCACCATAGTTGGGTAAGTTAATGTATCACCGATTGCGTACAAAATTTGATATGCGCCGGATTTTGTTGAAAGCCAGCCCATAGCCGTGGCTAAAACGACTAAACCTTTGATAATACCACCGGCACTAAGTGGAGCTAGGATATCAGTAAAGATTCCTGAAATTAACGAAACGGCTTTATCAACAAAACTAGAGTTATCATCTTCGCCATAGTCATCAGGCACTTCACCGCCACCTGAAAAGCCACCTTCTTTTAATACAGCATCATAAACATCGGCAACTTCATTTCCGATAACCACTTGATATTGCTCACCAGCTTTAACAACTGTTACAACACCATCAGTGTTCTTTAAGGCATCATCGTCAGCCTTTTTTCATCTTTTAATTTAAAACGTAAACGTGTAGCACAGTGCACTACGCTATTAACATTATCTTTACCACCAACATCTTTAATGATGGTTTTAGCTAATTGATCATAGTTCTTAGCCATGACTCTTTCTCCTCAAAATAAAAACCCAAGCTACTTAAAAACTAGAGAGCACAAATAGTGTTCAACGTCTTTCAGTAACTTGGGTTCATGCCTAATTCTCTTAGTAACATACCTAAGTTAATAGATATTATTTTTCTTGTCTTGATGTCACTCTAAAGATGTGCAACACCAAATAAAATTTATCGTCTGAATCTAATGTCCAGCCCATCTTCGAATGTAAGTAAGTCACAATTCGTTCTGCCGTATCGTAGGCTTTATTATATTTGATCTTCATAAACGATAATAATGAAGGATCTAGCTTTTGATTTGGATTCGGTTGATTTCTAAGCAACCTAACTAATAGTATCCGTAAATGTGTGATAAAACGGCTATAGTTAAAAGAATTCGTATCTAGAGTAAGTTTATATTGGAACTGAATAATACTAATAATGCCGCTGATCAAATTAGTGATCTGCATTGTTTCCTGGACTTGCACATCGTCAGAGGCTGCGTTAACTAAGTGATATGTCATAAATGTCGTTTCACTTTTAGCGATTTAACGTTGAGCTCTCTGTTGATTAACGCGATTACTTTTTTGAAATTGCATATTCCTTGGGAAACAAATTCTTAACCTCACAGTCATTATTTGCTGGGTCGATATCAATATGATCATTAATTCTGGTTACAGCAAAATCAATATGATCGGCTAAGGCTAAGTATTGATAATCAGAAAATTTAGCTTGTAGAAGCGGTTCAACTAGCTTCACAATTTGATTAGTTACATCAATTGTTTGGGCTGTAAACTCCTTAACTTGTTCTACTTCATCTGACTGCTCAGTTGTCACAAAACAGCGTTCAATTTTCGATTGATCAACATCTTGACCTTTTTTAAGACCAAAACCAATTCCTTTACCTAGAACTATCTTTTCTGTGCCATCATCCTCTACTAAAGCAGCACTATTATTAAATGCTTTTAGAAATTTCATCACGAATCACCCTTAATCATCTGAGCTATGAAAAAAAGCTACTACAAATAAGATTATACACTAAACGTATACTATCTTACTGTAGTAGCTTAGACCTGATCGAATCAGTAATCCGCTCACTTACAGTTATTATAATAGCCAATTTTGTAAGCAGGTATCAACAATATTTTGTTAAAAAAGCAAAATGACGTAAAATTAAATAAAAAGAAGTGAGGGACAATAATGAAATTCGTACTAGCACCCGATTCATTCAAGGAAAGCATGACAGCTAAAGAAGTTTGTCAGGCAATGGAAAATGGCATTAGAAAAGTATTGCCAGACGCAAAAATTATTTCGGTTCCCATGGCTGACGGCGGTGAAGGCACAATGGATTCTCTAATTGATGCCACTAACGGTCAAAAATATGCGGTTAAAGTTACCGAACCATTAGGTACACCAGTAACAGCTCATTATGGCATTTTGGGTGATCAAAAGACTGCAATCATTGAAATGGCAGAAGCCAGTGGCCTTTCCTATGTGCCACAGGATAAGAGAACTCCTGCAACTATTGAAAAAAACTACTACTTTTGGTACCGGTGAATTAATCAATGCTGCTTTAAAGCACGATGTTACGCGAGTCATCATTGGCCTTGGCGGCAGTAGTACTAATGATGGTGGTAGCGGCATGGCCCAAGCAATTGGTGTTAAATTCTTTGACCATAATGATCACGAAATTACTCAAAAATTAGGTGGCGGCGATTTAAAACAAATTACCAGAATTGACACGATAGATATTAACCCCAAAATCAAAAAGACTAAGTTTTTGCTCGCTAGCGATGTAACCAATCCTCTGACAGGAACGAATGGTGCCTCTTATGTCTTCGGTCCCCAAAAAGGTGCGGACCAAGCAACAGCTAAAGAGTTGGATGAAAATTTAAGTCACTACGCAAAAATTATTGGTCAAAATATAGCACAAACTCCTGGTAGCGGTGCAGCTGGCGGTTTAGGTGCCGGTCTGTTGGCCTTTACTCATGCCAAAATCTATCCTGGCGTTAAGCTAGTTGCCAATGAAGTACACCTAGCTGAAAAAATAAAAGAAGCCGACTATGTTTTTACAGGTGAAGGCGGAACTGATTTCCAAACTCAATTCGGTAAAACACCATACGGTGTGGCTCAAATTGCTAAAAAATATGACGTCCCAGTTATCTCACTTGCCGGTTATATTGGTAAAGGAATTGATCATCTCTATGACAAAGGATTCACCGCTATCTTTGGTATTTTGGCCAAGGCCGAAAATATTGATCAAGCTTTAAAAGATGGGCCGCAAAATGTTGAACGTACTACCGAAAATGTCGTTCGTTTGATCGCCAAAAAATAAAAGGATGAGCAAAGCTCATCCTTTTATTTATCCTCCTTTAGCTTTTTGATTAATCCTTCGCATCCCTTATAAATCTCTTGATATGCCGTATCAAAGTCATTGGTGTACCAAGGATCATCAACATCGTCATATGAACCAGCGAATTCCAATAGCTTATGCTCTTTTCTTTGCGCATCCCCACCGGTAATTCGATTCATATCAGCGAAGTTTTCTTCATCCATACAAATTAAATATTCATATTCATCGTAATCTTTTGCTGTCATTTGACTGGCACGATGGCCACGGTCATAAGGCATTCTATTCTTTTCAAGTTTCTCGTTGAGCACGTGGATCAATTCCTCTACCCAATGCATCTTGTGTCGTCGCCTTTGATTCAGCAACATACTGATTCTTCTAACCCATTTTGCTTGATTAGATATTGCATAATTTGCCTCTGCCATAGGTGAACGACAGATATTGCCATGACAAACAAAGAGAATTTTTTTCATTTCTTAACTTTCACTTCTTTCGTTACTTTTAAAAGAATCGGCCATAATATGGTAGTTGCTAAACCAACTATCAAACCAATCCAAACGCCTTGAGACAAGGTTACTCTAAGACCGCTATATACGTTAGCCTGCAGTACAGTTGTAATATCATTTGCGGCAATCCACAGGGCCATAAATGAACCAACTGATGCTATTGCGAGTGGAACCGACGCCGACGCGCGACCAAAAGCAATTAGAATCGCTGCCAAAAGGAACAATAATGCAACCACGAAGATTGAATACTCATAAATAGAAATTGCGTGATAGACTTCGTCGGATTTTTCCTTTAATTTATGGTTGATTTGCTTGACTATATATTCATTAATTATTTCTTCCAGCTTGGTTTTACTAGATAAATTAAGATCTTTAGGCGTCAGTTTGCCTTGTTCATTATATTTTTCGCATGCTCGATATAAGTCTGCATAAGACATTTCTACCTGATATTTTTTAGGCAGTTGCTTTAACAGCGTTTGCTCTAATCCAGACACCTCTAAGAACCTAACCCCATCTTTTAAATTAGGATTATCTGAATCAGCTACGACTCGATTTATGACTGCTTTCCCCATCGCTTGCGTATCATTAATTTTTAAACTGATTACGCTCGTTAACAACAAGAAAAAAGAAACTGCTGTGCAGATTACCATAAGTACACGCAAAATAATCTTTTTCATATTCTTCATCTAATGTTCTTTTCTAACATTTAAAAAACTAAATTTATCAATTGCATAGGCTATACCAGCTTCATCATTACTCTTGGTAACGAAATCCGCTTTTTCCTTAATTTCATCAATTGCGTTGTCCATGGCAACCTTCTTAAAATCAGGATTCTTAAACATGGGTATATCATTGCCCTGGTCACCAAAAATCATGACTTCATCATCTTTAATGCCCAATTTTTGTGCTAATTGATGAACGCCTCGACCCTTTGAGGCTTCATGCTTATTGATCTCTAAAATCATTGGATCACTACGTGCAACATTATAATCCTTTAGCCACTCAGGAATATTCTGTTCCAATCTATCTAATTTATTTTTTGGTCCAGTATATTCAGCCTTAATAAACTGAAAATCTGCTGGAACTTCATCAAAATCCTTAACCACAAAAGGCGCTCCACTGACAGCAGACATTTTAGCCATTTTAGTAGATAATCGTCTGTCTAGCGTCCAATAATCATGTTCCTTCATAAAATGAAGGTTCACGCCTGGATTTTGCTTTTGCAGCTGAATAAACTTTCTAAACTCATCATAATCGAATTGATGACTAATTAAGACATTACCCGAAATAGATTGAACTAAGCCGCCATTATAGAGTACCGCATAGTTGTCATCGCCATTTATCGCTAGTTCTCCCATGTAAGGAATAACTCCAGGCAGTGGTCTACCAGATGCAGGTACAACCTTTATTCCAGCTTCATCCACTTTTTTTAAGGCCTGTTTGGTCTCTTCGCCAATCTGATTATTTGATTGTAAAAGAGTGCCATCCATGTCGACCGCAATTAATTTAATCATTTTATACCTGCTTCTGTTTACAATACAAACTTCTTAATCGCCTTAGCAATACCATTATGATCGTTATCATCAGTCACATAATCTGCTTTTTCTTTAATATCACTAATTGCATTGCCCATCGCAATTTTCATGAAGTTAGGATTTTCAAACATCGACAAATCGTTGCCTTGATCGCCAAATACCATGACATCTTTTTGGTTAACTTTAAGACGTGAGGCTAGGTCCATTAATGCATTACCTTTGGAAGCACCCAATGCATTTAATTCGATAATACTATCAAAACTACGTACGATATCATAAGAATCAAATGCCCATGATGGCAAGCTGTTCCATAATTTATCCACTTGGTCGCTACCTTCAACAGAAGTGAAGCCCACTTTATTGAAAGTAAAATCTTGTGGAATTTCTTTGCGCTCTCTAACCTTAAGTACGTTATTAGTCAAAGCCGCATTGATTTGCATTTGGACAGATAAATCACGGTCGCAGGTTAAGAAATACTTGGTAGTTTCAAAATGTACATCAACATGACTTAAACGTTGGAAACGAAGCATATTATTAAAGTCTTGATAGTCAAGTTCTTGACTCATTAATACACGACCTGAAAGACTTTGAACCACTGCTCCGTTAAACACGATGGCATACTGATCATCACCAGATAATCCTAATTGCTGTGTAAATGGCAAAGTACCTGAAAGAGGTCTACCAGTGGCCAAGACAACTTTAATGCCATTTTCAGAGGCAACTCGCAAAACTCTTTCTGTCTCAGGCAAAATAAGATTTCCACTTGATAATAAAGTTCCATCTAGATCAACCGCGATTATTTTAATTGCCATTTCTATTCCCCCTCGACCTTTTAAAAATCACACATCTTTAATTATACAAAAAGCCGTGAGCTAACTCACGACTTTTTATTCACAGGTATTTTGTTTAATTATTTAGTACCCATTTCTTTTTCAACAACCTTAACGATACGGTTTACGTATTCATCGGTTTCTTCTTGAGTTGGGCCTTCTGCCATAACTCTAAGAAGAGCTTGAGTACCTGAAGGACGAACAAGTACACGACCATTGCCGTCCATGTCTTTTTCTACTTCAGCAATTACATCAAGGATTGGTTGGTGCTTCTTCCAATTCTTCTTGTCAGCAACCGGAACGTTTACTAAGCATTGTGGGTAGTCCTTGAAGTCTTTCAAAAGTTCGCTCAATGACTTGCCAGTCTTCTTCATTACTAGCATCAAGTGAAGACCAGTAAGCATACCATCACCGGTGTTGTGGTAGTCGCTCATAATAACGTGACCTGATTGTTCACCACCAAGGTTGTAACCATGTGCACGCATTTCTTCTGAAACGTAACGGTCACCAACTTGGGTACGAACATTCTTAAGCCCTTCCTTTTCAAGAGCCTTAGTAAATCCAAGGTTACTCATTACAGTAGTAACGATAGTATCCTTCTTAAGACGACCGTGTTCAGCTAAGTATGAACCGATTACGTACATAATGTGGTCACCGTCAACTTCGTTACCATTTTCGTCGACAGCGATACAACGGTCGGCATCACCGTCAAAGGCTAAACCAAGTTGTGCACCTTGCTTAACAACTTCTTTTTGCAAGTTTTCGGTGTGAGTAGCACCACAGTGGTCATTAATGTTCAAGCCATTTGGATGAGTGTAAATAGTAGTAAAGTCAACGCCACAGTCAGCAAACAATCTTGAAATAAGAGCACTTGAAGCACCGTTGGCACCATCAATAACAACCTTAATGTCGCCTAAGTCTTCTGGAATAGTGTTTTCAATAAATTGTAAGTACTTAGCACTACCTTCATGGAAGTCAGTAACAGTACCTAAACCTTCAGCAGATGGACGAGGAAGTTTGTCTTCTTTAGCATCGATTAATTTTTCTATTTCGCCTTCCATTTCATCTGAAAGCTTCAAACCATCGCTACCAAAGAACTTAATTCCGTTGTCTTCAACTGGGTTGTGAGAAGCAGAAATTTGCACACCAGCATCTGCACCTTGTGCACGAACCAAGTATGAAAGACCTGGAGTGGTAATTACGCCAACTTCAAGAACTTCAATACCTACTGAAAGAAGACCTGAAATAAGTGCGTATTCAAGCATTTGACCAGAAATACGAGTATCGCGAGAAACTAATACCTTGGCTTGTTCACCATCTTTTTTTGTTCTTGGTTAAAACGTAACCACCGTCACGACCTAATTTAAAGGCCATTTCTGGAGTCAAGCCTTGATTTGCTACGCCACGAACACCATCAGTTCCAAAATATTTTAACATCTAATAAACAACCTTTCTTGCTATTTTATTAATTGCTTGAGTTTTTAACCTTAATGGATATTTGTACTTCCGCAGGATCAGCTCTTGCAACTCCCTTAGGCAATACCAAAGAATAATTTCTTACAGTTGACGAATCAATACCCTTTAAATCGACGTCCACATTTAGCTGATTGATTTTCGCTAAAACGGATTTTTGCCCATATAAAGTTACCTGATCTCTTTTAGCCGTTACGGAATAGACCTTATTATTCTTTTCATTCTTAGGTCTTAGATTCAATTTAACAGTTTTCTTAGATAGTGAAACAGGAAGTTTTGCAGTTGCAGTCGAAGGAGTAATGACCGCATTTAATTGTCTTCCCTTATTATCTTCAGCAACCAAAATCACTTGTCTTTCATAAGTGTGATTAATACCATTAGGAAGTGGAAGCTTAGCAACAATTTGATCAATTTGGTTTACTTCGCCCTTAGCACCGGTTACCTCCACTTTTTGTGGATCAACTGTGGGCTTGCCAATATTATATCCATTTGCAACAGCATTTTTATTATACTCTATTTGAACTGGCATGGTACGGGATTTTCTTTGTTCAATATCCACATTAACCGTTGCCGGATTAATCGTATATGATAATTGACTATTAAGTCCAGTAACTTGCACCTTAACGGTCTGCTTGCCTATTTTTCTATGAGTCAAATCGATGTAGGCTCTGAAACTCTGCGTGTTAACCGTTGAAGTAACTAATGCATTAGATCCTTCCAAAGTGATCTTCACTTTTTCTGGATAGCCAACAACATAATACTTGTCTGTATCAATTGAAACTTGCAAAGGTACACTGATTGTTTGAGTTTCATTGGCTGTTTCCCTTGTTTTTCTCGGTTCGCCTTGCGTTACAAAACCAGTTTGCGTTGAGTCAATATAAATTACCAATAAAATTGCAAATAGTAGTGAGACCACTTTAATAAACCAACGGTTATTCCAAAAATCTTTCATCGGTCTGCACCCCATTTCCAAACTTTGTTAATTACACGCTTGTACCAAGGAATCTTCTTTTCTTCCTTAGGAACCAATTGCGCATTGAGGTACTTCAGATATTCATCTCGTGAAAGGTCTAAAAGAAAACGACCATTCTTAGTAATAGTTACGCCACCAGTTTCTTCAGAAACAACGATAGTAACAGCGTCCGTTACTTCTGAAATCCCGACGGCAGCCCTGTGTCTTGTTCCCAATCGCTTAGGAATCATACTGTTGTCGGACAAAGGCAAATAGGCAGCAGCTACGGCGATGCGATTATTGTTGATAATTACCGCACCATCATGCAGAGGAGTATTTGGAATGAAAATATTGATTAATAATTCTCCCGTAATATCTGCATCCAGCTTAATCCCGGTTTCAATATAATCATCCAATCCTGTGTCCTGTTGAATTGTGATCAAAGCACCAATTCTTCTTTTGGACATATATTGAATGGCTTTATCCAATTCTTTGACCATTCTTACTGATTGATCATGTGGACTTTCGCCTCGTCCATTAAAAATTGGAGTTCGACCTAAACGCTCCAGCCCTCTACGAATTTCAGGCTGGAAGATGACAATAATTCCGATTACCGCCCACGAAACAATCTGATCGACGATATAGGTTACGGCACGCAGCTGGAGTAATCCTGCTACAATTCTAACGATGAAAATGAAAGCAATACCTTTAGCTAGTTGCACTGCCTTGGTACCGCGAATCATCATAATCAAGCGGTATACCAAATACCAAATGATTAATACATCTAACGCTATCGACAGGTTGTTCCATGTAAATAGATTAGAAACATCAAAATGCATTGAAAACTCCTTTCTTCTTTAATTATAACTAACCTCTTTTATCGTGCATACATTTTAAATTCTAAAAATAGATCATTATATTCTTGCATCTTTTTTGGACCTAAATCTTTAAAGACTTGCAAGTGACGCAACGTAGTTTGATCAGGGTAAAATTGACGATCTTCTCTAATATACTTAGGCAACAATTTTTGAGCAGCTACGTTTGGAGTGGCATAGCCAACATACTTGGCATTTTGTGCTGCATTCTTTGGCTCTAGCATTGAAGTTAATAAACTCATTAAGCTGGCCTTTTTATTTTTAGACCGTTTTAGGAACAACGAAGTTATCAAACACAAATTTTGATACCCTCATTTTGGCACTACATAATGCAAATGGTGATTGCTTTCCATCATTTCGTGCGCTTCCCCTGACCAGGTAACACCAATTGCAGCCTCATTTTGGATCATGTACATTCGCATTTCATCCGAAATAATCGCCTTAATATTAGGACCTAATCCGTCCAATTTAGTTTGGGCTAAATTCAGTTTCATGCTGCTAGTCGTATTCATTGAATAGCCTAATGATACTAGTGACATACCCATTGCATCCCTAGCTGAATCAACTAGCAAGATCTGATGACGATATTTCTTTGACCAAAGATCATTCCAAGTTTTAATTGCACCTTTTTTGACAAATTTATCATTGTAGACGATTCCTAAAGTACCCCAGAAATATGGTACTGAATAGTCATTTTCTGCATCAAATGATTTATGCAAAAAGTTTTTGCCAATATATTTCATATTAGGAACTTTTTTGCTTATCTAATCGATCAAGCAAGTGAGCTTTACGCATCTTGGTAACCATATATTCAGATGGAATGGTCAAATCGTATGCGGTACCACCTTGTTTAATCTTAGTGTACATCGCTTCGTTAGAATCAAATGTTTCATAAACCACATGATAACCAGATTGCTTCTCAAATTTCTTGATCAGCTTAGGGTCTAGATAATCACCCCAATTATAAATGATTAAGCTTTGGCCTTTTCCTCCGGCAGCCGGTTTTTCTAAGTGATGAGCCAGACCAGCAAGACCTAAGCAAACTAAGAGAATTGAAATGATTGCAATGAAAATCTTTTTCATTTGACCAATCCTCCTATCACTCTATGATTCTTGCGTCTGCTCATTTTTAGTGGTGATAAAGTAATAAGTTCCTACCAAAAGTAATACGAATAAAAACATCACCGTACTTAAAGCATTGATTTCTAAATCGATCCCTTGGCGCGCTCTTGAATAAATTTCTACAGACAAAGTTGAAAAGCCGTTACCAGTAACAAAGAACGTTACCGCAAAGTCGTCTAGTGAATATGTCAATGCCATGAACATGCCTGAAAAAATTCCTGGCATAATTGCCGGAATGAGCACGTTGCTAAATACCTGCCAGGAGTTGGCACCTAAATCTCGTGCCGCATCAATTAAAGAGGTATCCATTTCATTAAGTCGCGGCAGAACCATCAACACTACAATTGGAATTGAAAACGCAATGTGACTGAGCAAAACTGAGCCAAAGTTTAAGCCAATACCCAGTGCAGTGAAGAAGATCAAAAAGCTGGCACCAATAATTACATCTGGCGATACCATCAACACATTATTTAATGCTAAAGTGGTTTTTCTGTGTGCTTCTTTTCTCATACCATTAATCGCAATTGCACCAAAAGTACCAATGATCGTTGCAATTAAACTAGAAAGAAGTGCTAACAAAATTGTTTCCAAAAAGATAGCCAACAAACGATTATCTTGAAAAAGCGTTTGATAATGAGCAAAAGTAAAATGCTCAAATTTATTCATGTTCTTTCCACTAGAAAAAGAAAAGTAGATCAAATAAAAGATAGGAACGTAGAGCAAAACTAGTGTCAAAGATAGGTAGACTCTAGCAATTAAATGTCTGTTTCTCATAAGTCAACCTTCTTTCTTCTAGCTTTTCTACTGGTAATGAGCATGGCAATTACCATCAATACAATCAAAATTACGCCAATCGTCGCACCCATATTCCAGTTCATGGTGGTCATGAAATACTCTTCAATTGCCGTACCTAAGGTAATAACACGGTTACCACCGATTAATCTGGTGAGCATGAACAAAGATAGCGATGGGATAAAAATCGCCTGAACACCGCTTTCTACGCCTGGACGAGATAGTGGCCACAATACGTATGTAAATGTTTGCCAACGACTGGCACCCAAATCTTCTGAGGCTTGAATAACGGCCGGATCAATCTCTTTAATCGCATTAAAAATTGGCAAAATCATAAATGGAATTTCAATGTAGGTTGCTACAAAAATAAAAGCAAAATCCGTAAAGAGAATATTTACCGGTCCAATCCCAAACAACTGTAGAAATTTATTAACTAGGCCGTTGTTACCTAAAATTCCAATAAACGCATATGCCTTAAGAAGCAAATTAATCCAAGTTGGCAAAATGATCAGCAGCAGCCATAACTGTTGATTTTTCATTTTGGTTAAAAATATGCCGCTGGATAAGATATTAGTAAAGTAATCAAAGTTATCAACAACGCATACCAGAACGAATTAAGCATCATGCGCAAAAAGGTACTATTCCTAAAGAATGCGGCATAATTATTCAAAGTAAAACTTCTGTTGCTATCCGTGAATGAATACCATAAGATCAACAGAATTGGCAAAATAACAAACAGGATGATCCACATCAGATAAGGAATCAAGAATAGAGCTTTCCTAGTCTTCATTTTCATCCCCCTCGTATTTCTCAATTCTGGCATCAAAGTCTGCTTGGCTTTCATTGAGACGCATTACATGGATATCTTCTGGATCAAAGAATAAGCCTATTCTTTGTCCCAGTTTTACGCCATTAGTTGAATGAATCAACCATTCGTTTTCATCAGCATCAATTGCCTTAATTTCGAAGTGATCCCCTAAAAACAATTGCGTTTGTGCAGTAACTACAATCTTGCCCTTTTCAGGATCAACGATATCTAAGTCTTCTGGTCGAATTACGACCTCCACTTTTTCATTAGGCTTGATCCCACCATCTGCACATTTAAATTTATTATTGGCAAATTCTACTTCATAGTCTTTGATCATCCGACCAGATAAAATATTTGAATCCCCAATAAAACGAGCGACAAAATCATTAACCGGTTCATCATAAATAGCTACAGGACTACCACTTTGCTGAATTTCGCCATCATTTAAGACAAAAATCTCATCACTCATCGAAAGAGCCTCTTCCTGATCGTGCGTAACAAAAATGAAGGTAATACCCAGCTTCTTTTGAATCGCTCTTAACTCAAACTGCATATCCTTACGCAATCTTTTATCTAAAGCAGATAATGATTCATCAAGTAAAAGCACCTTAGGTTCATTGACTATTGCCCGCGCAATGGCTACACGCTGCTGCTGACCACCACTAAGTTCAGAAATTTCACGGTTTGCGTAACCGTCCAGCCGTACCATATGCAGAGCATCTTTGACAGCCGGTTTAATTTCATTCATCGGCTTCTTTTTTGATTTTTGAAACCAAAGGCAACGTTCTCAAAAATCATTTAAATGCGGAAAAAGCGCGTAATTCTGAAAAGACGGTGTTGATGTGCCGTTTTGCCGCATCAAGATTAGTAATGTCTTTCCCATCAAAAGTAAACTTTTCCGTCAGTCGGTTGAGTAAATCCGGCAATAATCCGTAAGATAGTGGATTTGCCTGACCCGCTGGGACCAAGTAATGAATAAAACTTACCTGATTCAATTGTTAAATTTATATCCTTAAGTGCAACAAAACCATCGTCATATTGTTTGGTAATATGCTTTAACTTAATAATATCCATTTCCATCCCCATAAAAAAGTAGCTACAAGCTTTGCATGCCTGTAGCTTGTCTCGTAATCTATTCTATTTTTCCTTACCGATAATACGAACTTCGGTATGTAAATCTATATCGAACTTTTCTTTAATTGTCTTTTGAATAAGGTGAATTAAATTAAGGTAATCCGTTGCAGTGGCGCCACCCTTATTGACAATAAATCCGGCATGCTTAGTTGAGTCTTGCGCACCACCAATTTGTTTACCTTGCAGTCCTGCTTTAATAATCATTGGACCTACGAAGTGTCCTGTTGGACGCTTAAATACGCTACCACATGAAGGATATTCGAGTGGCTGCTTATATTGACGCAAGGCATTCAAATAATGCATGTGGTCCAAGATCTCGAGCTTGTCGCCTGGCTTCAAACTAAAGGTTGCACTTAAAACGATATCGCCATTATCTTGCACCAATGAATGACGGTATGAAAATTCCATTTCCTCATTAGAGTATGTTTTTAATTCGCCATCGCGCGTTAAAACCTTAACGCTCTCTACAACTTCTTGCATTTCACCGCCATAGGCACCAGCATTCATGAACACACCGCCGCCAATGCTGCCAGGAATTCCTGCCGCAAATTCCATGCCACTTAAACCATGATGAGCTGCTGTAAATGCTGTATCGATAATTCTTGCACCAGCATCAGCAGTTACCTTATTACCTTTTACTTCAATCTTTTTTAAGTCAGTTAAAATTATAACTAAGCCATCAATTCCGCCATCGCGAATGATCAAATTCGAGGCATTACCAATAATTGTTAATGGAATTTTATTTTCACGAGTAACTTTTACTAATTTTTCCACTTCTTCGGTACTTTTAGGAAAGGCTAAATATTCAGCCGCACCACCAGTTTTGGTAAAAGTATATCTACTTAATGGAATTTGCTCTTTAATATCAATTCCTTGCTCTTTTAAATCAAGTAATTCCACAATTTTGCCTCCTAGTTTTGTTTCTTGTTTTATTTTACCGCATAAAAGGCCTAGCTTCATCATTAAAAAATGTTATACTTTTTCAAAAGGAGAATCTTATGAACTTTATTGCAATGGACTTCGAAACAGCTAACCATTATCCTGAAAGTGCCTGCTCACTCGCCTTAGTTATGGTTAGAAATACTGAAATCGTTGACCGTTTTTACACGGTAATTAATCCACAAATGCCGTTTGATGCACGTAACATTCAAGTACACCAAATTACAGCGGAGGATGTTAAAAATGCCCCAACTATGGCTGAAGTTTGGCCTAAAATCAAAGGACTATATCAACCCGGCATGCTCGTGGCAGCTCACAATGCTAGATTTGATACTAATGTCATGCGCCAAAGTTTGGCTCGCTATAATATTTCTGAGCCGCATTATTTAGTAATCGATACTTTGGCAACTAGCAAAAAATTTGAACCGGAATTACCTAACCATAAATTAGATACGGTATCTGACGCACTTGATGTTGAATTATGGCATCACCATAACGCTCTAAGTGACAGCGAAGCCTGTGCAGGTATTTTGATTAATCAAGAAAAGCAATTCGGCGATGAAGCTATCAAGAATTTAATTTATCAAATTTAGAAAGAAGCATTTCATGATTATAAAAAATACGATTTATGGTGATAAAACTGGATTACTTGATCCTAAAGTTAAAGCAAGGCTAGATCCTAATCATCTTTATAGTGAAAAGAATATTGAACATCCCGTTACGTTAGACAACCTGGACTTCAAGTCTATGCGTGGTGGCTATCCTGAAATTAAAACTGATAATTTAAGAGTTGCAGAAAATGATATTTTAATTCCATTAGATAATCATGCTATTCCTGCTCGAATTTACACACCTGAAAGAACTAATGGCAAATGTCTAATTTTTGTTCATGGCGAGGGCTTTTATGCTGGAACACTTGATAGTTTCAATCCTCGATGTAGATATTTAGCAGATGCAGGTGACTTTATCATTGTTTCATGAGCATATCGGTTAGCTCCAGAAACTCCATTTCCAGGTGCCTATCTTGATATTAAAAATTCGATTGATTGGATTATGACTCACCAAAATAAAATTGGTTTTAATGATACACAAATTTATATGACCGGCGATAGTGCTGGTGGTGAGCTTTACGCTGCCTGCGGTTTAACAGACAACAAGCATCAAATTCGTCATCTTTTTCCAATGTATGCAGCTATAGATATTACTGACACTAGCAAGACAATTTATCATTGGCAATATTCTGATTATGACATGGATCCCACCGATGAACCTTTTATTCACGCTCGTCTAAACAAAATTATTTATGTTAATAATGTCATTCGTTTGCTTTATCCTGGCATTGAGAATGTCGAAAATCTTTTAATCAGTCCTGTTTATTCGCATGACTTTAGCAAATTTCCAGATATTACTATTATCGAAGCAGAATTTGACTATTATTTACAAAGTAATAAATACTTTGCCCCAAAATTACGTCAGGCCGGTAAAAATGTAGAAGAAGTCTTCTACAAAGGAATGGATCACGGTTTTCTTGATCGTTCAGGTTCATGTAATCAAAGTGAGGATTTATTACAATTAATCGCAAGCGAAATAAATAATAACTAATTTATTACACAAAAAGATCTTGAACAAGTAACACTAATACTTATTCAAGATCTTTTTTAGCAATCCTATTATCTATTATATTCTGCTAATGCGTCTTTAACCCATTCTTTGTTACGCTTACCATGGGTCATTGAATTCAACCACACGCTTGGTTGAGTCCCAATCTATCATCAACTCTGGTAATCGTCAATTGCAAAAATTCATCTGGCAAATCATTCATTACCAATTGTGGCCATTCAATGACTACCAAGCCAGGTTCTGCTAAGTAACCTTCCAAATCGATTGAAGATAAATCATCATTTTCCAAACGGTAAAAGTCCATATGAAAAAGCGGCATCTTAGCTTCACGGTATTCACGGACAATGGTAAAAGTTGGGCTTTTTACTGGGCGATGAATCCCAAGCTCAAGTCCCAATCCTTGAGTCATAGTAGTTTTACCAGCTCCTAAATCACCATTTAGCAATAACAAATCATGTGGTTTAGCAGTTTTGGCCAAAGAAGCACCTAATTTTTGCATATCCTCAGCAGAATTAATCTCTAATTTTGTCATTAATTTTCATCCTTTGCTAGAGCTTGAGCTGCGGTAACAATTGCCAAGTCATAGATATCTTGTTCACTGCAGCCACGAGACAAGTCATTTACTGGAGCAGCAAGTCCTTGTAAAATTGGGCCAACAGCAGTAAAACCACCAAGACGTTGAACCATCTTATAGGCAATGTTACCTGATTGAAGTTCTGGGAAAACAAAGACATTTGCATGACCAGCAACCTTTGAACCTGGAGCCTTCTTTTCACCAACAGCAGGAACAAATGCGGCATCAAATTGTAATTCACCATCACCAGGGATTTCTGGGTGATCTTTTTGGAACATGGCAGCTGCATCATGAACCTTATCTACCATTGGGCCTTCGGCGGAACCTTTAGTTGAAAAGCTTAAAAAGGCAACCTTAGGATCAATATCTGCCATCTTAGCGGTCAATGCTGATTGATAGCCAATTTCAGCTAAAGTTTCTTCATCAGGATTGATATTAATTGCACAGTCGGCAAAGATATATCTTTCATCGCCTTTTTCCATAACAAAGGCTCCTGATACTCTGTGCATCCCCTTAGCAGCGTGAATAAGTTGTAAAGCAGGTAAAACAGTGTTAGCAGTTGAATGAGCCGCACCTGATACCATCCCATCAGCTAGGTCCATTTTTACCAGCATAGTGCCAAAGTAATTGCCTTTTGCCAACTTGGCTTTAGCTTCAGCAATGCTGGTATCCTTTCTTCTAGCCTTAATAAAAGCTTCAGCCATTTCGTCTAAATCAGCGTAATTGTTTTGATCATAAATCTTTACGCCTTCAATATCTAAATTGTTGTCTGCAGCTAACTTTTCAACATCTTCTTTTTTACCAATTAAAATTGGTTCGATAATGCCATCTTTATTCAAATTTGATACTGCAGTTAAAACTCTAAGATCGTCACTTTCTGGAAAAACAATTCTCTTTTTTTCTGGTGCTGCCTCAACTTGTTTTTTAAATAATGAAAATACGCTCATTTTAATACCTCTTTTATGCTATGTCTGATTTACTTACAGTTTTTGGCAATTGCCAATCAATCGGTGTCTCACCAAATTTAACTAATGCCGCATTACAACGTGAAAATGGTCTTGAGCCAAAGAATCCACGATCAGCCGAAAATGGACTCGGATGAGATGATTTTATAATAAAGTTCTTACTTTGATCAATTAATGGGATTTTGTTTTGCGCAAATCTGCCCCATAAGATGAAAACCACCTTGCCACGTTCACTTAACGCCTTAATTGCCGTATCTGTGACATCTTCCCAGCCTTTACCTTGATGGCCATTTGCGTGTCCATATGGTACGGTCAAAACGGCATTCAAAAGCAATACGCCTTGATCTGCCCATTTTTTCAAATAACCATGGTTAACTGGCTGTGCACCAACATCATCATAAAGTTCTTTATAGATGTTTTTAAGTGATGGCGGAAGTGGTGTACCTGGCATGACAGAAAAACTCATCCCATTTGCCTGTCCAGGATTATGGTATGGATCTTGTCCCAAAATGACTACCTTTGTTTTAGCAAAGGGAGTTAATTTGAAAGCTGTGAATATATGATACATGTCAGGATAAATTTGCTTAGTAGAGTATTCTTCTCTTAGAAAGTTATGAAGTTCGTGATATTTCTCACTTGCAAAGACTGGATCTAATACTTGATCCCAATCATTGCCAATT
>ENA-OQBL01000437-OQBL01000437.1-human-gut-metagenome-genome-assembly--contig:-NODE-437-length-22181-cov-2.450349_pt1 | contig 22181 bp, 26 predicted proteins | sample MGYA00242747_ERZ504553 | MGnify/ENA primary metagenome ERZ504553 (study PRJEB26092, sample SAMD00036240) | human gut metagenome | host: Homo sapiens | study: EMG produced TPA metagenomics assembly of...
GGATTATTTTGGCAAGATCTATCCCCTGCGGGACCGCAGCTTCCCCACGGTAGATCCAGAGAACCCGGCCCGCCTGAATGCCGACGAAAAGTTTGTGCTGGACAAGCTGGTGGCATCCTTCCGCCACGCGAAAAGCTGCAAAAGCACGTTGCCTTCCTGTATGCCAAGGGCAGCGTATACCACATTGAGAACGGCTGCCTGCTGTACCACGGTGCGGTGGCCCCTGACGGACGAGGGCGAATTTGCCGCCGAAACGTTTGAGGGCCATTCCCTGCGGGGCCGCGCGCTGCTGGATTACTGTGACCTGCGCGCCCGCCTGGGCTATTTTGCGCCGGAGGGCTCGCCGGAGCGGCAGAGCGGGCAGGACCTTTTTGTGGTACTTGTGGTGCGGCAAGCTCTCCCCGCTGTTTGGCCGCAGCGCCATGACCACCTTTGAACGGCTGTACATTGAGGACCCAGAAACCCACAAGGAGATCAAGGATCCCTACTATACCTGGTACGATGATGCGGCCATCTGCTGCCGCATCCTGGCGGAGTTTGGCTTAACGGTCAACTGCCACATTGTGAACGGCCATGTACCCGTGCGGGAAAAAGCCGGCGAAAGCCCCATCAAGGGCGGCGGGCGCTTGTTGGTGATTGACGGCGGGTTCTGCCGCGCTTACCACGAGCGCACCGGTATTGCGGGCTACACGCTGGTGTATTCCAGCCACGGCATGAGCCTGCGCACCCACCAGCCATTTGAAAACACCGCCAAAGCAGTGCAGGAAAACCTGGATATTTTGTCCCGCGTGGATGTGGTGGACGATAACCACACCGACCGCGTTCTGGTGGAACATGTGGACGAGGGCGCCAATCTGCACGCCCAGGTGGCCGACCTCCACCGCCTCATCTCCGCCTACCGCACCGGCCTGATCAAAGAACAGCCGACGAAAGATACGATCTGGTAGCGATTACGGGGATTTTCCAGTTTTTTGAAAAAAGGCTTCGGCGAAAAAACTTTAATTATAATAGAATATAGAATAAATTATAGGATAAATCGAAAACAGCCGCAGCGGCAGGGAGTCATTCCCCCACCGCTGCGGCTATTTTATTTGTAGGTTCGTTTGGTTCATCTGTAGGGACGATGGGCCTTACCTAATATTCCGCCATCCGGCAAATAAGGCAAATGTCCGCAGGCGCACAATGTGCGCCCCTATGGGTGAGATATACGTTTATTGCCCGTTGTGCACAATAAAACAATCTGTAGGGAACGGTCTTGACCGTTCCGGGGCCAAAGGGGGCGGATGTTTTTTAGGTTCGTTGCGGAGCCTAAAAATTTATGGTTGACCTCATCCGGCGGCCAGAGGGCTGGCCGCCCTACCGCGCAGCTATCAACAAATGTGCAATGATTTTTACGCCCATTAGGGGCGTCGTACCCTACAAATAATTTTGTCAGTTCGTTGCCCCCTCGGCGGGGTCAGGCGACCCCGTCCTACCGATATTTATAATATCATCGCATATTATAAACTGTTCTGCTGCCGCCCCTCCCCGTCTCCAATTCCTGATTTCTAATTGCTCACACAAATTCTCTCCACGCCTGCTCCGCCCCGGTCTGGAACGCGCACAGTTCTTCCATCAACTTGTGGGCGCCGGGGCTGGCCTGGGGGTAGTCGGTTTCGGCGCGCTTGCAGTCCAGCACGCCCTGGCCGCTGCCCTCCGCCAGCATGGTGGCAAGGTTGCGGGTGCTTTTGTCCAGCATGGTGCGGGTGCGGATGCCCATGCTCACACTCATGCGTGCGGCGGCGCTCTGACCCTTAGCCTGTGCGCCGATGGCATCCAGCGCCGTGTGGGCCTGCTGGTTCAGGCGGCGGTACTCGTTTTTCTGGCGCATCATCTCGTCTTTCAGCTTCTGGTCATACGTCAGCCCCATCAGCTCATCCAGGGTGTTTTTGCCCATCTCGGTGTTCTGCACGATCTCCTGCAGCATGGCTTCGTTATCACTGGTTTTTTGCATATTCTGGTTTTCCGGCATAAAAAATTCCCCCCTTTGTGTACAACCTTTTCCTTTGGGAATGTTCCCAAAGCTAGTATGGCTCCACAAGGGGGATTTATTCTTTTGTTTCAGCTTCTTCAGCAGCCGAAAAGGCGCTGCTCGGCCAGGGCCACCATCAGGTCCCAGCTGCCGGCTTCGCCCCAATCGGCAGAGCTGAGCGACACGGTAAATTCGCCGCGGCGGGACAGGGTGATGCTGAACGTGCGGCGGGATTCGCCCAGCGCTTCATGCAGCGCAGCCTGCAGTTTTGCCGCCGGGGTGCCAACGCTCACCACCAGGAAAATGCCGTCTTCCAGGCGGACAACAGCGTTCTGCTGGTCCGGCCCGGCAGCCAGCTGCAAAATACCGGCTGCGGTATTCAGGCAGCAATCTGCTGCGTGAGCGCCTTCCTCGCGCAGCAGGTTCCAATACTCGTTCACGCGGGCAGCAACCACGCTGACCGGCTTGCCTGCGCAGGCAGCAGCCGCCACTTTTTTCGCGGTAAGCGGAATCCAGGAACGCACGGTTATATACACCGGTCACATAATCGCGGCGCATCTCCTCGCGGTACTGGCCCAGCAGGCGCAGCAGGGCGTTTGCCTCGCGGTCATTGGCGGGCAGATCTGCCGTAAGGAAATAGGTGGCAGCCAGCACAAACGGGCGGTGCTCCACCTGGATGTTCTGGTAAAACACAAAACCGGTATCCTCGCCCAAAATCGGCTGCCAGCCACGGCCATCTGCATTCAGCACAGGCACAGCATCGGCATGGCCGGTGGCCTGCAGGGTGACGGGGTTCACCTCGGCCTGGGCCAGCGGGTCGATCAAAGTAACCTGGTCAAAAAAATTTCTGCAATGCGGTAACCTGCATGCCAATTTGTTCCAGAGTAAATTCCTGCATGACGCGTCTTCCTCCATGTAAAACATACAAGATCCAACAAAGCGTTTTTCGGTTCTTTATGTTGTCCTAATGTTGTAATGCTACAACTTGACATAAAATCTTTGTATATTTTACCATACCGTGCATGCTTTTCCCATACCCGCATTACACAAAGAATTGCTTTAATAATAAAAGTATTACTGTTCAAAAAATCACTTTGCACCTTTTTGCTGCTTTTTTTCGCCGGTGCTGTCGCTTTTTTCCTCTTTTGCGTCAGCCGCCTTGGCCTTGGGCTGCGGGGCGGGCGCTTTTTCCTTTTTCGGCTCCGCTTCCGGCAGGGGTTCCGCGCGGAAATACCGTGCGCTCATCTCGTGGATCTTCCGCGCCAGCGCGGGGGTCAGGTCCTTAGCGGCAACGCGCCACTGCCAGTTGCCCGCCGGGTTGCCGGGGGTGTTCATGCGGGCTTCGCTGCCTTTTTCCAGCCAGTCGGCCATCGTCACAATAGCCAGCTCCGCCGGGCTTGCCAGCACACCGCGCAGCAGGCCGGTGATCTCGCCCTCCTGCTCGGTCAGGGCAAAATATGCCTTGGCCTGTTTGCGCTGGGCGTGGGTGGTTTCGTTCTCCAGCCAGCCGCGCAGGGTGTTATTGTCATGGGTGCCGGGGTAAGCCACGCAGTGGGCCGGGTAGTTATGCGGCAGGTCCAAGCTATCGGTGCCGTTCAGACTGAACTGCAGCACCTTCATGCCGGGGAATCCGCTTTCCGCCAGCAGCACACGGACGGAATCAAAAATTTCGCCCAGATCCTCGGCCACAATGGGCAGGTCACCCAGAGCGGTGCGCAGAGCGCGGAACAGGTCCATGCCGGGGCCCTGTTCCCACTTGCCGCCGCGGGCGTTTTTGTCCCCCGCCGGGATAGCCCAATAGGTATCAAAGCCGCGGAAGTGGTCAATACGCAGGATATCATAAATGCTCAGCGCATGACGCACGCGGCGCACCCACCAGGCATAGTTGGTACGCTTGTGGTAGGCCCAGTCATACAGCGGGTTGCCCCACAGCTGGCCATCCTCGGCAAAATAGTCCGGCGGGCAGCCAGCCACGCGGCGGGGGTGGCCCTCGCTGTCCATCTCAAACAGCTCACGGCCTGCCCACGCATCGGCAGAATCCGCCGCCACATAGATGGGAATATCGCCCATGATCTTGATGCCCTTGCTGTTGGCATATGCTTTCAGGGCCTGCCACTGCTTGGCGAACTCATACTGCACAAAGGCCCAGAAGCCCAGTTCATCGGCATGGCCGATGCGGAACTCTTCCAGCGCCTTGGGGTCGCGCAGGCGCAGCGGGGCAGGCCAGGTCTGCCAGTCGCACATCTTGTTTTCTTCTTTGATTGCCATGTACAGGCAGTAATCCGGCAGCCAGGCATCGCTCAAAAAGGTAAAACGGTACCAGTCATCGCTGTAGGGGGTATCGTACCCCGGCACCGGGCGCTGCTGCAAAAATGCGGCGTATGCCTTGCGCAGCACCTTGTAGCGCTTTTGGTACAGCAGGGCATAGTCACAGTAATTGGGGTTGGTGCCCCAATTTTCTTTGGCGTAATCTTCTGGCTTCAGCAGGCCATCCGCAGCCAGCTGATCCAGGTCAATAAAATACGGGTTGCCCGCAAAAGCCGAGCAGCTCTGGTACGGGCTGTCGCCATACGAAGTCGGGCCAACGGGCAGGATCTGCCACACGCTCTGTCCGGCCAGCACCAGAAAATCCACAAAATCTCTGGCAGCCTGGCCCATGGAGCCAATGCCATACCCGCCCGGCAGGCTGGAAACCGGCATCAGGATACCGCTGCAACGCTTCTTCATTTTTCTCTTCTCCTTAAAACTTTTTGTATTCCGCAAAGCCCATCTAGGGTGCGCCTGTTTTTCAGGTACACCCCGGGGCATCAGTTATCGTCTGCTTCGGCGCTTTCTGCGCCAAGGGCCGCCATCACGGCGCTGCGCCAGGCAGCGGCGGCATCTTCATCCCACAGGCCATCCCGCAGGGTAATGCCGTCCGCTTCATAATACAGCCCGCGCTGGGCCTGCTGCAATGCGGCGGCCTGGGTTTTTGTCCCAGCGCTGCGCCAGGCAGAATACCGGCTGTCACCTGCGCCGCCTGCATGGCCGCGGCGGCGTTCTGGTTGCTGCCAGTACCCCAGGGGGTGATCAGGTCCAGGGTGTCGATCAACGCGCTCTCCCCCGCCTTGCTGGTGTACAGCCACAAAACAGCGGCGGCTGCGGCGCGGCGCTCTCCTCTCGCATCCGCCGGATAGCCAGCCAGGCACGGTTGGCCAAAATGGGGTAATTCATCAGCCCGGCCAGGTTGAACCGCTGGTTGGCAATGTCGGCTTCGGTCAGGTTATTTTTTGATGGGCAGCCACACCAGCGCGTCTTTCTGGGCGCTGCTCAACGCTGCGCGCTGTCACTGATCAGGTCGGCCAGGTAGCCGCGGTAGAACAGGGCATTGCCCTGCTGGAACAGATACTTGCTGGTCCATAGGTCTGCAATGCCGGCCTGCCAGGCGCTGTTGGCATCTTCCAGCCGCAGCTCCTGCTCCAGCGCGTTCAGCGGACCGGTCAGGTTTTCTTCGGTCAGCGGCTCCCCCGCGCCAGCAGGGCGGTGGTGTACAGCGCAGGGGTATTTTCCGCCACGCCGCCATCCCCGCTGTTGCGCTAACCTCCGGTCCCTGGGCGGCAAACACGCCGTTCAGGTTTGCCAGTGTCTCCCGCCGCTCAGCGGGCAGGGTGTAAGCATTGCCGTTCAGCGTTACCTGCACAGCGCCGGGTTCCGCGCACCAATGGGTCACAGCTGTTACGAAATCGAACCATTCCTCCCAGGTCGCAGCGCGCAGGTCGTCCAGCGCGGCATCGCTCTGCAAAAGCTCGGTCAGCACACGGTTATCCGCCCAATAGGCATACAGGCTCTGGCCCACCGGCAGGGCGGTGACGGTGCTTTCCGTATCCAGTCCGGCACGCTGCGCGGCGGCGGCCAGCAGCTCGTTCTCCGCCAGATTCTTCCAGGTTCCATCATCCTGCGGCGGGGCATCCAGAATGACCAGGTCCGCCGTTTCGGTCTCAAAGCTGTTTTGCAGCGTCACATTCTGCGCCTGGGCATACAGCTCCAGCGCGCCAACAGCAGCGCTGGTGTCCAGCAGGCCGTTCACCGTCAGGCTTTGGGGTGCCGCGGTGGGCACGGCCTGGCTGGGTGCTGCGGTTTCGCCGGTAGCAGCCGCCCCTTGGCCCGCGCAGCCCGCCAGCAGGCAGCTGCTCAAAACCAGTGCTGAGATTCGTTTTTTCATATGGTTCCCGCCCCCTTTCCGGCTCCCACCTTGCCGGGGAGCCGCCGGAATTATAACTGATTTTTATTATAACGGATTTGAACTGTTTTTTTCCACTGCCGTTTTATGCTATAATGTAAAAATATTCCGAAAGGGGGATGACCTTGCATGCCCGCAACGGCAAAACTATACGAAACAGGCCCATATGTTCAAACTTTTACCGCCACGGTGCTTGTCTGCACCCCGGCCGGGGAACAGTTTGCCGTGCAGCTGGACCGGACCGCCTTTTACCCGGAGGGTGGCGGCCAGCCCTGCGATACCGGTGCGCTGGGCACCGCCCTTGTAACGGATGTGCAGGAGCATGGCGGCGTGATCACCCACACTGTCAGCGCAGCGCTGCCGGTTGGGCAGACAGTGGAAGGCCGCATTGATTGGGCGCGCCGCCGCGACCATATGGAGCAGCACACCGGTGAACACATTTTAAGCGGCACTTTGCACCGCCTGTTTGGGGCGGAGAATGTGGGCTTTCACATCGGTTCCCCCGCGGTGCGGATGGATATGAGCGTTCCGCTGACCGCCGGCCAGCTGGCCGAAGCAGAAGCCCAGGCCAACGCGGTGATCCGTGCGGACGCCCCGGTGCGCTGCTGGTACCCCGCGCCGGAAGACCTTGCAAAACTGACCTACCGCAGCAAAAAGGAAATTGACGGTGCGGTGCGGCTGGTAGATGCCGGCGGGGCCGACCTGTGCGCCTGCTGCGGCACCCATGTTTCCACCACCGGCCAGGTGGGGGCCATCAAAATTTTGAGCGCCCAAAGCTACAAGGGCGGCACCCGGCTGGCGGTTGTGTGCGGGGAGCGTGCGCATCAGTCCATTGCTGTCGCCTGGCAGGATGCCGCCGCGGTGGGCACCCTGTTAAGCTCCGCCCCCGGTCGCCTGCTGCCCGCCGTGCAAAACCTGCAAACGGCGGAAGCTGCCCTCAAGCAGCGCCTTGCCGCCATGCAGAACGCATTGTCCGAAGCACTGGCCCAAGCCGCCGTGCCCGGCCAGCCTGCTGTGCTGCACTGTGACGGTGCGGACGGCGACGGACTGCGGCGGATCTGTTTGGCGGTATCGGCCCGCACCAACGCGCTGACGGCGGTGCTGGCCTCCGGCGGGCAGGGCCTCGCCTATGCGCTCTGCCTGCCCGGCGGGGATGTGCGCCCGGTGTGCAAGGCGCTGAATGAAGCGTTCGGCGGGCGGGGCGGCGGCAAGCCCGGCTTTTGCCAGGGCAGCCTTGCCTGCACTGATTTTGCCGATGTCCAGAATTTTTTTAGTGAATTATCATGAGTGAGGTATTGTTGTATGCGTATGCGTTTTAAGCCCTATGCCAGACCGGAACTGCTGGCCTGCGATTTCCATGTTCACGAACCGCTGACCCATGCCGGGCACTGGCATGAGCTGTATGCCCGGCCGGAGCAGCCCCTGCACCTGGAGCTTGGCTGCGGCAAGGGCGGCTTTTTGAGCCAGCTGGCCCCCCTGCACCCTGATATTAACTATCTTGGCATTGATATCACGGATAAGGTCCTGATTTTGGCCAAGCGCAAGGTGGAAGCCGCTTATGCCGCCGCTCAGCTGCCGCCGGATAATGTCAAGATCGCCTCGCTGGATATTGAGCGGCTTTCCGGCGTGTTCAGCCCGGCGGATACCGTGCAGCGCATCTACATCAACTTCTGCAACCCGTGGAGCAAAAATCGCTGGCAGCAACAAGCACCGCCTGACCCACCCGCGCCAGCTGCTGCAGTACCGCGCTTTGATGCCGGAGGGTTCCGAAATCTACTTCAAGACCGATGACGATGACCTGTTCCGGGACAGCCTGGGTTACTTTCCCGCTGCCGGGTTCGAGATTACCTGGCAGACCTTTGATCTGCACAAGAATGAGCCGGACTGGAACCTGCGCACCGAGCACGAGGGCATGTTCAGCGAACAGGGCATTCCCATCAAGGCGCTGATTGCCCGCAAGGGGCCGGATTCCAGCGTGACTTGGGTGGAGCCCAAAGAGCTGGCCCGCCGCCTGGAACCGGAGGAAGAATCCGACCCCGCCGGGGAGGTGCAGGAATGACCACTTATGCCCTGCTGCATACGATATTTTTCTTTTTCGTCTATGCGTTCCTGGGCTGGTGCGTGGAGGTTGCCTATGCAGCCATCACCACGCGGGAGCTGGTCAACCGCGGATTCTTGAACGGCCCAATCTGCCCGATTTACGGCTGCGGCATGACGGTAATGATCGCCGTTCTCGGCCGTTTTACCATGCCAAGCAGCGATATGGCATGGTACCAGAACGTACTGGTTGCCTTTTTCGGCGGCATGGTCATCACCACGCTGGTGGAGCTGGTTGGCGGGTACATCCTGTACAAGATGTTCCACACCCGCTGGTGGGACTATTCCATGTATCGCTTTAACCTGGGCGGGTTCATCTGCCCGCAGTTCTCCTTGCTGTGGGGGCTGGGCAGCGTGCTGCTGATGGTGGTGGTTCACCCGCTGCTCAGCAAGCCGAGCGCCGCTATCCCCACCCTTGTGCTGATCTGGCTGGATGTTATTTTCGGCGGCCTGTTCCTGGCGGATCTGATCGTATCCGCCATTCAGGCTGTCGGCTTCAGCAAACAGCTGGCCCGCATTGATGAGCTGCGCAAAGCCATGCGCACCACCAGCGATGCCCTGACCGAAGTGATCGGCACCAGCGCCATGACGATGGACACCCTGCTGGATGAGCAGAAACTGCAGCTGACCCTGGCCGCATGGAGGGTGCCACCAACGCCGCGAGCTGCGTGACCAGCTGCGCGAACTGGCAGGCAAAGCCGGCACCCTGCGCGATACCACCATCCGCCTGAGCAAGCAGCGGTTCTTTGGCACCGGCCGTTTGCTGCGGGGCCTTCCCGGACATGGTCCCCGACCGCCGCGAAGCACTGGCCTCCCTGCGCGTTGGCCTGACCAAAGCCACCGCCCGCGCCAAAGCCGCCGCCAAACAGGCCGTAAAAACCGGCAAGAACGCCATGAAAAAAGAAGACAAGTAAATATCTCCCTATACCAAAAGCCGCCGGGCAGCAAGCAAAGCACTTGCCGCCCGGCGGTTTGTTGTTTTTGTTTGTAGTTTGGGATTTTTAAGGTTTGTGGCGTGGAACGACACCTGCATCGGCCCGCATGACGGGCCTTGCCAAATATTTTGCCCCTGAATACCGCAAACACCCGCGGGCGCACAATCTGCGCCCCTACGGGTGGGCAGCCATTAAAACCTGATGATTTCATTCCAAATGTGTGGTAGGGTTGGGTGACCCTATCCTACCGTGAAAAAAATTGCCGATTGTGCTGTACCGATTATCCCCTTTTCCGATTGAACCCAATATACAGCACCAGCCATGCCGCCGCCACGCACACCAGGGTAATCAACCCCAACATCTGCCAGCTGTGCACCAGGTTGGGCACGGTGGCATCGTACATCGGGCTGTCCAGCCCTGCTTTCAGCCAGGAAAGGCGGGCGTTCAAATCGGTGGAAGCGCCCAGCGCCCCCATGCCCCAGCGGCAGACAATGATATAGCTGATGGCCGTCAGCGCGCCGGTCATACTGAACATAACGCCGCTGAACACCACCTGCCCGATGATGAGCACCAGCACCAGCAGCACCGCGGCTTCGCTGCTTTTCAGGCTGGCAGATACCAGCAGGCCCATGGCACTGGATGCTGCCATGAGCAGGAAAATCGTAATGAAGATTTCTACATTGGTATCCAGCAGCAGGTGGTTTTGCGGAATATGGATGATCTCCACAAAGCCTGCCGTCAAAATGCCCGCCTGCACGGCTTCCACCAGAAACAGGGTGATGGCCTTGCTGAGCACCGTTGCCAGCAGCGAAACGCCGACGCTGGCTTCACGGAAGATAATCTCCCGGTCTTTACAGATCTCGCGGTAAGAGTTCAGCAGCCCCATAAAGGACGCCATGGCGCACACAATGAACAGCACCGTGCGGCTGCCGATGTTGATCAGGTTGGAGGTAAAGCAGTCCGGCTCCCCCACCAGCTTGATGACAAGCACCATCAGCGGGGCCTGCAAAATCAAGCTGCCAAGGGTCAGCTTCTGGTTCCAGATCAGCTGAAAATTGCGGGAGATGAGCACCGCCAGCTGGCGCAGCAGCTTGCCGATTTTTACGCTTTGCATCGTTTTTCCGCCTCCTTGGCTGCTGCCGGGAACCGCGCTGCAAGGCGATTGAATTCCGGGCTGGTAAAGTATTTCCGGCGGTAATATTCCACCTGTTCGGGGTCGTGCAGCTTTTCAAAAATATCGCTGGTCAGTTCCACATCAAAATATTCATCCATCGCTTCGGGCGAACCATAATAGCACAGCACGCCGCCCGTACCCAAAAAGGCGATCTTATCGCATAGATTGATGTTGGACATGTTGTGGGTAACCATCAGCACGGTGCAGTTTTCGTGGCTCAGCTTGCGGCACAGCTCCATCATGCTGCGGTCCAGATCCGGCGAAAGCCCGCTGGTGGGCTCGTCCAATATCAGCAGCCGGGGCGAAGCCAGCAGTTCCATGGCGATGGAAACCCGCTTTTTCTGCCCGCCGGAAAGGTTTGCAATCATCGTTTTTTCCCGCCCGCCCAGGTCAACGGCTTCAATGGCGTGGGCCACAGCAGCTTTGATCTCGGTGCGGGTGGCATCGCGTGCAATGCGCAGCTTGGCGGTGTAGGTCAGGCTTTGTTCCACCGTCAGCTCGTCGTGCATAATGTCTTTCTGCGGCACATAGCCCAGCACGGCATCAAGGCATTGCGGTTGCCGCGGGTGTCAATACCGTCAAAGCAGACGCTGCCGGAGGTGCAGGGCGACGCCCCGGTGATGCAGCCCAGCAAACTAGATTTGCCGGTTCCGGAACCGCCCACCACAACCACAAAACTGTTGGGTTCCACCCCCATGCTAGTGCCGTCCACAATGTTCAGCGGCTTGCCGGTGTTGCGGTTTTTGACGGTTTTATACACATCCAGCAGTTCAATGCTGATGCCCACCTTATGCTCATGGTAGTGCAGCATTCCGCCGGAAAATGCAAACACCTGGGTGGGCACATTGATGACAGCGCCGTCCGTCAGCAGCTCATTGCGCACGCGGGTGCCGTTCAGGTAAGTACCGTTGGTGGAGCCAAGGTCATTCAGTTCATAGTGGCCGTCCTTATACACCACCTCGCAGTGGTGGCGGGAAACACGGTCGCTGGTCAGCTTCACATCGCAGTCCTCGCCGCGGCCGATCAGGATGCGGCGCTTGCGGCGCACATCCAGCTCCCGCAGCACGGTGGCGTTGGGCGTTTCCCGCCGCAGGGCGGCGGTACCCTCGCCCTGGCGGATTTCCTCCACGCGGAAGGTGATTTCCTGTGTGGTTTCGTTGCCGTCGATATTCAGGCCGATCACATCCCCCGGCTGCAGGGTCACTTCCTCACCGGAATGGATATAGCGGTTATTGTACCAGGTGCCGCAGGTCGTGGAGCCTGCGTCCTGCATCAGCCAGGCATTGTTTTTGTATTCGATTGTGAACTGGTGTTCCCCCACGTTGTTGCGGCGCAGCACAAAGCTGCAATCGCGCCCACGGCCAAACACAAAGGGAGCTGCCGTGCTGGAAAGGGTCAGCTTTTGGCGGTTGCGCCGCTCGCTGACGGTTAAAATAATCTCACTGGCCAAGGGAGTCACTTCCTCTCTTTCGGCGCTGCATTCCAATTGAACTCCGGCCCACACAGCGGCACAAAACGCAGCTGTGCGCCGCCCACAGCAAAGGTATCCCCCGCTGTCAGCGGCATTTTTTCAATCAGGCTTTTTCCGTTCAGGGTGCACAGCTCGTTGGAAGATCCCGGCAGCGCACACCAGTTGTTATCCTGTGGGTCATACACCACAATGCCGCGCCGCACCGCAAGCGGGCTGTTGGCATCCAGCACGGCGGGGTTCCCGGCCGCATCCACCCCCAAAAAGTTTCGGCCTTCGCCCAAACGCAGGTCCTGCCCGCGGGCGGGGCCGTCCAGTACCACCAGCCAACCGGCCACCGGGCCTTTGGGTGCGGCAAGGTCAACCTCGGCAGCGGTGCCGGGCTGAGCAATGGCGCTGCCGGCCTCCAGCCCGCCATTGCAATAGGGGCATTCGGGGTGTTTATCGGCATCATAAAAATGGCCGTTGGGGCATTTGGTCAGTTTCATCATTTTCCTCCTTCGGGCGCGTTTACAGCACAAGCCGCAGGGTGGTGCGGCCGATTTTTATGGTATCGCCGTTTTGCAGGCGGTATTCTCCGCCGATGGGGTCGCCGTTCACCATCACGGCGGCTCCATCCAGCGGGCGCAGGGTCACGCCGTTGCTTTCCACTTCCAGCACTGCATGCTGGGGGCGGGTGCGGCCATCCGCCAGGCAGAGGTCACACTGGGTGGCATCGCTGCCGATAATCAGGCTGCTTTCCACATAGGCGGACCAGCGGGTTTCTGCAATGCCCCGCCGGGTAGAAAGGTACAGGGTGATCCACCGCCTCGGCAGGCTCTGCTGCATGGGGGCGGCATCGGTCAGCAGGTGTTCGGCTTCGGCCAGCTTTTCCTCCGTGCGCTCCTTGCGGCCGCGCAGCAGGGCTGCCGCGGCCAGCACCACCAACAGCCCGCCCAGAATAATGGCAGGCAGCCGGAATCGTGCCAGATAGAACGCCCTGTCCTTGGGCCAATCCTCCACGGTAAAGCGGTATACGGTGCCGGAATCGCTCACGTTGGCCGCGGTCATGGCACTGGTCATCTTGTTCAGCTTAATGGTATAGGTTCCCTGGTACAGCGGCTCGGTGTACAGCGAAACACTTCTGCCGTCCGCGCTGGCAATGGCCTGTTTAACTTTTACATGCCAGCCCCAGATATCCTCGCTCTGAATGCTGTAACAGGTCAGGTCCTCCGCACGGCCCACGGCCTGGTTAAACCGAATGGTCATGGCATAGCGGCCATGCAGCGTCACGCTTTCCACCGCCGGTTTGGCCAGGCGGTGGCCCATATACACGGTAGCGTTGGTTTTCACTGCGCTGCCCAGCTGCGGCACGCTCAGGGTCAGCACATCCAGGCGCTCGCCGTAAAATTTTTCCATCCACCGCGGTTTTGATCTCCAGCGCATTGGCAAGGGCCTGCTGTTTTTCAGCCAGGGTATCGGCCAGTTCGCTTTCATGCACCACATCCAGCTTATCGCCGCCCAGGGCCTTGCCCAGCTCGGCAAGGGGGTTGGCATCATCCACCGTCACAAAGATATCCAGCGGCATATTCAGGCGGCTGGCGGCATCTTTGGCCACAGCGCCCAGCAGAGCTGTGCTGGTGGCGGTATTGCCCGCTTCTGTCAGGGCAAAGATCACCTTGCGCGGCGCAATGCTCTGGTAATTTTCGTTGATATCGTTATAAATTATTGTGGCTGCCTGCACCAGGTTGGGCTCGTTCTCTTCCTGGCTTTCCAGCGTGTTCACGGCGTTCACTGCCGCCCTGGTATCAATGGTCGCGGGCAGAACGCAGGCTGCATCCCCGGCCAGGGTATACAGCATAATCTGGTCCTTTGCGCCTTTGGCGCTGATCAGCCGCCGCAGCGCAATGCGGTATTCTTTCAGCGTGGTTTCGTCCACACTGTTGTCCACCGCCAGTACATAGCAGATCGGCTCGTTCGCCATGCCGATGTTGCCGGTGGGGATCTTTTCATCCCCCAGGTACAGCTCCACCCCTGCCGCCCGCACAAGGTCCGGGCTGATGGGCTGGCCTTGTGCATCCGTTGCCTGAACAAACACGTCCAGCTCCGGCACGTTGACATAGATCTGCTCAATGGAAAAATCCCCGATCGTGGTGCCTAATGCATTTGGGCGCACACAGCAAAGCTGCCATGACTGCAGCAACAGCCATGGCAACCAAAACCTGTGTGAATTTTTTTACCGCAGCAATTTTCACTTACAGGCTCCTATTCTTTACATTACATTGTTTACAGTTCTGTGTCCAAGGCGCATCTGGGAAAATCGAAGAAAATGACAACTATTTCGCAAGCGCAAGATGGATTCCAAGGGCAATACCGCATAATTCTAAGTGCCGATACGGCGAGCGAGGTGCGGCAGCTGCTAAGCCAAAAGCGCAGATAATACTTTGTGTATTATCGAGCATTTTGGCAACGCAGATGCTGTGCCGCAGCCGCCGGAGCGGTGCTTGAGCCGTTAGGCGGGAATTGTGCGGTATTGCCTTAATGCAAAATCCGGCTGCGTTTGTAGAAATAGGCTACATTCTCGTCTTTTCAGATGTCCTCCAGTCCATGCTGCTCCCGCATGCGGCGCAATGCGCACAGGGCGCGCATTGCCTTTTGGCGGGCGGCGCGCTGTTTGGCGGCTTCCGGCGTTTCGGGCTGGGGCTCTTCCGGCACGGCGGGCGCTTCTTCTTCGGCTTCAGGCTCCTGCGGCTTTTCCCGCGGGGGAAGCGGCATGGCCGGGGCGTCCAGCTCGTCCTCTTCCTCAAGCTGGGCATTACCGGGGCCATCGGCGTGGCGGAAGGCGGGGTATCGTCCGGGCGCGGGGCATCCGCCGGGCGCACAATGGGCGAAGAGAAGATGGCCCCCGGCACTTCAGTCAGCGCCGGACCGGTCTGGTGGTTGGGGTCCCCGGTGGGATGGTCCGGCTTATCCTCGGTCTTTTCCGGTTCGGGTGTTTCTTCTGTCTTCGGCTGTTCTTCTGTTTCAGCCTCCGGCGCTGCGTTTTCCGGCGTTTCTTCCTCCGGCTGCACGGCTGCGGGCTCTGCCGGGGCGGCAGCTTCTTCCTGTTTTTCCACTTCCTGCGGGGCGGTGCTCTGCTGGCTCAGGGTTTCGGGTTCGTCCTCCTCCCCGGCAGCAGCGGCCTGGGCGCGCAGTTCATCCACCGCGCGGGCCACCGTTTCGGGGCTTAAATCCAGCGCAGCTTCCGGCGTAGGCACGGTGTGCAGCTCCGGCAGCTCGGTTTCCAGCTCGCGGTCCGCGTTATCGGCAGCGCGGCGTCGCGGCGGGCGATGGCATGGCTTCGTTCTGCAGGTTCAGCAGCTTGCGGCTCATCAGGCCAAGGTAGTCAATCAGCGCGGCACGCTGGGCCTCCATCTCCCGCACTTCGGCGCGCAGGTTGTTCAGCCGCAGCTGGTGGCGTTCTGGATCTCATTGGCTTCCGCAGCGGCGGCATCCACCAGCTTTGTGCTGGCTTGGCCTGGTCGCGGGCCGAAACATCCATCGCCTGGGCTTCGGCCTGGGCGTCCTCCTTGATCTGGTCGGCGCGCACATGGGCGTTGGCCACAATGTCCTCCGCCTTCTGGCGTGCTTCCTGCATGATCTCTTCTTTGCCGGTTTTCCAGCGCATTGCGGGCATCGTCCAACTCACGGCCCTTGATGCGCAGGGCGGCTTCGGCCTGGTCGGCACGTTCCTGCAATTTTTCGTTTTTCTTTTTGCAGGCTGCCGTTCTTCAGCCGCAGAACAGCCACCTGGTCGTTCAGCGAATGGTTGCGCTCCTGTAGGGCGGAAACCTGGGCGTCCAGGCTTTCTTTCTGGCGTGAGTATGTAGAGCTGCTGCCCGCCAGCGCAGCGTTCTGGCCGGAAAGCCGGTTGTTCTGGGCGGTCAGGGTCTGGCAATGCTGCTGCAATGCAGCGTTTTCCTGTTCGGCCTTGCGGGCCTGGGCTTCGGCCCGGCCAAGGCGCTGTTCATATTCCGTGCAAAGGGCCTGCAGTGCCGCACGCACATCGTCCGGCTCATAGCCGCCAAAGCGTGCTTTACGCATTCCACTCTGCTCCATAAAACGGGTCACATCAATTTTCGGCACGGTATTTTGCCCCCTCCTGCTCCGGGCAGCAGCACGGCAAAAGCTTTTTGTGCAGTTTTGCAATCCTGCGCCTGGGCAAACGTACAATATTAAGTAATATTATACCAATTCCCCCTTGTGGTGTGCAACTAATTTGTGTGATGTATGAAAAGTAAAGGAATCGGCTGAATTTCCGCTCTTTCTGCCGCATCTTGGGGTGGGCGGTGTAAAAAATGTAAAAACCGCACCGCTGGTGCAAAATCCGGGCCGGGGGGCTCGTATGATTTAATAGTCAGCCAAATGCTGCAACGGCCCGCGCAGCCCAGCAAGCATTCCCGGCTTGCTATTTTGTTGCTTTTCACAATTTTCAATTTCACAATTTAGCAGTGCTGCACAAAAAAATGTAGTTCGATTTGTCAATCCTTGTCGCCGCTTTCCCTTGTTTTTGACACATTTGGAGAGTATAATACTCTATCATCGCAAGGGAATGGTCCCCCTGCGGCGGCCTTTTCTTAAAAGGAGTGGTTTTTTGTGATTCGTACATGGTGCAAAGACCATCCCATCCAGTTCATGGCCTGCTACCTGGTCTTTTATCTTGCGTTTTTCAAATTGTTGGAACAGGGCATCCAGGTGCCGGATCTGGTGCTCCACTGCCGGTTGGATGATCTGATTCCGTTCTGTAAATACGCCATCATCCCTTATTACCTGTGGTTCGCCTGGATCCCCTGTACACTGTTCTATTTGTTGTGGTTCAATGACCGGCGGGAATTCTGGCGGCTGTGCCTGCCGCTGTTTACCGGCATGACCCTCTCGCTGCTGTTCTGCGCAATCGTACCCAATGGTACCGACCTGCGTCCCGCTTACATTTACGGCAATGATATCTTTACCCGCACGGTACGCGCTTTGTGGCGCACGGATACGCCCACCAACGTGTTCCCGTCCATCCATGTGTTCAACTCCGTCACGCTGGCGCTGGCTTATCACCACTGCGCACGGCTGCGCGGCCGCAAATGGCTGTGGGTGCGCGTATCTGCCGATCTGCTCTGCGTTTCCATCATTCTTTCCACCATGCTGTTAAAGCAGCATTCGGTGTTTGATGTGATGGGCGGCATCATCCTGGCTCTGACGCTGGACGCCGTGGCCGATGCCGTTGCCCTGCGCACAGCACCCTCGGTTGCTTATCGCCACAACCATCACCATGCGCTGCCCGAACATTCTTAAATGTTTACCGGTTCCTGAAAAGGGGCCGGTTTTGTTTGCAATCTTTCGGGGGAGAGGATATAATTCCGGCAAGGCCCTGCGTGTGGGACGATGCGGAGCATCGTCCCCTACAAATGCTTTTTTTAGGTTGGTAACAAAATCCCCACAAACTCCCGCCCCTCAAATCACCACACATCCCATCAAAAAGCCCCCGTTTCATCTTGCAGTATGCCCCAAAATGTGGTATTCTATCCTCAGCAAAGTTTTACTGCGTCCTAATCATTCAAAATATTTTTCACTGTTTCTACTGATACGGAGGAATATTCATGCAAAGCATTCAGACTGTATCCGAAAATACAATTTATGTCGGCGCAAGTGACCGCCGCCTGGCAAAGTTTGAAAACCTGTTTCCCATTCCGCGCGGCGTCAGCTACAACGCCTATGTGATTCTGGATGAAAAAAACCGCCCTGCTGGACACCGCCGATGCCAGCGTTGGCGCACAGTTCCTGGAGAACGTTGCCGCCGCCCTGGATGGCCGCAAGCTGGACTATCTGATCGTGGACCACATGGAGCCGGACCACGCTGCCATGATCGAAGCCGTGCTGGTGCGCTGGCCGGATCTGCGCCTGGTGGTGAACGCCAAAACCCTGCCCATGCTGAAAATGTACTTTCCCACGGACAGCGCCGCCATTGACGATGCCCTGGTGGTAAAAGAGGGCGACACGCTGGACCTGGGAAAACACAAGCTGACCTTTGTGATGGCCCCCATGGTACACTGGCCGGAAGTGATGATGACCTTTGACACCACCACCGGTACCCTGTTCAGCGCCGATGCTTTTGGCACCTTTGGTGCCCTGGAGGGTGCCCTGTTCGCTGATGAGGTAGACTTTGCCGGCAAATGGCTGGACGATGCCCGCCGCTACTACGCCAACATTGTGGGCAAGTACGGCGTGCAGGTGCAGGCTGTGCTGAAAAAGGCCGCCACCCTGCCCATCGAGACCATTGCCCCGCTGCACGGTCCCGTGTGGCGCAAGAACCTGGGCTGGTTCATTGGCAAGTATGACCTGTGGAGCCGCTGCGAACCCGAAGAAAAGGCGGTTGTTGTGCTGTACGGCAGCATGTACGGCAACACCGCAAGCGCCGCCAACGCCCTGGCCGCCAAAGTTGCCGCCAAGGGCGTAAAGGTTGCTGTGCATGACCTTTCCTGCATTGACAACAGCGAAGCCGTTGCCGAGTGCTGGCGCGCATCCACCATTGTGCTGGCCGCCCCCACCTACAACGGCGGCATTTACCTGCCCGCCGCCAACCTGTTGGAGGACCTGAAAGCCCTGAGCCTGCACGACCGCACCTTTGCCCTGGTGGAAAACGGCAGCTGGGCCCCGATGTCCGCCAAGCTGATGGCCGCCAAAATCGGCGAGCTGAAGAATTGCACCGTGCTGGATGCCAAGGTAACGGTGCGCGGCCGCCTGACCGCCACCCAGGATGCCGAACTGGAAGCCTGCGCCGCCGCGGTTGCCGCCAGCATGTAAAAATTTCGCCATTCCCTGAAACGATCAACCATAAATACAAAAGCCATGCCGCCGTGGGTTTTCCACAAAGCGGCATGGCTTTTGTTGAATGTTGGGTTTGCTTTTTGCTTTTCTTTGCTGGCTTACAGCTGCAATTTCGGGCTGTTCCCGGTGTTTCCGGTCAGGCCATCGGCACGCAGCATGTTTTCCATCACATCAATGTCAGTCGAAACGTCCAGCGCGTCATCCTCAAACAGGCGGTCCAGCTGGGCTTCAAAGGCAGTCACAAGGGTATCCATCACCTGTTCAATGCGCTGTTTGGACTCGCGGATGTTCTCCCCTCCACGCCCTGGGCATCCAGCTCGGCATACGTTTTGAGCAGCTTCAGGGCCGTGGGCAGATAGTAATCCATGAACTTGCGCATCTGCGGCAGCTTGTCCGGGTTCTGCTTGGCCTGGGCAAAAATTTTGGCGCTGACGGCTTCCAACCGGCTGATCTTATCGGACATTTCCTCGCCGGGGATGGCATCATTCAAGGCCCGCAGCTGGTTCAGAATCTGGGCATAATTGTCCTCCGCCTTTGCTTCTTCCGGCTGGGCTTTTGGGGCTGCCGCGGGGGCAGGCTGCGGAGCGGGCGGTGCGCCGCGTACCACCAGGGTACCGGTGCGCATATCCAGGTAGGCGTTCTCTCCAAACACGCCCTTGTCAATGCAGTTTTCCAGGTGCTTGCAGCACTTGGCGTAATTGCAGGGGATGGCATCCGCGATCTCCTGAATTTTCATGTAGGGGGCGTTGCCAACAATGTTACTGATCTTTTTGCGCATGCGGCGGCCGGTGCGCAGCTTCCACCCGGCAAACAGGAAGCCCGCGCCCGCAAACAACAGGGTCACGCTGCCCGCAAGATCCTGGAACAGCCAGGTCCAGTAACTGCCGCCCTGCGTAAGGGCTTCCGGCAGCCAATACACGGCTTCCGGCAGGTTGGCCACCATGGCAATGGAAAAAATCACGCCCAGAACCGTCAGGGCAATGCTCCAGCCCTCACCTTTATCCTTGCGGCCGCGCTCATTCTGGCGGGCGGTCTGCTCCGGGTCATACGCCTGTGCGCGGTCCGCGTTCTGGTAGATCTCAACCCGCTTCTCGGCTTTGTGCGCGGCTTCTTCCGCTCTCTGCACCACGCGCTGGGCATCCCGGCGCATCTTTTCCACTTTCTGCGGGTCCGCATAGATGGGGCGGGCGGTGTACGGCTGGCCGGTCTGCCGGTTGTTCTGGCTCCAGCTCTGCGGCGCAGAGATTTTGCCCATTCGCAGCAGATGGTTGATGATCATCATTGCAACGCCAATCGGCCACGCCGCAAAGCAGAATGTGATTACGATCACCCACCAGGGGATTTGGAACACACCATCCCCTTTGTGGTATTCCTGGCTGGCGTCTTGCCGTGGGGCCGCGGGCTGGTCATACAGCGGCTGCTGCCGCGCACGGTCCTGGTCTTCGTTATAGGGGTTCGGGTTATACGGGTTTGGCATTCCTTTTCCTCACATATCTTGGGCAACACCGCACAATCCCGCCTTACGGCTTAAGCACCGTTCCGGCGGCTGCGGCACGGCATCTGCGTTGCCAAAATGCTCGATAAGACAATCCAGTATTATCTGCGCTTTTGGCTTAGCAGCTGCCGCACCTCGCTCGCCGTATCGGCACTTAGAATTATGCGGTATTGCCCTTGTTTACGGCAGGTCCGCAATCAGCTGCCGCAGTTCGTCCGAAAGATAATAGGTGCTGCCCTGCTGGTAGGGGTTGTTTTTGTTGTACGGCACATGGGTGCACAGGTAGTCCACCCAGTGGGAGTACCCGGCAACCGTCAGGTGGATACCATCATTCTGGGCATAATCCGCCGTCAGGTAGCCATCCTCCCCGGTAAAGGCTTCGGTCAGGTTCAGGTAATAGAACCCGCGCTCCTTGCACATTTCTTTGATTTTATCGTTCATGCTGCCCACGCGCTCGGGGGTCAGGCCCGGGGGCCTGGTCCAGTGCTTCGGGCCGCACGTTCAAAATGGACTGCACAAAGATCATGCTGTTGGGCAGCGTGCTTTGCAATTCATCCAGCAGTTTGCCGTAATACGCCAAAAAGCCTTCATCATTGCCCAATCCCGCCAGTGCGTTGGTGCCGATCAGCAGGTACAGCTTGGCGGGCTGCTGCTCAGCCAGGATATCCAGCGGAACCTGCTCGGCATCGTCCTCGTTGGTGTTTTTCAGTGCGGTGCGGTTCACGATCTGGTTGGGGCTGGTGCCTTCATACCCCAGCACCAGCGCACCACCCACGTTAATGTCATAATACGCAATGCCTGCGGTCAAAGAATCGCCCAAAAATGCCGCATCGGAAAACCAATCGGTGCTCACCCGGCCAAACTCCGGCACCATGTCGGGGGCCTGCGGGGCAGCGGTGTAAGTATAGGTTTCGGCCTGCTGCACCGGGCCAATGGCTCCCCAGTCAATGCTTGGGCCGCCGTTGCCGGAGCCATCGCTGCCGGCATAGGGCACGGGGGCCACCAGCCGCCCGGCCTGGGCGGTCTGCTCTGTGCCAACCGGCACATTTTCCACAGCTTTGTTGCTTGGCAGCAGCAGGGTAATCACCCCGGCCAACAGCAGAATGCCCGCCGCTGTGCCCGCAAGGATCACCCGCCGGTCCGGCAGGCGCGGTTTGCAACATAGGCGGGGATGCGGCGCGCTGCCCCGGTTGGGCTGCTGCGCATGATAGGACGACCGCTGCTGCGGGCGGGGTGCTGCCCGGTGCACGGGCTGCGGCTGGGCCGCCGGGCGTTCCGCTGTACGGCGGCGCGGCGGCGGCTGCCGGTGCGTGGCTGCGCCGGCGGGGTGGGTCGCTGCGGGGGCGCGTGTGCCCCAAGGCCCGCCGGATCCACCCCGCGCCGTACCTTGCCGCTGCCGGGCGCGTTCACTTTCCTGGGCATTCTGTTCTGCTGCGGCTGGCTGCTCTGGTAGCCGCCGTATCCGCCTTCTCGGTTTGGCATTGCCGTACACCTCCCTGCTGGCATTTTGCCGTATCCATAAAAAATAAAGCTTTGGGCAACACCGCACAATTCCCGCCTGACGGCTTAAGCACCGCTCCGGCAGCTGCGGCACGGCATCTGCGTTGCCAAAATGCTCGATAATGTCGGGTTGCGGTACCCGCATCGTGCTTCGGGGGGCAAAAGCCCCCTCGCACTCTGCGACCGCTGCCCCTGCTTTCGGTTCGCTGTTTCCGCCACTGGCGGCGCTCACCTTTGCAGCATCCAGTATTATCTGCGCTTTGGCTTGGCATCTGCCGCACCTCGCTCGCCGTATCGGCACTTAGAATTATGCGGTATTGCCCTAATTTCAAACTTACTTACGGTTTTTCTATGAAATTTTCCTCAAAAAGCTTGTCTGCATCATGCTGCTGGTCATCGCCGCGTTTTTTAGCCGTGGGCGGTGCGGTGCTGGTCAACGGCAGTC
>ENA-OQBL01000438-OQBL01000438.1-human-gut-metagenome-genome-assembly--contig:-NODE-438-length-22151-cov-5.347621_pt1 | contig 22151 bp, 17 predicted proteins | sample MGYA00242747_ERZ504553 | MGnify/ENA primary metagenome ERZ504553 (study PRJEB26092, sample SAMD00036240) | human gut metagenome | host: Homo sapiens | study: EMG produced TPA metagenomics assembly of...
CCGTGTTCTGGCCCTGCAGCCACATACAACTCATAGCACGGCGGCGGGGGATCACTTCCTCCAGCACGTCGCACAGATATTTTGCTTCTTCCATGGTGTTCTGCGGGCCAAAGGTGAACCGCATGGAACCATGACCGATCTCCTCGGGCACGCCAATGCTCAGCAGAACATGGCTGGGATCCAGGCTGTCGGAGTTGCAGGCAGAGCCGGTGGAGGCGCAGATGCCGTGCATATCCAGATCCAGCAGGATGGTCTCACCCTCCAGGCCCGGGAAGCTGATGTTGACATTGTTGGGCAGGCGATGCTCCGTGCCGCCATTCAGGCGTGCTTCAGGGATGTTCTTCAGCACGCGGTCGATGACGTAGTCCCGCAGCTCGGTCTCGTGGGCCATGCGCTCGTCCAGATGGGTGGTGGCGATCTCCAGGGCCTTGCCCATGGCGGCGATGCCGGCCACATTCTCGGTGCCTGCGCGGTGGCGGGCCTCCTGGCTGCCGCCGTCGATCAGGTTCTGGGGCCACACGCCCTTACGGCAGTACAGGGCACCCATGCCCTTGGGGCCGTTGAACTTGTGGGCACTCATGGACAGCATATCCACGCCCAGATTCTTCACATCCACCGGGATGGCACCCACGGCCTGCACGGCGTCGGTGTGCATCCACACGCCATGCTTGTGGGCAATGGCGGCGATCTCCTTGATGGGCTGGATGGTGCCGATCTCGTTGTTGGCCATCATGATGCTGATGAGGGCCGTGTCGGGGCGGATGGCAGCCTCCACGTCCTCGGGGCGGATGTAGCCCTCGGTGGTGGGCTTGATATAGGTGACCTCAAAGCCCATGCGCTCCAGCGCAGCCATGCTGTGCATGATGGCGTGGTGCTCAAAGGCACTGGTGATCAGGTGCTTCTTGTTCTGGCGGGCCTTGGTAAAGGCGGTGCCCTTCACAGCCCAGTTGTCGGCCTCCGAGCCGCAGCTGGTGAAGAAGATCTCGGCCGGAGCCGCGTTGATGGCCTTTGCCACCTGGGCACGGCCGGTGTCCACGAGCTCCTTGGCCTCATAACCACACTGTAATGGCTGCTGGGGTTGCCGCAGGCACCGCTCAGGGCCTTGACCATCATTTCCAGCGCTTCCGGAGCGCAGGCCGTGGTAGCGGCATTGTCCAGATAAACCCACTTTTTTCCATGTTTTCCATAGGAATGATCCTTTCTTATGAATGCGCAGACCGGCGGCTGCACACAGCCGCACGCACGCGCGGAAATCCTTTCAACGGATAAGTTATACCATATCATTCCCTAGTGTGTCAATAGGAATACTGGAAATTCATACTTCCGTTACGATTTGCGGCCCTTGCCGGTCAGCCTGCCCAGCAGCACCTTCCATTTGGGGTAGCCCAGCGTTTGTCCTCGGCAAAATCGTCGGCCAGCTTCCATGGAAAGACCCCGCCGTCAAATAGAGGTTCCCGGCTTCGTCCACCCGGTCCAGCTTTTTGGGCAGGTAGTCCTCGTCGTAGTAGCTTTTGCGCCGGTCCGGCAGCACCCAGTGCAGGGTGCCGTCCGGGTCCATATGGTCGGCCCATACTCCGAACACAAAGGTCGCTGCCTCGCCGTAGCAGTGCTGCTCAAAGCGGATGGCCCCGTCGTAGTAGAACTTGATGACCTCCAGCGTACCGGATTCCTTTTTGCCATCCCGCCCCAGGGTAGGGCGGTAGTCCTGCTGGTAGCGGCAGCCGCAGTGGCTGCCGGCGAAATCTTTCGGGTCAAACGACATGGTGTTTTCCTTTCCTTTATTAGAAATGCCCCTCAAAGTCGCCCTCGATCTCATAGGGCCAGCTCAGGATGCCGCCCAGGTCCCGCAGATTGGTATAGCCCAGGCTCTCCAGCTTCTGCACCGCGTCGGCGCTGCGGCGGCCGGTGCGGCAGTACACCAGCCACACGGCGTTCTTGTCCGGCAGCACTTCCGCTGCGCGGGTCAGCACCTGACCCAGCGGCAGCAGCCTTGCGCCCGGGATGTGTCCCACGGCATACTCGTCCGGCTCCCGCACATCCACTGCCACGGCCTCGTGGGCATCCAGCAGACGGATGGCGTCGGCAGGGTTGATCTTCTCAGTCATACGCTCACTCCTTCTATCTCTTCTCATCCATCCTATGATAGCAGACCTTTTTTGTTTGCACAAGAGGTTTATCTTTGCAAAATCCGAGCAACGTGCTATACTATAAGCAGCAATAAGGAGAGAAGCAGCATGAAATTTTCCACCAAGAGCCGCTATGCCCTGCGCCTGATGGCCGAACTTGCCCGCTACGCACCGGGCACCACCGTCTCACTCAAGGAGATCAGTGAGCGGCAGAACCTCAGCCTGAAATATCTGGAACAGATCGTCACCCCGCTGGCACGGGTGGGGCTGGTCAAGAGCGAGCGCGGCAGTCAGGGCGGCTACCGCCTGACCAAGGCTCCCGCCGACTACACCGCCGGTGAGATCCTGCGGGCCATTGAGGGCAGCGTGGCCCCCATCCCCTGCCTGGGCAGCCAGACCAACGAGTGCCCCATGTCGGAGCAGTGCTTCACCCTGCCCTTCTGGGCCGGGCTGGACGAGGTGATCAACCAGTACATCGACAGCGTGACGCTGGAGCAGCTGGCCAGCCAGCTGCCCGCCGTGGCCGCCGGAAAAAGCGAAGGCTGCTGCAGCTGCGGCACGAAAAATGAAAAATAATGCTTGACATTCGCGTCTGCATCGGCTATAATAAGCAGGCATTCAGCGAATGTACATAGGGGTATAGCTCAGTTGGTAGAGCAGCGGTCTCCAAAACCGCGTGCCGTGAGTTCGAGACTTACTACCCCTGCCACAAACGCACAGGTTCTTCGGAGCCTGTGCGTTTTGTTTTTGTGATTTGGAATTGGCTCCGCTTCGCTCTGCCAATATCAGAGGTATTCTTATTTTATATTTGCTTTTTCACGGAAGGGGTCGTTCCGGGGAGCAATACTTTTTATTTACAGTACCTGTTACGGGCAAGGTCGTTCCGGGAAGCAGCATTTTTATTTTCGGCACCTGCCACGGCTGGGGCTGCCGAACTCCTTTCGTCAACTGCAGCGCGAAGGCTCCCTCTCCGAGGGAGCTGGCACGGCGCAAGCCGTGACTGAGGGAGTTCCTCACATTTTTTCAGATTTCTGAAATTTATGCTTGACAAGTGCGGGTTTTTTCGATATAATAAAGCACGTTCCGGCGGTAAGCGCCGCGCGAAACTTGAGCGATCATGGCCCGGTAGCTCAGTTGGTTAGAGCACCAGCCTGTCACGCTGGGGGTCGTCGGTTCGAGCCCGATCCGGGTCGCCATTTGCTGCTATAGCTCAGTTGGTAGAGCGCATCCTTGGTAAGGATGAGGTCTCCAGTTCGAATCTGGATAGCAGCTCCACAGCAGACACCTCGAAGCCTTAGGACTTCGGGGTGTTTTTTGTTGTATGACTGCAAAAGCAGGCTGACGGAGTGCGGATTGCTTTGAGTACAAAAACAAAACGCACAGGCTCCGAAGAACCTGTGCGTTTATGGCAGGGGTAGTAAGTTTCGAACTCACGGCACGCGGTTTTGGAGACCGCTGCTCTACCAGCTGAGCTATACCCCTATAGGCATTCGCTGAATGCTTTGTTATTATAGCCGATGCAAAGGCGAATGTCAAGCATTTCTTTCAAGATTCAGGCATTTTTCGTGCCGCAGCTGCAACAGCCTTCTTTTTTTATCGGATGCAGGCAGCTGGCTGGAAAGCTGTTCCAGCGTTACGCTGTCGATATACTGGTTGATCACCTCATCAAGGCCGGTCCAGAAGGGCAGGGTGAAGCACTGCTCCCACATGGGACACTCGTTGGTCTCGCTGCCAAGGCAGGGAATGGGTGCCACGCTGCCCTCAATGGCGCGCAGGATCTCGCCGGCGGTGTAGTCGGCAGGGGCTTTGGTCAGGCGGTAGCCGCCCTGACTGCCGCGCTCGCTTTTTACAAGGCCCACACGGGCCAGCGGGGTCACGATCTGCTCCAAATATTTCAGGCTCAGGTTCTGCCGCTCACTGATCTCCTTCAGGCTCACGGTGGTGCCCGGCGCATAACGTGCCAGCTCGGCCATCAGGCGCAGGGCATAACGGCTTTTGGTCGAAAATTTCATGGCGATCCTCTCCTTATTGCTTCCTATAGTATAGCACGTTGCTCGGATTTTGCAAAGGTATCCTCTTGTGCAAACAAAAAAGGTCTGTTATCATAGGATGGATAAAAGGATACTATAAGGAGTGAGAGTATGAGTGAGAAGATCACGGCTGCCGATGCCATCCGTCTGCTGGATGCACACGAGGCGGCTGCTGTAGATGTCCGGGAGCCGGACGAGTTTGCCGTGGGCCACATCCCCGGCGCAAAGCTGCTGCCGCTGGGTCAGGTGCTGAGCCGTGCGGCTGAGGTGCTGCCGGATAAGAACGCTGTATGGCTGATCTACTGCCGCACCGGCCGCCGCAGTGCCGATGCCGTGCGCAAGCTGGAAAGCCTTGGCTACACCCGCCTGTACGATCTGGGCGGCATCCTGAGCTGGCCCTATGAGATCGAGGGCGACTTTGAAGGGCATTTTTAAAAAGAAAGAAGGATCACTCCATGTCGTTCCACGCAAAAGATTTTGCCGGCAGTCACTGCGGCTGCCGCTACCAGCAGGACTACCGCCCCACCTTGGGCCGCGACGGCAAAAAGGAATCCGGCACGCTGGAGGTCATCAAGTTCTATTACGATGGTGCCATCCGCTTTGAGCAGCACTGCTACGGCGAAGCCGCAACCTTCGTGTTCGGCGTATGGGCATCCGGCATGGACGAGGACGGCACCCTGCACTGGGTGCTGCCCGACCGCCGCAAGAGCTACTACGACGAGGCGTATCTGCCCAAAAAGCTGGACCGCGTGGACGAGACGGGCAATCTTTACTTTGACGGCAGCAATTTTCCGTGGAAGCTGGCGGACGATTTTGCCGAGGATAAGCGCTGGGGCTACCCCAAGTGGAAGGTGGTACTGGGAAAACTGACCGGAAAGGGCAAAAAGGTGACTGAATCACGAAAATCCAGTATTCATATTGACATACTAGGGAATGATATGGTATAACTTATCCGTTGAAAGGATTCCGCATCTGCACAGGGCATTCAAGGCTCCCGCAGACGCGTTCAATAAGAAAGGATCATTCCTATGGAAAACATGGAAAAAGTGGTTTATCTGGATAATGCTGCCACCACTCCCTGTGCTCCCGAGGCACTGGAAATGATGGTCAAAGCCCTGAGCGGTGCCTGCGGCAACCCCAGCAGCCATTACAGTGTGGGCTATGAGGCTAAGGAATTCGTGGACACCGGCCGTGCGCAGGTGGCAAAGGCCATCAATGCAAGTCCGGCTGAGCTCTTCTTTACCAGCTGCGGCTCCGAGGCTGACAACTGGGCCGTAAAGGGCACCGCCTTCACCAAGGCGCGCCAGAACAAAAAGCACCTCATCACCAGCGCTTTTGAGCACCATGCCATCATGCACAGCATGGCTGCACTGGAGCGCATGGGCTTTGAAGTGACCTATATCAAGCCCACCGCCGAGGGCTACATCCGTCCCGAGGACGTGGAAGCTGCCATCCGTCCCGATACCGCGCTGGTCAGCATCATGATGGCCAACAACGAGATCGGCACCATCCAGCCCATCAAGGAGATCGCCGAGGTCGCTCACAAGCACGGTGTGTGGATGCACACCGACGCCGTGCAGGCTGTGGGTGCCATCCCCGTGGATGTGAAGGAGCTGGGCGTGGATATGCTGTCCATGAGCGCCCACAAGTTCAACGGCCCCAAGGGCATGGGTGCCCTGTATTGCCGCAAGGGCGTATGGCCCCAGAACCTGATCGATGGCGGCAGTCAGGAGGCCCGCCACCGTGCAGGCACCGAGAACGTGGCCGGCATTGCTGCCATGGGCAAGGCACTGGAGATCGCCACGGCGCATCTGGATGAGCGCATGGCCCACGAGAGCGAGCTGCGCGATTATGTCATCGACCGCGTCCTCAAGAACATCCCGGAAGCCCGCCTGAACGGCGGCCGCAGCCCCCGTCTGCCCAACAATGTGAACATCAGCTTCCCGGGTCTGGAAGGCGAGACCATCCTGCTGGATCTGGATATGCACGGCATCTGCGCCTCCACCGGCTCTGCCTGCAACTCCGACAGTCTGGACCCCAGCCACGTCCTGCTGAGCATCGGCGTGCCTGAGGAGATCGGCCACGGCTCCATGCGGTTCACCTTTGGCCCGCAGAACACCATGGAAGAAGCAAAATATCTGTGCGACGTGCTGGAGGAAGTGATCCCCCGCCGCCGTGCTATGAGTTGTATGTGGCTGCAGGGCCAGAACACGGCCCGCCAGTTCAGCCTGAAGGGAGAGCAGTAATTATGGCAAGCATGTATAGCGCAAAGGTCATGGAGCATTTTGCAAATCCGCACAATGTGGGTGAGATCCCCGATGCAAACGGCGTGGGCGAAGTGGGCAACCCCAAGTGCGGCGATATCATGCGCATGTACCTGAAGATCGAGAACAACGTGATCGTGGATGTCAAGTTCCTCACCTTCGGCTGCGGTGCCGCCATCGCCACCAGCAGCATGGCCACCGACCTCATCAAGGGCAAGACCATCGACGAGGCGCTCAAGCTGACCAACAAGGCCGTTGTGGAAGCTCTGGAAGGTCTGCCTCCCATCAAGGTGCACTGCTCTGTTCTGGCCGAGCAGGCCGTCAAGGCTGCTCTGTCCGACTACTACCGCCGTCAGGGCATCGATCCGGAACCCATCGTGGGTAAGCTCGAAGAGGACTGCGACCACTGCGAGAGCTGCGGCCACTGATCCCCGCAAAGGACGCTTCAGGGGACACCGTTTTGTGCGGTGTCCCCCTTTTTTTGCAAAAGACTGCGTTGTTGTATCCTATCCAAAACGTAATAAAGCAAGTGTAAAATATTATTTGTTTACAAAAATACCCTGAATATGCATTCGTTCATGAAAAGTTCATATATTGTTCAGAATGAGTTCACCACTTTTCGGTATAAGTAGGGCAACACAGGCGCAAAGAGCGCCGAACCCCCACGGAAGCGGACGAAGAACAGGGCAAAGAACGGTTCGCGGCACGCACTGCAATGCAGGTGCGTCGGCCCCGGAAAACGTCCCGCCGCACAGGAAAGGAAACGAGTTAGTATGAAAATTGGTTTTTGGGAACTTGTCGTCATCGTAATCGTGGCGTTCGTGTTCATCGGCCCGGATCAGCTGCCCGTCTACGCAAAGAAGATTGGCAAGATGCTGCGTGAACTGAAAAAGTACACCGGCGCTGCTTCTGAGGAGATCCAGAAGAACGTTGTGGAGCCGCTGAATGAGATCCAGGCTCCCCTGAAGGAAGCTGTTGCCCCGCTGACCGATATCAAGAAGGATATCGACAACAGCGTCAAGGATGTGACCAAGAGCTTTACCGGTATCGGCAAGACCAGCAAGGAGGAAGCTGCCAAGGCAGAAGCCGCCGAGGAAGTGACCGAGCTGACCGAGGAGCCGGTGGAAGAGCTGGAAGAGGACGCTGCATCTGCCGCCAAGGCAGAGGAGAGCGCTCCCGCTGAGGAGACCGCTGCACCTGCCGAGAAGGCCGAAGAACCCGCCGCCCCGGTTGAAAAGGCTGAGCCTGCCGCTGCACCCGCAGAGGAAAAGGCCGAGCCTGCTGCAGAAGCGGCTCCCGCACAGGAAGCTGCCGAGGCTGCTCCTGCGGCCGAGCCGGTGGAGGAAGACCCTCGTCAGAATGATGTTCTGCCGAAGGACTGATTACTTACTGGATGCACCCGCGCCCGCGGTTGCCTGATACATGCAATAAGCCCGCCACGCGGCGCGGCAAAGTAAAAAGGAGATTTTTATTATGCGTATTGGTACTAACGAACTGCTGATTATCCTGGTCGTCGCTCTGCTGATCTTTGGACCCAAGAACCTGCCGAAGCTGGGCAAGATGTTCGGCAAGACCATCAACGGCTTCAAGAAGGGCATGGAGGACGAGGAAGGCTCCGATGATTCCGAGGAGAAGACCGAGAAGCAGGTTTCCAAGAAGGACGAAGACGAGGAGTAATTGTGGCTACGAACGTTAAGCGCAAAAAGAAAAAAGCCGAAGTCATGGCAGAGGACGGCAGCATGACGCTGACCGGCCATCTGAAAGAACTGCGGAACAGGCTGATCATCTGCGCGGTGGTGTTCGTGGTGGGTGTTGTGGTCTCGCTGGCATATGCCGACCGTCTGATCGATCTGCTCACTGCCATGGGCCGCGACTATTACGAGTTTGTTTCCATTGCCCCGCAGGAAAAGCTGATGCAGTATTTCCGCGTCTCCATTCTGGCAGGCGTGGTGGTCACTGTGCCGGTGGCGTTCTACCACATCTATGCATTTGCAAGGCCGGGTCTGAAAAGGAGCGAGAGCACCTTCTTCAAGTTGGTCATGCTGCTGGGCCTTATCCTGTTCTGCGTGGGCGTGCTGTTCGCCTACAAGCTCATGATGCCCTTCATGCTGCGTTTCCTCAGCACCGGCATCGAGGGTGCCGAGTACATCCAGACCACCACCAGTATCGAGAGCTATGTCAACCTCTGCTTGACCATGTTCATCATTTTTGGCTGCGTGTTTGAGATGCCTCTGATCACCATCATCCTGTCCAAGATGGGCATTATCAACCCGCAGCTGCTCAAGCAGGTGCGCGGTGTTGCCATCGTGATCATCTTCTTCATCGCGGCCGTTGTCACCCCGCCGGATATCGTGTCTCAGTGCATGGTGGCCGGCCCCATGGTGCTGCTGTACTTCATCAGCATTCTCCTGAGCGGCATCTTCTATAAGCCGAAAGAGGACGATGATGACGAAGATGACGAGGATGAGGGCGAGGACGAAGAGTAAGCTCTGACTTCTGGTTTTCTGTTTTATCATTGCAAAAGCAAAGGCTGCTGCGCCATTTGGTGCAGTAGCCTTTTTGTATGTGGAAAATGCTTCCGGTGCAGAGCGTAATTGCGTGGGGCAGATTCTATGGCTTTTGCAAAAGGCATTACCGCCGAATATGTACTCTTTTGCACGCACAAAAGAGTACCAGAAAGGACGGCGGTGCCCGTAGGGCATGAAAGCCCCGGTGGGGCTTTCAAGGCGCAGACCGGTTTGCGCAGCAAATGCTGTGTGTTCAACACAGCAAGGTCTCCGCTACTTTCGAGGCGCGGGAGGCGGCGGGTTGCGGCTCCCTGCGTCTGCTTCGTGCCTTGGACGGCACTCGCATCCTGCAGGCCGCTGCCACAACTCGTCCAGAGCGAACGCGGCGGCAATTCCAAATCGTTGCTGCTCAGTCTATACAAGCCACCCGCCCTGTGCTAGAATGAAACCAACAAATCAAAGGCGGTGAAACCATGCACCCACTCCCGGAATATCCTCGCCCGGCTATGCGCCGGGACAGCTATGAGAACCTGAACGGCCTGTGGAAGTACGCCATTACTCAGACAGCAGAATACCCCGCTGCGTGGGACGGCAGCATTCTGGTGCCCTACTCTCCGGAAACAAAGGCCTCCGGCGTGGGCCGCACCCTGCAGCCCGGCCAGTGGCTGCACTACCACTGCACCTTTGCTCCCCCTCCGGGAGAAGGGGGCCGGGTGCTGCTGCACTTCGGCGCGGTGGACGATGCCTGTGCGGTGCAGGTGAACGGCCATCTGGTGGGCGGCCATCGGGGCGGCTACTGGCCCTTCACACTGGATGTCACCGCCCAGCTCAACGATACGGGCCGCAACAGCCTGTGGGTGGCTGTGCAGGACCCCACGGACAGCGGCACGCAGGCCCGGGGCAAGCAGACCCTGAAGCCCGGCGGCATGTTCTATCCGGCCCAGAGCGGCATCTGGCAGACGGTCTGGATGGAGCGTGTACCGGAGAACTACATCCAGTCGCTCACGGTCACGCCGGACTACGATGCCCGCACCGTGACCGTGAAAGCCCATACTTCCATGCCCGGAGGTGCAGTGAACCTGTGGGCCGTGGTGCGCGCTGGCGGCGTGACCATTGCCGAGGACTGGGGCAGCGACGAAGCGGACCAGGACGGCGAGGTGACGCTGAACATCCCGGAGGAACATTTCTTTCCGTGGAGCCCGGATACCCCGTTTTTGTATGACCTGACCGTGGGCACCACGCAGGGAGGGGAGGAGCAGTTCGACACCGTGCACAGCTACTTTGCCCTGCGCAAGTGGAGCTGTGAGCCGGATGCGCGGGGCGTGCTGCGCTTCTGCCTGAACGGAAAGCCCATCCTGCTCAACGGCCTGCTGGACCAGGGCTACTGGCCGCAGGGCCTGTATACCCCGCCTTCCGATGCGGCGGTGGAGCGGGAGCTGAGCGAGGTGAAAGCGCTGGGATTCAATCTGCTGCGCAAGCACGCCAAGATCGAGCCGCAGCGCTGGTACTACCACTGCGACAGGCTCGGCCTTGTGGTCTGGCAGGACATGGTGAACGGCGGCAGCAGATACAACCTGTGGTTCGTCACCTACCTGACCAATGTGCTGCAGCCCCTTGTGCGCCGCCTGCCCGACGCAGAGCCGCTCTGGGGCCTGCTGAGCCGCGGAAAAGCATCCAGTCGGGAAACATACCGCAAAGAGCTGCAAGCCACCGTGGAAGCCCTGCGCTGCCATCCGTGCATCGGCTGCTGGGTACCCTTCAACGAAGGCTGGGGCCAGTTTGATGCGGCCGGGGCAGTGCAGGCCATCCGCACGCTGGACGATACCCGCCTTGTGGACGAGGCCAGCGGTTGGTATGATCAGGGCGGCGGAGATGTGTGCTCCATCCACAACTATTTCTATCCGCTGCATGTAAAGCACGGAAGCCGTACCGTGGCCCTGAGTGAATACGGCGGCATTGCATGGCCCATGCCGGGGCACGAAGCACCGGGCAAAACCTACGGCTACGGCACGGCCAAGAGCCGCGCAGACCTGACCGCCCGCTGCAAAAAGCTGCAATTGGGCACGGTGCTGCCGCAGCTCAAAAAAGGACTCTCAGCGCTGGTGTACACCCAGCTGACGGATGTGGAAGATGAGGTGAACGGTCTGTTCACCTATGACCGGGCCGAGATCAAGCCGGATGCCAATGCCGTCCGCTCGGTGAATGCTGCCCTTGCCGCAGAGTTCGCAAAAGTGACGCGGTGAAAGAAAAAACTCCCTCAGTCATCGCTGCGCGATGACTGAGGGAGTTTTATGTTACAGCAGCTCTCAGCTGTTGGCGCTGTTGTTCACGATCTTTTTGGCGGGCAGCTTGTTCATGGCAGAGCTGTCCAGATCGTGTGCCAGCTCTGCACCGCCTGCGGCCAGTGCGTCGTCCAGCTCGCCGCCCTTCATATCGCTCAGGATCTGGCTGCGCAGGTCGTCCAGCGAAGAAACGCTCAGCGGGTCTACACGCACCATCAGGAGCAGGGTGTGGCTGTTGATCTGCACGGCAGCGGCTTCGCCGTAGGAAAGGCTGCGCAGAGCATCGGCTGCGCCATCCTGCGTAAAGGCCGAAGCAACATCGCTCTCGGTCAGCAGCTCGGTCTGGACGCTGGCGCTGTCGTCGGAAGTTTCGCCGTCCAGCACAGCGTAGATGTCCGGCAGGGCATTCTGTGCGGCCTCATGCAGGGCACTCACCTGATCCGAGACCGTCTCGCCGCCTGCGGCGTTGACGCTGTCGGCAGCGGCCTGTGCCAGCTTGAGCATCTCGGCCTTCTGGTCATCGTCCGCAGAGGCGTAGGTGCTGGTATTGTACAGCGGGATGCTGATGTAACAGATCTCATACATGCTGTCGTCCAGATGGCTGGTCAGCTCGTCGTCCTCCACTGGGGTCTCGCCGTCCGGGCCGTAGACCATATCCAGCAGGGCGGTGTGCTCCACCTGCAGACGTTCATATGCCTTGACGGTCTCCAGACCAATGCCGTTGGCGGTGTAGGTGTCGCCGTACTGGTCCATCATCTGCTGGGCATAACGGTCGGCAGTGGAAAGCTGCTCTGCAGTCAGCTCACCGCCCAGCGCCTTGAAGCGGGCATCCACAGCGGCCAGCGTTTCCAACGTTTCCTGCGTTTTCTGGGCCACATAGTCGCTCACAACTGCGGTCTCGCCGCTGTCAGAGTCGGTGGTGATGGTCTCTTTCAGGAAGGCTTTTACGTCGGTGGTGTCCTGATCGGTGCCGGCAAGCTGGGCGGCCTGCTGGTAAGCACCGTACTGTGCCAGCAGATACATGCCGGAGGTGATCTCAAAATCACCGATGCTGCCCACGGTGTCCGGGGCGGAAATGGTGCAGCCCACAAGGCTGAACACCAGTGCAAGTGCACAGATCAGCGCGAGAAGTTTCTTTTTCATGGTAATGCTCCTATGATGTTTATTTTTGCTCGGCGGAGGCAAGGATCTCTGCCATCGCCTTGAGGATGCTTTGCAGCAGCTCCAGCGGCTTTTCGTCGGGCTGCAGCGTGACCGAGAGATAGGGCCGGTTGCCTGCACCGGCGGTGACGCGGCCATTGAAGGCCACCAGCAGGCCCCGGATCATGGGCAGCTCCAGACTTTCCAGCTGCAGGGTGAGGGTGTCCTTTTTCTGGGTCACTTCGGTCACGCCCACAGTGCTGGCCTGCACGCGTACCAGCGACACGTTGACCAGATCGCTCACCGAGGGCGGCGGGTCGCCGTAGCGGTCGATGAGCTCGTCCAGCACATCGGCGGCATCCTCTGCCGTCTGGATGGCGGCAATGCGCTTATAAGCTTCAATGCGGCCCGGGCCGTCTGCGATATATTTCTCCGGGATGAAGGCATCCACCCGCAGGTCCACAAGGCATTCGCTCTTGTCCCGCCGGATGGGTTCGCCCTTGGCCCGGGCAATGGCCTGCCCCAGCATCTTCACGTAGAGGTCGTAGCCCACGGCCTCCATGTGGCCGTGCTGACTGTGGCCCAGAAGACTGCCCGCACCCCGGATCTGCAGATCCCGCATGGCGATGCGGAAGCCGGAGCCGAAGGCCGTGAACTCCCGGATAGCGGAGAGCCGCTTCTGGGCGATATCGGTCAGGGTCTTGTCCCGCCGGAAGGTGAAGTAGGCATAGGCCTTGCGGCCGGAGCGGCCCACCCGGCCTCTTATCTGGTACAGCTGGGCAAGGCCCATGCGGTCAGCGTCCTCGATGATGAGGGTGTTGCAGTTGCGCACGTCGATGCCGGTCTCGATGAGGGTGGTGCACACCAGAATATCGATCTCGCCGTTCAGCAGATGCTGCCACACGGGGTTCAGCTCTTCCTCGGTCATCTTGCCGTGGGCAATGCCGATGCGTGCGCCGGGCACCAGCTTGCTCACATGGGCGGCGCAGGCTTCGATGTTGTCCACCCGGTTGTGCAGGTAGTACACCTGCCCGCCCCGGGCAAGCTCCTTCTTCATGGCTTCGGCAAGGATCACGTCGTTGTATTCCAGCACAAAGGTCTCCACGGGCTGCCGCTCGATGGGCGGCTGCTCGATGGTGGAAAGGTCCCGGATTCCGCTCATGGCCATGTTCAGCGTGCGGGGGATGGGGGTAGCCGACAGGGTGAGCATGTCCACCCCGATGAAGTTCTCCTTGAGCTTTTCCTTGTGCTTCACACCGAAGCGCTGCTCCTCATCGATGATGACAAGGCCGAGGTCATGGAACTTCACGTCCTTGGACAGCAGCCGGTGGGTGCCCACCACGATGTCCACACTGCCCGACTGCAGGCCCCGGAGGGTCTCCTTCTGCTGTTTTGCGGTGCGGAAGCGGGACATCATCTCCACCTTCACGGGAAAAGCTTCCATGCGGGAGAGGATGGTGTTGTAGTGCTGCCACGCCAGCAGGGTGGTGGGGGCAAGGATGGCGCACTGCTTGCCGCCCATCACGCACTTGAAGGCGGCGCGCAGGGCCACTTCGGTCTTGCCCACGCCCACGTCGCCGCACAGCAGGCGGTCCATGGGCCAGCCCTTTTCCATGTCCTGCTTGATCTCGGCGGTGGCGTTCAGCTGGTCGTCTGTCTCGTCGTAGTCAAAGCGGGTCTCAAAGTCCCGCTGCCAGTCGCCGTCCGGCGGGAAGGCGTAGCCCGTGGCCTGACGGCGGCGGGCGTAGAGCTCGATCAGTTCCTGCGCCATTTGCCTCGGTGGCGTTTTTTTACCTTGGCGCGGGTGCGCTGCCACTCGGCACCGCCCAGCTTTGCCAGCTTACCTTTTCCTCGTCGCCGGGGGCGGTGTAGCGGCTCAGCAGGTCCAGCTGGGTCACCGGTACATACAGCACGTCCGAGCCGGAGTACTGCACCTTCAGGTAATCTTTCGTGGCACCCTGCACTTCCAGCCGCTGGATGCCCGCATACATGCCGATGCCGTGGCTCTGGTGCACCACATAGTCCCCGGGCTTGATGTCCGAAAGGCTGGAAAGGGCGTTCTTGTTCTTTTTGCGCTTTTTGGTCTCGGCGGAGGTCTCTTCCTCCAGGCCGTGCCTGCGGCTGGACAGCACTGCCGCATGGGCAAACGGAAAGGTGCACCCGGCGGTCAGATGGCCCGGCAGCACCTGTACGATGCCTTTTGTGGGCCGCACATCCCGGCTCATGCTCACGGAGTAGCCCTTGTCGGCAAGGTCGCGGGTGAGGGCGGCGGCACCCTTGGGCGTTCCGGAAAACAGGGTGACGGCATAGCCCTGCGCAATGAGGGGGTCCAGATCCTCCCGCAGGGAAGCAAGGTCGCCGTTCCAGTTGGGGGCGGCAAAGGCCTCGGCGTTGATGAGGTCTTTCAGCTTAAATTCGTTCATGCCGCGCAGGAAGTTCTCGCACAGCAGGGTGCTCTGCTTCTGGGCGGCAGCGGCAAGGTCGTCCATGGTCTGGTAGAGTACATCCAGCCCGGGGCAGAGCACACCCTCTTCCAACAGGCCGGTCAGCTCTTCGCTGCGGCGGAACTCGGTGGCCTTCTGGGCATCCCGGATGCCGCCCACCTCGTCCAGAATGAACAGCGGTGTGTCCAGATGATCCAGCAGGGTGGCCGGGCTCGGATAGCGCAGGCCGTAGTATTTATCCATGGCTTCCGGCATCAGGCCGGAGTCCAGCTGAACAAGGTCGGCTTCCGTGGCCTTTTCCAGTGCGGTGCGGTGCCGGCCGCGTGCCTTTTTGATGGCGGCACGCAGGGCCTCGGCAGTCTCGGCGGTATCGCCGAACAGCACCTCGCGGGCAGGGGAAAGATAGATCTTTTCCAGTGCGCTGTCCCGCCGCTGGGTGAGCAGGTCGAAGGAAGAAATGGAATCGATCTCGTCGTCCCAGTACTCCACGCGGGCAGGCTGGCGCATATCCGGCGCATAGATATCCACGATATCGCCGCGCACACTGAACTGTCCCGGGCCGTCCACCTGACTGCGCCGCACATACCCGGCGGCGAACAGCCGGGCCACAAGCCCCTCACGGTTGTACACCATGCCGGGTTTGAGGGTAAGAGTGTTCTTTAAAAATTCATCCCGGGGCACGGTGTACTGCAAAAGGGCTTCGGCGGGCACGCAGACCGCGTTCAGCCGCCCGCCTGCAAGGGAGCCTAGCACTGAAAGGCGGCGGTACTCGTACTCGCGGCCCGCGCCCTCCACTGGGCGCAGCATAAAGTCCCGGGGCGGGAACACGGCGGCAGAAAGGCCCAACGCCTTGAGGTCGTCCGCAAAGTGGGTGGCCTCGGCCTCGCCGGGGGTTACGATGCACAGCACCCGGCCAAGGTCTTTTTGCAATGCGGCGTACAGCAGGGCACGGCCTGCGGGCGGCAGACCGAACAGCGCGGCAGGACCAGGCTTTGCAAAGCTGGCGGCGATCTTCTGATATTCCGGTGTGGCCTTGAGCAAGGCTTCGTACATGAAAAAACCTCCTTTCCTACTGGGATGACGATTTGAAATTGCCGCCGCATTCGCTTTGGCAATGGCAGAGGAATGATTATTTTTTATTTGCAGCAGAGAAAAGCCTGCGGGCTTTTCTCTGCTGCTTTCTCACGAGAGGGGGCGTGACCTCAAAATGCATCAAAGAACATAAATGCAGCTTGCCAGTGCTGCCCCACTCGGTGAAAATGTGTTTGGAGCGGCCCGCAGGCCGCGACAAACACAAACAATAAAAATAAAATTCCGCTGAAAATGCCCAGAGCGCAAGCGGAGGGCGTTTTAAATGGGGTTCTTACCCGTTATATTTGCTCTGTGCCAGACTCAGCTTGCCGTCCATGATGAGCTTTGCGGCGGCTTCCAGATCAGGGTAGCGGCCGCTCAGAGCCTTGGCATCCTCTGCCGGGAACTTGCCCAGCACCCACGCGGCAAGGTCGTAGTCCGGGTGGGGCTTGGCACCCACGCCGATGCGGATGCGGGGAAAGTTCTCCCCGCCCAAGCGGGCGATGATGCTCTTCAGGCCGTTATGTCCGCCTGCGGAGCCGGAGGGCCGGATGCGCAGCTTGCCGGGGTTCTGGGTGATGTCGTCGCACAGGACGATGACGTGGTCGGCAGGGATCTTGAAAAAGCCCGCCGTGGGGGCGATGGAGTCGCCCGAAAGGTTCATGTAGGTCAGGGGCTTGAGCAGCACCACCTTGTGACCGTCCACTTCGCCCTGACCCCACAGGCCTTCAAATTTGGTTTTGCTGACCGAAATGCCCCACTTGTCGGCCAGATAGTCCAGCGCGGCATAGCCCGCATTGTGGCGGGTGCCGTCGTATTTTGTTTCCGGGTTGCCAAGACCGGCGATCAGCCAGATGTCATTTGTATTCATGAGTGTTATATTTTCCTTTTTGTGATAAATTGTCCGATGCAAGTCCTAAGTATAACATACGCGCGTGAAAAAAGATATACATTATAAGCGAAAAAGATGCACCTGCAAACAAAAACCGCCGCGCAGGGCCATCCTGTGCAGCGGTCTGTACGCGAAAAACGGACAGCTTACTTGCTCTGCTCGTCTTCCAGCTTCTTTTTTTTGGCAATGTAGGCTTCCATCTTGGGCGCTGCCCAGCCCTCCAGATTGGTCTGGCGCTCCCGGGCGATGCCCAGCGCCTGCGCAGGCACGTCCTTGGTGATGGTGCTGCCGGCGGCGGTGTAGGCACCATCGCCCACCTTCACGGGGGCTACAAGGTTCGTGTTGCAGCCGATGAAGCAGTAATCGCCGATTGTAGTGCGGAACTTATCCTTGCCGTCGTAGTTGCAGGTGACGGTGCCGCAGCCGAAGTTGCAGTACTTACCTACGTCGCTGTCGCCGATATAGGTCAGGTGGCTCACCGTGTTGCCCCGGGCAAAGTTGGAGTTCTTGGTCTCCACGTATGCACCCAGATGCACGCCGTAGTCGGTGACGGTGTTCACCCGCACATGGGTGAATGGGCCGATGTTGTTGTGAGGGCCGATGTGGCTGCTGTATACCTGACTGGCGTTGACGGTGCTGCCCTCGTCTACGATGCTGTCCTCAATGAGGGTGTTGGGGCCGATGATGCAGCCCGCACCGATGACCGTTCTGCCGCGCAGGATGGTACCGGCCAGAATGACGGCACCCGGGGCGATGACCACGTCCGGTGCGATCTGCACGGTGCGGCTGTCGATGATCACGCCGTTTGCGATGTGCTGCAGCAGAATGACCTCGCGGGCGGCTTCGGCGGCATCCAGCTGCTCACGCGCTGCATTCAGCGCAGCAGAAGAAACAGAATTTTCCATACGATAGATCTCCCTTCCGGCACGGCGGCTCCCGGCGGGTGGATGATAAGGCCCGACCCGGAAAAATGATGCATCCATATCCAAAGATGGATACAACAGAAGCTTTGCGCCGACAAAAAGAAAAAGCTGAAATTACAGGGATAGAAAGTTGTATCCAACAGACGGATAATCCGCATCAGAAAACGAAAAACCTCTCGAACTTTCTCCCATTTTATACTACCTTAAAACTTGGCAAATTTCAAGGGATTTGCATAAAAAATAACAGACAAATTCGGGATTTTGCATGGTGGAAAGGAATGGATTTTCTGGTATAATAGTTTAGCATTCACAAACAATGTTCATCGGTCGAGTTTTTAAGACAAGGCAAACGATGAGACTGCGGTGCGGCTGTGCTGCAGTCACGAATGGGAGGTAAACAACGCATGAGCAAAAAGTATCTGTACTACTTCAGCGAAGGCAATGATGCTTTCGGCGGCGACAAAGTCACCATGAAGAATACTCTGGGCGGCAAGGGTGCTGGTCTGGCAGAAATGACCGCAGCCGGTATGCCGGTGCCGCAGGGTTTCACCATCACCACCGACGCCTGCACCCAGTATTATGCAGACGGCCGTCAGATCAATGACGAGATCACTGCTGATATCTTTGAGCACCTCAAGGGTCTGGAAGAGATCACCGGCAAGAAGTTCGGCGATAACCAGAATCCCCTGCTGGTCTCCGTCCGTTCCGGCGCACGTCAGTCCATGCCCGGCATGATGGACACCATCCTGAACCTGGGCCTGAACGACGAGGCTGTTGAAGGTCTGGCAAAGAAGACCGGCAACGCCCGTTTTGCATACGACTGCTACCGCCGCTTTGTGCAGATGTTCGCCGACGTCGTTATGATGGTCCCGAAGAGCCTGTTCGAGGTCGAGATCGACAAGATGAAGGAAGCCAAGGGCGTCAAGAACGACGTGGACCTGACTGCTGATGACCTGAAGGAACTGGTCGGCACCTTCAAGAAGATCTACGAGGAGAACGAAGGCCGTCCCTTCCCGCAGGATCCCCGTGATCAGCTGATCGAGGCTGTCAAGGCCGTCTTCCGCAGCTGGGACAACCCCCGTGCAAATGTCTATCGTAAGATGAACGAGATCCCCTACGAGTGGGGCACCGCAGTCAACGTTCAGCAGATGGCATTCGGCAACTCTGGCGACCGCTCCGGCACCGGCGTTGCATTCACCCGTGACCCCGCCACCGGCGCTAAGAAGCTGATGGGCGAGTACCTGATCAATGCACAGGGCGAGGACGTTGTGGCCGGCGTGCGCACTCCTTCTCCCATCAGCCACCTGAAGGATCAGATGCCTGAGGTGTACGATCAGTTTGTCGAGATCGCTACCCGTCTGGAGAACTACTTCCGCGATATGCAGGATATGGAGTTCACCATTGAGGACGGCCACCTGTACATGCTGCAGACCCGTAACGGCAAGCGTACCGCTCAGGCTGCTCTGCAGATCGCATGTGATCTGGTGGACGAGGGCATGATCACCGAGCAGGAAGCTGTCCTGCGCGTGGAGCCCAAGCAGCTGGATACCCTGCTGCATCCCCAGTTCGATGCCGCTGCCCTGAAGGCCGCCGAGGTCGTCGGCAAGGGTCTGGCAGCTTCTCCCGGTTCTGCCTGCGGCCAGATCGTCTTTACTGCTGAAGAGGCAGAGGAGATGGTCAAGTCCGGCAAGATGAAGAAGGTCGTTCTGGTCCGTCTGGAGACCAGCCCCGAGGATATCGTGGGCATGCAGGTTTCTCAGGGCATCCTGACCGTCCGCGGCGGCATGACCAGCCACGCAGCCGTTGTTGCCCGTGGTATGGGCACCTGCTGTGTCTCCGGCTGCGGCAATGACAACGAGGTCAAGATCGACGAGGAAGCAAAGACCTTCGAAATCAATGGCCACAAGTTCGCCGAGGGCGACTGGATCTCCATCGATGGCTCTACCGGCAACATCTACGGCGAGCAGGTCGCTACCGTGGCCGCTACCGGCAATAAGAACTTCAACCGCTTCATGGGCTGGGCAGACGCTGCTCGTCAGCTGCTGGTCATGACCAACGCTGATAACCCGCGCGACGCACAGCAGGCAGTGGATCTGGGTGCTGAGGGCATCGGCCTGTGCCGTACCGAGCACATGTTCTTCGCAGAGGATCGCATCAAGGCTGTCCGTGAGATGATCTGCGCACGTACCGTGGAAGAGCGCGAAGCTGCTCTGGCCAAGGTCGAGCCGTTCCAGCAGGGTGACTTCGAGGCCATGTACCGCATCATGGGTGAGCGCCCGATGACCATTCGTTATCTGGATCCGCCTCTGCACGAGTTCCTGCCCACCAAGGACGAGGACATCAAGGAGCTGGCTGCCGACATGGGCATGACCTTCGATGACCTGAAGAACGTGGTTACTTCTCTGCACGAGTTCAACCCCATGATGGGCCACCGTGGCTGCCGTCTGGCTGTTACCTACCCTGAGATCGCTGCGATGCAGACCCGCGCTGTGATCAAGGCTGCTCTGAACGTCTCTGCTGAGACCGGCCATGTGATCACCCCGCACATCATGATCCCGCTGGTCGGCGAGGTCAAGGAGCTGAAGTTCGTCAAGGACGTTGTGGTCAAGGTCGCAGACGAACTGATTGCTGCTGCCGGCGTTGAGATGAAGTATCAGGTCGGTACCATGATCGAGATCCCCCGCGCAGCCCTGACTGCCGGCGAGATCGCCAAGGAAGCCGAGTTCTTCAGCTTCGGCACCAACGACCTGACCCAGATGACCTTCGGCTTCAGCCGTGATGATGCCGCCAAGTTCCTGGGCGCATACTACGAGAACAAGATCTACGAGAGCGATCCGTTCCAGCATCTGGATCAGATCGGCGTTGGCAAGCTGGTCAAGATGGCTGCCCACGACGGCCGCGAGACCCGTCCCGATCTGGGTCTGGGCATCTGCGGCGAGCACGGCGGCGACCCCACGAGCGTGGAGTTCTGCCACAATGTCGGTCTGGACTACGTCAGCTGCTCTCCCTTCCGTGTGCCTATCGCACGTCTGGCTGCCGCCCAGGCTGCTATCAAGAACCCCCGCAAGTGATTGCGTGAGCGCTTGAAAAAGCACAAATAAAGCAAACGAACCGCCCCGGTTTCCACAATGGAAGCCGGGGCGGCTTTTTTATACCAAAAAAGAAATCGATTTTTTTGTAGCTTTGATGAATTGGCGCAGAGTCATTGACAGCAGAAGGGCAGAAGCGTATCTTTGAAACAGAAAACGGAACCGGGCTATAAATAGCAGGTTTCTTTACCTTGCGAGGACACTTTCGTTTTGATGAGGCACGACCCGGTGTGCCGCTTTTTTCATTTGCGGAGATAAAATACAAAAAGTACGGATTATAGTACACATTATCTGTTATGCTCGGTACATGGAAGGCACACACCGGAAAAGGAGCAAAAATGCGAAGGACGTTGAATAAAACAAGGTTTTTGGCCGGTAAAACGGACCCGGAAAATACCAGCCTGTGGTTGCCGCTCTGGATGCATCTGTGGGATACGGCGGGCATCATGGAGCGGCTAGTCCGGCAGTGGCTCCCCGAAAGCGTAAAACGGGCCATGGGCTTTGAGCGCGAGGAAGCGTTGCTCGCACATGCCCGGTTTTTGGGTGGAATCCATGATATAGGCAAGGCTACGGTAGCCTTTCAGGCAAATATCCTGCGCACCCTGCCGGAGGCGAGGCAGCGGCTGGAAACGTTGACGCCGCTGGACTGTCCTGAACAGAATCGCCGGGAGTCGCCGCATGCCCGGGCGGGCGAGGCAGTCCTGCTGTGGGATGACTGCCCCGGCGGGATCGCCTCCATTGTGGGGGCGCACCACGGCAAGCCACAGAGCTGCGCGGCGGTCGATGATCAGTTAGAGGGTTGGGAGAGCAACTACTACCCCAAGGGACAGAAAGAGGTCTGGGAGGACTTCTGGACAGAACTGCTCATGACTGTTTTGCAGGACTGTGGCTTTGACGACACAGCGGAGTTGGATGATCTGAATCCGCAGGAGGAAGTGCTTCTGACCGGACTTCTGATCATGGCAGACTGGATCGCCAGCAATACGGAATACTTTCCCCTGATCCCGGTAGAGGAGTTGGGCAGCATGGAGGATTACCCGGCGCGGGTGGACAGGGCTTGGGAAAAGCTGGCGCTGCCCTTCCCGTGGGAGGCACAGCCGGGCATCGCAGACCCGCAGGAGTTTGCGGTGCGGTTCGGCTTGCGCCCAATGCGGCATCGTCCACGATATCCTTGCGCACGCGATCGAACAGCTGATCAGGAGTACCGAAATCGATTTTCGGCGCACCGGCGAGATTCCGATCGCGTCGGATACGCGCGGTCATCTCACGGGTGGGCCGCCGCCGCATCGCCGAAACCGTAGAGCAGGATTGCGTTGCGGGAAAGATCCTTGTCCAGGAAATTGCGCTGCGAATACATGAGCTCGCGCATGCTCATCGACGAGC
>ENA-OQBL01000439-OQBL01000439.1-human-gut-metagenome-genome-assembly--contig:-NODE-439-length-22150-cov-7.714480_pt1 | contig 22150 bp, 19 predicted proteins | sample MGYA00242747_ERZ504553 | MGnify/ENA primary metagenome ERZ504553 (study PRJEB26092, sample SAMD00036240) | human gut metagenome | host: Homo sapiens | study: EMG produced TPA metagenomics assembly of...
AGAAGTTTATAATGATGGTCTGATATGAGAAAGTCTTTTTTCCCTGGAACAACGGGAATCTTTGCTCTGTTTTTTGTTCCCTATATAGTTACAATTATTTTTAATGGTGCCAACACTACATTGATCAATAAAAAATTTAATGTGGAAATGCTTCTGCCGGTGATCGTTTCATCGCAGATTGAAGACAAATATGAAATTGAGACTTATAAAAGCACAAACAATCATAGCAAGATCAAATTTTTTACCGGACAATGAAAGAGGAGAAAAATCTGGCAATAACTTTATGTCAGATAAAGAAAGAGATGGAGGAGAAATCCCTGGCTTGTGTAATTTTACAGAATAAGTACGAAAAAGCAGTAACAGAAACAGAAGGAAAAGTCATTGTATGGAATAAAGAATTAAAGTTAGTTCCCTATCATGAATTAAGTGCAGGACAGACAAGAGATGGAATGGAAGTTTTCCACAACGAAGATGATTCGTATCTCAGATCCGTACACAGTCTTGTGGATAAAAATGCAAAAGATTATTTGAATAGTGTATACATAAATAAAAATGTCCTTCCGGAAAGAATTGAAATAAAATCCAGGGACAGTGCCGGTTATGTTACAGAAATTCTGGCTGACGGGAAAGTGTTGGAAGGCGAGGCATTCAGAAAAGGAATGGGACTCACGTCCTCAAATTTTACAATTCAGAAGTCTGGAAAGGAAATACGATTTTTATGTAGAGGAAAAGGTCATGGATTAGGATTTTCACAATATGGAGGGAATGAGATGGCAAAGGAGTCTGCGAATGCAAAAGAGATCTTACAATATTATTTTCCTGAGATGGATGTGCTGAACATAAAATCTGTAAATTGCTGAATAGATACGAATATTCTGGACACCCTATAGATATGAAGATGAAAACAGAGGTGAAAGGAATATGATGAATAACAAAGTGACAAGAATCATTGCCAATTCCGTTGGACTGGCCGCTGTAGCAGCATTGGGAATTACAGTTTATCAGTTAGGTACCTCCCCGGTCAAAGAGAAAACTCCTGAAGAAAAAACAGAAAATGTCGGTGAAAGTACACAGGATACGGAAGAACAATTGAGTGAAGATGCAGGAACGAATCATGTGGAGTCAGAAAATCAGTGGATATCCGATGACGGGGAAGATTTGGATGATACAAAGGTTACATTCCAAAAACAAGGAATGTATGGGGAAACAGCTCAGAATACTGTGGATAATAATGAATCAGATAATACTGCAGATGTGGATAAGACTGACAATGCTGTAAATTCTCAGCAGGCAGAAGAATCATCAGTAAATGCAAATATGAAATCCCAGACGATATCAGAAGATCAGGCAGATGAAGCAACAGATGTTTCGGCATCGGCCCTGAATCTTGCGACAGTAAATTTTTCGGAAGATACATTAATGGAGTGGCCGGTGAATGGAAATGTTCTCCTTGATTACAGTATGGATCAGACTACTTATTTTCCGACGCTTGATCAGTATAAATTGAGTCCGGCTATTGCTGTCGGTGCAGTAGAGGGAGCACCTGTGGTAGCTGCTGTTAATGGCAAGGTTTATTCTATAGAGCAGAATGCGCAGACGGGTACTACACTGACAATGGAACTTGGAAATGGATATCAGGCTGTTTATGGACAGCTTACAGATCTGACAGTGTCAGAAGGAGATACAATTAAAAAGGGAACGACGATAGGATATATTGCACAGCCTACAAAATATTACAGCACAGAAGGAACCAATCTTTATTTTGCAATGAAAAAGAATGGAGAACCAATAGATCCGATTGAATATCTTCCATAATGAAATAGAAGAAAAAAAACAGGGCTGCCGTAGATCGGCAGCCCTTAATTTGGTATAGGGCCAAGACAGTAACGTATAAACAGTACTTTGATATTTGCAACAGAAATGATATGTGTAGTATAATACAAAATATGTAGTGATTCAGCAGTTAACAATTCGTGGATATCAGATTAGGGGCAAAATCTCCCACAAATTGTGACATACATCTTGCGGAAAGCATTTTTCAGACACGCTCTAGCATCATAAAATACTGCTGGTTATAAAAATACTTTCGGAAATTATACAGACAGCATGAAAGAGGAGCTTTTTATATGAATATTAATGAGATTGCCAAACTGGCAGGGGTCTCCAGAGCTACCGTATCCAGGTATCTGAACAATGGTTATGTCAGTGAGGAAAAGAAAAAAAATATCAGCAGAGTTATTGAAGAAACCGGGTATCAGCCTTCTTCACAGGCGCAGAGGCTGCGTACTAAGAAGACAAAACTGGTCGGAGTAATTCTGCCAAAGATAGATTCCAATACGATCAGCCGGGAAGTTGCCGGAATCAGTGACATACTTACCAAAAAAGGATATCAGCTGATACTGGCAAATACAAATAACAGTGTTGAAGAAGAATTGAAATATCTTTCGCTGTTCAGGGATAATCAGGTCGATGGTGTTATTTTTATTGCCACCATATTGACAAAACAGCACAGGGAAATGATGAAGGGATTTAAAGTTCCGATTGTTTTACTTGGACAACAGCTGGATGGTTATCCATGTATTTTTCAGGACGATTATAAGGCTGCTGTAAATCTTACTGAACAGATGGTGAAGACAGGAAAGAAGTTTGGATATATTACAGTTACGGATAAAGATGAGGCAGTTGGCAGGCAGCGAAAATCAGGTGTGGAGAAGGTTCTTGGAGAAAATCAGATCACATTGGAAAGTGGATGTGTAAAATGCGGAAATTTCACATTAGAGTCAGGATATGAGAAAGCGAAAGAACTTTTTACGGAGCATCCCGATGTAGATACATTGATCTGTGCAACAGATACCATGGCAGTTGGAGCGGCAAATTGGCTGAAGGAGAACGGATATCAGATTCCTCAACAGGTTCAGATTGCCGGAATGGGAGACAGTTTTCTGGGAAAGATCATAGAACCAAAGCTGACTACTGTACATTTTTTTTATAAGACAAGTGGAATGGAATCAGCAAAAGTGCTGGTAGATTTGATAGAATCTAAGGAAACATCATCTGTACATAAAGAAATAAAAATGGGATGTAAGGTGGTACTCAGAGAGTCTCACCGAAATATATGACTGAACATGAAAGAGGAACTCTGAGGCAATCATCAGAGTTCATTTTTTCCGGATAATTGGATTTACATATATTAATTTACATATTATTAAAGGGAGTGATTTTGGAAATAATATATAAAAAAATGTATATAATATTTGTGATATGTTACATATTACAAATAAAAACGCCCAGATATAATAGCATATATGAGAACGATTCCATAAAAAGTACATACAATCCATAGGAAATACATATCGGTGATCAGATAAGAAATATCGTGAGAGTGCAAGACATCTGCTGAGTTATAATGAGATATCAGAGTAAATTTGGAATGGTATAAGATGATATTAAGGTTAAAAGGTATTTTTATAAGATTAACAAGTGAAATTTGTTGAATATGTGAGAATCTCAAAGTGTACATTTATATGAGAACGATTCCATAAAAGGAGGATATTATGGATTACAGAAAAACAGCACAGGAGATATATGACCATATCGGTAAAAAAGAAAATATTATTTCCGCAGCTCATTGTGCCACACGTCTTCGCCTGGTTATCAGTGATAATTCAAAGGCTGATAAGGAATATGTTGAGAACATTGAAGGCGTAAAAGGTGTTTTCTTTGCGCAGGGACAGATGCAGATCATTCTGGGAACAGGTGTAGTTAATAAAGTATATGATGAGTTCATCCGGATTGCAGGAGTTTCTGAGAGCAGTAAAGAAGAGCTGAAAAAAGTTGCGGCTTCCAGGGCAAATCCGGTGCAGAGACTGATCAAGACACTTGGAGATATTTTTGTGCCGATTATTCCTGCAATTGTTGCAAGCGGTTTCCTGATGGGAATTATGGAAGCACTGAACTTCATGGTAAACAATGGATTTTTGAATATTGATACCAGCGGTTCTATTTATACATTTGCACAGCTTTTCAGTAATACGGCATATACGTTCCTGCCAATCCTCATCGCATACAGCGGTGCTAAAGTGTTTGGTGCAAACCCGTATCTGGGTGCAGTTATCGGTATGATCATGATTCATCCAAATCTCCAGAATGCATGGACAGTTGCCACAGAAGGTGTTAAAGCAACTCAGAAAGTATGGTTTGGACTTTACTCTATTGATATGGTCGGATATCAGGGGCATGTAATTCCGGTTATCATTGCAGTATGGGTACTGGCTCAGATTGAGAAGAGACTTCACAAAGTAGTGCCGGCAATGTTTGATCTGTTTGTTACTCCGCTTGTAAGTGTCTTTGTAACAGGATATCTGACATTATCCATTATCGGACCTATCTTTGTCACTGTTGAGAACGGACTTCTGAATGGGATTCAGTGGCTGATCGCATTGCCATTTGGTATCGGAAGTTTTATTATGGGTGCGTTTTATGCACCGACGGTGGTTGCCGGTGTTCACCATATGTACACGATCATTGATCTTGGACAGTTGTCTAAATTTGGAGTTACTTACTGGCTGCCTCTTGCTTCTGCAGCGAATATTGCACAGGGTGGAGCCACTCTTGCAGTAGCACTTAAGACAAAGGATCAGAAGATTAAATCAATGGCAGTTCCGTCTGCATTAAGTGCCTGTATGGGAATTACTGAACCTGCGATCTTTGGTGTTAACCTTCGCTTTGGAAAACCATTTGTGATGGGATGTATTGGTGGTGCATTTGGTGCACTGTTTGCATCTGTTACAGGACTGGGGGCTACGGGAACTGGCGTAACCGGTATCTTTGGAATTCTTCTTTGTCTGAATAACCCGGTTTCTTATATTCTTATGTTTGTGATTGCATTTGGTGCTGCCTTTGTACTTACCTGGTTGTTTGGATATAAGGACACTAATGTTTCTGAAAAGACAGAAAGTGTTGAAGCTGTGGGAGATAAATCAACAACAGAAAAAAGCAATGCAGATGATTCTGTGCTTTATAGTGTATCAGAAGGAACTGCGATTTTGCTTTCCCAGGTAAATGACGCTACATTTGCTTCGGAAGTACTTGGAAAAGGAATTGCCGTAATTCCATCGAAGGGTGAAGTTGTTGCTCCATGTGATGCTGTGGTTGAGACTGTTTTTGATACAAAGCATGCAGTTGGTTTAAGTACGGAAAGTGGTATGGAGCTTCTGATCCATGTCGGGATCAATACAGTGGAATTGAATGGAAAATATTTTACATCTCATGTAAAGAATGGAGATCACGTAAAGAAAGGCCAGCTTCTGGTTTCCTTTGATATGGAGAAAGTTAAGGCAGCAGGATACGATGTGACGACTCCTCTTATTGTAACGAATTCGGATGATTATAAAGATGTGAAAATTCTGTCGGAAGATTCGGTAACACCATCAGATAAAGTATTGGAGATTGTGAAATGAGTACGCTAACTAAAGTTCTTGAAAGAAATATAAAAGTAATTGAAAAGAACGCAGATCTGACAGAAGGAAGATTCCGGCTTGGACATCATCTGATGCCGCCGGTCGGATGGCTCAATGATCCGAATGGACTATGCTGGTATAAAGGCAGATATCATGTGTTTTTTCAATACGCTCCCTTTGATGTGGAAGGCGGACTGAAATTCTGGGGACATTATACAAGTGAAGATCTGGTAGACTGGAAATACGAAGGGACAGCTCTTTATCCGGATTCTCCTTATGACTGTCATGGTGTCTATTCCGGATCTGCATTGGCAGAGAGTGAAAAACTTCATTTGTTTTTCACCGGGAATGTAAAGATTGACGGTGATTATGATTATATTAATGAAGGACGTGAGACCAGTACGCTTCATGTAGAAAGTGAGGACGGAATTCATTTCGGAGATAAAGAAGAGATAATTTCTTTTGAAAAATATCCGGAAGAGTTTACCTGTCATATCAGAGACCCGAAAGTCTGGAAAGAAAACGACAGGTATTTTATGGTTCTTGGTGGACGTCTTAAGGGAGATAAAGGTGCAGTTTTGGTTTATGAATCAGAAAATCTGAAAGAATGGAAATTTAAACATATAATAACCACACCGGAAGCTTTTGGCTATATGTGGGAATGCCCGGACTATTTCGAACTGGACGGGAAGAAATTTCTGTCTGTATCACCACAGGGCTTGAAGAGGGAAGAATTTCGTTTTCAGAATATCTATCAGTCAGGCTATTTTCCGGTAAAAGAGGATGGCTCTGTAGATGAAAGAGACTTTCGTGAGTGGGATATGGGATTTGACTTTTATGCTCCACAGACCTTTACAGATAACAGCGGAAGGCGACTTCTGATAGGATGGATGGGAATGCCGGATGCAGAGGAGGAATATACCAATAAAACCATTGATGAAGGCTGGCAGCATTGTCTTACCGTACCGCGGGAACTGAGGGTAAAGGATGGAAAAATATTCCAGTATCCGGCAAAAGAACTGGAGAGACTCCGAAAAGAGAAAACAATTCTTGATGATGAAAAATCAATTGTTGAGGTTCGTGTAGAAGTAAATGAAGGTTTTGATCTGTTAATTGAAGATATTGCAGTGACAGACAGAAGTTTTCAGATCAGTATGGGCGGACAGATGCTCTTTAAATATGAAAATGAAATTGCGGAGATTGGATTTTCTGAAATTGCGGGTGCAGGAAGAAATAAGCGGAAAGCGAAAGTCAGTGAACTGAACAATATCCGGATTCTTGCAGATACTTCTGCAGTGGAACTTTATCTGAATGATGGAGAGATTGTATTCTCAACCAGATATTATCCGGATCGTGAAGATCTGCAGCTAAAGGTAAAAGGCGGAAAATTCAGGGGAAATCTCTGGAATCTTCGAAAAATGATATTCACAAAATAAGAAAATAAACGTATAATAAAGCAGGTGGGAAAGAAAATCCGCAGTCGGTTTCCCTGCCTGCTTTTTTGACATATTGGTATTTCTGGTGCTGAGAGATCTGGCTGTCAGAAAGAATATGTGTCCGGATGATATACGTGTTTTAAACCGACTGTTTATTATAGAAACAGGGACGACCGCAAAAGATAGCAGTTGTCCTTTACATAAACTATAAAAAATTTCAAATAATGCAATTCCAGACAATAAGACAGTTGCTTGATTATAATATATGACTGTCGGGTGATTATGATGAATTATACTTACATTGTTAAATGTGCAGATGGGACTCTTTATACAGGGTGGACAAACTGTCTACAAAAACGTATGAAAGCACACAACGAGGGAAAGAACGGCGCGAAATATACAAGGACCAAAAGACCGGTTACACTTGTATATTATGAAGGATTTTCAACAAAAGAAGAAGCGATGAGACGTGAATATGAGATTAAACAATTTACCAGAAATAAAAAACTGGAGTTGCTGAGCTTCTGAACCCGTCAGATAAGGAGGATAAGAGAAAATGAAAAAGATGACAAAATGGCTTGCAGTATGCGCAGTATGTGTGATGGGCAGTGTTCCGGCCATGGCAGCAGAAGTACCGGATGTTACTGTAACACCGATCCCGATTGAAACACCGGCTCCGGATGTAACACCAATCGAGACACCTGCACCAACACCCATACCGGAGGTGAAAAATGGCTGGTATGAGTATGGAACAAAAAATAAGAAATATTTTAAAGATGGACAGTATCTTACAGGAATGCGTAAAATTCATGGTGAAGTTTATTATTTCAGTCCAAAAGGATTTATGAAAACCGGATGGATCAAATACAATAACAAGAAATATTATTTTGGTTCCAATGGAATACGTTACAGTGGCGTTAAGAAAATCAGCGGAAAATATTACTATTTCAGTGACAAGGGTGTTCTGAGAACGAAAACAGTTAAAGTTGGAAATACAATTTATTATTGTACAGAAAAGGGAATTCTGGAAGCCTGGAAAAAAGGAAAGACGATTTATTATCCAAATGGAAAGAAAATGAATTCCACCAAAGCGTATGAGTATGAGACTTTGCAGAGAGCAAAGGATGTTGTCAGCAAGATCACAAAACCGAGTATGTCAAAAAGTGAGAAATTTGAAACCTGTTTCAGATGGGTAATGTATCAGCATTATTACGATACCAGAAGAACATTTTATAATCAGACTGCATGGCCTGCGTTATATGCAAACGATTATCTGATACTGAGCGGAAAAGGCGGGGACTGTTTCTCAGATGCCTGTTCGTTTGCCTATCTTGCAAAGGCTCTTGGATATAAGAATGTTTATGTCTGCGTAGATACAACGGCAACTGACGGAAGCGGTCATTGCTGGGCTGAAATCGGAGGCAGAGTATATGATCCGCTGTTCGCAGAGGCGAAGAGCTATTATGGATATTTTGGCGTGGGATATGGATCCTATGGATTGTATCCGGAAAGAAGAGTAGCTGTGTAATATAAAAGCTTTCCTGCAGGGATTATGCTGCAGCAGAGAAAATTGTATTGTTAAGGGGTTGTAGCACCGGAAAAAATCCGGTGCCGCAACCCCTTGTTTTGTTTATTGGCAAATTGACGGTTATACAGGTAGTGGAGCAACAAAAAAGTACATGACAATGAAATGGCAGGCACTTCCAAGCATAACAAAGATGTGAAAGATCTCATGGGAACCAAAATTCTTATGTCTGGAATTAAAAAGCGGAACTTTTAATGCATAGATCACACCACCGATGGTATAAATGATTCCGCCTGCAAGAAGCCAGTCAAATCCTGCACGTGGGAGTGCATGGAAGATTGGAACAAATGCCAGTACACACAGCCAGCCCATGGCGATATACAGTACAGAGGACAACCATTTGGGACAGGTAATCCAACAGCCCTTTAAGATAATGCCGAGGACTGCAATACTCCATACCAGCGCGCACAGAATATATCCAATGCGGTTATGAAGGACGATCAGGCATACAGGAGTATAGCTTCCGGCGATCATCACAAAAATCATCATGTGATCCATTTTTCGCAGCCGTCGATTGACCTTCTCTGTAGAATCTACAGAATGATAAATGGTACTGGCTGCATAGAGCAGAACCATGGTAAGGATAAAAATACTTAAAGCAACAATATGGAGCACATCATAAGAACGCGCTGCCTTGATAATAAGAGGAACTGCTCCGACTGCAGCGAGAAGAAGGGCAATACCATGAGTGATCGCACTTCCGGGATCTTTTAATTTAAATTTCATAAAAACGCCTCCATTCATTCAGATAAATACAATGAAAACAATATAACATAGTTTTAAAAACTATATATCAAGTATATAAATACTATAACACAAAAAACAAAAAATCAAGGGCTTATTTTGGGAATCAAAGAAATGTTTGTCCGGCAATGCAAATGAGTTACAGGGTTGCGAAGATGAGGAAAACAGTTGAATCTATATGATAAATCTCCTATAATACAAGTAAAGTAAGTGGTAAAGGAGACAGTTCCATGGGAAAAACCATAACGATATGTTTTACAAATAATAAGGGTGGAAGTGGAAAAACCACAACCTGTTCAAACCTTGGAGCGGCGATGGCTCAGGCAGGGAAAAAGGTTCTTCTGATCGATGGAGATATGCAGTTAAATCTTTCTCTTGCCTTTTTTTCCGGAGAACTGGGTGCTGGAGCAGGCGAAAGGAGAGAAGAATCTGTATTGCGCAATCGGAAAACAGGAAGAGCTCAGCGGTTATGTGGTACATACTCCCTACGAAAATCTGGATCTGATACCATCGTCTACATTGATGAGTTCTATAGAATATGAACTTTTTTACAAAATGGCAGAGAGAATTTATCCTGCGAAAATGCATTCAGAAGATAAAGGATGCAGGAAATTATGACTATATTCTGATTGATGCACCTCCTACGCTGGGTGGTTGGGTGATGAATATCCTTTGTGCATCAGACCGGGTAATTATTCCTGTTGAGGCAAGTCCATGGGGAATGTTCGGACTTGCGAATATGTTTGAATTTCTTAATGAAGTAAAGCAGATTACTCCGGAACTGGAAGTTGCCGGAATTGCAGTGACAAAGGTAGATACAAGAAAGAGTTATTATAAACAGACAATGGAAACACTGCATGAACTTGAGGACATTCATGTATTTGAGCAGATCATCAGAGTGGACAGCTCTGTAGAATGGTCACAGGATAACAGTATTCCGGTTGTGGAATATAAAAAATCAAGCAGAAGTGCCAGGGAATATACGAGATTGGCAGAGGAGGTCATGGAATTATGTCAGTAGGCAGGGAGAGTATTCGGCGTGCAGCAAATGCAGGTGCCGGGAAAACCGTAAAGAAGCCCGTTGTATCCACAAAAGAGGCAGAGAAACCGGAAACAATATCTGTTACAGAAGAAAAGAAAAAAACAGCAAAAGGTTCTGTTCATATTAATGAGGAACTGCCGGTATATCTTCTTTAAAAGTTATTTGTAAGTGCTTGAGTATTTTGTTATTTTATAGAAAATAATTAAGTGGTTGCGCAAAAAGTGGGGTATTTTATGGAAACAGAAGAAAAGAAGATATATACAATAGAAGATATCGCCCGGGAGCTTGGGGTAAGTAAGACTACGGTATCACGTGCTATTTCAGGAAAGGGAAGAATCAGTCAGGCTACAAGAGACAGAGTACGGGCATTTATAAAAGAACATGATTACAGACCCAATGTTGTGGCAAAGGGGTTGGCACAGCGTAAAACTTATAATATTGCACTGCTGATGCCGAAGGATTATGTTGCCACAGAGTTCCTTTTTTTTAAAGACTGTATGAATGGAATCTGTGAGATGGCTTCCTCCTATGATTATGATATTATTATTTCTATGATTGATGGATCAGATGTATCGCAGATACAGAGACTGGAGGCAAATAGAAAAGTCGATGGGATCATTGTAAGCAGAGCAGTGGTAAGTTCCAAGGTGCAGAAATATCTGAAGAACTGTAAGGAACCATATATATTGATCGGCCCGTCTTCAGATCCGGAAGTTCCATTTGTAGATAACAAGAATCGGGAAGCAGGAAAAGAGCTGACAAGTATTATGCTGATGAAAGGCTTTCGGAATCTGGCACTTCTGTGTGGAAATCAGTCCTACAACGTTACCGGAAGCAGATATCAGGGTTTTCTGGAAGCACATGAGGAAATGGGAGTTTCTGTTAACGAAAATCTGATTTTCATGGATACGGATAATCAGGCAGCAGTATCTGATGCTGTGAAGAGACTGCTTGAAGAAGGCGCGGATGGTATTGTCTGTATGGATGATGTGATCTGCAGCATGTGTCTGAGCAGTCTGAGGGAAAAGAAAATATCGGTTCCTGAAGAAATAAAAATAGCCAGTATGTATGACAGTAAAAATCTGGAATATAATAATCCACCGATTACCAGCATACGTTTTGATACGGTAAGACTGGGAAAGATGGCATGTGCGAAATTACTGAACATCCTGGGGGAGAAGCCTTTGGAGGATACGTTGACACTGAATTATCAGGTGATGCTGCGTGAGTCAACACAGTAGAAAAATGAAAAATCCGCTGTAATTATTGGAGAATCAATAATCAGAGGACTTTTTTTTCATGGGAAATTACTTCATAATGTTTCTGTAACATAAAAAGTTCCCGGGCAGGATCGCATTGTGGAAGAGAGGAATTATGTCGCTGAAGCGACTCGCCACAGGCGGAGGAATCCTGCAAGCAGGATTCGTGTGTGTGTTTGAAAAATGGAAAAATCAGTCATGAATTGTGCGATATGACAAAAAAGAGATTCGAAATTAGATAATAATGGCTAATTGACTTTATTAATATAAAGGAATATACTAAAAATATGAACAATCGGTTGCGCAAACAAACTTGGAGTAATTGCAAACATATTCTGTAAGAAGAATGAAATCAAATCCCGTCTGCTTTGACTGAGAAAAGTAATGAGCAGCGAGAAGAGAGTGTTTTGAAATTGGATAGAGTTTAAATATGATAATGAAAAAGAAAACGATTGAAAATAGAGAGTTAAGAGGAGAACAGGTATGGACTTTAGAACGGATAAGCTGCTCCATGGCGGTGATTACAACCCGGAACAGTGGTTAAAGAGACCGGATATTCTGGAAAAAGATATTGATATGCTGGAGGAGTCTGGCTGTAATGTAGTAAGCCTTGGGATTTTTTCCTGGTCCACACTGGAGCCGGAAGAAGGTGTATTTCATTTTGGATGGCTGCAGGAGATCATTGATAAACTTTATAAAAGAGGTATTTCTACAATCCTGGCTACACCGTCAGGTGCAAGACCCAAATGGATGGCAGACAAGTATCCGGAGGTACTTCGTGTAGATGAAACACGCCACAGAGCGTTATTTGGATTCAGACATAATCATTGTTATACTTCTCCTGTTTACAGAGAGAAGGTACATATTATTAACAAAAAGCTGGCACAGGAGGTTGCCACACATCCGGGTGTGATCCTGTGGCATATTTCCAATGAGTATGGCGGAGAATGTCATTGTCCGCTGTGCCAGGAAGCATTTCGTAACTGGCTGAAAGAGAAATATCAGACTATTGAAAATCTGAATGATAAGTGGTGCACCACTTTCTGGAGCCATACTTATAACAGCTTTGATCAGATTGAGAGTCCATCTAAGATTGGCGAGACACAGCTTCATGCACTGAATCTGGACTGGAAACGCTTTGTCACTCATCAGACAGCTGATTTCATTCATCATGAGATCGCAGCACTGAGAGAGGGAGGAAGCACACTTCCGACTACTGCAAACCTGATGCACTATTTCGACGGCTTAGATTATTTTAAGATTGCAAAAGAGATAGATGTGGTTTCCTGGGATACTTATCCGACATGGCATAAAGAAGCAGTGATCGATACAGTTTATGATAATGGAATGTGCCATGACCTGATGCGCTCTCTGAAAGGAAAGCCGTTCTTCCAGATGGAATCCTGCCCGACTTCTACAAACTGGCAGAGTGTGAGCAAATTAAAGAAACCGGGAGTGCTTTTTGCACAGTCCATGCAGGCAATTGCACATGGTGGAGAGGGTGCTCTTTATTTCCAGATTCGCCAGAGCAGAGGCGCTTCTGAGAAGTTCCACGGAGCAGTGATCGATCATTATGGTGGAAATGATACAAGAGTGTTCAAAGAAGTTTCCAGAGTTGGAGCAACTTTGAAAGAAATAAGAGAACTGGCAGGAACAACTGTGAACAGTCAGGTTGCCATGATATATGACTGGGACAGCCAGTGGGCAATGGAGGACAGTCAGGGACCGAGAAATAAAGGTCTGCATTATCTGGAAGCAATGCTGAAATTCTACAGAGGTTTCCGTAAGCAGGGCGTGAATGTAGATATGATCGATATGACTTGTGATCTGGACAATTATAAAGTGCTGGCGCTGCCAATGGTTTATATGTTCAAAGAAGGTTTCGCAGAAAAAGTTCGTGCATTTGTGGAGAATGGCGGTGTGCTGGTGACAAGTTACTGGTCAGGAATCGCAGATGATACTGACAGATGTTATCTGGAAGGAACTCCGCATGGACTGATGGATGTGCTGGGAATCAGAAATACAGAGATTGATGGTCTCTATGACTGGGAAGAGAATTCTTTTGTTCCTGTGGCTGGCAATGAACTTGGACTGGATAAGACTTATACGTGCAAATATCTGTGTGATCTTGTGGAACTTCGCGGAGCACGTACCTTAATGACCTATGGAAGTGATTTCTATGAAGGATATTCCTGTCTGACGGTGAATGAATATGGCAAAGGTAAGGCATGGTATGTGGCAGCAGATGCTGATAAAGAATTCTATGGAGACTTCCTTGGAAAAGTGCTCAAAGACAGCGGCGTTTCCTGCGGAATCAAAGAAGAGATTCCGGATGCACTGGAGATTACAGTGAGAGAGAATGAAAATGTGAAATATTATATTTACCAGAACTTCGGAACAGAAAGCGTAGAGCTTCCTGTTCCTGAAGGAGAGGTAAAATGGATTTATGGCAATGACAGCGATAAACTTAAAGTTTATGGTCTTGCAGTTGCCAGGGTTATCGTGTAAAATAAATATCGATGGATGAGGAAATCCCTTCACTTTAAGCAGAGATTGATACTGCCTGGTGGAGGGGTTCTTTTTTACTCAGGTTTAACCGGGAAAATGGTACAAAAGTTTTTAATTGTATCAGGAAAGGTATAGAAATATGATTTCAAGAACTCAGATCAGATATATGGCAAATTCTTCATCATATAGTAGAGGTGCAGAGCTTTATGCAGCAGGAAAAGTTCTGGATATGGATGTAAAAAATATGGGTGCATCTGATGAAATTGTTGCATCTGTAAAAGGCAGTGGAAGAAATATCTATGAAGTAGATGTATCAATCGATACAGAGAATGATGAAATTGATACCTGCTATTGTGAATGTCGGGCATATGCAGAATATGGTGGGCTTTGTAAACATTGTGTGGCGGTTCTTCTGCAATATAATGATTATGAAAATGATAGGGATAGTTATGATTATGGACAATCTGTAGAAAAAATTGTAAAAGGTGGTCTGACTCATACGATCAGAAAAGGAGTGCAGATGCATACCACGCCGGAATTGGCTTCATTATTGCAGAAGCAGGCAGTTGCGAAGTCTCTTCCACTGATTCAGGGAAGCACTTATGGAAAAGTAAGGCTGGAACCATATTTTAATTTTGACGGAAGAACATTTACAGTAGAATTTAAAATAGGAATTAATAAAATGTACGTACTGAAGGATGCATTTTCCTTTGATGTTCATATAGCAAATCAGGATGATTATAAATATGGGAAAAATTTTCAGTTTGTCCATACAATAGAATCCTTTGTCGAGGAATCCAGACCGCTTGCGAAATTTATCTGTAAATGGGCAGACAACAACAGGCAATTTCACAGATCCTCTTCCTATTATGGATACTATATGGGAACTCTGGAAAAGGTAAGGCATCTGGAGCTGTCAGGAAATGAACTGGCAGAATTTTTGCTTTTGATGGAAGGAAAGACATTGCAGGGAGAATCTATAGGAACCAGAAACACAACCTGGGAAATAACCAGAGAACATCTTCCGAGAAAAATGACCATAACAGGTGCAAAGCAGGGAATTGAACTGAAGGTAAGCAAATTTACGTGTGCGGCAAATACGGAACAGTATAAAATTTGCTTTTATGATAAAAAGATTTATATTGAGAATGTAGAAGAGCTTTTACCTGTTAAGGATTTTCTGGACAGTTTGTCTTTGATCCCCGGTGAGAAAGCGTTTATAGAAAATAAAGATGTACCGGCATTCTGTCAGGAACTTTTACCGGTGATCCAGAAGTTTTTTAAATGCAGAATGGTTGAATTTCATCCGGAAAATTATGGAATGGTTAAACCGGAGTTTCGATTTTATCTGGATGCACCGCAGGAAAATATGGTTACATGTAAGGCGACTGTTAAGTATGGAGACAGGGAATTTTCTTTATATACAACGGACGATATTGCAGCAAGGGATATGAATAGAGAAACAGTTGTCAGAAATGTGATCCATAAATATTCGAATGCTTTTAATCCATTTGAACAGTGTGCGGTAATTGCGGATGATGAAGAGATGGAATATGAATTTCTGACAGAAGGAATTCAGGCACTGCAGGCAGTGGGAGAAGTATTTATTTCTGATGCGCTGAGACGGATTGAAGTCCGGAATTCGCCAAAGGTTACAGTAGGTGTTTCCCTGAGTGGAAATCTACTGGAGCTGAGTATGACAGCAGGAGATATTTCAAAGGAAGAACTGATTGACATTCTTTCCAGATATAATAAGAAGAAAAAGTTCTATCGTCTGAAAAACGGAGCTTTTGTAAATGCAGCAGACTCGGGTCTGGATACAGTGGAAGAACTCAGGGCAGGGCTTCAGCTGACGGATAAGCAGATGAAGCAGGATAAGATTGAAGTACAGAAGTACCGTGCGTTGTATTTGGATGCACAGTTGAAAGAGAATCCGGTTGTTTCGGCAGTAAAGGGTAAATCTTTTAAGTCGCTGGTAAGAAATATGAAGACCATTGAGGATAATGATTTTGAGGTGCCGGAGAGCCTGGATAAAGTTCTGCGGGAGTATCAAAAACGGGGATTTCTGTGGATTAAGACATTGAATTATAATGGATTCGGCGGAATACTTGCAGATGATATGGGACTTGGAAAAACGTTGCAGGTGATTGCATTTCTACTGTCAGAATTTCTGGAAAGAAGGAATACTGTTGTTGAAAATATAGCAGTAAAAGAAACTGCAATGTTAAATATGCAGAGTGAAATTGAGACAGTGGAACAGGCGTGCAAGGCAGCAGAGGCGCAGAAAGCTGATGGAAAGAAGGCAGATGGACAAACTGGAAAGCTGCAAAGAAATACATTAATTATAGCTCCTGCATCATTGGTATATAACTGGAGCAGTGAAATTCAACGTTTTGCACCGGAGCTTACAGCAAAGATGGTGACCGGGACTGCAGCAGAGAGAAGACAGATCCTGGCAGAAGCAGATTCTGAGGATATTCTTCTGACTTCCTATGATTTGCTGAAAAGGGATATCAGCGAATATGAAGGATATAAGTTCAGATGTGAGATTATTGATGAAGCTCAGTATATCAAGAATGCAAACACTCAGGCTGCGAAAGCAGTAAAAGAGGTTCAGGCAGACTTCAGGCTGGCTCTTACAGGAACTCCGGTGGAAAACCGCCTGAGTGAATTGTGGAGTATATTTGATTATCTGATGCCCGGTTTCCTTTACAGTTATAAGAAGTTCAGGGAAGAAGTTGAAATTCCGGCAGTTCAGAATTCAGATGAAGATGCAATGAAACGTCTGCAGAAAATGATCCGGCCGTTTGTACTCCGAAGATTGAAGAAGGAAGTGCTTACAGATCTGCCGGATAAGCTGGAAGAGAATATGTTTGTACAGCTAACAGGAGAGCAGCAGAAGCTTTATGATGCACATGTGAAACGGATGATGCTGATGCTGGATAAGCAGTCCGAAGAAGAATTTAAGACCTCAAAGATTACAATTCTGGCAGAGCTGACAAAATTGCGCCAGATCTGTTGTGATCCGTCTCTTATTTTTGCAGATTATAAAGCTGATTCTGCAAAAGTGGATATGTGCCTGAATATGATCAGTAATGCAGTGGAGAGCGGACATAAGATTCTGTTGTTTTCGCAGTTTACGACAATGCTTGACCATCTTGCGAAGCGCCTTGAAGAGGAGAAGATCAGTTACTATATGCTGACTGGTTCTACAAGTAAGGAGAAGCGTGCACAGATGGTAGAGAACTTTAACACAGATGACACACAGGTATTCTGTATTTCTCTGAAGGCAGGAGGAACCGGTCTGAATCTGACGGCAGCAGATATTGTAATCCATTTTGACCCATGGTGGAATCTGGCAGTGCAGAATCAGGCAACGGACAGAGCACACAGAATTGGTCAGAAGAATGTAGTGAATGTATACAAGCTGATCGTGAAGGATACGATTGAAGAAAATATTTTGAAACTGCAGGAAAAGAAACGTGAACTGGCAGATCAGATCCTGGAGGGCGAAGGGCTTAACGGAGGCAGCTTCACAAAAGAGGAACTGATGGAATTACTTTCCGGGAAATAACCGCTTGATTGCAGTTAAATGGCATTTTTTGTAAATACAGAAATGTATATTCTCCCTGTTTTTCCACATAATAACCATACAACACATGATATGGAAACTGAAGGGTACAAAGACAGTAAACTTCGATAAAAGGAAAAACAGGAGGAAGAAAAGTGCATGAAAGCGACAGGAATTGTTCGGCGCATAGATGATCTGGGGCGTGTGGTCATTCCTAAGGAGATCAGAAAAACGCTGCGGATAAAAGAGGGGACACCACTGGAGATTTTTACTGACCGGGAGGGGGAGATTATTCTGAAAAAGTATTCCCCTATCGGAGAACTGAATGTCTTTGCAAAGGAATATGCAGAGGCGCTGGCGCAGTCAAGCGGGATGGTAGTGTGTATCACAGATCACGATCAGGTAGTGGCTGCTGCGGGACAGGGAAGCAGGGAATATATGGGAAAACCTATCAGCAAAGCTCTGGAAGATGCAATCACGGAAAGAAGCTCTGTGTTTGCTAACGGAAATGACAGAAGCAGGATACCTGTGACTCAGGAACAGAGAGAACCTTTGTATTCCCAGATCATGCAGCCTATTATCAGTGCAGGAGATACAGTAGGATCTGTGCTTTTACTGGGAAAGAATGAAAAGGATGTGATGGGTGAATCAGAGAAGATGCTCATCAGAACAGCAAGCGGATTTCTGGGAAGACAGATGGAACAGTAAAATTAATAGAATCTTCAGCAGCTTATAGTGGCGGCTGAGGATTCTTTTTTGTATAATAAGAAGCAGTTATGATTTTCTGGAATTGTTATAGTAATAAAATTGTTATGGCAATGAGAGGTGGAAAGGAGACATATTATATGGCTGCAATATATCTGGCACCGTTTTATCTGTTGGTGTGTGTATATATCCTGCTTCGCAGCCTGCACTGGTTTCAGGTATTGCATACGGTTTTTCGGAATGTGTGGGTGTGCAGGGGGATTGGACTTGTATATTTATTTGTAGTGTTTAGTATACTGATCGCATTTATGGCACCTGCATCAGGATTCAGGAGATTTATGAAGCTTCTGAGTAATTACTGGCTCGGTGTTTTGATGTATACACTTATGACTCTGGGAATCGCGGATGGATTGAGACTGTTACTGAAATATCCTCTTAGAAATTTTGCCTTTCCGGGGAGAGAATTGCTTTTCAGTAATATGGGAACTGCTGTTGTGGGAGCTGTCTGTGCGGTGATCATTTCAATAGTCAGTATTTACGGAGTGCTCAGTGCCGGAAATATACATACAACGAAGTACAATATTTCTGTTGATAAAAAGGCAGGAAATATGAAGGAGTTAAATGTGGTTCTGGCCGCAGATCTTCATCTGGGATATAATATTGGATGCAAGCAGATGGAGCAGATGACAGAGAAGATCAATAAGCAGAATCCGGATTTGGTGGTAGTGGCAGGAGATATTTTTGACAATGAATATGAGGCACTGGATGATCCGGAAAAACTGGCAGAGATATTGAGAGGAATTCGGTCGAAGTATGGTGTGTATGCATGTTACGGAAACCACGATATTCAGGAAAAGATTCTGGCGGGATTTACCTTTGGCAGTAAGGAAAAGAAAGAGAGTACCCCGGAGATGGATGAGTTTCTGGAGAAAGCGGGGATTACGCTTCTGAGAGATGAGTATGTGCTCATTGATGATTCCTTTTATCTGTATGGAAGACCGGATTATGAGCGTCCGGGACGGGGGATTGATAAACGAAAGACTCCGCAGGAAATCACAGAGGGTATGGATGTGTCACTGCCAGTGTTGGTTATCGATCATGAGCCGAGAGAACTTCAGGAACTGGCGGATGCGGGGGTGGACGTGGATCTCTGCGGACATACCCATGACGGACAGGTATTTCCGGGAAATATTGTGATCAGATTCTTCTGGGAAAATAAATGTGGTTATCTGAAAAAAGAAAATATGCATAATATTGTTACATCCGGTGTAGGGCTTTTTGGACCAAATATGAGAGTTGGGACTAAAAGTGAAATCTGTGATGTCAGCATATGTTTTAACTGAATCAAGTAAGTCCCCGGCTTCAACTGCAAAAATCAATAAGCAGTTGAAGCCGGGGACTTGTCTGTTTAGTTATGTCTGATCTGATTTTGTGCTCAGTCGAGAGCTTTCTCACTCATTTCTTCCAGAAGGTCTTTTTTTCAGATCCCAAAGTTTCTGAGAAAGGTCTACATATACTTTCTGAGGATTTACGAAACGTCTGGATTCATCCCAGAGAGTATTCTGCTCTTTCTGGCAGTATTCGCGAAGCTCCATAACAGATGGAGATTCATAGACTCGTTTACCTTCTCTGATGACAGGAACGAGAAGTTCGCGTACTTCATAGGTTCCGCCGAGAACTTTTGTCTTTTTCCAGGTATCGATTGGATCAAAGAGAACCATGTTCTGGTCTGCATCAAGCTTTTCATCAGCAAGGCAGATAAGATCTGCCCTGATTTTTCCGGTTTTCTTATTATAGAGACGATATACGGTTTTATTTCCAGGGTTGGTTACTTTCTCTGTGTTTTCGGAAAGCTTGATCTTAGGTGTAAATTCGGTACTGTCTGCATCTTTGACAGCAGCAAGTTTGTATACACCGCCGAATGCAGGATTATCGTTGGCGGTGATCAGTCGTGTTCCGACACCCCAGGAATTAATCTTGGCATCCTGAGCCTTCAGGCTCTCAATGAGATATTCGTCCAGATCGCTGGAAGCGGAAATAACTGCATCGTCAAATCCGGCAGCAGCAAGCATCTTATATGCTTCTTTGGAAAGGTAGGCAAGATCACCACTGTCGATACGGATACCGTATTTGGTAAGCGGAATACCTTCTTCGCGCATTTCCTCAAATACACGAATTGCATTTGGAACACCGGATTTCAGGACATCATAGGTATCTACCAGTAAGGTGCAGGCATTCGGATAAAGTTTGGCATAGGTTTTGAATGCGGTATATTCATCCGGGAAGCTCATGATCCAGCTGTGTGCGTGAGTTCCAAGGACCGGTACGTCGAACATTTTGCCTGTGAGAACACAGGAAGTACCGGCACATCCACCGATGATTGCGGCACGTGCGCCAAAGATACCTGCATCCGGTCCCTGGGCACGACGCAGACCAAATTCCATGATCGCATCACCCTTTGCAGCATAGCAAACGCGGGCTGCTTTGGTAGCAATGAGGCTCTGGTGATTGATGATATTCAGGATTGCTGTCTCTACAAGCTGAGCTTCCATGATAGGTGCTACAACTTTGATTACATTGCATATAAATTTATCGGGAAAAAAATTTTACTCTGTATTCTATTATTGTTATTGTACTGACGAGTATTTTTCACAGATATGCTTCCGGCGTATGTGTTTACAAAGGATGTGCTGCTGATCAGTGTGTTTGGTGGACTGATCAATGGATTTGCCATCAGTCTGTGTTTAAATGTCGGCACCACCACGGGTGGCACCGACTTTATCAGCATCTTTTTATCACAGCAGAAGGGCATTGATGCATGGAATTATATTCTGGCAGGAAATGTGCTCATGCTTGTAGTTGCAGGTGCCCTGTTCGGCTGGTCGATTGCGTTGTACTCGATTATTTACCAGTTCTGCAGCACGCAGATCATTCAGGCATTGTACAAGCGTTACCAGAAGGAAACGATGTTTATTATTTCTGATAAATCCAATGAAATCTATCGTGCCATTCGGGAACGGACCAACCATGATGCAACGTTATTCCAGGGAATCGGGTGTTATGAGGAAAAGCAAAAGACCCTGATTTATTCCGTCATTAATTCCGAGGCAAAAAGGGAGCTGCTTCCGCTTATCCGTCAGATTGATCCCCATGCTTTTATCAATGTTGTGCGGACAGAAGAACTTGCGGGGCGTTTTCATGATATTCCGCATGATTAAAAGCTTTATGCAGATTCAATCTCATAAGTAAAGCCGGCATCCTCGATGGTTTTTGGATGGTATCCTGGATGCCCTGTCCACCGGCGGTCAGATAACCGGAGGCGAAGATGGAATCGACGACACTTAAAAGCTTTTTTTACTTCTCCTTTGAAATATACCTCACGGCCGGCGGCACAGCGGATATCTGACTGTGGAACCATCAGTCTTGCAAGGCAGAGGACTTTCATGCAGTATTCTGTGGTCAGACCGGAAATATCTTTATCGCCTAACGGAGTTCCCTTGATCGGAAGCAGCAAAATTGATCGGCAGTGCTTCCGGCTGGATCTCACGCAGTTCCATCAGCATATCTACCACATCTTCTTTGCTTTCGCCCATACCGATGATTCCGCCACTGCAGATTTCAAATCCAATCTTCTGCAGCATATGAATATTTTCAACACGCTGGTCAAAGGTGTGGGTGGAGCAGATATGGCTGTAATAGGCGCGGCTGCTGTTTAAGTTGTGGTTGATACGGTCAAGACCGGCATCGTAGAGCATGCGTGCCTGTTTTTCCGTTAAAAATCCAATGGAACAGCACAGATGTGTGCCGGTTTTCTTCATGGCACGGATGCGTTCGGCAAGTT
>ENA-OQBL01000443-OQBL01000443.1-human-gut-metagenome-genome-assembly--contig:-NODE-443-length-21994-cov-4.834271_pt1 | contig 21994 bp, 16 predicted proteins | sample MGYA00242747_ERZ504553 | MGnify/ENA primary metagenome ERZ504553 (study PRJEB26092, sample SAMD00036240) | human gut metagenome | host: Homo sapiens | study: EMG produced TPA metagenomics assembly of...
CGGGCAAATCGTCGCTGGCACTCGGCGTGCTGTATGCCGAAGGCTCGCGCCGCTACCTTGACGCGCTGTCCACCTACACCCGCCGCCGCATGACCCAGGCCGCCAAGGCACAGGTGGATGAGGTGCTTTACGTCCCCGCCGCGCTGGCGCTGCACCAGCGGCCCGGTGTGCCGGGCATCCGCAGCACCTTCGGCACGGGTACCGAGCTGCTGAACAGTCTGCGGCTCATGTTCTCCCGCCTGGCCAGCCACCGCTGCCCCAACGGCCATTACGTGCCGCCAACGCTGAACGTCGCCGCCGAGCAGCCGATTTATTGCCCGGAATGCGGCGCACTTGTGCGTGCGCCGTCGGCGGAGGAGCTGGCCTTCAACAGCCAGGGCGCCTGCCGCACCTGCGACGGCACGGGCCTGGTCCGCACCGTGGACCGTGCCACGCTTGTGCCTGACGAGAGCATCAGCATTGACGACGGGGCCGTCGCGCCGTGGAACAGCCTGATGTGGTCGCTCATGACCGACGTCTGCCGCGCCATGGGCGTGCGCACCAATGTGCCGTTCCGTGAACTGACCGACAGGGAAAGAGACATCGTTTTCAACGGCCCGGCGGAGAAAAAGCATATCTTCTACAAAGCCAAAAGCACGCCCGAGGCCGGGGAACTGGACTTTACCTATTACAATGCGGTCTACACGGTGGAGAACGCCCTGGCCAAGGTCAAGGACGAGAAGGGCATGAAGCGGGTGGAAAAATTCCTGCGCGTGGATACCTGCCCGGACTGCCGCGGCTCGCGCCTGTCAGAGGCCGCCCGTGCGCCGCGGCTGCGGGGCATCGGGCTGGATGAGGCGTGCAGGATGACGCTGACAGCACTCTGCGGCTGGGTGGACGGCGTACCCGCCAGCCTGCCGCCCGAGATGCGCCCCATGGCCGAGAGCATCTGCGCCTCGTTCCGCGAGACCGCACGTCGGCTGCTGGATCTGGGGCTCGGCTACCTGACGCTGGACCGCGCGTCGTCAACGCTTTCCACCGGTGAGCGCCAGCGGATGCAGCTGGCCCGCGCCGTGCGCAACCGCACCACGGGTGTTTTGTACGTGCTGGACGAGCCGTCCATCGGGCTGCACCCCTCCAACATCGTCGGCCTGAACGGCGTCATGCACGACCTGATCGCCGACGGCAACTCGGTGGTGCTCGTTGATCACGACACACAGGTGCTGGCGGAGTCGGACTGGCTCATCGAGATGGGCCCCGAGGCCGGTGCGGGCGGCGGGCACGTCATTGCCGAGGGCACGGTGGCCGACCTGGCCGGAAACCCGGCGTCCCAAAATCGGCCCCGTTTCTGGGCGGGCAGGGGAGTGCTGCGCCCCGGAACCGCCCGGCGGAGCTGTTTGCCGAAGGGCGCATCCATCTTTCGACGGACGCCATCCATACGGTTAAGCCGCTGGAGGTGGACATTCCCAAGGGGCGGCTGACCGTTGTCACGGGTGTGTCCGGCTCCGGCAAGACGACGCTGATTCTGGAAAGCCTTGTCCCGGCGCTGGCGGCGCAGACGGCGGGCAAGCCGCTGCCGCCCCACGTAAGGGCCGTAGAGGCCGACGGCATCGCGCAGGTAAAGCTCATCGATGCAACGCCGATTGGCATCAACGTGCGCTCCACCGTGGCGACCTACGCCAATGTACACGACGAGCTGCGCAAGGTTTTTGCCCGCACGCCCGATGCCAAACGGCTAGGCTACAAGGCGGGCGACTTCTCCTACAACACAGGCAAGCTGCGCTGCCCGGTCTGTGACGGCACCGGCGTCATCAGTCTGGACGTGCAGTTTTTGCCCGATGTGGAAATTCCCTGTACCGGGTGCCATGGCTCCCGCTACAGCCGCGACGCCGACGCCGTGCGGCACGAGAACAGGCACGGCGGGACCTGCACGCTGCCGCAGCTCATGGACATGGACATCAACACGGCGCTGACCGTCTGTACAGACTTGAAATTGGTGACACAGCGCTTAAAAGTGCTGCAGGATCTGGGCCTTGGCTACCTGACGCTGGGCGAGGAAACGCCGAGCCTGTCCGGCGGCGAGGCACAGCGGCTGAAGCTGGCCAGCGAGATGGGCAGGGCCCAGCATGACACAGTGTTTGTCTTTGACGAGCCGACCATCGGTCTGCACCCGCTGGACGTGCGCACGCTGCTGGGCGTATTCCGAACCCTGATCGAAAACGGCGCGACGGTCATCGTCATTGAGCATGACCTCGACGTCATCCGCAGCGCGGACTATCTCATCGACATGGGACCCGGCGGCGGTGAGGAGGGCGGACGTGTCGTCGCCTGCGGAACCCCCGCCGAGGTGAAGCAGAACCCGGAGAGCAGGACGGGGAAATTTATCTGAAACGTATCATGCCTTCCCCCTTGGGGGAAGGTGGCCGTAGGCCGGATGAGGGGCGAGCTTGCCGTGATTGCCCGTAAAAGGGTTGCTGCGCAAACTCGCCCCTCATCAGTCACCTTCGGTGACAGCTTCCCCCGAGGGGGAAGCCTTTTTTGTTTTGTACATCCTGCACAAAAACTACCCTTCATTTTTGGTGAGTGAAAATGACCGAAACTGATTGATTTTGACGGATAATCTGCTATAATAAAGCTACAGTCAATCAGAAACATCCACAAAACACCAAAATCGGTCAAACAAAGACCGGGAAAGGAGCAAACCCCTATGTTAGCCGAGGAACGCTTTGCCCTGATCCTGAACCTGCTGGCGGAAAAACGAACCGCCACCGTGCAGGAGCTGTGCGAAGCACTCAACGCCAGTGAATCCACGATCCGCCGCGACCTGACCGAGCTGGCGCGGCAGGGCCGTTTGAATAAGGTCCACGGCGGTGCGACCCTGCCGGACGGCCAGTTTTTGGCCGATGAGCCGACGATGGCCGCCAAGGAGGCGCTTGCCGTCTGGCAGAAGCGCAGCATCGCGCAGGCCGCGGCAGACCTGATCCGGGCGGAGGATTTCATCTACATCGACGCCGGTACAACCACGTTGGCCATGGTCCGGGCGCTGAGCGGCCCCGCGCTGGAGGCCCACTACGTCACCAACGGCATCGCCCACGCGCGGCTGCTGGCACAAAAAAGCTGCCACGTTTGCGTGCCGGGCGGTCTGCTGCGCCCCCGGACAGAGGCCATCATCGGTGCGGCGACCATCACGGCGCTGCAGCAGTTCAATTTCACTAAGGCGTTCATCGGGGCCAACGGCGTGGCGCTGAACGTCGGATTCACAACGCCCGACCCGGAGGAGGCTGCCGTCAAGGCCGTTGCCGTCCGCCGCGCGCGGGAGACCTGGTATCTGGTGGATGACAGCAAATTCGGCCGGGTCTATCCGGCCGTCATCGGGGAGATTTACAGCGGCGCGATCCTGACGAACCGCTGCCCTGATCCAAAATGCAAACAGCTGACATTGGTAAAGGAGACAGAGCAATGATCTACACAGTGACATTCAACCCGGCCATTGATTACGTTGTGCGGCTGGACCGTGAGCTGCAGGTGGGCGACGTCAACCGCGCCAGGGGCGAGGACTGCGTGCTGGGCGGCAAGGGCATCAATGTGTCCGGCGTGCTGGCCCAGCTCGGGTGCGAGAGCGTCGCCCTCGGCTTTGTGGCGGGCGAGACCGGCGCCTGGCTGGAGCGCGGCCTGGCTGCGCAGGGCCTGAAAACCGATTTCGTCCACCTCGACCACGGTATGACCCGCATCAACGTCAAGATCAAGGCCGGGCAGGAGACCGAGCTCAACGGCGCGGGCCCCGACATCCCGGAAGCCGCCATGAAGGCGCTGGAGCAAAAGCTCGACGCCCTGCAAAAGGATGACATTCTGGTGCTGGCGGGCAGCATTCCGGCCAGCCTGGCCCAGACGACCTATGAGCGGCTGCTGGCCCGGCTGGAGGGCCGCGGCATCCGCGCCGTGGTCGATGCCACGCGCGATTTGCTCGTGAACGTGCTGCCCTACAAGCCGTTCCTCATCAAGCCGAACAACCGCGAGCTGAGCGAGATCACGGGCGTCAGGCTGACAAATGATAAGGAAATTGCCGCTGCTGCCCACATGATGCAGGACAAGGGCGCGCGCAATGTGCTGGTGAGCATGGCGGGCGACGGTGCGCTGCTGCTGGATGAGCACGGCACGGTCTACCGCATCGGCTGCCCCAGGGGCAAGGTCGTCAACAGTGTCGGCGCGGGCGACAGCATGGTGGCCGGTTTTGTGGCCGGTTACCAGCAGAGCGGCGGCGATTATGAGGCCGCCCTCCGCTTGGGCACCGCCTGCGGCAGCGCCACCGCGTTCAGCCTGGGTCTGGCGACGAAGGCGGATATTGACGCACTGCTGGCAACGATGTGACGCGGCGCTGTAACGGAGGATGCCCAATTTGGCGAGGAGAGCTTCACCCAACAGGAGATTCCCCGGAACGGCTACCGTGTGCTGGCCGTCACGGCCTGCCCCAACGGCATTGCCCACACCTACAGAGGCCCTGACCAAGACCCGGCAGGCCGCGGGCGGCGCAAACGACAGCTTTGGCCACAGCCTGTACAAGCACCTGATGAACGGTGTATCGCACATGCAGCCCTTCGTCGTGGGCGGCGGCATCATGATCGCGCTGGCCGGTTCGCTCTCCATGGTGTTCGGCTGCGCCCTGCGCACACCCCACGGCGGTATCTTCGTATTCCCGGTGGTTGACCACGCACTGCTCTACGTAGTTGCCCTGATCGTCGGCAGCGTCGTCGGCGCTGTGATCCTGAGTCTGCTCAAGAAGGAGTACGTCGAGGAATAAACGATAACTTTTAAAGGGCCGCTCCCGGAAACGCGGGCGGCCCTTTTGGCTGGTGCCTGCCGAAAACGCCCTGACCCCTTCTGCGAGGGGCTCTGCCTGCGGCCTTCCCATAATTGTGCATCCGCCCGTGCGGCCTTGCGGCAACCGTCCCTCTGCGATTCACAAATGCTTCAACCTCTCTCCTCTCAAAAATCTGCCCGACGAGACTGTCCAAGCTGTGCAGAATGTGCTATAATGTCCAAAAAACACAGAAGGAGGCAACCCATGCAGGTCGTGTTTTCCCCGGGTGCAGAGATAAAATTTGAGGGCGCAAATAACTTTCGTGAGCTGGGCGGCTACCGCGCGGCGGATGGGCGGCAGGTAAAATACGGTCTGCTCTACCGCGGCGGCAACCTTGATCTGCTGAAAAGCGAGGCCGACCACGCACGGCTGGCGTCGCTGGGCCTGCGGGAAATATTGGACCTGCGCAGTGCAGGGGAGAGCGCTGCGCACCCCGATCCGGCGGTCCCGGGGGCGCACTACCAGCGCGTCTGCGGTATGCGCAACGCCGACGGCACCGAGATGGACTTTTCCGGTCAGGGCATCGAGCGCCTGCGGCAGGAAAAGAAAGCCTTTGAGCGCAGTGTGGGCCGCCCGGTGCACGATTTTGAGTGGTTTAGCGCTCTGTACCGGGAGATGCCGTTCCGCAATCCGGCCTACCACGCGCTGTTTGCCCTGTTGGAGGGCCGCCGCGTGCCGGTGCTGTTCCACTGCTCCTGCGGCAAGGACCGCACAGGTATCGGGGCCATGCTGATCCTGCTGGCGCTGGGCGTCTCCTGCGCGGACGCGCTGGCCGATTACATGCTGACCAATGTCTACCGCCGCGAAATCATTGAGCGCTTCCTGGCGGATAAGCCCGCCGCCGAGCGCGATCTGCTGCTGCCCGTCGAGGGCGTCAGCGAGCCGATGGGCGCAGGAGCCATCGACGAAATTTTGCGGCGCTACCCGAGCTACGAGGCCTACTTTGCCGATGAATTCGGCCTTGACGCCGCAAGGCTGAAGGCGCTGCGGGATTTTTATCTGGAATAACTGGAATAAAAACAACCGCTCCCTTGCCGGAAAATGGCAGGGGAGCGGTTGTGATTTGCAGGGAAAATCAGCCCAGGCTGATGCCCATGGCGCGGGCGACGTTCAGCATGTCGCAGTCGCCGGGCACGCCGCGGGTCTTGCCGGCGATGTCGGCCAGCGGGTTGGCGGTCACATGGCGGTTGACCATGGCGACGGTCACGCCGTAGTGCTCGTCCGCCACGAGACCGGCAGCGTAGGAGCCGAACTGGGTGGCCAGCACGCGGTCATAGGCGCTGGGGCTGCCGCCGCGCTGCATGTGGCCGGGCACGCAGATGCGGGTCTCGGCACCGGTCATCTCCTCGATCTGCTTCGCAATGCGGGCTGTGGCGGTGGTGTAACCGGCCTCGGCGCGCTTGGCGGTCCACTCCTTGCGCTTCATCTTGGCCTCCTCGGTGGAGAAGGCACCCTCGGCCACGGCCAAAATCGAGAAGTTCTTGCCCGCCTTGGCGCGGTTCTCGACAGCAGCGGCGACCTTCTTGATGTCGTAGGGCAGCTCCGGCAGCAGGATGATGTCCGCGCCGCCCGCAATGCCGGAGTACAGCGTCAGCCAGCCGGCTTTGTTGCCCATGATCTCAATGCACATGACGCGGCTGTGGCTGCCCGCGGTGGTGTGGATGCGGTCAATGACCTCGGTGGCGATGTCCACAGCAGTGTGGAAGCCGAACGTCACGTCGGTGCCGTAGATGTCGTTGTCGATGGTCTTGGGCAGACCGATGATGTTCAGGCCCTCCTGGCTGAGCAGGTTCGCGGTCTTGTGGGTGCCGTTGCCGCCCAGGCAGAGCAGGCAGTCCAGTTTGGCGGCGCGGTAGTTTTTCTTCATCGCGGCAACCTTGTCGACCTTGTCCTCCTCGACCACGCGCATTTTTTTGAACGGGGTGCGCTTGGTGCCCAGAATGGTGCCGCCCACGGTCAGAATGCCGGAGAACTCGTCCGGGGACATCTCCCGGAAGTTGCCGTTGATCAGGCCGTCGTAGCCGTTCATGATGCCGACGATCTCGACCTTATCGCCCATGCGGTGGTACAACGCCTTGGCCACGCCGCGCAGGGTAGCGTTCAGGCCGGGGCAGTCGCCGCCGGAAGTCAGAATACCAACACGAATCGCCATTGTAAAAACCTCCCGTTGCTTATATATTCTACTATATATAAATGTACGCTAACCGCAAAAGGATGTCAAGTATAGTTTTTGCACGATGCTGCGAGCAGAACAAACTTTTTTGAAAAAATCTCAAAAAAATTCAAAAAAAGGCTTGCAATTTGGAAACACCTTTGCTATAATAACATACGTCGCCGGGTGACGCGGCAGACACAAAACAAAATATGGGAGCTTTCCCGAGTGGCCAATGGGGACAGACTGTAAATCTGCTGCTTAATGCTTCGGTGGTTCGAATCCACCAGCTCCCACCAAAAAGCTGTGGCAAAGATGTTGCCGCAGCTTTTTTTGTTGTATCGCACAAAACCGGCAAAGGCAATGACCGATTTTCAAAGTGCGTTTTATAGAGATGCCCAACTGCTTCCGGGCGGTTGGATTTTTTTGTTGCCAACCTTTTCTGCTGCTTTCAGAATGTTAAGGCAATACCGCATAATTCTAAGTGCCGATACGGCGAGCAAGGTGCGGCAGCTGCCGGAGCGGTGCTTGAGCCGTAAGGCGGAAATTGTGCGGTATTGCCTTAAATTTCCCCGCAGCCGGAAACCGTGGAGTGGTTCATGCCCATCCTGTAAAATCAGAAACCGGGCACAGAATTACAGCGGGCACTTGCAATCCGGGCGGAAAACAGGTATAATAGCAACTGTTACCTGTCTCAGTAGCTCAGCTGGATAGAGCACACGCCTCCTAAGCGTGGGGCCGGAGGTTCAAATCCTCTCTGGGACGCCAGAAAGCACCGCTGCAAGCCTTTTTTCGGGGCTTGCAGCGTTTTTGTTTTCTCCTTCTCCCGGTAATTTCACTTCTGTTACCGGGAGATTTTTATACGCCGCAAGCTTTTTTGTGATGGCGTTGGATTCGGCAAGGACGCATTGTTTACAATTTGGCGGTGGATTATCCCGCGCAGGGTGTGGTACAATATAAACCACACTGAAAATGCAGGGGCTGATGCTCACCATCGACCCGTGAACCTTGCGGCGGCCGCTATGTGCCGCGGGCGAACCATGTCCGCCCTTACATTCTCGACGCAGGAAAGCCGCGCTGCATCTATTATAATTAAAGGGGTGTTTACCATGTGTACAGCTGCAACCTATACAACCGACAGTTTCTACTTTGGCCGCAATCTGGATTACGAATTTTCCTACGGTGACGAGGTCACCGTCACGCCGCGGGCCTACCCGTTTTGCTCTGCGCTGCATGGGGGACTTCCGCACAAAATATGCGATGACCGGCATGGCCTACGTGGCGGGGGAGTACCCGCTCTACTATGACGCCGTCAATGAGAAGGGCCTGGGCATCGCAGGGCTGAACTTTGTCGGCAATGCAGTCTACCATCCGGCGCAGGATGGCAAAAGCAACGTCGCCCAGTTTGAGCTGATCCCCTGGCTGCTGGGCAGCTGTGCGACGCTGGCCGAGGTGCGCACGCTGCTTGCAAAAACCAACATCGTCAATATCCCGTTCAGTGAGCAGCTGCCCCTCGCGCAGCTGCACTGGCTCATTGCCGACAAAACGGGGAGCATCGTGGTGGAGTCCACCGCCGACGGCCTGCACATCTACGATAACCCCGTCGGTGTACTGACGAACAATCCGCCGTTCCCGCAGCAGCTTTTCGCACTGAACAACTACCGCGCACTCTCGCCGCGCACGCCTGCGGTTGCGTTTGCGGACGGCCTTGACCTGCCCGTCTACAGCCGCGGTCTCGGCGCACTGGGCCTGCCGGGCGATCTGTCCAGCCAGTCCCGCTTTGTGCGTGCGGCCTTTGTGCGGATGAACGCGAAATCCGGCAGCAGCGAGGGCGAGAGCGTCGGGCAGTTCTTCCACATCCTACACGCTGTCGAGCAGCAGCGCGGCTGCTGTGAGCTGGACGGCGGCAAGTACGAGATCACCCTGTACACCAGCTGCTGCAACGCCGACAAGGGCATTTACTACTACACGACCTACGGCAACCACCAGATCACTGCCGTCGATATGCACCGGGAAAACCTTGACGGGGACAGGCTGGTCTGCTATCCGCTGGTGCAGGGCGAACAAATTGCGCTGCAAAACTGATTTTACACCCAAAACGTGAAAAAAGCGCTTGCAACGTGCGGCAAACTATGCTATACTGTACAGTGCATGAGACTTTTCACGTCACGACGGCGTGGATAGAAATAGAAGGAGTGCTAATCTAATGAACTGGTATGAGATCGTTCTCGGCGTCGTCCTCATCGCCGTGTCCGTGTTGATCGTTGTTTTCACCCTCGCGCAGGAGCAGAAGGGCCAGGGCCTGTCCGGCGCGATCATGGGCGAAAGCTCCGCCACGATGGCAGCAGGCCGTGAGCGCGGCGTGGACGCCAAGCTGGCCAAGCTGACCAAGATCTGCGGCGTCGTTTTCTTTGTCGTTACGCTGGTCGTCTGCGTTTTGAGCGCGCGCCTGTGATTTTGGCAGGGTAACAAAGATGAAAAGGGTCCGCCAAGCGCTTTGGCTTTGTAAGCAGCGCCCCGGCGGGCCGTTTTTTGTGGATGTATATAAAGGTAGGGCACCGTCGGATGGCGGTGCGACGTAAATTAAAGGAGCAACTATGACACCGTTACAGAAATCTATTTTAAACGCGGTCAAGCGCCGTCCCATGACGCTGCGCGAACTGCAGAACAACCTGCAGGTGGACAACTCCCGCCTGCGCACCACCGTTTCCGCTATGGTCGCCACCGGCGAGCTGTCGATGCGCAACGGCACCTATGTGCCCGGCTTTGCGACCTATGAGAATGCTGCAGCCCCCAACACGATTCCCTGCACGCTCGTCAAGCTGGCCGCGCGCTTCGGCTTTGCCAGCCGCGACGACGGCGAGGGCGACATCTTCATCCCGGGCCGCGCACTGCACGGCGCAATGCCCAACGATAAGATCAACGTCAAGCTGTTCGACCACCCGCGCGTGGAGGGCTCCTCCGAGGGCGAGGTCGTCGAGGTCACGGTCCCGAACAATCGCTTTGCGGGCACGGTCTGCCGGTCCGAGGATGGCCGCATGGCCGTGGAGCCGGACGGCTGCCGCGACGTGAAGTTCCTGCTGGCCAAGCAGGGGAGCGAGGGCGTGCACCTGGGCGACAAGGTCGGCTTCCTCATCACCCACCGCGGCAACCGCCACAGCGACCACCGCGCCGCCGTTGTCGAGAAATTCGGCTCCTCCGACTATGCGTCCGAGTGCGCCAAGGCCATCCTGTATGGCCGCAGCGTCCGCCAGGAGTTCCCGCCGGAGGTGCTGGAGGAGGCCCGCGCCTACGACAACGCCACGATTGACCCCGCCGAGGCCGCGAAGCGCCTGGACCTGCGCGGCATTCCCATCTTCACGATTGACTCCGCCGAGACGAAGGACATCGACGACGCCATCAGCCTGCAGAAGCTGGACGACGGCTACGAACTGGGCGTTCACATTGCCGACGTCAGCCACTATGTCCGCCCCGGCACTGCGCTGAATGAGGAAGCGTTCGAGCGCGCGACGAGCATTTACTACGCCGACAAGGTCATCCCGATGCTGCCGACCCAGCTGTCCAACGGCATCTGCTCGCTGAACGAGGGCGAGGACCGCTTGGCGTTCTCCTGTCTGATGCGACTGGACGAGAACGGCGAGATCCGCAGCTACAAGTTCGTCAAGAGCGTCATCTGCAGCCGCGTCAAGGGCGTGTACAAGGAGATCAACGCCCTGCTGGAGCCCCTGGAATCTGAAACAGACGCCGACCTGACCGACCTCAAGACGAAATATGAGGCCGTGCTTGACCAGCTGCCCACGATGGACGAGCTGTACCGCAAGCGCCTGGTCCTGCGCAAGGCCCGCGGCGGCATGGAGATCGAGTCCAACGAGGCTAAGCTCGTCATGGACGAGAACGGACGCTGCATCGACATTGTCAAGCGTGACCGCGGCACGTCCGAGTGCATGATCGAGGAGTTCATGCTGCTGGCGAACCAGTGCGCCGCCAACGCGGGCCGCACGAACAAGGTCCCGTTCGTCTACCGCGTGCACGAGGCTCCCGACGCCGAGAAGATGGAGAAGCTGTCCGCCACGCTGTTGGCCTGCGGCCTGAACGCCAAGTTCAAGAACCCCATCCCGACGCAGCTCGAGCTGGCGGCCCTGCTGGACGAGACCCGCGGCCAGCCCATCCAGATCCCCGTCCACACCGGCATTCTGCGCAGCATGCAGAAGGCCCGCTACGCTCCGCAGCCTCTGGGCCACTACGGTCTGGTGCTGGCGGACTACGCCCACTTCACCAGCCCCATCCGCCGCTACCCCGATTTGGCGATTCATCGTATTTTGACCGAGATGCTGAACGGTGTCTCCGCCAGCCAGCTGCAGCGCGACTTCAACGAGTTTGCCCAGCAGGCCAGCGAGAAGTCCAGCAAGCAGGAGGTCGCCGCCGTGCGCATTGAGCGCGATGTCGAGGACCTGTACAAGGCCGAGTATATGCACAACCATCTCGGTGAGGTCTACACCGGCACGGTGGCCGGCATCACGCCCCGCGGCGTCTTTGTCGAGCTGGACAACACGGTGGAGGGCTTTGTCCCCGCCGCGCAGCTCTGCAAGGGTGAACCGCAGGTCATCGACGGCGTCAGCATGCTGGACCCGCTGACCGGCAAGAGCTGGATGCTGGGTTCTTCCATGAAGATCCGGGTCGCGGCCGCCGATGTGGCGCTGGGCCGTATTGATTTTGAGTATATGGTGGAGTAATTTCCCGCGCCATACAATAGAAAACTCCCTGTCCGCACCGGGCAGGGAGTTTTTTGCGTCTTATATCACCTTATGCTCCATCCATTTCCCGCGGGCAAACCGCACAAGGAAACACAGGCTGCGGCAGATCCAGTCGATGAACATACCGAACCAGACGCCGGTCAGTCCTAAGTGGAACTGCAGAACGAAGATGTAGCTCAGAATCACGCGGAACAGCCACATGCTGACGATGCTGACCGACATCGTAAACTTGGCGTCGCCGCCCGCGCGCAGGGCGTTGGGCAGGGTAAAGCTCGTCGCCCAGAAGAAGATGCTGAACAGATTGAACCAGTGGACCACGTGGGTACACATGGCGGATGCCTCCGCCGAGAGATTGAACCAGGTCACGACCTCGGGCATCAGGAAGAACAGTGCCGCGTTTGTGACGGTCAGCCCCGTGATGGCGATGCCCAGCAGCGTGACGGAATAGCGCTGCGCCTGCTTTTTCTCGCCTGCGCCAAGGCACTGCCCGATGACCGGGATCATGGCAAGGCTCATCGTGTTGCCGGGGATGTTCGCCAGCGTCGAGACCGAGTTTGCCACGGCATTGGCCGCGATGGCCGAGGTGCCTAAGGTAGACGTCAGGCTGCTGACACACAGCTTGCCGATCTGGAACATGCCGTTTTCCAGACCCGACGGGATGCCAATGGACAAAATCTGCATGATGGGCCTGCGCCGGGGCCGCAGGTCAGCGAAGCGCTGCACGCGCAGGGGATTGTGCAGGTCCTGGTTCTGCCACAGGATGAACACCGCAGCGAACACACGCCCGATCAGCGTGGCCAGCGCCGCGCCGATAACGCCCATGCCGAAACCGTAGATCAGCAGCGCGTTGCCCGCAATGTTGATGACGTTCATGACAAGGCTGGCCAGCATACTGATGCGGCTGTTGCCCTGCGCACGGAACAGCGCCGCGCCGCCGTTGTACAGGCCGATGAAGGGGTAGGACACCGCACTGATAAGGAAGTACTGCTGCGCAAACCGCATGACATCCTCATCAATGCTGCCGAACACCATCCGAAGGATCGGGCGGGAGAGCAGCATACAGACAACACCCACCGCAACCGTAGAGATGCCCAGCACGCTGTACAGCTGGGCGGCGCTGCGACTGGCGTTTTCCTCATCCCGGCGGCCCAGATACTGGCTGGCAATGACCGCACCGCCGGTAGCCAGCGCGGACAAAATCTGAATAATCAAAATATTAAGGCTGTCCACGAGCGATACGCTGGAGACAGCGGCCTCACCCACACCGGCGACCATCAGCGTGTCGGCCATGCCCATCGTGACGCTTAATGTCTGCTCCAGCAGCAGGGGCCAGATCAGGGTGAACAGCGCTCGCCTGGTAAACAGAGGGCCTTGTGATTTTGCAGTGGCTGTCATGGTAAACTCCCATCCTCTTTTACTTGGATTTTACCATTAGTATACAGCAAAATCTATGCGAAATCAAGGATTTGACACTTGTACAAAAAATGCCAGCGAACGCTGTAGCTGCGCCCTGTACAGCAAAAATCCGCAAAAATCAAATCGCAAGGATTTTGCCCACTTTTGCGGCGGCAAAAAGCCCCAGCCACAACAGCTGGTGGCCGGGGCAGATCATGCGGCGGCTTGCAGGGGCCGCAAAGGGCGGTGGTTAGAAGTCGACCTCGGTGTCGTAGTAGCAGCACTTCAGCAGCTTTTCCATCTCCTCCTGGGTCGGCTGGCGCGGGTTGGAGCCGGTGCAGGCATCGGCAATCGCGTTCTTTGCGATCTCGGGCAGTCTCTCGAGGAATACGTTCTCGGGGACAAAGCCCTGCTCAGGCGGGGTAGGAGTCGGGGCCGTAGTGGCCGATGCAGTGCGGAATGTTCAGATGGTCGTTCATGCCGCGCAGATACTGGATGAGCAGCGCGACCTTCTCGTCGTCGTTCTCGCCGCCCAGGTGCATCTTGTCGGCAATGACGCCGTAGCGTGCCTTGGCGGTGGGATCCTTCGCGTTGTAGGCGATGACCTTGGGCAGGTACATGGCGTTGGCTGCGCCGTGGATGATGTGTGCGCCGTAATCGGCAAACGCCGCGCCGGTCTTGTGAGCCATGCTGTGTACGATGCCGAGCAGCGCGTTCGAGAACGCCATACCGGCCAGGCACTGGGCATTGTGCATCGCGTCGCGCTTATCCATATCGCCGTTGTAGCTGCCGACCAGATCCGCCTGGATCATCTCGATGGCGTGCAGGGCCAGCGGGTCGGTAAAGTCGCAGTTCGCGGTGGAGACGTAGGCCTCGATGGCGTGGGTCATGGCGTCCATGCCGGTGTGGGCGACGAGCTTCTTGGGCATCGTGTGGGCCAGCTCGGGGTCAACGATGGCGACATCGGGCGTGATCTCAAAGTCGGCGATGGGGTACTTGATGCCCTTCTGGTAATCGGTGATGATCGAGAAGGCCGTGACCTCGGTGGCCGTACCGGAGGTGGAGGAGATGGCGCAGAAGTGGGCCTTGCGGCGCAGCGGCGGGATGCCGAACACCTTGCACATATTCTCAAACGTGATGTCGGGGTACTCATACTTGATCCACATGGCCTTGGCTGCGTCGATGGGGGAGCCGCCGCCGATTGCGACGATCCAGTCGGGCTGGAACTTTTCCATGGCGGCAGCACCCTTCATGACCGTCTCCACGGACGGGTCGGGCTCGATGCCTTCAAACAGCTCTACCTCCATGCCGGCCTCTTTTAAGTAGGCCTCGGCGCGGTCCAGGAAACCGAAGCGCTTCATCGAACCGCCGCCGACGCAGATCATGGCGCGCTTGCCGGGCAGCGTTTTCAACGCTTCCAGCGCGTGGGGGCCGTGGTAAAGGTCACGGGGTAAAGTAAATCTAGCCATAGGGTTTGCCTCCTTTAAAAATAGCTCTCTCGGGCTTTGACAATTAAATGTCAAAATCTGTTATTAACAGTATACACCTTATGTGTCTAAACGGTCAATCGACAATACAGAGAATTTTCCGGCGATAATTCAGCATTTTGCCAGTGGAACACTCATAGGCTGTTCTATGGGGAAGGGGGCAGGAGCTATGCGTCCGATCACGCCGCAGCAGAATACAAAAATGCGCCTGCGCATGCGGCTTTTGGCGGCGGTGCTGGCGGTGGGGTGCCTGGGCGGGCTGACGGTGCGGCTGTTTGTGCTGATGCTGCGCGACCCCGGCGGCTACGCGGCACGCGCCGCCGACCAGCAGCTGCGCGGGGCCACGCTGCCCGCCGCCCGCGGGGAGATCTATTCCGCCGACGGTACGCTGCTGGCCGCCAGCGAGACCTGCTGGACCATCCGCGCCGCCCCGCGGGAGATGGCCGACGACGCCGTAGAACCGGCTGCGCGGGCGTTGAGCGAAAATTTTAGAGCTGGACTACGCCGATACGTTGGCCAAATTCAGCCAGCGAACCTCCAACGACTGCCTGCTGCGCCGCCGCGTGGATAAGACGATGGCCGACGCTGTGCGGGACTGGTGCCGGGCGAACGGTGTGGACGGCATACAAATTCGGCAGGATACCCGCCGCGTCTACCCGCAGGGAAATTTTATGGGCGGCATTTTAGGCTTTACCGACGTGGACAACGCGGGCCTGTGGGGGCTGGAGCTGCGTTACAACGACGAATTGACCGGGCAGAACGGGCGCATCCTGACCGCCAAGAACGCCTGGGGCTACGATATGCCGACCCACTACCAGACGCTAGTGGACGCCGTGCCCGGCAGTACGCTGACGCTGACCATCGACGCGAACATTCAGCACTGGCTCGAAAGCGCACTGTCCGCCGCTGTGACGGAGCATCATGTGGCCGAGCGCGGCGTCGGCATCGTGATGGACGTCCACACCGGGGGCCGTGCTGGCGATGTCCTGCCAGCCCGACTACGACCCGAACGCGCCGCGGACCCTTATAAACAAGGAAGTCCGTGACGCTGTGAATGCCCTGACCGGCGAGGAGCGCAGCGCCGCGCTGCAAAAGGCCCAGCAGGCACAGTGGCGCAACAAGGCCATCAGTGACTTGTATGAGCCGGGCAGTGTGTTCAAGCTCATCACGGCGTCGGCGGCGTTGGACTCCGGGGCGTGTAAGGCCACGGACTATTTCACCTGCGCGGGTAAAATAACCGTCGCAGGCACGCGATTCCGCTGTGCAAACGGGCATATCCACGGCACCGAGACCTTCGCCCGGGGGCTGGCTGTCAGCTGCAACCCCTGCTTTATCCAGATCGGTGCGCGGCTTGGAAAAGAACGCTTCTGCGATTACTTTGCGGCCTTCGGCCTGAGGGAGGCCACGGGCATCGACCTGCCGGGCGAGGTCAGGCGCAGCGAATACTACACCGCGGACCGGATGGGCCCGGTGGAGCTGGCGAGCTGCTCGTTCGGGCAGAGCAGCAAGGTCAGCTACCTGCAGATGCTCACGGCGGTCTGTGCGGTGGTAAACGGCGGCGAGCTGATGCAGCCCTACGTTGTGGCGAAAATCACGGCGCCTGACGGCACTGTTGTGAAGGAAGTGCAGCCGACGGTGAAGCGCCGCGTCATCAGCGCGGAGACCTCCGCCACGATGTGCCGCCTGATGGAGGGTGTCGTTACAGGCGGCACGGGTAAGCAGGCCGCGCTGGCGGGCTACCGCATCGGCGGCAAGAGCGGCACGAGCCAAAAGCTGGACAGCGCCAACGAGGGCGCGCGCATTGCGAGCTTTGTCTCCGTTGCGCCCATCGACGACCCCAAGGTCGCTGTGCTGGTCTGCCTGGATGAGCCCCACAGCTGGACGACGAGCGGCGGCGCGCTCTCCGGGCCGGTGTGCGCCGAGGTACTGGGAAAGGTGCTGCCGTATCTGGGGGTGGAGAGGGAAAGCGGCGAATAAAGACAGCCGGGCACGGGCGGATATGGAATCCGCCCCTACGTTGAATCGGGAAAGCGCAGGGTGACGGGGAACGGATAGAGCCCCTCCGGCCTTCGCTTCGCTCGGCCACCTCCCCACTGCGTGAGGAGGCGCTCTCGCGGGCAAAGCCCGCGCAAAAGGCGCCCCACGAAGTGGGGAGCTGGCCGAGCCTGCGAGGTCTGAGGGGCTCTGCCCATTTGCCGCTGCACGATAGAAAAAAACTCTGCGCCGTCCCTCTTGACATTCCCCGATCCGGTGTTATACTGGTAAAGTACGCAAACGAACAGTTAGATAACGAACAATTCGAAATCTAACTTCTTGGACCCAAAAATCGTAAAGGAGGGAAGAAATGCACGAATCATCGCATTGTGACTGCGGCTGCTGCGCGGATGCCCACTTCGGCGCACTGCTGAACCAGACCTCGCGGCTCATCCGCCGTGCGCTGGATGCCCGCATCAACGCCGAGGTCAGCTCAGAGCTGTCGGGCGTGCGCGGCATGGTGCTGGGCGACATCGTCCGTGCCGAGCGCCAGGGCCGCGACGTCTACCAGCGCGACATTGAGCAGTGGTTCAACATTCGCCGCTCCAGCGTCACCGCCATGCTGCAGGGCATGGAGCAGGATGGCTTCATCACCCGCAGCGCCGTGGCGAAAGACGCCCGCTTAAAGCGCCTTATCCCCACAGAGAAGGGCCGCGCCTGTCACAAGCAGATCGAAGAAAGCATTGCGCGGTTTGAGGATGACCTGCAAAGCGGCATTGACCCGCAGCAGGCCGCCGCGGCCCGCGCTGTGCTGGAGCAGACCCTGCGCAACGCACAGCACATCCTGCAAGAGGAAAATACCAACCAAGAGAGGGGAAATACCAATTGTTAAAAACACTCGGACGTGAAACCAAGGGCTTCCGCCTGGTCTCCGTGCTGACGCCGATCTTTATGATCGCGGAGGTCATCATGGAAATGATCATCCCGAAGCTGATGGCCTCCATCATTGACAACGGCGTCACGCCGGGCAATATGCAGGTCATCTACACCGTCGGCGCACAGATGGTCGTCGCGGCGCTGTTCGGCCTGCTGTTCGGCATTCTGGGCGCGGTGGCCGGCTCCCACGCGGCCACGGGCTTTGCCCGCAACCTGCGCCGCGGCATGTTCCGCAACATCCAGACCTTCAGCTTTGCCAACATTGACAAGTACTCCACCGCGGGCCTGGTCACCCGCATGACCACCGACGTCACCAACATCCAGAACGCCTACCAGATGCTGCTGCGCATGTCGGTGCGTGCGCCCGCCAGCATGATCGTGGCGCTGATCATGTCCTACACGATCAACCGTCGGCTGGCAAACATCTATTTGATCGCCGTCATCCTGCTGGGCTGCGCGCTCGCCTTTATTATGAGCCGCGCCACCAAGTACTTCGGCGAGGCATTCCGCAAGTACGACGACCTGAACGAGAGCGTGCAGGAGAATGTCTCCGCCATCCGCGTTGTCAAGGCCTATGTGCGCGAGAAGTTTGAGGGCGAGAAGTTCCGCAAGGCCAGCGAGAATGTGCGCAATCTGCTGATGCGTGCCGAGCTGATCCTGGCCTGGAACGCTCCGCTCATGCAGCTGACCGTCTACAGCTGCATCCTGCTCATCTCCTGGATCGGTGCCCAGCTTATCGTCAGCTCCGGCGCAACGACCTTCACCACCGGCGACCTGATGAGCATGCTGAGCTACTGCATGAACATCCTTATGAGCCTGATGATGCTGTCCATGGTGTTCGTCATGATCACGATGTCTGCAGCCTCCGCCAAGCGCGTGGCCGAGGTACTGGACGAGCAGTCCGACCTGACGAACGGTGAGGATCCCGTTATGGAGGTCAGGGACGGCTCCGTCAAGTTCGACCACGTCAGCTTTGCCTATAAAAAAGATGGCGAGAAGGCCCTCGAGGACATTGACCTCGACATCAAGTCCGGCGAGACCATCGGCATCATTGGCGGCACCGGTTCGGCTAAGTCCAGCCTTGTGCAGCTGCTGCCGCGTCTGTACGACGTGACCGAGGGCAGCGTGACCATCGGCGGCGTTGATGTGCGCAGATATGACCTCGACACCCTGCGCAACAACGTCGCCATGGTGCTGCAGAAGAACGAGCTGTTCAGCGGCACGATTGCCGAGAACCTGCGCTGGGGCAACCCCGACGCCACCGACGCCGAGATCGAAGACGCCTGCAAGCAGGCCTGCGCCGATGAATTTATCGAGCGCTTCCCCGACAAGTACCAGACCCACATCGAGCAGGGCGGCAACAACGTCTCCGGCGGCCAGAAGCAGCGCCTCTGCATTGCCCGCGCACTGCTGAAAAAGCCCCGCATCCTGATCCTGGACGACTCCACCTCCGCCGTCGATACCGCGACGGACGCAAAGATCCGCCATTCGTTTGCGGAAAAAATCCCCGGCACGACGGTGTTCATCATCGCCCAGCGCATTTCCTCCGTGGAAAATGCGGACAAGGTCCTCGTGCTCGACAACGGCAGGGTCAGCGGCTTTGACACCCCGGCCAACCTGCTGAAAACAAATGCCATCTACCAGGATGTCTACAACAGCCAGACCAAAGGTTCCGGCGACTTTGATGAGAAGGGAGGGGAGGCATAATGGCACAGCAGCCTAAAGTCGTAAAGGTCGGCCCCGGCGGGCGCAGCAATGGCCCCCGCCCCAAGGTCAAAAACCCCGGCAAGGTGTTCAAGCGCATCCTCGCCTATGTCATGAGCCGCTATAAGGCACAGGTCATTGTGGTGCTCTGCTGCATTCTGCTGGCTGTGTTCGCCCAGCTGCAGGGCGTCATGTTCTCCCAGACGCTGATCGACAGCTACATTTTGCCGCTGCTCAAGGCGGGCAGCACGGACTTCAGCGGCCTGGCCGCGGCTATCCTGCGCGTGGCAGTCATCTACTGCGTCGGCATCGCTGCTGTCTTTGTGCAGAACCGCCTGATGGCAAGGATCACCCAGGGCACGCTGAAGGACCTGCGTGACGAGATGTTCACCCACATGCAGACGCTGCCCATCAAATACTTTGACACCCACGCCCACGGCGACATTATGTCGGTCTACACGAACGACATTGACACGCTGCGCCAGATGATCAGCCAGAGCCTGCCGCAGCTCGTCAACACGGTTGTGACCCTCGTCGGCGTGCTGGCCTCGATGCTCTATCTGAGCGTCCCCCTGACGGTGCTGGCCCTCGCGATGGTCGGCGTCATGCTGCTGGCGACGAAGTACCTGACCGGCAACTCCGGCAAATACTTCATCAAGCAGCAGCAGGAGCTGGGCAAGGTCAATGGCTACATTGAGGAAATGATGAACGGCCAGAAGGTCATCAAGGTCTTTTGCCATGAGGAAATTGCCATTGAGGAGTTCGACAGGCTCAACGATGAGCTGTTCCATAGCGCCGACAAGGCAAACGCCTATTCGCTGGTAGCAATGCCCGTCAACGGCCAGCTGGGCAACCTGTCCTACGTGTTCTGCGCCATCCTCGGCGGTGCGCTGGCTATCAACGGCTTCGGCGGCTTTACGCTGGGCGGCCTCGCCAGCTTCCTTGTGCTGACCCGCCAGTTCAACCAGCCCATCAGCCAGATTTCCATGCAGCTGAACTCCGTCGTTATGGCGCTGGCCGGCGGTGCGCGTATCTTTGCGCTGCTGGATGAAAAGCCCGAGGTCAACGAGGGCGACATCACCCTGGTCCACGCCAAGTACGAAGCGGACGATACTGTCACCGAGACGAACGAGTCCACCGGCATGTGGGCGTGGAAACGCATGGATGCCGACGGCAAGCCCCGGTACACCAAGCTGGAGGGCGACATCGTCTTTAAGGATGTGGACTTCGGCTACGACGAGAAGAAGATCGTCCTGCATGACATCAACCTGTATGGCCGTCCGGGGCAGAAGATCGCCTTTGTCGGCTCCACCGGCGCGGGCAAGACGACGATCACGAACCTTATCAACCGCTTCTACGACATCCAGAAGGGCCGGATCCTGTACGACGGCCACGACATCAAGTCCATTGAGAAGGACGCGCTGCGCTCCTCTCTGGGCATCGTCCTGCAGGATACCCACCTGTTCACCGGCACGGTCATGGAGAACATCCGTTATGGCCGCCTGACCGCCACCGATGAGGAGTGCATGGCCGCCGCGAAGCTCGCGAATGCGGATACCTTCATCAAGCATCTGCCCGACGGCTATAACACGATGCTGACCGGCGACGGCACGAATCTGAGCCAGGGTCAGCGCCAGCTGCTGGCGATTGCCCGCGCGGCTGTCGCAGACCCGCCGGTGCTGATCCTGGACGAGGCAACGTCCTCCATCGACACCCGCACCGAGAAGCTTGTGCAGGACGGCATGGACGGCCTGATGTATGGCCGCACGACCTTCGTCATTGCCCATCGCTTGTCCACCGTGCGCAACTCGGACTGCATCATGGTGCTGGAACAGGGCCGTATCATTGAGCGCGGCACCCACGACGAGCTGATCGCCCAGAAGGGCCGCTATTACCGCCTGTACACCGGCAACTTTGCCGAGAACTCTTAAGCGCAGAAATGTCGAAAAAAGCCGCAAAACGGCATAAAATCAATCAAAACTGCCGGGATAGCATCTGCCGTCCCGGCGGTTTTTGTGCAAAATGCCGCAACAGCGCCAAAAAGTTGACGGGGAGGTAAAAAGTGGTTATAATAGGATACGTAGACACGCAAAAAAGCGGTGTTTGACCACGCGGCATGAGGGAAACTACAAACAAGATTTGCCGCATAATATACAGGATATACCTATAGGAGGAACAAATATGGCACCGAAGAAGATTGCACAGACCGTACTTACCGAGGGTAAGTTCTATACCATCAGCGCCGCCAACGGCAAGGTCATTGAGGTCGCTGACTATAACATTGACAATGGCGCGAAGATCCAGCTGATGGACAACGCCAACTTTGAGTGGCAGCAGTGGAAACTTCGTCGCAGCCGGCGACGGCGTTTACCGCATCCAGAACCGCTTCACCGGCAAGATGATGGATCTGGACATGGGCGGCGTCAGCGACGGCACCCGCGTCCACCAGTGGGAGGGTGCCCAGGCATCCAGCCAGCTGTGGGTCGTGGAGCCTACCAACGATGGCCGCGTCAAGATCAAGTCCAACCTGGCCGGCAAGCTGCTGGACCCCGGCATGGCTACCGAGAACGGCACCGTGCTGCAGATCTGGGCTGACGTCAACGGTGACAACCAGTTCTGGACCATCAACGAGGTCACCCGCAAGCCCAAGACCAGCGTGAAGGCCACCACCGTTAAGGCCAAGGCCGCTGCCGAGAAGGCCGCCACCGAGGTCGTCAAGGCTGCTGAGCCTGTCGTCGAGAAGGCCGTCAAGGCT